>Ga0123335_1000149_pt1 | contig 109581 bp, 96 predicted proteins | sample BiotimSIPDNA_2_FD_89707 | JGI IMG/M metagenome (GOLD analysis project Ga0123335, IMG submission 89707) | Anaerobic biogas reactor microbial communites from Washington, USA - Biogas_R2 time_0 SIP DNA | ecosystem: Engineered > Bioreactor > Anaerobic > Unclassified | place: Washington, USA... | reverse complement strand
GGATTTGGTATATCAATATCACCCAGAACTAAATAGTGAAAATGAAAAGAAATAATTTTATTTTGAAAAAGACAAAATTAAATAAATCAACTAACCGGAAAATTTTCCTAAACGTAAATAATTAAGAAGTAATAATTAAAAATTAAGAATTATTGTTGCCCGGCAAATGCCGGGTATTTTATTTTAAAAGGTAATGTATTTATTCAAGTGTGAATGTCTGACCTATATTATCCAAACCGATTTTCAGATTATAATTCACTGCCGATTTATTCATCCAATCAATCGGTTCATTAAAAGGTTCGGAGCTTTGGCTGAAGGTTTTTGTATGAATTGGAATAAAATATTTTGCATTCATTCGTGCAGCCATTACAAGGGCTTCTTCGGGATTGCAGTGATTCCATTTCCAAGGATTGTATGCCCCGATTGGCATTATGGCTATATCAATATTCTCATTTTTCAGCACATCTAATTTATCTGTCATTGCAGTATCGCCGCCAAAAACAATAGACTTTCCGTTCATTCGTATATGATAAGCATTGTAACTTCTTCCATCCTTCATATACCCGCGCGAACGATCTTTTTCCCAAGGGTATCTCCAGCCGAAATGTTTCACTTCAATTGCTTTAATGCTGATTCCATCAATAGAAGTTTCATCATTCCAGTCTAAAACCGATACCGATTTCCATTCAATATCCTGAATTACATCTTTTGTTAGATATGCTGTAACTACATCAATTTCTCCGGGATATTTTTCTCCGAAATATTCGAGTGTCGGAACATCCGTATGATCCATATGTGCATGCGAAAGAAGTATCAAATCGGGTTTAGGAATTTCCTCAATTTTTAATGCAGCAGGTGTCATTCTGGATGGACCAATTGTATCCCATAAAAATCTGATTCCTATTTTCTTTGATATAACTGGATCTGTTAGAATCCATTTCCCATAAAAATTAATAAGCACGGTAGAGTGACCGAGCCAGCTCAAGGTTATGTTATCATTTTTCCAATCTGCCGGAGACGGGATATATTTTAAAGCAGGCAAAGGAGCAGAAAATAGATTTTTGGAAAAAGGATTTCCAGGAATAAGAAAAGTTCCGCTTAATAATGTGCTGTATTTTAAAAATTTTCTTCTGCTTGTGTCCATATTAAAAAGAATAACGAAAATACTAAAAGAAAAATTCCACCATTTATTTAACCACTATTTCATTCGGTAATTCATTTGTGTCGTCCTTATGAATAGGGAAGTGTTTTGCCAGAATATTTCCCATTTCATTTACGGCATCAATTGTTCCCGAAAGAAAATTACCGCTTTTAAATGCTTGTTGCATCCGGTTGCGTATTTCGTCCCAGGTATTTTGTCCTATAATTTTATTGATCCCGGAATCGCCAAGAATGTAAAAACTTTTCTCTTCCAGCAGCAAATAAATAAGTATACCGGTTTTATCGCGTGTCTTATCCATTTTTAATGAGAAAAATTCTTTCTCTGCAAGCTGGCGCAAGGACTTTTTTCCCGAAAAAACAGGTCTTTTTTCGGAAATTGAAATTCGAATTTCCCCGGATGTTTTTTTCTCGTTTTCGGAAATTGCATCGGATATTTTTGCCAAATCTTCCTTCGTAAAATATTTGTCTACTAATTTATGTGCCATATTTATTCACTTTTAGCTGTTAAAATTGATTTACTTTCAAAGCTTAGGTATATTTAAATCTTATTTTTCCGCAAAATTGTTTTCATATAATTTAAGAAGTATAATAAAAAATAAATATGAGGTAAATGTAATGGAATTAAAATTAAAAAAATCGGATAAATTTGCCGGAAGAAAAGGTCCGGTTTTACTGATAGTAATGGATGGGGTTGGCATTGCAGCACCAACTGAGGGGAATGCTGTTTATAAAGCTAATACTCCGGTTCTAGATAAATTGTTTAAGGAAAAATTATTCACAAAGCTTAAAGCTCACGGTCCTGCTGTTGGTCTTCCAAGCGAAGATGATATGGGTAACAGCGAGGTTGGACATAATGCTTTGGGTGCAGGACGCGTTTTTGCGCAAGGAGCAAAGCTTGTAAACAACTCTTTTGATTCAAGAAAAATATTTGAGTCCGATGTATGGAAAAATGCAGTTTCTGCAGCAAAGGGGAATAATACTTTACATTTTATCGGTTTGCTTTCGGACGGAAATGTTCATTCGCATATCGATCACCTTTTTAAAATGATAAAAAAAGCAGCAGAAGAAGGAGCAAAAAAACTTCGTGTTCACACTTTGGTTGACGGACGTGATGTCGGTGAAAAAAGCGCACTGGAATATATTTGTCCGTTAGAAAAATTACTAAATGATATATCGGCAGAAAAAGGATATGATTATAAGATTGCATCCGGCGGCGGAAGAATGATAACAACAATGGACAGATACAATGCCGATTGGAGTGTTGTTAAAAGAGGATGGGATGCTCATGTTCTCGGAATCGGCCGAAAATTCAAATCTGCTTCCGAGGCAATACAGACTTATTATAACGAAGACCCGAAAATGACAGATCAATATATGGAATCTTTTGTTATTGTAGATGAAAACGTAAAACCGAACGGAACAATAGAAGACGGGGACAGCGTGATATTTTATAATTTCAGAGGCGACAGGGCAATAGAAATATCCCGTGCTTTTGAAGAAAAAGATTTTAATGAATTCGACAGAATTCGTATGCCTAAAGTATTCTATGCCGGTATGATGGAATACGACGGCGATCTTCATATCCCTTCCAATTATCTTGTAACTCCTCCGGCAATAGAAAGGACAATTTGCGAATATCTCTGCAGCGAAGGAGTTACTTCGTTTGCAATTTCCGAAACGCAAAAATACGGACATGTAACATATTTCTGGAATGGAAACCGTTCAGGTTATATTAACAAGGATCTTGAAACCTATGTTGAAATTCCTTCTGATAAAATAGCTTTTGATAAAGCTCCTAAAATGAAAGCTATGGAAATTACCGACAAGTCTATTGAACTTCTCAAATCAGGAAAATATAAATTCGGTCGTATTAATTTTCCAAACGGCGATATGGTAGGACACAGCGGGATAATTGAAGCAGCAATTGAAGCAGTTGAAATAGTAGATAAAAGCGTGGGCAGACTTATTGAAACAGTAAATGAACTTGGCGGAATTACTGTAGTTACTGCCGACCATGGCAATGCTGATGAAATGTTTACCGAAAAAAACGGTGTCCGTACAGTAAAAACTGCTCATACTTTGAATCCGGTCCCTTTTGTAATAATCGATTCGGGTTACAAAGGCGAATATGAAATGGCAAATGTTGAAAATCCAGGTTTAACAAATATTGCATCTACATTATTAAATCTGCTTGGTTTCGAAAAAGTTGAAGATTACGATTCTTCGCTTATCACAATTAAATAATAAAAAACCGGTCTGATAATTTTTCAGACCGGTTTTTTTAATAGTCAGAAATAAATATCTTGCATAATATCAATAATTTCCCAATTTTCACAAAGATTTTTAAACCTTTATCGGGAGTTTCAATGTTTAATCGTTTCGGCATCATAATTCTTATGGCAATTTCGTTTGCAAGTATTCAGAAAGCACAAACGGTTGTGGGGAAATATGCAGGAGAATTTATGGCAATAGGTGTTGGCGGACGTGCCTTAGGTATGGGCGGCGCTTATGTTGCTGTCGGCGGAGATGTAACATCAGGTTATTGGAATCCAGCCGGACTTGCCAGAATAAATTATCCGCAAGGCGTGCTTATGCACCAGGAACTGTATGGAAGTATTGTTAATTATAATTATGCGGCAGTTGCAATTCCTTATAACGAAGATATGACATTTGCCGTAAGCGCTGTAAGATTAAGCATCGACGGAATTCCTGATACACGCAACGCAGGAAGAGACCGGGAAACCGGACAGATAATTGATTATAACGATCCAGCCTGGAGAATGATACATCCTAACTGGGATTTGGATGTTTCGAAGATCACTGAATTTAATAATACAGACTGGGCTTTTTATCTTTCTTTTGCAAAACGTCACTCCGAAAATTTTTACTGGGGAGCCAACGTAAAAATTATCAGAAGAGATTTAGCGGAGTTTGGAGCTACCGGAATAGGATTTGATATAGGAGCTTGGTACAATCCTTACGAAAATCTATTTTTGGGCGCTAACATTCAGGATGTTACAACTACTTATGTTGCATGGTCAACCGGCAGAAACGAACTGATAAGTCCTACAGCAAAAATTGGTGCAGCGTATCAAACCGAATTTTTAGGATTAAACTTTTTGCCGGCACTCGATTTTGATATACGCTTTGAAGGACGCGAATATGCTTCTTCTTTTAATATGGGAGCTGTAAGTTTTGATGTTCACACAGGAATTGAAATTGATTATAAGAATGTTGTTGCACTCAGGGCAGGGTATAACGACATAAAGCAAATAACTTTAGGCGCCGGAATTAAACTTCCTAAACTTAATATCGACTATTCTTTTGCAAGATTTAATCAGTCTGAGCTGGAAAGACTTGACGATAGTCATAAAATTTCGTTAATTTTAACACTTGAAGATTTAAGATTTTTAAGAAAAGGAAATTAGATACAAAAATGAATTAGTTTAAGTGTGCTTTAAAAATAGTACTTATTATAAATTAGTTCATCAAAATTATTATGAAGTTTAATTTAACACATCGCATCAACCAGAAAATTTTTCCATTTGGATCTTAGGGCAGTTATGTTTTTAGTTTACACTATATTAAAAAGGAATTTACTAATTACTCTGCTGCAGGGATCAATATCAATCAACAAAAGTCACCAAGGAGGACATTAGTAAATGGCTGAAAGAGAGACAGGTACAGTTAAGTGGTTTAATTCTTCAAAAGGCTTCGGCTTTGTAACAAGAGAAAAAGGCGGAGATGTTTTTGTTCACTACAGTTCAATATCAAACGAAGGATACAAAACTCTTGAGGAAGGACAGAAAGTACAATTTGAAGTTGCAGAAGGACCAAAAGGTCTTCAGGCTCAGAATGTTTCTGTTGTAAAATAATAAAACTGAAAGGCGCAGAAATGCGCCTTGTTTTTATTTTTTGTCCCGCAGCAATTCATTCAATTTTTTGTTGAACAGATCAGTTGCTGTTTTTATTGTATTGGAATTTGTTCGTAATCCTGATATTACAACCCTTATTGTGAATTTTCCAGCAGCAACGGTGTGCGAAACAAAAATCTTTCCCGTTTCATTTACAGCATCCATCAGCTTTTTATTGAACTCATTCAGATATTTTTCTTCAATACCTTCGGGTTTTGCCCGGAAACAAATAGTGCTGAAAGTTAAAGGAGCAACCAATTCAAAGGATTTGTTTGAAAGAAGAATATTTTTAAATTCTTCTGCCAGTTTGAAATGATTTCTTATAATATTCTGTATCCCTTCAACGCCGTAATAATGAATTGTGAACCAGACTTTAAGCGACCTGAATTTGCGGCCAAGCTGAAGACTGTAATCCATCTGGTTTTTTACTTCTTCATCCTGATCGGTTTTAAGATACTCGGCTGAAAGACTTATTCCCCGGCGGAGAACATCACGTTTGCGAGTAAGAAAAATGCTTATGTCTATCGGCATAAACATCCATTTCTGGGGATTTATCACTATCGAATCCGCCATTTCCCAGCCGTTTGTAAGATGACGCTTTTCGGGAACCACTGCCGAATTTCCTCCATGTGCAGCATCTATGTGTAGCCAGATATTTTCTTTCTTGCAGATCTCAGCTATTTCTTCAATCGGGTCGATACTTGTAACCGAAGTAGTGCCTATTGTTGCAACAATGCACATAGGAATTTTACCTTCAGCTTTGTCTTTAGCAATGCATTTTTTTAATTCTTCTACATTCATACGGAATTGCTCGTCCATCCCGATTTTTGTAAGACTTTCAAGTCCGAAACCTAAAGTAATAACAGCCTTATCAACTGAATTATGCGCAAATTCCGATGCGTAAATTTTAAACCGGGGTGAGTTATTCCATCCGCCGAGACCTTTTTGCCGCAGATTGAATTTATTAGCTTGTTCGCGTGCCGCTATTATTCCGTGCATCGTGCTTGCCGAAGCACCGTCGTAAATTATTCCCCAAAAATCTTCGGGTAAGCCCACCATCTGCCGGAACCAGTTCATTGTAACTTCTTCAAGTTCAGTTGAAGCAGGCGACGATTTCCAAAGCATTCCGTTAATATTGAAAGCTGCGCTAAGGAATTCAGCCAGAATTCCGGGACCGGCGCTGGAGGAATTGAAATAAGCCATAAATCCGGGATGATTCCAGTGAGTCATTCCGGGCATTACTTTTTTATCAATCTCACCGAACAGCTCTTCGAATGGCTGCGGATTTTGAGGAGGCGTAAGAGGGAATTTATTTTTTACTTCACCGGGATTTATTTGCGCGAGAGCAGGAAACTCCTCGATATTTTCAAGATACGAAGCTATCCAGTCCACCATTTTGTAACCGTATTCGCGGAATTCCTGCGAAGACATATCTGCATATTCTTTCATTTATTTTAATCCTTATTTATCCAATCAATAAAAATTTTCTGTAATTCAATTCTTTTACTCGAAAAAGAATGTCCGCTGTCCAAAATTCTATCGGTAAATGTTATTCCCGCTTCTTTAAAAGAATTTACTAGAGGAATGTGATGATAAACTAATGGTGAAACAGAATCACTCTTTGATCCGACAAGCAAAATGTTTTTACCGGAATATTGCGGAATATGTTTTATAATATCCCATTCTTCGCGGTTATTTATCATCTCATCGTAAAGATTATTTGTTTCAAAAGTGCCAATATAATTTTCAGTTTCGGAAATGCTTTGTTTTGTAATTGAAGCGAATTCTTCGTTTTTTAACATTAGTTTAGAAAAATATCCGAAATTGAATCCTGCGAGAAAAGCAATTTTTTTTATTCCGGGAAACTGCGCTCCGGCAATCATTGCGCAAAAGCCGCCCATACTGTGTCCGGCAATTATAATATTTCGGCTGTCAATTCTGTACTGATTATCTTCTGGTAAAGATTGTATTTCTCTGACAACATTTGCAGTATCTTCTATGCAATTTGAAAAGGAAAACTTTCCGGGACTTCCCCAGATTCCGCGATAGTGGAAAAATACAGTATTATATCCGGCTCGCCTCAAAGTCTGGGCAATATCAAAATTATTTTCGTTCCCAGGAAATCCGTGAAGCAGAATTACTGTTGGATGAGGACCTTTTCCGTCAGCCATAAAAACAGTTCCTAACAGTTTCATTCCTTCCGAAATAAATACCGCCGAGGATATTCCTGGAGGAAAATCCGGATCTGTATTTCTAATATCTTCGCAAATTGGGTTGAAATTACATTCTGCCATCAGCCAAACACTCCGGTATAAAAAGTAAAAATTGAAATATAAAGATAACAAAATCCTTAGTTAATTTAGGATTAAATCATTGATCAAACCGGGCAGTTTGTTCCAAAAAATATATCTCCTAAGAAAAAAGGAGCAAAATCTGTTGCATGTTTTATTAAATCTTACTAATTATAAAGGAATCGATTTACAGATTAAAAACATTTATACGGAGTGATTTATCAAATTGAAAATCAAAACTTCCGGTTATTTATTTGCACTATTACTGCTGCTTTTATCCTGCAAAGAAAAATCAACGGAACCTGAAAGCGGACTTATTGTAAAGCCGACAGTAAAAATATCAACAACAAATTACTCAAGCGCTTTATTCAATTCAACATTTCCGGATACTGCATCTCTGCACAGGATTTCCCAAGCATATTCCAATGATTTTTCAGAAGAGACAAAGGCAAAGTTTGCAGTGTATATGAAAAGTGAAGTATTAAAACTGGGCGGAGATTTAGGCGTTTTCGAAAGTGCGCTGTATAAATCCGGGTGTTTTTCTTCGCAAATGCCGGTTTTGCCCACCTATGCAGAACAGGCAAAATACGAAAATAAGAATGTCTGGATTATTCAATATACGCGCAGTCAGGGCGGTTCCGGTTTCGGGCATTATCATTTTTTTGCAATCGGTCTGGAAAAGCTTGATACTTTAGCATGGGGAAGCTGTCGCTAAATAAAATTAACTACAGTTTCTCGTAAAAGCTGATTTTAATCTTGTTTAGAAACTCAAATATTTGTTTTTTATAAATACAAATTTACAAGATTAAAATTTTTGAGGAAAAATGTTTGTAGATACCCATGCTCATCTTTTTTATGAAAATTTCGAGAAAGATATTGATACAGTTGTAATGAATGCAAAGGCAGCAGGAGTTTCAGGAATTTTAGTTCCGGGAACTGATTTCAAAACAACGGAGCAGGCAATAGAAATAGCCGGAAAATATGAAGGGATTTATGCGGCAGCCGGAGTTCATCCTACCGATTCGAAAGACTGGGAAATATCCTGGAAAGATAAAATAAAGAATTTCGCCGGAAATAAAAAAGTTGTAGCAATAGGAGAAATCGGTCTGGATTATTACTGGGATTTTTCACCGAAAGAACAGCAGATTAAAGCATTAAGAGCGCAGCTTGAACTGGCTTTGGAATTGAATCTTCCCGCAATTATTCATAACCGCGATGCAAATGAAGATATAATGAGTATTCTTAGGGAATACCGGAAAACCTGCTTAAAAGTTCAGATGCATTGTTTTGCCGGTTCTGCCGAAGATGCTTACGAACTTGCTGAGATGGGACATTATCTTTCTTTTACCGGAAATATTACATATAAAAAAGCCGATAAATTAAACGAAATTGTAAAAAGCGTGAGTATCGAAAATTTATTGCTGGAAACCGACTGTCCTTTTATGACCCCAGTTCCGCACCGCGGCAGCAGAAATGAACCTGCTTATATAAAATACAATGCACAGCGGATAGCCGAAATTCATAATACAACTATTGAAGATATTGCACGTACAACTTCTTATAATGCATTCAGACTTTTTGGAATCGGCAAAAAACCCGAACTAAGTTATACATATCAGCTGGGAAACTCGCTTTATATAAATGTAACAAACCGGTGCAATGCCGATTGTTTCTTTTGCGACCGCAAAGGTGAAGCTGTTTTAAGCGGCTACAATTTAAAAATGCAAAAGTCGAAAGAACCCGAAGCGGAAGTTTATATTAAAGAAATAGGTGACCCGAAAAAATATAAAGAAATAGTTTTTTGCGGATACGGTGAACCGACAATCAGGTGGGAAACAGTTAAAAAAGTTGCAGAATTCGTAAAGAAAAACGGCGGAAAAACACGAATGAATACTAACGGGCACGGAAATTTTATCAACAAAAGAGATATAACTCCCGAACTTGCAGGATTAATTGATACCGTTTCTATAAGCCTTAATTCTGTTAATCCCGAACAATATGCCAAAATTATGCGGGTAAAACCTGAGATGCACGCAGAAATGATTAATTTTGCGAAAAAAGCTAAAAATTTTACAAGAATTGTTTTAACGGTTGTGGGTATTAAAGAAGTTGATAAAGCTGAAGCAAAACGTTTTGTAACCGAAGAAATAGGTGTCGAATTCAGAGAGAGAGGATATTTTTAAATGAAAATCTGCAAATTGTTACTTTTTTTTATCTGTTGTATTTCTTTATCTGCACAGAAAAAAAGTAATATATCGGAATTTGATAGAATTATTTCTAAACATAATTTTTCTGCTTCAATCGTCGGGGTTGAAATATTTAACCTGACAGATTCGCAAGAAGTCTTTTCAAAAAATAACAAAATTTTAATGCGCCCTGCTTCAAATATCAAAATCTTAACAACAGCAGCAGGACTTTTATTTTTGGGTGCTGATTATGATTTTGAAACCTCCCTTTTCTATGACGGACAAATTACAGATTCAATTTTAATCGGTAATGTTTATTTTAAAGGGGGGTTCGATCCATCATTCAATTTGTCCAATCTCGATTCCTTAACATCCTTATTAAAAATATCAGGAATTAAAAAAATAAAGGGAAACATTTATGCCGATATTTCTGCAATGGATTCGCTTTACTGGGGTAACGGCTGGATGTGGGATGATCAGCCTTCGGTAAATGATCCTTGTTTAACTCCGCTCTGCATTAACAGAAATTCCGTAAGGGTTAATTACTCTCCCGAAAAAACGGGTGATAAAGTAAATGTTAAAATTGTTCCGGATACTGATTATTTTGAAATTTCCAATCAGTCAGTAACAACAAATACAGGGAAAAGCGATTTGTTAATTTCCCGCGATTGGCTGAATCATTCCGATAAAATAATAGTAAAAGGAAACCTTCGAAGAAATTCAGGCTCCGATTCTGTAGAGTTTAATGTTACCGATATGAACGGATATTTTCTTTCGCTGGCGGAAATATCTTTGAAAAAAAACGGTATAGTATTTTCTGGCAATAAAGATACGCTGACGACACCTATAGAAGCAGGATTAGTCGGAAAGACGGCAAAGAAATTTTCGTCAATCATCGGAAGGATGAATAAACAAAGTGATAACCTTTATGCCGAAATGACTTTGCGAGCTTTGGGATTAAAGTATTACGGAGCGCCTTCTTCAGCTGAAAAAGGATTAAAAATGATTGATAGTCTGATTTTTTTGACAGGGAAAAATCCCAAAAATTACAGAATTGCAGATGGTTCGGGTTTATCGCATTATAATCTGATAACCAATGAGTTGATTGTTTCAATATTAAAATATTTTTACTACAAGAATCCTGATTTATATCAGGAATTTATAAAATCGTTTGCAGTTTCGGGAACCGACGGAACCATTAAGAACAGACTTCGTTCGGAATTATTAAAAGGGAAAGTATTTGCAAAAACAGGGGCAATTTCGGCAGTAAGCACAATAAGTGGTATTGTAAAAACCAAACGAGGGAAAGAACTGGCGTTTTCGATTTTTGTTAACAACTATGTTGGCGGAGCCGGCAGGGCACGGGCTTTTCAGGACGAATTGCTGGAATATCTTATCATCAACTATTAAAGTGCCTGTGTCATCAGCTATTTATAGCGATAACACAGGTTGAGAAATTATTATTTAAGCGTTGCTGCAAATAATTAAATCCGGAACTTATTTCAGATCAAGTACAACTCCTGCGTAAAATGTTCTTCCGGGTGTTCCATAAAGAAATACTTCCTGATAATCCTTATCAAAAAGGTTTTTTACTTTACCGTAGACTTTAAATTTATCAAGTATTTTTATTGAGGCGTTTATATCTACAAGTCCGTATGCCGGAAGTGTAATTCTTTCTGCCGGATATTTCTCAAAATCTTTATCTTCGCGTTTTCCCACATATCTGTAATTAACATTAATATCCGATATTTCAAATAATCTATAATTTAAATTTAAATTAAAAGTATGTTCGGCGCGTCGGAGAAGTTTTTTCCCGGCATCTTTTGTATTTACGCCAAGGTCTTTAGTTTTTGTTAAGGTATAATTTGCATTGAAATCGAAATTATAAAAATCATTAACCCGTAATACCGCTTCCAATCCTTTAGTTTCGGCTTTATTGATATTTATAGATTTATAAGTCAGCGGATCGAAGCCGATAAGATTTTTAATATCGTTAAAGAAATATGTTATTCCGGCAGATACTTTGTTTTCTAGTAAATATTGTTCAATCCCAGCATCCCATCCTTTGCTTTCTTCAGGTTTTAAATCGGCATTTCCCGAAAGTGGTTCGAATAACTGATAAAGCGAGGGAGATTTAAATCCTGTTCCATAAGTAAATTTTACTTTTGTACCTGTTTCGTTAATAAAATAGGCAGGGGCAATCCGGAAAGAAGCTTTAGAACCGAATTTTTTATGATTATCATTTCTTATTCCTGCTGTGAGAAATAGATTCTGATAGTTAAACTGATCTTGCAAAAATAATCCAAAGTTAGATGTTTCTGTAACAGGCAGAATCGATTGATAAGGTCCCCACATACTATTTGAATAATATTCGGAAGCTGCTTCTTCAATTTCATTTTCAATGCCAATGCTCACTTTGTTAAAAGGCAGATTAAGAACAGCCATAATATCGGTTTTAATTTTATTTGCATCTGTGTGATTAAGCGAACTTGTAAAAGGATTTTTTGAATCTGTTTCATCTTTCTGATATCCAAAGCGCCGGAAATAACTTCCGCCGACTTTAAGGTTAAGAATTTCATTCATAAAAGAATTTTCAAATTCTGCCCGCCACACTTGTTCTTCATTTTCAACTTCGTAATTCGGGTCGTCACCCAGCTTTGCGGACTGGTCAATATCAGCTTTATTTGCGCTGTATTTATAAATAAGCGATAATTTCGAATTTTCCGAAAAACTCAGCCCGATTCTCGAAGAAAAAGATTTTGCTCTGAATCCGTCCTTTTCAGTATTTCCGTTTGCTTCATCCGCTGCCGAAATGCCTTCTGCCTGTTGATAAGAATAGTTTGCAGAAAAATCAAAAATTCCCGACTTTCCAAGAACACTTCCGTTCCATTTGTAATATGCATTAGAACCTGTTTCAGCATTAATTACCAGGTTTTTCCCTTTCGCTCCGCTCTTTGTTATAATATTAATTACACCGCCTATTGCATCCGATCCGTAAAGCGTGCTTTGGTTTCCTCTAACAATTTCTATCCTTTCAACATTATTAAGTTGAAGAGTAGAAAAATCATATAAATTACCGGCAGCTGCCGGATCGTTCAATTCAACTCCGTCAAGTAAAACCAGAGTGTGATTAGAATTGGTTCCGCGTGTGAATACACTTGTAAGCTGTCCTTGTCCGCCTTGCTCAACGAGATTTATTCCCTCAACATTTCTTAAAAGGTCAGTTACGGTATTTACTTTCATTTTTTCAATTTGTGCTGCAGATAAAACAGTTATTGAGCTTGCCAGTTCATTAACAGATGTTTCAGTCTTTGTTGCAGTAATTGTTACAGGGACAAGTTCTGTTTTAAATTCCTCCTGCTGGGCAAAAACGCCGGCAATAAAGAAAAATGATAAAATGATAAAAAACTTTTGCATAGAAGTTACTCCTTATAAATTATTAAAAGTGTAACTCCGCGGGTAAATTCTTGGTAAGAAAATAGATGTGTCTTTGTTTTCACATTTATAATCATTCCCTCCCCACGAAGGTTGATTTTTCATTTACGGCAGGTCTCCTGACTCAGGACAACTATCAGCGCCTTCCCATCCGGAAAACGGAAAGTGGCATCTTGCTGATATTATTAATCCATTACAGTTGCGGGGCAGTGCCGGATTTTAACCGGTTTCCCTATTATCCTAAAGGACCGTAAATATTTCAATTTAGGATGTAAATGTAATTCTTAATCTTGTAAAATACAATTATTCGAAATTTCCAGCGGATAATTGCATTTTGATTCAAAACACATTTGAAGTCTGAGAATTAATTTAATCGCTTAAGCACTAATTTTTACAAATTCATATAGTTAAACTTTTTTCCTCACTCTTCGAATATATTAGCAAATGAAAACGTAAATTATTTGGAATAAAATGATGGATAGAATAATTAAAACTACACTATTAGTAATTGCAATTACATTGTTAATGATAAATTTAAATTCAATATCCGCGAACAATTGGTTGCAAGGGGATGATTACCTCGCATTTGCCGAAGTTATGCCTGCTCCTGTTGGCGGATATCCTGAGCTATATAAAAAAATAAAATATCCCGAAGTTGCCCAAAAAGCAGGCATAAAGGGTAAAGTTTATATGATTGCTTTTATAGATGAAACCGGTAAAGTAGTTGAATGTACTTTGTTAAGAGGAATTGGCGGCGGTTGTGATGAGGTAGCAATGGAAGCTGTAAAGGGAACTAAATTTACACCAGGTATGAATAACAATAAACCTGTAAAAGTAAAAGCTTCAATTACAGTACCTTTTGAAATTAAATAAATATTAAAAAGATTCTGGATGAAAGTTCAACATCTTTTAAAGCTAAAATTTTATATAAACTGAATTTCTAATATTAAGCTCTAAAAAGAAAGATCTCTCACTTTAGCTTTAAGTTAAAGTAATTTATTGTAATAGTTAAGATAAGTGATACCCGGAGTTAGCCGGGTATCTTTTTATTTAAAGAATGTTTCCAGTAATTCCATTACATCTTTTCTGAATTTTTCTGAATCAAGCAATTTATCGCCGATTTTAAGATTCATTTTATTGTCATCTGTTTCAACAACTAAGTTTTCTTTTGCAGTAACAAGTGAGTTGCAATGTTTTATATTTTCATCTTTGGCAACCCGTGTTTGAAAACGTTTTACGGTGCCTGTTACAGCCATATCCCATTTTTTTATGGATTCGTAGAGATGATTTGCAGTCATAATAAAATTGTACATATTGTCGCCATTGTGGTCTGCAGCTAGCCTTGCATTGTCTCTTTTAAGCTTTTCATAAATATTGCGGGGGTTGTTAAATGCGTGGGCGGTCATTTTGTTCTCCTTTCGATTGTTTTATTTTTGGAAAAACTAGTAACTATCATTAAGGAAAATAGCTTTGTTTTAACGAAATTGCAACAGTCTGAAGAAATCATTCTTCGTTAAATATAAATATTCCTTTCTTTAAAGAACACATCCAAATATTATTATGTCTGTCAGCTGCAACCGAAAAAATATATTCATTCTGCAAAGGTGAATTGCCTGGGGTGAAAATTTTTATTTTATCACCTTTAAGAACAGCTACACCATTTCCAAAAACGGAAATCCAAATATTCTCATCGTTAGATTCTACTATCGAATAAATCCGCGAAGATTTCAATCCGGAGTTGGAAGTATTTAAAATTTTCCAGTTTTCATCGTTCCGGATTGCAAGTCCGGAATATTTATATCCGGCATAAACTTTATTTTTTCTGGTTACACACAACGAATAAACGCTGCTTTGCGGCAAATCGGGAAAAGTACCCCAAACACCATCGGTTAAATTGCACAATCCATTTATTGTGCCGATCCAAAGAGTATTGCTGCTGTCAACAGCTAAAGATGGAATTTTATTACCTAACAGCGGAGAGTTGTTTGAATTAAATACACTGAATGTTTTACCGTCAAATTTCGCAAGGCCGCCTCCCCAGGTACCGATCCAGATATTTCCGCTTTTATCTTCGGCAAGCGAGTAAATGGTATCATCCGGCAGACCTGAATTATTTTTAGAAAAAAGCTTTATTGAATCATCCCAAATTTTAACCAATCCTCCGCCAAATGTACCAATCCATTTAGTGTCTTCTCTTGATACAAGGATTGTATAAATACGGTTATCTTTGAAATTTACTGTATCATTTTTATAATGCTGCCAATTTCCATTTTTTAAAACGGAAAGTCCCTCTCCATATCCAGCTATCCAGGCGTAGCCATTTTTATCGAAAGCAACTGCCCGGACGGAATTGCCTGGCAGACCTGAATTTTCTGCAGTCAGATTTTCCCACTTAGCTGAAGAATTATCTCCGCTTGAAGTGCATCCGTAAAAGGATAAAAGAAAAATAATTAAAACTAAAACTGCAATAAATTTTTTCATAAAAGATTATTTACTGCTGTTTTTTGAAGACAGTCTTTCCGGAATGAACTGCTTGTTATTTTTTATTTGCCATTGTGCAGTTTGAAGATTCACTTTTGCGTATTCCTCCATTTCGGCAGAAATATCCGGTAAAGAATCGTAATAATTGGTTTTATCGGCAGATTTGTATTTATAAAGTGATTTTAATCCGTTATCTCTTACAATCAAGAAATAATCGCTGTTGAGCACACCGTATTTATCATCTGCCGAAAAATAAATATACGGACGTTTTTCTTTGAAAAGATCAATCCCCAAAGTGTTATTAGTGTAGCTGAAATTTAAAATACCCATCAGTGTAGGAAAAATATCTATCTGTCCGGCAATGGAAGTATTTATTTGTCCTTCCGGAAAAAGAGCGGGACAATAAATAATAAAAGGGGAATGATGATATTCAAGAGGCATATCGTACTCAGCTTTCCTAACAGCTCCGTGATCGGCTGTAAAAACAAAAATTGTGTTTTTAAACCAATTTTGTTTTTGTGCGGATTTAATAAACCGGCTTATTGACCAGTCGGCATATTCTACAATTTTTTCTTCATCCTTATTGGATTTCGGCTTAAAATAATCTGGAATTATAAAAGGCTGGTGATCGCTTGCTGTCATATAAACGGCAAGAAACGGGTCCCCTTTTTTGCTGTAATTATTAAGGTAAGGAATTGAAAAATTGAAAAGGTAATCATCGCATACGCCAAGGGTGCTTTTAATTCTTTCGGCTGGATAATCATCCTGCGAAATAACTTCACTAAAATCGTTTAATTTTAAAAATCCTTCGGCATTATCAAACTGTCCGTCGTGCGTTGTAAAATAAACAGATGAGTAACCGTAATTTTTAAGCGCGCTGCTTATTCCGTTATATTTTTTCATTGCAGAACCTTTCATTGGGTGCTGCCTGAAAATAGCGGGATAAGAAAAAAGTGTGCTGAAAATTCCGTTGAAAGTATGAATTCCTGCAGTATAATAATTATTAAAAATGCAGCTTTTATTTGAAATACTGTCGAGAAAAGGAGTAAGATTTTTTTTATTACCGAACCAGCCCATTTTAGAAGAGCTCATACTTTCCATTATTACAATTACAACATTGAATTTTTTCTGTGGCAAACCAGATAGGTTTTTTATTTCCCGTGCAATCGGATATTCGCTGTTTACAGTTTTGTAGTTTAAATATTCCCGGAATTTTTTAAGCGCGTCTTTTTCATCATAAATGCTTATGAATGCGTTTTCTGGTTTCGAAGCATCAAGATAACTGCGGAGGAAAGTAAAAACAGGATTTAATCCTAGTTGGTTTAGAAATGCATCGTTTGAGAAATATGCGGTTCCAACCTGAATAGGGGCTTTAAAAGCTATGCGTCCTCTTATTGCCAGAAATATTACAAGAAAAAATAATATTGAAACCAAAGCATTTTTAAGATAAAACAAAGCCGGATGAGAATTTGTTTGTTTGTTTTCTTTAAAAATTAAAGATAGTCTTTTTATAAAAAAGAAAACAAAAACAAGAAAAGGAATTATGTAAAGCCAATATAAAGGTGTTTGAATTATCATTTTAAACATAAATGCCGGACTTTCAATCCACTCGAAAACAGATACCGTAAGTCGCGAAAAAAAATGGTTGAAATAAGGAATATCAATTGAACAGATTAAGAAGGCAAGCGAATACATTACCGATAAATAAATAACAAGCACTTTATCGATTGCGGGAATCCTTCGTTTAAAAAATGAAAGTGAAGTCATTATTAAAAAGGGAAGAATTAAAATATAGCCCGAAATAACAGTATCAAAACGAAATCCCATAAAAAAAGCCTGTAAAGCAAGGGGAAATTTATCGTTGCCGGCATTAGTAAATTTTTCATTTTCTGTTAGAAAAAGTATGATTCGGAAAATTGTAAAAACCAGCATACCTGATAAATAAACTTTTAATATTTTTTGGATATGATTGTAAGAATTTAAGAATTTAATAAGAAACTTCCTTAATTTAAAAAGCGATAACAAAAATTATTATTTTTTGAAAAAAAAACAAACCCCGAAAAAATGAAATTATTTAACAAAATTATAAATTTCGCTGTATTTAATTTCAGAAAACATATTTTCTCTGTTAATAAAATTATAGAAGCAGAGTTCAATTTAACAAAATCCATAAGAGAAATTGAACCTTCAATAAAAATAAATTGCGAAAAAATTTCAAAATCTCATCTCGGAAAATTATCGGCTAATCTGCCGCCAAATAAAATAGAAAAAATGAAAAGACGGTTAAACAAGGATTTTTACGGCTTTGCTCTTATAACAGAATCCGGTAAAATTGCTTCGTACGGTTGGATTACATTTAAGGATGATTACGATTCATCAACCGGAATATTAATGAAGGCAACATCCGAAACTGCAATATTTATTGATGCTTTTACCTTTCCGGAATTCAGGGGCAAAAAACTGCAATCTTATTTAACGGCAAGACGTTTGGAGTTATTAAAAAGTATGAATTATAAAAAATGCATTGCAGCATATCTTGATGATAACTGTTTTTCTAGGAAAAATTTCATTTCGGCTGGTTTTTCGGAAACTTTCAAATGGACAGTTATAAATCTATTTGGTTATAAAAAAGCAATAAAATATAAAATTAAAGATTAAAAATATTTTATTAGAACTTCATTTCATAAATTTCGGTAAACCATTTATTATTTTTCGGAAAACAATTTGCTCAGCAAAATAATTACGTTATTAATTCACCTTCGAAGAGACGTAAAAGAAATACCAGAAATTTTAAGTTTTGCAAGAAAAACATCCAGCAGTTATAAAAACTCTTTTATGCTTAATCTTTGCAGGTCTCTCTGGCTGAAATATAAACATAATTTTTCGCCCAAGGAATACTTCTATCACGGTTATCTTGCTCCGGAAAATTTCAAGGATAAGAAAAAGGAATTTATCAGCCGTAAAAAACTTTCGGAGATGCAGCTTAAAATCAATCCTGCCGGATACAAACTTTTAACTGAAGACAAATCGTATTTCCATAAATTTTGTAAATCGGCAAACCTGCCTGTCTCAGATTTTTACGGCGTTTATCTGCGGCAGTTTTACGGAACAGACGGATCCGGAAACATATTAAATGGGGAAAAAAAATGGCAAGAATATTTATCGGAAAAAGTAAACGGCGGTTTTGTAATTAAACCTATAAACGGCGCTTACGGAAAAAGTATTTCGGCTTTTACAAATACAAACGGAGTTATCAAAGACATTAACGGGAATACTATATCGGCTGGAAATATTTTCGATTTGATGAACTGTGATAAAAAGTATAAAAGTTTTGTTATAGAAAAAAGACTTTTTGCCTGTGCAAAATTATCCGAGATGCTTGGATCGGATAATCTTCACACTTTAAGATTAATTACTTTTGCAAACTCCGCTGAAAATGCGGAGATATTATCGGCAGAGCTTAAAATTGTAAAAGGGAAAAATTTTGCTGCAAATATCGATTTCGGCTCTACCGGAAATTTAATCTCGCAAGTGGATTTAAATACTGGCGGACTTGTAAATTTAATTAAGTGCAATCAGGAAAGCGGGCAAAATATTTTTTTAGATAAAATTCCTTCTGCCGGATTGAATATTACCGAAGTATTTATCCCTCAATTTAACGAAGCAAAAAAATTGGCGCTGAATGCAGCAAAAATATTTCTTCCCATAAGGTATATCGGTTGGGACATTGCTGTTACCGATGAAGGAGTTTTTTTGCTTGAAGGAAATATGTATTTCGATTTTCCTACAAGCGAAGAGGAATATAAGAAAATAAGAAAAAAATTTGCGCAAATTATAAACGATTATAATAAATGAGTATTGCGAAAATAATATTGAAGTTGCGACATTTTAAACGCGATTGCGGATATGTTTCCGAATTGTTGAAACTTTCATTTTCTGAAAGCACCAATTACTTGAATCCGCCGCATAAAATATTCCCTCACGGCTTAAAATTGCTTTTTAAATATCGTTTTACCCCTTATTTTGCAAAAGATCTCGGAATTCTTAATCCTTCAACTGATATAAAGTTGATTGAAAAACTGATCAGCCGCGAAAGATTTTCCGAAATCCAGCTTAAAATCAATCCTCTTGAATTTACACCGCTTACCGAAAATAAAGGTCTGTTTTATCATTTTTGCCGCTTGAATAAAATTCCTTATCCCGAAGTTTATGCAGAATATTTTAAGGATTCATCCGGAATTATTAAAGATTTTAACGGAATACCAAAAGAAACCGATTGGATTGAGTGGTTTGAAAATAAAAGTCCCGACGAAATTGTTATCAAACCTCATTTGGGTGTTTACGGACACGGAATTCTTCCGGTAAAAAGGTTAAAAAACAAACTTTACGATTTTTCTGGAAAGGAATTGCTGCCTGATACAATAATTGATTTTATGAAAAATAATAAAGAATTTAAAAGTTTTGTAATTCAGGAAAGATTGAAAGCGCATAAAAGTCTGAAATTATTAACCGAGAACGAAAATATCTCATCTGTTCGAATAGTAACCTTAATTGATAAAAACGATGATGTAAAAATATTGTATGCAGCCGTAAAGCTTGTATCGGGCAAAAATTTTATAGATAACCACGAAAGAGGTTCTACCGGAAATGTTATTGCTTTACTTGATATTTCGAATGGAGAAATTCAGACTGCGTTTTGTGCTGCAGATAAACTTGGCAAAGCAGGCGAAGTAAAGTTTCATCCAATAAGCGGAAAAGAGATTATAGGCGTTAGAATACCGATGTGGAGCGATCTTGTTAATACGGTAAAATTTGCCGCTTTAAAATTCAAACCTTTGCGTACTGCAGGCTGGGACGCAGCAGTGACTGATGACGGAATTAAAATTCTGGAAGGAAATGCATTGTTCGATCCGCCGAATTTTTTCAGTAAAGGACGGTTTATTGAAAAAGAATTGTTGGAAAATCAATGATAAGTAAAATTATTTATGCACTAATTTTTCTGTTCAAAAAATATATTTACTTTCAAAAGTATTTTACAGTGGGAGTTGTTAATCTTAATTCAATTTGTCCGGACAAAGATTTTACGGGCAATTTTGAAATTGAGGAGATAGACTGTAAAGATAACCTCGGTTTAATTATGCCCGATGAAAAATTAGTTAGAAAATATTACTACCGTTGCAAGAGAAATATGAAATGTTTTGTTTGCAAAGTTAATGATAAAATAGCGGGAATATCTTGGATTTCTTTTTCCAGAAAATTTAACGAAGGTGTAAAAATAAATATGAGTTCTAAAGATGCTTTGCTCTTGGAATCGTTTACATTTCCTGAATTCAGAAATAGGGGAATTCAGAAAGCACTTATTCAAACAAGACTTCTATGGCTTAAGTGTAACAATTTTGAACGAGTATTTGTAATTTACGAGCCGGATAATATTTATTCCGAAAAAGCTCTGATGCGTAATGATTTTGCAGTTTATAAAAGATTGAAAGTTTTTAGAATAATCGGTTTCTATTTCCAAAAAAATGCAGAGTTGTGAAAATGATAAAAATTAAAAGAGTTGATAATGTTACAGACTTTTACAGTTTAGAAAAGATATGGGAAGATTTGCTTGAAGAATGTCCGGATAAGCACATTCAGCTATCGTTTGACTGGTGCCGGACATGGCTGGACGTTTTTGGAAAAAAAACTGAATTATTTGTACTTATTGCCGAAAATGGTGATGAAATTTTAGGGATTGCTCCTCTGGTAATTGTAAAAAACGGTTCATTTTTCGGAAATTCCTTAAAATACCGGCAAGTAGTTTTTATCGGTACAGGTTTTACCGACCGTTCTGATTTTATAATAAAAAAACACAACGAAGAAATAATAAGAGAGTTTTTCAGTTATATTTATCAAAGCATAAATTTGTGGGATGAATTAGACCTTAGACAGATTAATACATTGTCATCAAATTTCGAACTGATAAAAAAGTATTCGCAAAGCAGTCTGATAAACGAGCATAAATTTTTCAAAGTAATTAACACCCCTTATCTGCCTATTGAAGGCGATTTTGAAACCTACTTAAGCGGACGAGCTAAATTATTCCGAAAACAATTGCGAATGTACACAAACAATTTAACAGAAGATGGTAAAACGCTCGATTTTGAAGTAATAACAGAAGTAAAAGATGAGCATATCAATTTGATAATTGAAATGGCTGAATACAGAAAATCACTTTTCGAACGGAGGAATATTTTTCTTGAAAAACAGAAGTTTGATTTCATACAAAAAATGATACCGCTGTTTAACAAAAAAAACAGGATATTTCTTTTTTTCCTTAAATACGAAGGCAAATTGTTAAGTTATGATTTTACTTTCAGTTACAATAAAACTGTATATGATTGGAATACATCCTATAATCCCGACTTTAAAAAATATTCTGTTGGCAGGCTTTTGAATAAATTTATTATAGAATATTGTTTTGCAAACGGGTATAAAGTTTATGATCTTATGGCGGGGGATGAGGACTATAAACTAAAATGGACAAAGGTTTTTAGCGAAAATTATAATTTGCGGGTAAGGAAAAAGAATATAAAATTTTCTATAGCAAACTATTATGAAAAAGTTAAAAAAATGGTAAAGAAAACTAATGTTTAACGATCTTAAAAAGTTGTTGAATCAATCTTTTATATACGGAATCAGCTCTGTAATAGAACCGTTTATCAGATTTATAATGTTGCCGCTTTACACACGCTATCTTACTCCTGAAGATTACGGGACACTGGCTCTTACCGGCGTTGTGGGAATGTTTCTTTCTTCTGTAATTGGGCTTGGGGTTTCTTCGGGAATGCTGAGGTTTTATTTCCAGTATAAAACTAAGGAAGAAAAGGATGAAGTTATAACGACGGTTATGATTTTTACAATCATATCTTCAGCTTTATATTTAACGGTGCTTCTTGCAATAGAACCTTTTGTTTCGGGAATTTTGTTTTCAATAGAAAATTCGGGGGTGTACTATAACCTTGTAATTGGGGGGACAGTTCTTGAAATTGCTGCAAACCGGCTTTATTCAGTTTTTAGGGCAGAAGAAAAAGTTAAAATATTTACAACATTTACAATTACATCGCTTATAATGCAGTTTTTGCTGAATATACTTTTTGTAGTTGTTTTTGAGCGCGGTGTAAGAGGAATACTTGAAGCAACAATTATTTCTACAATATTCAGCATATTTTTACTTATGCCTTCAGCAATTAAAGGCAAAAAAATGCGATTTTCTAAAACCAAACTGAAAGAAATCCTTTCATTCAGTGCGCCTCTTGTACCGGCTGCAATTTCGCATATTGTACTAAATCTTTCAAACAGATACTTCCTCGATTATTTTATATCGAAACGCGGAGTAGGAATTTTTCAGCTTGGCGTAGGAATATCGAATGTCCTTTCAATTGCAATAACTAAACCATTTAAAATTGCCTGGCCCCCTTATATGTACAGCGTTTCCGATAAACCAAATGCAAAAGATATTTATAGAAATGTGCTTGTTTACTATTCTTTTTTAGCATTTTGGGCAGCAATGGCAATTTCGGTAGCAGCAAAAGAAACCCTTGTAATATTAACAACTCCGCCATTTTATTCTGCCTATAAAGTTGTTCCTTTGCTTGTTGTTTCGCTGGTTCTGTTCGGGATGATGGGAATTCTTGTAGCGGGAATTCATCTTACTAAAAAAACAAAATACGTGTCATATATTTTTATGGTTGCAGCAATTATAAATCTTGCGCTCAATTTTATTTTAATTCCGTTCGGCGGAGTTCAGGGGGCGGCACTTGCAACCGTAATAACATTCCTTTTTCTGAATATTTGTTACTTTGTTTATTCCCAAAGACTTTATCCGATAAATCACGATTTCAGAAGACTGTCAATAATTGTATTCGTTTCTTCTGCTTTGTTTCTTTTCTCGCATTTCTTTATTACAGCTGATAATTTATTTCTAACCATTCCATTGAAAGGTTTAATTATAATTTCTTTCCCGTTTATTTTATGGCTGGTAGGTTTTTTTAATCCAAACGAAAAGGATAGAATAATTTATATAGCAAGGCTCATCTATCATAAAATCCTCAGAAAAAAATAAACAGGCTTAGTTTGAATTATTTCTGCATATTTTCTTATATTTCGCATTCTTTTTCAATTTTTATGGAATAATTATAAATGATACACCGTGTTGCCAGATTGTTTGATAAGGTTCAGAATGATGCAGAAGTTGCAAAATGGATCAGAGTATTTTCGCGTACCGACAGAAATTTTGCTGTCATCAAAATAAGCGGAGCTTCACTTTTTCAGTATCCTAATGAAATATGCGAAGATCTGGCTATTTTATCAAAGCTTGATTTGCACGTTCCAGTAGTTTACGGATGGGGAAATGCTCTTACAAAAAAACTTGAACTTGCGGGTCAGAAAACACTTATGCATCACACAGGTGTCCGCGTTACGCGAAAAAGCGATCTCATTTTTATGGAAGAAGTAGCACACGAGCACGGAATGATGATTGTTGAAGGATTAAACGAAAGAGGAATTCCTGCAGAAATTGCTTTGGATATTTTTTCAGCAGAAAGAAAACCGCTTGACGGAATTGATTTCGAGCATTTTACAGGTGAAATTAAAAATGTAAATACCGATAAATTGAAGGAATACTTGTGTAAAGGAATTATTCCGGTTATTCCGCCGATTGGCAAAAATGAAGCAGGACAAATATTTAATATTAATGCAGATACCGCTGCAAAAGCCATTGTTCTTGATCTTATTCCTCAAAAATATATCCTTTTAACAAATACCCGCGGAGTGCTTGATAAAAGTGGCGAATTAATATCCCAAATTTCTATTTCTGCTGATTATTTAAACCTTGTTGAACAAGGAATAATTAACGAAGGAATGAAATTAAAAATTGACGAAGCGAAAGAAATAATAGAAGGAATGGCGCATCTCGAAGAAGATATTGCTGTTCAGATTGCCAATCCCGAAAACATTTTAAGCGAGCTCTTTACCGACGGCGGAAAAGGAACATTTGTTAAAAAGTAAACCTTTATGAATTTTTATTTTGTAGAAAATTCCGGTTTTTAAATAAACTAGTGTATAAGCTGCAAAAGCTGGTTAAAAAACTTCAGTCCTCATTTATAATTTTCTGCATCCTGAATGCGCGCGGGTATTGGCTTTTTAAACCTTCTTTAGTATTTACGGCAGTTCCTATAAATTTCCCGTTATGCTTTATTACTTTTTGCCCAGTTTCTCCGAAATCTTTTTTAATTATTCCGCCGTTCAAATAAATTTCCATTTGGTTTAAATCTTCAAGTTCAATAAAATTTTTTGTGATATTATTCTTAAGTATCTGTGCGCCAAGAGTGTGCAGCCTTAAAGTATTCCTTTTATCAACCGAACCGAACTTTGAGCCGATACGAAGAAAAATATCCTGCCCGTCATATCCCCAATCCTTGTTCACAAAATAGAAATCCTCCGATTTTACAAGATATTTGTACTCTAGTAAAACTGTTTTTTTAATTCCGTACCATTCAGCCAGCTCATTTAAATAACCCGAAATCTTCCTGTTATCAACTTCAGCAAAAAATAGTTTTTCTTTTTTTGCCGGGAATGGTTTAACCGGTTCTGTGTTTCCGGTTTTTTTTAATTTTGCAACAAAAAATCCTTCCGAATCAATTTCCCAGGGAATAATCCTTCGGGCTTTAGAAATTGATTCATTAAAACTTATTCCGCTAAACTCTTTATAAGTATCCGATGATTTAACAGGAAGATTTATTTCAACCATTTCTACAGGATATTTATTTAAAATTTGATTAAGTACAAGCTCGTTTTCTTCAATTGTTAGAGTGCAGGTGGAGTAAACAATTTCGCCGCCGGGTTTCAACATTTTAATAGCGGAAACCAAAAGTTTATGCTGTATTTCGGAAAGCGCCGCTGCGTGGTTTTCTGTCCACCAGTTATTTACCTCACCCTTTTTATGCATAATTCCCAAAGCACTGCATGGGGCATCTACAAGAATTTTATCGAACCATTCATGAAAATAAGAACCGAGCTGCTCTCCTTTTCCTAAAATAATTCCGGCATTAGTAAAATTCATTTTATCAATATTGAATACAAGACTTTTTACGCGCGCGTTGCTTTGTTCGTTCAATATTAAAGTACCTTTGTTCTGCATCATTCCAGCAATCTGTGTGGATTTTGAGCCCGGAGCAGCGCATAAATCCAGAACTCTTTCGCCTTCCTTAGGATTTAAAACAAGCGGCGGAATCATTGAGGACAGACTTTGAATGTAATATTTTCCGAAAGAATAACTCAGCGTTTTCCCTATTTTTTCGTATCCTGTTAATACATAATATGCCAAAGGAATATTTTTAACCGGCTCCAACTCTACTCCGCAATTCTTCAATTCATCAATGATTTTGCTTGCGTCTTCCTCTGCGCTGATTCTAATGCAGGTTTTTACCGAAGGATTTTTATAATATGCACTGTACTTTTCTAAATATTTGCTTCCGAAATTTTTCAGAATATAGCTTGCAATATTTTTGCTTATTTCAATTTTCTGTATCATTAATACCGGTGAAGAAATAGTGAATTGAAAATTGTATTTGCCGCTTCAAAAAAGTTTTTCTTTTCAGGAAATTCGTTTCTGAATGATTTAATTATTTCTCCCAGAAGCCCGTCCAGATATTTTTCGTATTGTTTCACTGTCCTTTCCAAATCCTTTTTTCCCACAGGAATCATAAGCTTTGAAGGCATTGTTCTGTTTGAATAAAGTATATATTTCGCCTGAAAAATATCTTCAGCCTGAAAAACTTTTTCGCCTTTCATATCAACCAGTTCGTAACTGCCAAAAAGTTCGGAGCCCAAAACTAAAGTCTTTGCCGGCAAATCGATTTCATAACAATTATCCGAATTTACAAAATCTTCGGGGAACTTTTTTAAATTTCCGTTGCGTAAATCGAATACCCAGTTGTGAATAAAATCTTTTTCAGTCATCATCTTTCTATTTTTTACAGGGCATTGTTTTTTATATTCTTCTTGGAAGAATAGTTTTTTGCAGACTGTTTCTTTTTATAGAAAAACAATATATATATTCCCAGTAAAATAAACGGTATGCTTAAAATCTGTCCCATTTTTAAAATCATATCTTGTTCAAAAGCTTCCTGTACGTCCTTAACAAACTCAATTAAAAATCTTGCCGTAAAAAGATAAATAAGGAAAATCCCGAAAATAAAACCTTCTTTCATTTCGCGCCATTTTTTGCGGTAAATTCCTATAAGTACAAAAAAAAGAACAAGATATGATAAGGCTTCATACAATTGCGCCGGGTGCCGAGGTTCAGTTTCCGGAGGCATTGCATTTACAAAAATAAAACCCCACGGAATATTTGTGTAAGTTCCAATTATTTCGGAATTAAATAAATTACCGAGTCGAACGAAACATCCGCCAAGCGCAACAGTAATTACTATGCGGTCTAAAACCCATAAAAATGACTGATCTTTGTGTTTTTGGCAGTAAAAATATATAGCTGCCAGAATTCCTATTGCCGCTCCGTGACTTGCCAGACCGCCTTTCCACACTTCTAAAATTTTTAAAGGATTTGATAAATAATTTACGGGGTCGTAAAATAAAACATGTCCAAGCCTTGCACCGATTACTGTTCCGAAAAACATATAAAGAAACAGATCATTTAAATCATTTTCCGATTTACCTTCGTTCTTAAAAATGTAGCTCATTATTTTGAAACCGGCTAAAAAAGCTACGGCAAAAAGAACGCCGTAATATCTTATTGATAAAGGCCCGAGTGAAAAAATTTCGGGATCAACATTCCAAGTTATCATTACATCCTCATCATTAAATCTGTTTAAGCTGTTCGCGCACTTTTTTGCTTAATCCGAAAACTACAAGATTATACGAATCGTCAATCCATTTTTTAATCAAAGCATCGTTTAGTCTGCCTGTTAAATCAATTGTATTCCAATGTTTTTTACTCATATGATAGCCAGGAGTAACTTCTTCGTATTTCTCTCTCAGCTCAACCGCTTTTTCGGGATCGGTTTTCACATTTATGGAAACCGGGGAATCGAGTGAAAGCAGTAGGAAAATTTTTCCGGCAACCTTATAAACAGGAGTAATTTCATCGAAAGGAAGGCATTCCTCAACCATTTTTTTATTTAAGCAATATTCGCGAATTAATTCAGCATCCATTATAAATTATGTAAAAAATTTGTAGTTTTCAGTTCGTTATTTATATGTTATTTTTGTTTCAAAATAAAGAAACCAATTCTTTCTGGAATTGTATACCGGAAATTTAATAAAAGGCTAAATCAAATGAAAAAATTATTCCTGATGCTGTTCGTTTTTGCGAATATTTTTATTAATGCTCAAGTAAATGATACTAAAACCGAGCATAATACAATCGATTCGAACGCAGTTCTTTCACCGGAACCGAAATTCGCAAAAATCAGCAAATCTGTTGCAATGATCTTATCGCGTTATCATTATAAAAAAGTAAAAATCGATGATTCTCTGTCTTCCGAAATTTTTAATAATTACCTTACCAACATCGACAATAACAAAATGTATTTTTTAGCATCCGATATAAATAACTTTGCAGTTTACCGGTATTCTTTCGACGAAAATCTTTTGTTCGGCAACCTCGAACCGCCATTTTCAATTTTTAATATATTTAAAGAAAGAGTTACAGAAAGGGTAAAATACGTTGAAAAATTACTTGAAAAAGAATTCGATTATGCAGCAGATGAAAATTATTCGCCCGACAGAACAAAAAGCAGCTGGGCAGAAACAGAGGATGAGATAAATGAAATTTGGCGTAAAAGAGTTAAAAATGAAGCGCTAAATATGAAACTTGCAGGAAAAGAATGGGATAAAACCCGCGAGACTTTATTAAAACGTTATCACAATTTTCATAAAGCGGTTCTTCAATATAAACCGGAAGATGTATTTCAGATTTATATGAACACATATTCCGAAACTATCGATCCTCACACAAGCTATTTTTCACAGAAAAGTTCGGATAATTTTGATATACAGATGAAACTATCGCTCGAAGGAATAGGTGCTACTCTGCGAACTGACAATGATTACACAAAAGTTGTTGAACTTGTACCCGGAGGTCCTGCCGCAAAATCCGGTTTGCTTAAAGCAAACGATTTAATTTCCGGTGTGGGACAAGGCGAAGACGGCGAAATTGTAGATGTTATCGGCTGGCGAATTGATGATGTTGTTTCACTTATACGGGGAAAAAAAGGTACTGTTGTAAGGCTGCAGATTCTGAAATCGAGTGCCGGAGCCGATATGCTGCCCGATACTATTTCTATTGTCCGCGATAAAGTTAAACTTGAAGAACAAGCGGCAAAATCCGAAATAATTGAGATAGAAAGTGATAATCAAAAATATAAAATCGGCATTGTTTCTATTCCATCGTTTTATATCGATTTTGAAGCACGTATGAAAGGAGAACCGGAATACAGGAGCACTACTCGCGATGTTAAAGCTCTTCTTAAGCAATTAAATGGAAACAAAGTTGACGGAATTGTAATTGACCTTAGGAATAACGGAGGAGGAGCTTTGCAGGAAGCAGTTGAACTTACCGGACTTTTTATAAAAGAAGGTCCTGTTGTTCAGGTAAAAGGAACCGACGGTGTAATTGATGTGGAAAAAGACGATGATCCTACCCTTTACTATAAAGGTCCTTTGGCAATATTGGTTAACAAATTCAGCGCCTCAGCATCCGAAATATTTTCGGGTGCAATTCAAGATTACGGCAGAGGACTGATAATTGGAGAACAGACTTTCGGGAAAGGGACAGTACAGACATTGCAGAATCTGGATAACTTTGTTCCGAATGAAAAAAATCCTGGAAAACTGAAATTTACAATTGCCAAATATTACAGGATAAACGGCAGCAGTACGCAGCATCTGGGAGTTATTCCCGATATTATTTTCCCTTCCAGCGGGGATGCAAAAGAATATGGCGAAAGCTCTAATAAAAGCGCTTTACCTTGGGATCAAATCGGTTCAACAGTTTTTTCGAAACATTACAATTTTGAAGAGGTGATTCCTTCTCTTAAAGAAAAACATGATGAAAGAATAAAAAAAGATGCCCAATTTCAATATATTATCGAAGACATTGAAGAATATGATAAAAGAGTTGATAATAATTCTTTTTCCTTAAATTATGAAATCCGTAAAAAAGAAAGGGAAGAAGCTGAACTTAAAAAGAAAGATCGGAATGAAACTCAGGAAGTCCAGCCCGAAATTGATGTTGAGGAACTTGAAGAAATTCCTATTTCAAAAGATAAAAAGGATGACCCTTTTTTAATAGAAACCGGGTACATTCTTTCTGATTTGATTATGATGGAAACTGCAGAATAAAATGCAAAAAACAAATGTTTTAAGAATTTTGGATACTAAAAATATTGAATACAGCATTTTTGAATACGATGTTGATGAAGAATCGCTTGATGCTGTAACAGTTGCCGAGAAAATCGGTGCCGATCCCGATCAGGTTTTTAAAACGCTGATTGCCAGAGGTGATGGAAACAGTATTTTCGTTTTTGTTATTCCCGGTCAGTACGAACTTGATCTAAAAAAAGCAGCAAAAGCCAGCAGAAATAAGAAAATAGAAATGATAAAAATGAAAGAAATTCTGCCTCTTACAGGATATATCCGCGGAGGATGCTCTCCTATCGGGATGAAAAAGCAATATCCCACTTTTATTGATGAATCTGCTAATGTTTTTCCGGAAATTATATTCAGCGCAGGCAAACGCGGTATACAAGTAAAACTGTCTCCTATTACTTTAGCCACTGTATCAAATGCAGAGTTTGTCGATTTAATTTAATACGGTTCAATTATTATTTCTTTTTATTTGAATCGTTTTTTTTTATATTTGTTTTCTTAAAAAATAAGGATTTTAAAAAATGGCTAAACAACAGACCTTCGCTGATAAAGCAAAGAAGAGAACACAAGCAACACAAATCAATGTGAAATTTGTGAAAACTATTAAAACTGATAAAGGAACATATAAATTCCAAGAAAAATTTGTTAAAGTTGATGATATAAATCAGGTTACAAGTTTTAAATAAAAGGCGGCATTCAAACCCGCCTTTATCACATTTCATTTCTTCAATACCGATTTCACTTGCTATTAAATAAGTAATTTTTATATTTAAAATTAAAATCACATTAAGCTAAACTCTTAAGCGGAGGATTACTTTATCGAGTAAATTCATTTATTAACTAATTAAAAAAGGTGGCAGTTATGTTAAAACCTAAAACATTAAAACTATATGGTTTGCGAAATATCGACGAACTACCACAACTTAAAAATCTGTCGGAAAAGACAAGATTTGCATTAAAGGTTGTATCAAATATTTTACCATTCAGAACAAATAACTATGTTGTTGAGGAATTGATTGACTGGGATAATATCCCAAATGATCCTATTTATCAGCTTACGTTTATGCAGAAAGATATGATTGATGAAGAATCGTTTTCTTTGATGGCTGATGCGTTAAAACGCAATAATCAATCCGAAATTCAAACAGTAGCCAAACAATTGCGCAATAAATTAAACCCTCATCCTTCGGGGCAATTAACTGCAAATATACCATTATTGGAAGGGAATCCTGTTTCTGGTGTGCAGCATAAATATAAAGAAACAGTATTGGTTTTTCCTTCTTCGGGACAGACGTGCCACGCCTACTGTACTTTTTGTTTCAGATGGGCGCAGTTTGTCGGTGACGATTCACTTAAATTTGCTACTGATGAATCTTTGCGTTTTCAGGAATATTTAAAAAAACACAAGGAAGTAACCGATATTCTTTTTACCGGCGGCGACCCCATGATAATGAGCGCTGCCAAGCTTGAAGCATATATTCTCCCGCTGCTTCAGCCGGAATTCAGACATATTAAAAATATCCGGATCGGAACTAAATCAATATCCTATTGGCCATATAAATATCTTACAGATAAAGATTCGGACAGAACTCTTTCGATATTTGAAAAAGTAATTAATGCAGGAAAACACCTTACAATCATTTCTCATTTAAATCATTACGCAGAGCTTTCAACTACAGCCGCAGTTCTTGCTGTTCAGAAAATAAGAAACACAGGAGCTGTTATAAGAGCACAATCCCCAATATTAAGGCATATTAACGATATTCCCGATGTTTGGTCAACATTATGGCAGATGCAGGTAAAAAACGGTATTATCCCTTATTATATGTTTGTTGAAAGAGAAACTGGCGCAAAAAAATATTTCGAGATGCCTATTTTCAGGGCTTATAATATTTTTACTGAAGCCTTTAAAAAAGTATCCGGACTTTCAAAAACCGTACGCGGACCCGTTATGTCAGCAAATCCCGGAAAAGTTTTGATTGATGGAATTTCTGAAATTAATAACGAAAAGGTATTTGTTCTTAAGTTTATTCAAGCAAGAAATCCTGACTGGATAAACAAACCTTTTTATGCAAAATTCGATCCAAAAGCTACATGGCTGCTTCAGCTTGAACCGGCTTTCGGGAAATCAAAATTCTTTTACGAAGACGAATTAGAGGAAATTCTCGAGGAACGTAAAATAGATTTATTAGCAGGATAAAAAAAATCCGGCTGATGCCGGATTTTTATTTCTTAATATTTTATAACAGGTTCAAGTTTTGCCGCATCTTTTATCCATCTTTCAACTTTTACTTTTGCAGGAAGAATTCTTACAAGCTTTTTACCCTGCGAATTAACTTCTGCCATTTTTGCTGTTAAATTTTCTGCTTTCCTGTTACGCAATTCTTTTACTGTATCTACACCGGCTTTTTCCAATAATTCGGAATACTCGCTGCCAATGCCTTTTATACGGAAAAGATCTGCCATGTTAACCCATTTAAGAACTAAAGAAGCATCTAAACCGGATTTCCGGGCTATTTCGTCTCTGCCTTTTTTAGTTGCTCCTGCTATTAGTAAGGCTCTTATTGATTTAACTCCTGCTTTTGCCAATTTTTCTGCATAAACCGGTCCTATGCCTTCAATGTCAGAAATTTTGTAATATGCCATTTTGTACCTCGTTTAATTTATTATTGGATGCTTTATATTTAAATTACTGAAAACTTTAAACAAAATGTTCTGAAATTCTAATCCGCCTTTTTCTTTCCCAAATAAAATAATTTCGTTTATAAATTTATGGATCATTGAATGTTCTAACTTCAGTTTTGAAAATCCTGCAATAACATCAGCTAAACTTGTAAGATTTGTATTTACAATTCCGAATTTAGAGGACAGTTCATTCACTTTATGAAAAAAACCTCCGGGTTCGGGCGATGTTTCAATAAGAAATTTAACCCCTTCAATTTTTTTATTTATAATAAAAAATTCTTCTTCTTTCAATCGTACTTTAGCATATTTAAATAAAATTCCTGCTCCGCCAGCTGCCTGAGTTTCATCAATATTAAGGTTATTCATCAAGTATCTTACAATTTCCATTTTCAAAATAATAATTACTTATCGAAAAGTAAAAATTGACATAGAAGTAAAGTATAACTTTATCTGTTATTTTTTTGTAGTTTAGAGTTTAAATAAAATGTAGCATTTTTTGTTACAAAAAAAATCCGGCATCAGCCGGATTGGTATTTTATTAGCCTGGTATCACGTCAATTGAAGGATGGATTTCACGTCGCAGTAGATTTTCGATTGCTACCAGAGTGCCTCTGATTGCACTCGGACAGCTTCCGCAGGCGCCTTGGTAACGGATAGTTAAAGTATATCCTTCCAGACCGAGAACCTGCAAGCCGCCGCCGTCGCCGGCAAGTGCAGGACGCACACGCATGTCAAGAATTTCAGTTATCTTACCGAGAAGCTCAGTTTCTTCTTCTTTGCTTATTTCTGTATTTTCTTCTGAAGGAATTGTCTTTTTATCGAAGTTTTTCAGAAAATTTACAAAATCTTTCTGAATAGCATTCCACGAAGTTTCTTCATTTTTTTCTATCGTAACAAATTTATCCATGTAGAATACCGAAACGACTCCTTGTATTGTAAAAATTCCTTTTGCAAAAGGATCATTTTCCGCTTCGGCAATTGAACTGTAATTACGAGTTTCTTTAACAAGCAATTTTTCATTTAATACAAATTTTAACGCCTGCGGATTTGGTGTTACAGCCACATCCTGAACTATTAACATTTTTTACCTCTTCAAATTTCTTACTAATTTATTTTCCGGTTATCTGCAATTAAAACAAATTCGCCTTTTAGTTCCAGTTTATTAATAACCTTTTTTATATCCGAAATAGTTCCGCGAAATATATTTTCTTCGGGCATAGTTAGTTTATAAGCCAGACATATCTGCAAATCATTTCCGAACTCGCTTATTAAATCATCAAGAATTCTTTGAAGTCTGTATGGAGTTTCCATTATCACAATGAGCTCTTTAATGTTCTTAAGTTTTTTAAGCTCAGCTTTTCTTTCATCTTTTTTGGCTGAAAGCCATCCGTAATAGTAAAAATTTTTAAGATTGAATCCCGAAGAAACCAATGCAGGAAGCAGACTGTTTGCACCGGGTATGGGTATAATTTTTATTCCGGCATTAATAGCATTTTGTACAAGATATAAACCGGGATCGGAAAAAAGCGGTGTTCCGCAATCGGAAATAAGTGCAAGATTTTTACCCGATTTCAGCAGATTTATAATTTCCGGGGTTTCTTCTTTTTCGTTATGCTCGTTAATCTGTCGTAAATCTTTTTGAATATTTATTTCCGAAAGAAACCGGCGGGCAGGTTTAAGCTCTTCGCAAATAATTTCGTCGCAGTCTTTTAGAATATTTATTGCTCTTATTGTTATATCCTGATAATTTCCTATAGGAGTTGATACTATATATAAATTTCCGTTCATATAAATTTAAAGGCTGCAGAGGCAGCCTTTTTATTAAATCAATTCTTTAACTTTTATGTAAAATTCTTCAAGTGATATTTTATATCTCTCTCCGGTTTTACGGATTTTAATTTCGACGCATTTTTCCTGAAGATTTTTATCACCGACAATAATCTGGACAGGCATCCCGAGAAGATCGGCATCGTTAAACTTAAAACCGGCCTGGGCATCGATGCGGTCATCAAAAATTACATCGTAGCTCATCTGCCGCAGATTGAAATAAATATCGTTGCAAGCTTGAACAATTTCGGGCTTTTTCATATTTAACCCTATTAAGTGAAAATGAAATGGAGCAAGTCTAAAATCCCACACAATCCCTTTATCATCATGATTTTGTTCAAGATAGCAAGCCAATACTCTGTCAACCCCGATTCCGTAGCTTCCCATAATTATCGGGTGGTCTTTCCCGCTTTCATCAAGGAAATTTGCTCCTAAAGCTTCGGTATACTTTGTTCCGAGTTTGAAAATATGTCCAAGTTCAATGGCTTTAAAGACATCTAATTTTGCACTGCATCTTGTGCATTTTTCACCGGGTTGAACTGTTCGCAGGTCAAAAAAATCTGCGCTTTTTACATCCCGGTCAAAATCAATTCCGCCAATGTGATAATCGTTTTTGTTAGCTCCGCTGAACATATTGTTAGCATTTTTTAACCTTTTATCAGCTATTATTCTTCCTTTAAAACCTACAGGACCAATTGACCCGGCATCGGCGCCGGTAATTTCTTTTAATTCCTCGGGGTGAGCCGGACGAACGCCGGAACCGACAGCAGCTTCAAGTTTTATTTCATTTACTTCGTCATTTCCCAGCATCAGCACAAGAATAGGAACTCCATCTAAAACATAAATTCTGGATTTAGCGCATTCGGTTTCGGAAATATTCAAAAATCCGCAAAGTTCATCTATCGATTTTATGTTTGGGGTAGATATTTCATATAGTTCTTTACTTTCGGCATTTCGTGCAATATCGGCTGAAATAGATTGAGCAACTTCCACGTTTGCAGCATAACCGCATTTTTCGCAATAAGCAACCGTATCTTCGCCTGCATCCGATTTAACCATAAATTCTTCCGATTTACTTCCGCCCATTGCGCCGCTTGAAGCACCTACAACGAAAAATTTGATTCCGCAGCGCTCAAAAATATTTCGGTAAGCCCGCGCATGCAAATCGTAGGATTTATCAAGGTTTTCCAACGAAGAATCGAATGAATACGAATCTTTCATAAGGAACTGTCTTCCTCGGATAATTCCGCTGCGGGGCCGCGGTTCGTTTCGGAATTTAGTTTGTATTTGATACCAAATCTGTGGAAGTTCTTTGTACGATTTAAGAGCACCTTTTGCGTGATAAGTCATAATTTCTTCGTGCGTCGGTGCAAGAACGTAATCTCTGTTTTTTACATGGAACATTGTATCGCCGAATGCTTCAACTCTGTTTGTCTGCTCCCATATTTCACGGGGATTCAAACCCGGCAGGTGAAATTCCTGACCGCCTATTGCATCCATTTCTTCGCGGATAATGTTTTCAATTTTTTTTAATACCTTGTATCCTAACGGAAGAAACGAATAAATACCTGCTGAAAGCATACGCACCATTCCGGTACGGAGCATTAAAATATGACTGGGAATAACCGCATCGGCGGGAACTTCTTTAAGTGTAGGGATAAATGCTTTGCTGAGTTTCATTATAAGCCAATATATGTTAAAAAATAACTGTAAAGATAATGATTTGAAGCTCTACATTCAAAACAGAATAAGATTTTTTGAAAAGAAACACAGCAGTATTTTAAAATTACAGGATATGATAATCGTAACTTCCTGAAAATTTTAATTTTTTGTAATAATGTTTCGCTAAAAAACAAAATAGTTTTCATAGCATACTTTTATTCCACAAATCTATTTAACTGGCACCAGCTTTATTCAAATTTAAAAGAGAAGAATATTTTGATATAAAAATTCTTTGATATTGCGTAATTTTGCCGTGTTTAATAACAAAAAATATATCCAATTGAATATCAAAAAAAAAATATTGACAATTACATTTATTTTGGTCATTTGTCTTTCGGCCCAGCAGAATCCTGAAATAAAACGTGAATCTTTTCCCAACGGGAAATTGAAGTCTGAAGGAACCTACGTGAACGGAGTTCGTGAAGGTACTTATAAAGAATACTATGAAACCGGCGAGCTTTGGAAAGAATGGAATTATATAGATGGCAAGGAAGAAGGGATTTCGACTTGGTATTTCCCAGATGGTGCAATAAGTATGGAATGGAATTACATAAACGGAAGCCTCGAAGGAATTTCTAAGTGGTATTATCTGACTGGAGAATTATGGGCTGAACCCAATTACGAAAACAATCTTCAAAACGGATTTACTAAAACGTATTATCTTAGCGGCGCCTTGCAAAGTATCTTGCATTACAAGAGTGGTCTGCTTGACGGATTGAGCAAAACGTTTTTTGAAAACGGGAAACTTGAAGTCGAAAAAAATTATGTGCGCGGAAAACTGGAGGGTGTAAACCGGGTTTATTACGATTTTGGACAATTGGCGCTTGAGGCAAATTACAAAGACGATAAACTTGAAGGCGTTTCATACTTGTATTACCCCGACGGCTCGATAAAAGTTATTGATACTTACAGAGACGGGATAATTATAAAACGCGATAAGTACGGTATTACAGGAAATTACGAAAAAACAATCGAGAATTTTTCGGAATATTATCCCGAAGGAACATTAAAGGCAGAAAACAATTATAAATCTGGCAAACCTGATGGAACAAACAGATACTATTACCGCAGCGGTTTTTTAGAATCAGTTTTAAATTATAAAGAAGGTGTGTTGGACAGTGTTTGTATCACATATTCCGACAGCGGAAAAATTAAAACTGAAGCGATATATAATTCAGGCAAAAAAACAGGTACAGCACATTATTACGATTCTACAGGCGCTCTTGAAAAAACCGAAGAATATATAGACGGAGTTATGCACGGACCCTGCCGTGAGTATTATTCAAGCGGAAAGATAAGAACCGAATCGGTTTATGTATTCGGATTTAAGGAAGGCAGAGAAATATATCACTATAATGAAGGCGGAATTGCGGCAGAATATTTATACGAAAAAAACATCCTTAACGGTTCGTTTACAGAATATTATTCCGACGGAGAAATTAAATCATTCGGAACTTACAGCAACGGAGTTCTGAATGGCAAGTATTACGAGTACTATGAAACGGGATTGCTTAAAATCGAAGTAGAATACAGCGAAGGAATTCCGGTAACAAAAATTTCTTACAGCGAAGATGGATTAAAAATAAGTAACTGACAATTACATAAAGATTTTTTGTACTGCCTGCAGATTCTTTTTATTGATCAGTATCGAAAGAATATCTCCTTCTTCTAAAACAGTTCCTCCGCTAGGTACTATATTTTTTTCATCTCGGATTATCAATACAATCCGGCTGTCGGCAGGAAAGTTTATATCAACAATTTGTTTTCCGGCAATAGAAGAATTAAAAGGGACTATCAATTCGATTAAATCGGTGTCGCTATCTGTAGCTGACGAAAATTCCAGAGAGAGTTTCTTTTTAAGCTGAAGCGGAGCGGAAAGTTTAAGCCATTTTGCAACCGGATTTATAGACCATCCTTGGATTGTTGCAGAAGAAAGGACAACAAAAAATACTAAATTAAAAATCAGGTGCGAGTTTTCCACCCCTTTTAATAATGGAAAAGTTGCTAAAATAATAGGTACTGCTCCCCGTAACCCTACCCAGGATATAAACATTTTTTCTTTCAGATTAAACTTAAACGGTATAAGAGTAATAAAAACGCTTAAAGGTCTGGCAACAAGCATTAAAATCAAACTTAACAGAATTCCCGAACCTGTAACTAATAATAATTCGGAAGGGAAAAGCAATAAACCCAACGTTAGGAACATCGAAATTTGTCCAAGCCAGGCAAAACCGTCAAAAAAACCAATTAATGCTTTTTTATGTATAAATTGCTGATTGCTCATTATTAAACCGGCTATATAAATTGCAAGAAAGCCGCTGCCGTTTAACAAAGTTGTAAATGAATAAAGGAGAATAACTAACGCAAGCAGCAAAACAGAATAAATCCCTTCGTAAAAAAACTTAAGTTTATTTATAAATAATACAATCAGTTTCCCGCCTAAAATGCCAAAAACTAACCCGAGTCCTATCTGAAGAAAGAAAAATAAAACTAAATCGGAAATCGATTTATCGGGCGCCATAATAAGTTCTATCGTCCCGATTGTAAGAAATACTGCCATAGGATCGTTGCTTCCGGACTCAAGTTCAAGCAGCGGTTTCACTGTTCCCTTTAGTCCTATATTACCGGTTCGCAAAATTGAAAAAACTGCTGCGGCATCTGTAGAAGAAATAATTGAACCGATAAGCAAACCCCAAAGGAAGGAAGTTTTAAAAATAACAGTTACAAAAAAGGCAATTACAAGTGCAGTTATAAGAGTTCCTAAAGTTGCCATCAAAAAAGCCGGCACCGATACAATTTTCGATTCCTTCCAATTTGTATCCAATCCGCCCGAAAATAGAATAAAAATAAGCGATAAAATACCGATAGACTGTGCCATTGATGCATCGCTGAACTCTATTCCGCCCAAACCTTCGGAGCCTGCAAGAATTCCAACACCAATAAATAGCAGTAAAGTAGGTATTCCTACATTTTGCAGCGCTTTTGCTGTAAGTATGCTCACCAATAGAAGTATGCTGCCAATTAATAGAAGATATTCGAGACTTACCATAAGCTTTATAAATATATTTAGGCAAATATAAGCAAATTTACAAAGGATTTATTGAATACAAGAAATTTTAATTCTATTTTTGGCTGAATAAATAATTATTAGAAAGATTATGAATCAATTCGATATTATTCAGGATATTGTTCTTATTCTATTGGTTGCACTGCCAATAATATACATTTTTAAAAAAATTAATATGCCTGCAATAGTCGGATTTCTTATCTCAGGAATAATCATCGGGCCTTATGGATTTGCTTTAATGAAAAATCCTGACGGTATTGAAGTAATGGCAGAAATCGGCGTAATTTTACTTTTATTTACCATCGGTCTCGAAGTATCTTTTACCCAGCTGATAAAAATTAGGAAATTTCTTCTTATTGCCGGAGGCATTCAAGTTGCAGGAACTATACTTATTGCTGCATTAATCTTAAGCTCGATAGGGTTATCTTCCGGAACTTCAATCTTTATCGGGATGCTGGTGCCTTTCGAGTACAGCAATTGTATTAAAAATCCTTTCAGAAAGGCAGGAACTGCGAGCTCCGCACGGGAAAATATCCCTTGGTATTTTGATTTTTCAAGATTTGATAATTGTCCCGATGTTCCTTTTACTTCCTATTTTAGGCGCAACTGAGCCATTAAGTTTTAAAGAAATTATATTGAAAATGCTTTTTGCTTTTGGAACTTTAGCAGGATTATTATTGCTTGCAAAATTCCTTATGCCTAAAATAATGTACATACTTGCAGGAATAAGATTGCGCGAAGCATTTACTACAGGTACAATACTTATTTTACTCGGGACTGCATATCTTACTCATTCGTTCGGATTATCTTTTGCTCTTGGAGCATTTATAGCCGGACTTATACTTGCTGAATCGGAATATAATTCGCAAATTATTTCTGATATTCTTCCACTAAAAGATACTTTTAACAGCATATTTTTCGTATCTGTGGGAATGCTGTTAAATCTTGAACTTGTTTTAGAAAATCCTTTATTCATTTTAATTGTTACAGCTGCAGTAATTATTTTCAAATCATTTATAATTACAATAATTGTTCTTTTTCTCAGATATCCTTTACGCATAGCTTTGCTTACAGCACTAGGATTATCGCAAATAGGGGAGTTTGCGTTTGTGCTTTCGCAGGCGGGAAGTAAAACTGGACTTTTCGATAATCAGCTTTATAATATATTTCTTGCATCTTCAATATTTACAATGATACTTGCGCCTTTTCTTATAAAACTTGCTCCCAAACTTGCATTTGCTTCAAGCAGTCTTGTACCGGTAAGAGAAAACGGTGAAGATGAAGAAACGAAGAATCTGACCGGGCAAGTTGTAATTGCAGGTTTCGGACTTAACGGAAAGAACTTGGCAAGGGTTCTTAAACAAACAGGAATAAGATATATTGTTACCGAATTGAATCCGGATACTGTTAAAATTGAAAAAGCCAATAACGAAAAAATAATTTTCGGAGATATAAGCAAAGAAGAAGTGCTTCATCAGGTTCACATCGAAAATGCAAGCGTGCTTGTGTTCACAATATCCGATCCTATTACTACCAGGCGGTCGTTGTATACTGCAAAACGAATAAACCCTAAAATATTTACGGTAGTGCGTACAAGATATCTTAATGAAATAGAGGAATTGAAAAAATTAGGCGCGGATGCAGTAATTCCTGAAGAATTTGAAACATCGCTGGAAATATTCAGAAATGTGTTGGAGAGATACCACATTCCGCTGAATGTTATAATGCAGCAAACATCAATTCTCCGAAGCGAATCTTACAGTCTTTTGCGTAACGATGAATCTGCCGCATCTTTTATTCATCTCGATGAAATACTTGCACAGGGTTTAACGGAAACCTTTTTTGTAAATCAGGATAATCCTAATGCAGGAAGACTTCTTAGCGAAATTCATTTGCGGGAGCATTCCGATGCAACTATAATTGCAATAGTGCGCGACGGTAAAACAATTTCCAATCCAACAGGAAAGCAGAAAATACTTATCAACGATACACTTGTTATTACAGGCACGCACAAATCGGTTGATGCGGCTATTAATATTTTAAGCGGGAGTGCAAATGATTGATTTTCAATATCCGTCTTTAGCAAAAAAGAATATACTTATTCGGAAAGATTTATATAAATGCCGTGTTGAAAGAGAAAGATTGCAAAGAAAATTTAGAGATTAAAATTCTAATTTTATAATTATTCTCTTTGCCGCTTCTTTAATTTGGAGGTTGTTTCAAATTTATCATTTTAATTCTTTCCCTTTGGATTACGAATTAACATATAATAAAAATCTTGTTAAACTTCCTGAAGCCATATCAGTTGAAAGAATAGAAAATAAAAGAATAGTTTGTTATGTGATTATGAATAAAGCAGGAACACTTTGGATGGAAGGTGAAAATGTTGAATCGACACAAGTGTTAAATAAATTAAAAGATATTAAAGAAAGACTTCCCAATGTAATAATATGTATGCATGTTGATGCTGATTGCGAAATGTCCAATGTGCAGGATTTTTAGATAACAGCAAGAAAGGCCGGAACTTTAAGGATAAATTTTGCAAGCCGATTTAAAAAATCAACTGATAAATAATTAAATCACTTAATCTCCAGTCTACAAAAACACACACTGCTGTAAACTTTAATAATCACTATTATTAATCTCCTCTTAATTTCGAGAGTGAAAAACAAGTTTTAAAAGGGCATAACTTTTGAAAATCCGTTAATTAAACAGCGGGTTTCTTATGAAAAATATAATTATATCGCTTTTATTAGTTCTCATCATTCCGGGATGCTACACGTTAAATCATCATCCCGAGCTTCAGGCAAAAAACTCGAAAGGTGAAATGGATTTAATCTTTGTTACCAAAGAAACAAAGTGTTTGAATTGTCACAATGCAGAGCAGCTTGTAGATTACGGTTATCTTGTTGCAGTAAACGATGACGAGTTTGAAAAAATTAAATTGAAATTTCCTTATTGGGCAGGCGACGTTGATGAAATTGTTATTCCGGACGATGAATACATTCAATATAATCCTCAATTATATGAATTACCGGAAGATGAAACAGCTGATATTGAGATTATAGAATACGAGCCGTCTATTGTTATTTTTCAACCTGTTATAGTCGGTCCGGCAATTTCAGACCCTGCCAAAAAAGAGCGGAAAACGGTAATACCAGAATATCTGAAAGATATAAGAAACAGCGGCGGAAGAGGGAGTGAAAACTCTGGAAATACTGAAGGGAATAATGATTCAAATGAAAGAGGAAACAGAAGACGAAAATAAGGAACTATATGAAAAATTTGCTGCTGTCGATATTATCAGTTTTATTGCTTCCTTCCTGTGTTACATATAAAACAGTTACAGAGCCGGTTGGCGAAAATTACTTTTTTGAACAAGGCAGGAAATATATGGTAAGTGGAAGTACTGAAGCTGAAATTACAATTTGCCTTGAAGAAACAACCGGTAATGAAATGAAATTTTTTCTTCAGATAAAAAACTTGAATGATGATACATTAACAGTTGATCCGGCAGATTTTTATTGTCATCTAAATAAGTGCGATTTTGATAATGAGCAGGAAAGAATTAAAAATTTAAGTTACTGCATTAATCCCGAAACACGAATAAATACGTTAGAAAACCAATTAATAAAAAGAGAGGAGTCCTACTCACAAAACCAATTGGCAAATACAGCTTGCGGTTTGTCATCGTGCGCAATAGGAGGGGCATCGTATATTTCGGGAGATAAGGAAACTGGTGACGGCGCAATTGACGAGATGGCAAGAGTAACAGAAAGAATGGAAAGAGAACGGATAGAATATGAGAATGATGTCAGCAAATTTAACTCCGAAAAGAATTACTGGTCTAACGAAGCTTTCAGAAAAACCACACTGAATGGAAATAGCACCTATGCCGGATTTGTCCACTTCAATGTAAAAAGTTCATCAAAATTTTTCCTGCTGTTCCCAGTAAAAAATTCTGTTATTTTATTTGAATACAATCAAAAACGTATTAAAATTTAAGGAAAAGCTGGTTTTATTTTAAAAAAATCAGGGCATTTGTCATTGCTTAAAAATTATAAACTTTTATCCGTTCAAGAATGTTAATTATTAAATTCATATTTTTGTTGTATTAAAAAAAAGTGAGTTTGTAATGAATTTATTTATTAAAGCCATAGTTGTTTTTTCTTTTGTTTTATCCAGTGTTGTTTTTATTAAGGCTCAAAATAAAGAAATGCCTAAACTTGTTGTAAGTGTTGTTATCGATCAGATGCGTTACGATTATTTGAACAAATTCAGCGATTTATACGGAGAAGGCGGATTTAAGCGGCTGATGAAGGGAGGCGCTAATTTTACTTTTACAAATCTTAATTACACTCCGGCATATACTGCTGTTGGACATGCAACAATTTATACGGGAGCAACTCCGTATTTTCATGGAATAATTGCAAATGATTTCTATGACCGTTCGGCAAAAAAAATAATAGCTCCTTTATACGATGCTTCTTACAACACCTTAGGCGCGCTTGATAAAAACGGAGAAAAATCGCCGAAAAAACTTATAGCAAGCACAATAACAGACGAACTGAAATTATTCTCTTCGGGAAAATCAAAAGTAATTAGCATTTCCACAAAGGACAGAGCGTCAATATTGCCGGGAGGACATATGGCTGACGCGGCATTTTGGTATAATCCCGGAAACGGAAGTTTTATTTCTTCTACATATTATATGAAAAATCTGCCCGGCTGGGTTATTTTGTTCAACGAGAAAAAAATTGCTTTAGAATATATGAATAAAGACTGGGAATTGAGCTATCCGGCAGAAAAATATGTTTATACTCTTCCTGATAATTGTAAATGGGAACCAGATTATTTTAAGGAAGGAGATAATACTTTCCCGCATACTTTCAACAATCTGACCGAAGATGAAAAACGTCATCTTATTAGTAATACACCATACGGAAATGAAATACTGTTTGACTTCACTGCAAAGGCATTGGCTGCAGAAGAATTAGGCAAAGATTCTATTACGGATTTTCTTGCCGTAAGTTTTTCGCCGACGGATTATGTTGGACACGTTTATGGTCCGAATTCTTTTGAAATTGCAGATACTTATGCAAAAATGGATAATATTATTGAAAGAATGCTAAATCTATTAGATGAAAAGGTTGGTGAAGGCAACTATTTGTTTGTTATTACCGCTGATCACGGGGGTTCTTATCCTTTTGAATATTTAAAAGAAAACAATATGATATCGGGCGGATTTTTAAAAAAGGGAACTGTTGATAAAATAAACAATTTCATTCAGAAAGAATTCGGTGATACAAATATTCTTGCAAGTTTATCAAATTCTCAACTATTTCTTGATAACGATTTGATTGTTAAAAAGGGATTTAATCCGCGGGAAGCAAGATTGAAAATAGCTGACTATCTTAAAAACAATTTTAGTGAGATTACTAAAGCAGTTACGCGCGATCAGCTTGAAACTTTATATCCGGCAAGAGATGGAAATGATTTTCTGCTGAACGGGTTTCATCCGTTGCGTTCCGGGGATATTATGCTGGAATTTATTCCCGGTTATTATTATGCAAAACCAAAGACTGATGTAACATCGCACGAAACCAGATATTCATCCGATTCGCATATACCGCTTATTTTTTATGGATGGAATATAAATGCCGGCACTTTTAATCAGCCTGCTTATATTGTTGATATTGCCGCAACAATTGCTGATATGTTAGGAATAAACGCTCCCAATTGTTCAATGGGAATTCCACTGATAAAACATTAATCGGAACAAATTACATTCTTAAAAGCCGGGATTAATTTTAGAAATAATCACCGGCTTTTTTAATTTCAAATTTAATATTCAAATCATTTCCCGATTACTAGTTTAACCTTTCCTATATAATTTGCTGAGCGGCCTTATTCATTTTCCAAAACATCTACTGATATGTTAAAAGAATTAAGAAATAAAGATTTAAATATAAATCTTTGAAATCATAAAATATTCTTATAAATAAAAATTTAGAATTTCCGAATATAACGTTCAGGAAAATTTTATAAAGGAGGAAATATGTTTTCCAAATTATCTAAAATGACAATTCGCGAAAAAATGAAATATATATCTCGCTTATTCATAATAAATTTTATAATAGTTGTGGCGGCAGCAATTTATACAAATTATTGGAGCGATATGTCTCTTCACAAATTTTCGGATGAATATTTGATCTCATCCGGTTTACTTTTACAAGTTGATAGGGATCTTTATCAGGCAGCAATTGCTGAGAGATCGATGATTTTATCGCAATACGGTTCAGCCGAATACAGTAAATGGAATGACTTTTACAATGAAAATATTTCTCAGGCTGAAGAAAGATGGCGCAAATATGAAGAAATAAAAAAAAGCGAAAAAGAAGAAAGCCGGGCAGCAGATTTTCTTCCTTATCTTGAAAAATGGAAAGACAATTCAAAAAGTATAATAAATATGATTGCAACAGATACTTCCGAAGGAAAACAGTATGTTGCTAACCGCGTTCTTTCGGAAGATCAGTATTTTACTGAAATGAGAAAAGTAATTGACGATTTAACAATTATTCTGGAAGATGAAATTATCCCCGAAGCACAGGGTCAGGCAAATTTGAATTTTATGATTACAATTGGAATAATTGCAGTATTGTTTGCGGGAGTACTATTTTTTTCAATTAAAATTGCAGATTATCAGGTTAAAACAATTGCCGAACCGATTGTAGAATTAAAAAAAGCTGCCGAAAAGATTGCTGCCAATGAAAAAAATGTTGCAGTGAAAGTGGAAAATACAGATGAAATTGGCGACCTGGCAAAATCATTCAATATGATGTCGGCAAATATCGAAAAATCGATGAATGAAATTAACGAGAAAAATATTGCCGCAGAAGAGGCTAATAAATCTTTGGTTGAATATAAAAACTATCTTGATCATTCAGTTGAAGAACTTCTTGATGCTATGAATAAGTTTTCGGCTGGAGATCTTGAAGTAAATCTGGAAATACAAAAGAGCGATGAAATAGGAAAACTGTTTGACGGATTTAATAAATCAGTTGCAAATATTAAAAGCATAATAATTTCTGTACGCGAAGCAATAGAAGCTACTGCCGCTGCTGCCGCGGAAATATCAAGTAGCACCGAACAGATGGCTACTGGCTCGCACGAACAAAGTACAAAAACGCTTGAAGTTGCAGGTGCCGTTGAAGAGATGACAAAAACTATTCAGGAAACAGCAACTAATGCAAGCGGTGCATCTGATGCATCAAGGCAGTCCAAAAAACAGGCAATTCTTGGTGTTGATACAGTTAATCTTTCCAAAACAGGAATGCAGGAAATTGTATCATCGTCTGTAAAGACTGCAGAAGTAATTGCTTCGCTTACCAACAAAACCGACCAGATAGGAAATATTGCTCAGGTAATTGATGAAATTGCCGACCAGACAAATTTGCTGGCGCTTAATGCAGCAATAGAAGCAGCCCGCGCAGGAGAGCAGGGAAGAGGGTTTGCAGTTGTTGCTGACGAAGTGCGAAAACTTGCCGAGCGAACCACAAAAGCTACTAAAGAAATTGCTGAGACGATTAAAGCTGTACAAATGGAATCCAGAGAAGCAGATAAATCTATGGAAGAAGCAAAAAAAATAATAAATCACGGAATGGAACTGAACGAAAAAGTTGAGTCCGTACTAAACGAAATTCTAAAAAGCGCCGAATCGGTATCAGGACAAATTGAACAAGTTGCCGCTGCCAGCGAAGAACAATCGACCGCAGCTTCTCAAATAAGTTCAAGCATCGAAACGATTAACTCGGTAACAACGGAGTCGGCTGCAAGCATCAGCGAAGTTGCCCGTACTGCTGATGATTTGAGCAGAATGACTGAAAATTTGCAGAATCTTATCAGCAATTTTAAAGTCGATATGAAAAGAGCTGTTGCCAGATCCGGATTCGGTTTACAAAACAGGCATTTCTAAAAAAACAAACTCCATCCTATAGCCGGTAACAATTTACCGGCTTTTTATTTAAATACTTTCTTAACTGTTATTTTAATTTTAAATAAGTTATTTTTCATAGAAATTAAAAAAAACTTTGGCGACTATGAAAAAATCAGCAGTAATTTCAATAACGATAATATTTCTATTATTATTTTCAACAAACTGTAAGAATAAGGAAGATAAACCGGAAACTGATAAAAAAACGGGATACAGCATAATGCAAAAAGATGATGTTCCGGATTTTTCCGGGAAAAATGCGCTTGATTATGTTTTTAAACAAGTTGAATTCGGTCCGCGCAACCCCAATTCGAAAGGGCATAAGGCCGCACTTGAGTATTTATCAAAAGAATTGGCGCAATATACCGATACATTGATTCTGCAGGCATTTACATATACGGGATATAACGATGAAAAACTTTTTCTCACAAATATCATTGGAAAAATAAATCCTCAGGCTTCTAACAGAATATTGCTTTGCGCACATTGGGATACAAGACCGATGGCTGACCAGGATCCCGATCCGGCAAAAAGGGATTTACCTATTTTAGGTGCAAATGACGGAGGAAGCGGAGTTGCCGTTTTGCTGGAAACAGCGAAAATATTAAAAGAAAAAAAACCGCTCTTCGGGGTGGACATAATTCTTTTTGACGGCGAAGATTACGGAAAAGCAAGCGATATAAGTAATTTCTGTATCGGGTCGAAATATTTTGCAGCTAAAAAAAGCAGAGATTATAATCCAGAAATAGGTATCCTTTTGGATTTGATAGGCGATAAGGAAGCTAAATTATTTAAAGAGGCAAATTCTACGGCTATTAATAAAAGACTTGTTGATGAAATCTGGAAAATAGCAGCGCGCAAAGGATATAAGAAATTTATCGACCAGACCGGTTCGGCAATTTATGATGACCATATCCCGTTATCCGAAGCGGGAATTATGACCATCAATATTATCGATTCGGAACTTGTAGGAGGACATGCAAGCGATCTCCGCAGAAATTACTGGCACACTCATAAAGATACACCCGATAACTTAAGCGCCGAAACTCTGGGAGAAGTTGGCACTGTATTAATAAATCTGATTTACTCCATTCAATTCAATAAATAAAATGAAAAAATACAAAGAATTTAAAATAATACTCGAGCCGTTTGAACCTGAAATTGTAACCGGACTTTTATGGGATTTGGAAATTACCGGAATAAATGAAGAGAAAGATTTTCTTGTTGTTTTTGCTGATGAGAAAAGCAGTACAGGAACAAAGGGAATAGAATCAATTTTATCTAAATTGCAAAAGGAAAAAATTCTCCGGTCTTTTTCTGTAAGCGAAAGTCTGTTAGAAGACAAAAACTGGAACGAAGAATGGGAAAAAAGCATTCAGGTAGTTGAGGTAGATGGAAAAATTGTTATAAAACCTTCTTTCCGTAAATACGAAGAAAAGCCCGGTCAAATTATAATAACTATCGATCCGAAAATGTCTTTCGGTACAGGGGAACATCAAACTACGCAAATAATGATTAAACTTCTTGAAAAGCATCTGATTCCAAGTTGCGAACTTCTTGATGTTGGCAGCGGTACCGGAATATTAGCCATTGCAGCAGTAAAACTAGGGGCAAAAAATGCAGTTGCTGTTGATATTGATGAATGGTGTTTGATGAACGGATTGGAAAATTGCCGGTTGAATAATGTTGAAGATAAAATTGATATAAAACAAGGCGAATTAAAAGATATAGAAGATAAAAAATTTGATATGGTTCTGGCAAACATCAATAAAAATATCCTTATCGAAATTAAAAATGAAATACGGAAAAGGCTATCATCAAAAGGCATACTAATACTTTCGGGACTATTATTCTCAGATGAAAATGATATTTGCTCGCATTATGAACCAATAGGATTTAAAGTAATTGAAAAGATGCAAATGAAAGAGTGGATTGGACTTGTATTAAAATGGTATTAATCACAACATTTTTGGGCATATTAAATATTTTATAAAATAAACGATTATATGCAAAAAATACTTTTTTTATGGCAAATCTGGTGCAAGAAATTAATCAATTAAAAAAACGCCTTGATTTAAAAGAGGCAGAGCTTAGGCAGTTTAAAGAAGATATTAAGGAATCTGAAGCAGCGGCAAAAAGGAACGGAGAACTTCTTCACTCGGTAGTTGAAGCGGCAGCAAGCAAAATAGGGCAGGATTTTTTTGACAATATTGTAATTAAACTTTCGGAGTGGCTGGGAGCAGAATGTGTTTTAATAGGGCGGATGACCGAAAATGAAAGGGTGGAAGCTGTGCCGCTTTTACTTGACGGGAAAATATCGCACGGGTTTTCATACGAACTTGCCGGTTCTCCTTGTGAAATTACTTCGCGAAAAGGCTATTGCTGCTATACTGAAAATGTGATTAACCTTTTCCCGAAAGATCAAATTTTGGTTGATCTTAATGCAGAATCTTACATCGGTTCAGCTTTATTTAACAAGGACGGCAATGTTAACGGTGTTATTTGCGCAGTATCAAGGAGAAAGCTTGATGTGCCTTCGTATGCGCAGGATATTATGAAAATTATCGGGGCAAGGGTAACTGCCGAATTAGATAGAATTAAAATGGAAGAGGAGCTAAAAAAATCGGAAGCTCAGCTAAGGGAAAGCAATGCTGCCAAAGATAAATTTTTCTCAATTCTCGCTCACGATCTTAAAAACCCATTAAGTTCAATTCTTGGATTTTCAAAATTACTGATTACCGATTACGATGTTTATTCTGCACAAGAGCACCAAGATTTTGTTAAAACAATTCATAACGCCACACAGCAGACTTATATTTTATTAGAAAATCTATTAACCTGGTCGCTTTCGCAGCAAAAGGTTCTGGAATACCGTCCTAAATTAATATTACTTAAAAGTATTGTTGATGATTCGTTAGTTGTTTTAAACAACCATGCTTTAAGCAAAAAAATAAAGATTAAAAATTTGTTACCGGAAAATATTGAGGTTTTTGGCGATTACGATATGCTGTCGGTTGTATTCCGGAATCTCATTTCAAATGCAATTAAATTTACTAAAAGCAGCGGGACAATTAAAATATTTCTAAGTGATATCAAATTGGATAATAACAATCAATGTGAAATAGTTATTCAAGATAACGGCGTTGGAATAACTTCTGAAAGACTGGGAAATTTATTTAATATGCTTAAAATGAATTCAACCCGCGGAACTAAAGATGAAAGCGGAACCGGTCTTGGTTTGGTTTTATGCAAAGAATTAATTGAGAAACATAACGGCTCAATCAGGGCAGAAAGTAAACCCGGAGAAGGCAGCAGCTTTTTTGTAAAGTTAAATAAAGGCTGATTTTAGTTTATATCGCTAACTCTGCAAATACTTTTAAAATTGCAGTAAGCACATACCTTTTTTTCTTTATCGGGCAAGGCAGACAAACCGAATTTCCCTTCTTGAATAGAATCAGAATATTGCTTAATATATTTCCTTACTGTGTCAATAAGATTACGGTTTGCTTCTAAGGGGTCGCTTTTTTTATCGGGAAAAACCATTTTCTTTTCTAACTTATCCGAATATTTAAGAGAGTAAATTTGCATAGCATAAGGTATATGTTCAATTCCTGTCTTCTTTTGCAATAAATAAACAGCAGCATCGGCATAAACCGGTAACTGAAGTGATAAACCATTGTAAAGATCATCTTTGGTGATATTTGCTTTCCCGGTTTTATAATCAACAACCGAAACAGTATTATCTCGTATTTCAATACGGTCAATCTTGCCGCGCAGCTTAACACCTTCAATTTCAAAAGGTTCGTCGGAGCTTAAGAGCTCATCTCTCTTATCGGAATAAACCGAGCCGAAAGCGGTTTCGAAATATTCTGGGCTAAATCCCGTATTATCGTTCCTCTCATTTAACAGGAATTTGTATAGAATGGAATTCTCAATTTTTCTGTTGATGCCGAAGATTTTTTCTTTATCCCAGAATGCCATCGGCGATTTAAATATATCTTCTTTCTCAAGTTTCTTTTCGGCAAAATTAAAAAGCATTTTAATTGCTGTCGAAAATTCTTCGTCGCTGCAGCCGGCTAATTTAATGTTTTTCGCTTTTAGCTCGATAAAAAAATCGAAAAGAATATCGTGTAAAAAATTTCCTATTTCTAAACCGGCAGCTTCTTCATCGGGCTCTTCAATTATTTCTAAATGCAAAATCCTTTCTGCAAAAAATTTGAATGGACATTTCGCATAGGTTTCGAACTGGGTAATCGAATATTGTTTTTCTGTATTTGGAATTGGACCGGTATAACCGTTCCAGCCGTTAATTGATAAATCATTTTGCTGCCGGAGCTTGTTAATTTTTATCTTTTCAAGGATATTATTTTTATCATCGGGAAGATGATCTGAAAGTATGTTTTTCATTTCTTCCTGATTGAGCAATGCCGATTTCCCGAAAAGAATACCGGCTTCTTCATAATTAAGAACATAATTTTTGTAGTGCGAAATATCCTTTTTCTCGCATTCAAAAATTGCTAAAAAATCTTTAATGAATGAAGAAATCTCCAACTCGGTTTTCCCATCCGATGCTGGATAAGAAAGCCAGAGCTTTTTATTCCAGGAGTTTAAGGCAGTGTAAAATTTATATCTTTCCTCCGAAAGGTGAATATTTTCCTGTTTAAAATATGAACCCGATGAAAATATTTCCGGCTGGTAGCGTGTAGGGAAATCGCCGTCGCACATTCCGCCTAAAAATAAACAGCCGGCATTTATTCCGCGTATTTCTTCAACCGAAGTAACAAGTACGCCGTAACCGGATTTTTCTTTAACATTAAACCTTGAGGATGAGGAAATCAATCTTAATTTATCAAGAAAATACTGTAAAGGAAATTTAGACGGAGTATTTTCTGATGAGGCAAAAAGATTAAAAATTTCGGAGATTGTATCGAAAAAAAGACTTAGTGCTTTTATGTTCTCTTCGGTTTTAGTTCCCGAATGCCTTAAAATATTTGAAACAAAACCCGAATCAATAATCAGTTTTTCTAATTCCAGAATAAACTCTTTGTATGTTAGATTTTTTTCGAAGGGTTTAAGAATTTTTTCGATATAACATATTGTATGTAAAGCTGAATTATAATCTTCTTTCGAAAAACCTTTATAATCTTCTCCTGATTCACTTTCAAATTCGGAAGATAAAATCAATTCTTTCAGTTTATTAATCCAATTAAATCTGCCCGAAACAATTCCGAAAACCGAACATATTCTTTCAAGATTTTTAGGATTAAATTTATCGGGTAAAAAATAGCCGGAATAACCGATTCGCAGGATATCTTTATAATAAAAATCGTTTTCAAGAATTTCCAGAAGTTTAATTAATGCAATAACCGGCTGCGAACTGTCCGTATGTATCCGGTCAGTAAGATTAAGCGGAATGCCGTATGATGAAAAAATATCGCGAACGAAGGAAGAGTAGTTGGAAATAAGATTAAAAGCCACACAGATTTCCGAAGGTTCGGTTTTCCCTTCTTTTAGTAATAGTTTTATTTCTTTGGCAATTAGTTCAACCTCTTCAACTCTGTTTTTGGATTCAATCAGGGTGACCTTTTCTTTGAATAAATCAGTGCAGAAATTCTTTTTTAAAAACAGATTTTCACGGATGATATTTTTAAACTCATATGATGGTGAAGCTGATTTATCAAATACTTGTCGGAATCCTTTTTTCTCAAAAAAATAAAAGCATTCGTTAAGATGCGAAAAAATCATTTGATTGTTAACGTAATAATCGAAATTTACAAATAATTCGTTTTGTAAAAAGTCGCTGATGTAGCTTATTATTTCAATTTCGGGTTTATAAAATTGATTGAACCCTGAAATAAAAGCTGTTTTAACTTTTGGGAATAAGCTTTCGAAGGATTTTTTAATTAATTTTTTATCTTGAATTATCAACTCGCGGTAAATATCTCCGATTTCCAATGATTTCAATGTTTTGCAACTTTTAATATAGGAATCGTAAATCAGTGCTATATCTTTAGCTTTGCGTTTTTCGAGGGGTGTTAATTTTTCTGCTTCCCGAAAAAGCATTTCCGGCGATACTAAATTTTTCTTGTATTCGGAAATTACGTTTTTAATTCTTTCCAATGTTCCGTCGGGAATACTGCTTCCTTTACCTCCAAAATAACCAAGTTCAAGATTGTTTATAGAAGTTTTTAACATTACAGCCATTGCTGCTTCGCTTGCTTCGGAAAAAGGAATTAAATTTTTTAATAATTTTACGGATAGGGTTGTTAAAGTTTCAATTGTAATACCTGATGTGGTTTTACCCGGACATTCTTTGATAAGCTGTTTTTTAAGATTGCGCAATTTCCTGTTTGTAGGAACAATAAATAAAATATTATCAATCTTGTTTTGATTTATCAAATCACTTATTAAATGATCGGTATCAATATTTTTAATATTATTTTTAGAAATTATCATTGTTTAAATTCGAATGATTAATAAATTACAAGCGAACATTTTATCAGCATTGCTTGTTTTGTGGTTACAAAATTAACTTATAAACGAACATGAAAATTATTATATTTTGAAAAGAGTTTTAATAATAAGTTATAACATAAAGAATTAAGGTCATAAATGAAAAATATATTTTACATAATAGTTTTGTTTATTTCCTTTCCGGTGTTTGCTCAAAAACTTGGTGAAATGGCGCCCGAAGAACTCCCGGGAGAATTTCCGCCGTATCAATTCGGTTTCGATTTAATGTTTACCGAAGGAGGATTTGGATTCGGTACTTTTTTAAGGCGCGAAATTATAACAGATATTACTGCTTTTATAGATATTTCTATAAGCGAAGCAAAAGGCGAAAAAGAAATGGAATACTATGATTATTACGGACAGCCATTTGTTATAAACAAAAAAAACCGCGTTTTTCTTGTTCCTTTAAATGTCGGTTTGATGTACCGTTTATTTTCACACCAGCTTACTGATAATCTGCGTCCTTATATAATCGCCGGAATAGGTCCCACACTTATTTTAACTACACCGTACGAAAGAAACGGCGAGCTTGTGGAATTCTTTAACTCTTTTAAATATTCGCATCCGTATTATACATTGGGCGGATATTTCGGCGTAGGCGCAAATTTCGGATTGAGCCGCGACTATGTTATAGGCGTAAACGTCCGCTATTTTTATACGAAGTTAGGCAAAGGCATCGAAAATGAAACCGGCAATTTTCAGAAAGAATTCGGCGGAGTTTTTCTTGCAATAAATCTTGGTTTTATGTATTAGTTCAATCATTTTTTAAAATCTATTAAAAGGTAATTTTATGAAGAAAAGTGTTTTATTGTTTCTAACTATTATGTTTATAAATATTCAAGCGCAAACTGAGAGCATCCCTCTGCTGAAGGATGTTTTTAAAGATAAATTTTATATAGGCAACGCTCCAAGCGATTACATAATAAAAGGAAATGACCAAAAAGCATTGGAAATTTTAGCTGAACAGCACAACAGTATTACTGCCGAAAATGTTATGAAATGGGAATCAGTACATCCGCAGCCGGGAAAATACAATTTTGAAGCTGCCGACAGATTTATTGAATTCGGGCTGAAGAATGATATGTATATTATCGGGCACACGCTTGTTTGGCATTCGCAGACTCCAAGATGGGTTTTCCAAGATGCAAATGGAAATCCCGAAACACGTGAAGGATTAATTGCAAAAATGGAAGAGCATATAACTACAGTTATGAGCAGATATAAAGGCAAAGTTAAAGCTTGGGATGTTGTTAACGAAGCATTTAACGAGGATGGGACTTTGCGTAGCAGTCCTTGGCAGAAAATTATTGGCGACGATTTTATTAAAATTGCTTTCCAAATTGCCAATAAAGTTGATGCCGATGCAAAATTAATTTATAACGATTACAATTTGTGTTTCAAAGCAAAACGCGAGGGATGCATTAAATATATTAAAAGTCTGCTTGATGAAGGTGTAAAAATTGACGCGATAGGAGAACAAGGCCACTGGGATATGGTTAGTCCTAAAAATGAAGAAATTGTTTGTTTTTTTGAAGATGTGAAGAAAATCGGATTAAAAGCAATGATTACAGAGCTGGATATAAATGTGCTGCCGAATCCGTGGAATTTTACCGGAGCAGATGTTAGTGTAAACTTTGCAGCAAGACCTGATGCAAATCCTTACACAGAAGGATTGCCGGATAGTGTTGAAACCAAGCATGCAGAAAAATATGCAGAGGTTTTCAGCATATTCCTTGAATATCAAGATATTCTGGACAGAGTAACCTTTTGGGGAGTACACGATGGACATTCCTGGAAAAATAATTTCCCGGTAAGAGGAAGAACAGATTACCCGTTATTGTTTGACAGGCAATACCAGCCTAAAAAAGCTTTTTATTCAATTATAGATTTAGTTAAATAATAATTTTTGTTTTATCTCAAAGATGCCGGGAGAAATCCTGCGCATCTTTGAAAATATTTTTTCCAATCATCAGCTTTTCCACTTAATTGTACACCCGATCGAAAATGTTTCAGGCATCGAAATTTCCTTTCCTTGCAGCATTTCGGAAATTGCTTCTTCGAGATAACGGGTTTTCACTTGTTCAGCGTCCTGCCAATTATCATCAATTTTTCCGTGATAACGTAATTTCTTATCCACATCGAAAAGAAATACCTCGGGGGTGTGAGTTGCGCCAAAAAATTTTGCAACCGATTGGTCTTCATCGCGCAAATACAAAAAATTAAAATTCTTCTCCCTGCTTCTTGTTATCATATTTTCGAAACTGTCTTCGGGGTATTTTTCGGAATCATTTGAATTTACAGCTGCAATTGCAATGTCGTTGTAATATTTTTTCTGTAAATCAATTATCCTGTTTTCATAAGCTTGAACATAAGGGCAATGATTGCAAGTAAAAATAATGACTAATCCCTTTTTTATAAGATTTTTTAGCGTGTAGATTTTTCCGTCAGTAGCCGGTAAAATACAATCGGGCATTTCCGAACCGATAATTAATTTATCTGTTGCCATATTTTTCCTGAATAAATTAGTTTATAATTTCTTAATTTTAAAAAGAATACTAAAAAATATGCTGAACTTTTTAAAGTTAATAATTTTTAATGAGAAGGTGATAAGTGAAGAATGTTTTACAAATCAACGAGATCTACAGCAGATACGATACTTATTCCGAAAAGAGTTTATCAGGCAGAATTATTAAAGTCGAAAATATTATGCCGTTACTAAAAGGTTTTTCGGCAAAACACCTTTTTGAAGTAAAAGTAATTGGAAATTCAGTTAAAGGCAAGCCTGTTCATTCAATAAAATTCGGAAACGGAAAAACGAAGGTGCTGATGTGGACGCAAATGCATGGTGACGAACCGACGGCAACTAAAGCTGTTTTCGATCTTCTAAATTTTCTATCTGCTGCCGACGATTTTGAAAATTTGCGGAAAACAATATCTAAAAACCTTACAGTCCAGATAATCCCGATGCTTAATCCAGATGGCGCCGAAATTTTTACCCGCGAAAACGCACTGAATATTGATATAAACAGAGATGCAAAAAGATTGCAGTCACCCGAAGCCAAAATATTATGGGATATCCGTGAAAAATTCAACCCGGATTTCGGGTTTAATCTGCACGATCAAAATAACCGATATTCGGCCGGAAAAACTTTTAAAAGCGCAGTTATTTCGATGCTTGCTCCTCCGTATAATAAAAAAAAAACAGTTGATAAAACCCGAAAAAAAGCCATGCAGATAATTGTTGATATCCGAAGAGAGTTGAAAAAATTTGTGCCTGGACATATTGCAAGATATAATGACGATTTTGAACCCAGAGCCTTCGGCGATAATTTTATGCGACGTGGAACAAGTACAATTTTAATTGAATCGGGTGGATGGAAAGATGATGATGATAAGGAATTTGTCAGGAAAATAAATTTTCTGGCATTTATCACAGCTTTAACTTCAATTGCTTCTAAAAATTACAAAGAAACCAGATTTAAAGAATACTATAGAATACCGGAGAATGAAAAAATTCTGTTTGATGTGCTTCTCCGCAATCTTATAAGGAAAATTAACGGCTGCGAGCATATTGTTGATATTGGAATAAACCGGACCGAGCAAGTTGATGAAAAAGGCAGAATCTTTTATAAAGGTACAATTGGTGATTTAGGAGATTTATCCACGTTTTTCGGATATGAAGAATATGACCTTGAAGGATTCGAAATAAAAAAAGCTGAATATTATTCGGAAAAATTTAAGAATATTGAAAACATTGAAATAAAGAAAGTTGATCAAGAATTACAAGATGGGAAAATAATCATTCTCGTGAATGAGAAAATTCCCCGCGACCGTCCTTTTGAATTACCTTTTTTAGTAATTAACGAAAATGATAACTACGACAATTTAATAAAAACCGATTGTCCTGCGTTCTTTTCCTTATACAAGGACAATAAAAATCATTATTCCGTTGTGAATGGTTTCTTCCGCGATAATTATGTTACATCTTCGCAAAAAACTTATGGAATTGTATTGAAACTTTAAGAACTTAAGTAATTATTTCCTTAAAGTTTAGTAACTTAAGTTTACATTTATAATTCATTATAGAAATAAATTTTGATATAAATAAAAGTAAGGAGATTATTTTGAATAAGCGGTTATTTTTATTTTGTTTGATTTTTCCCTTAAGTATCTACGGGCAAAACGTAGTAATTAACGAAGTAATGTCATCCAATAAACTAACAATTCTTGATAGTTATGGCACAGCTTCGGATTGGATTGAGTTATATAATTCTAGTGGCAATGTTATCGATTTATCAGGCTGGTATGTAAGCGACGATTCAACACGAATTAAAAAATGGCGTTTCGGTCCAACTCAGATTCAACCCGGCGGGTATTTACTTATTTTTGCATCCGATAAAGATACGCAGCATACTGAAATTCATACAAATTTTAAAATCAGCGCTACCGGTGAAAATATAGTTTTAAGCGATTCAAACGGAATAATTGTCGATTTCATTAGTCTTCCGGAACTTACAACCGATATTTCTTTCGGAAGAATTACTGATGGCAATTCGGTTTGGATAAAACAATATCCTTCTCCCGGAACGGAAAATACAGGCAGTCAATTTTCAGGAGTTGCTGATCCGGTAGAACTTTCTTTATCAGCCGGATTTTATCCATCAGAAATTTCAGTTACACTTTCTGCCGGAGATAGTAAAATTTATTATACTACCGATGGCAGCGACCCGGATTCTACTGATACGGAATATACTGACCCGATAAATATTTCTGAAACAACTGTTCTGAAAACAATAAGTTATAAAAAAGACTGCATCCCGAGTAAAATTAAAGTTAACACTTATTTTATAAATGAAACAACCGATCTTCCGGTAATTTCGCTTACTAGCGATCCTTATAATCTTTTTGATTACAATTACGGAATTTATACCGATGGACCCGGCTGGACAGCGCCTGATCCGCATGTGGGAGCAAATTATTGGATGGATTGGGAACGCCCGGCGCACGTTGAGTTTTTTGATGATAACAATACTTTGGGCTTTTCGGAAGATTGTGGAATCGCTATTTACGGCGCTTGGTCGAGGGCTCATCCGCAAAAGTCTTTTTCTGTGAAATTCAAAAGCGATTACGGTGTTAATAAAATTGATTATCAGCTTTTTCCTGATCTCGATTTATCAACTTTCAAATCATTTGTGCTTCGGAATTCGGGAAATGATTTCTATTATGTGCATTTTCGCGATGCAATGATGCAAACTTTAATTCAGGATCTTGACATTGATTATCTCGAATACCGTCCGACAGCATCTTTTGTTAACGGTGAATACTGGGGAATTTATAATATCCGCGAAAAAATAAATGAACATTATATTGCAAACAGACACGGAGTTGATCCGGATAATATTGATATGCTGGAAGCAAATAAAGAAGTTGTTCATGGAGATACAGTTCATTACCAGCAAATTCTTGACTATATATCCACGAATGATATGACTACCGAAGAAGCATATAATTTTTTAGATAGCAGAATTGATCTGAAAGAATGTATTTTATATTTTGCCGCTCAGTCATACTACAACAATCGGGATTGGCCGGCAAATAATATTAAATTCTGGCGAGAGAAAACAGAAACCGGCAAATGGAGATGGATACTATACGATTTGGATTTCGGTTTTAATCTTTATGAATTTAATGGACAAGCTCTTGACGATATTGCTTATATATTTTCTACAACACAAACGGGGACAACAAACCCTCAATGGGCAACATTGCTTCAAAGAAAACTTATTGAAAATCCGAAAATCAGGAATATGTTTATCAATCAGGTTGCAGATCTTTTAAATACCAATTTTAAAGGCAGCAGAGTTGTAGAAATAATTGATGAAATGAAATCACACATTGCAAATGAAATTTCAAGACACCGAACACGTTGGAGTATCAGCGGAGAAAACACTGACAGGATGATAAAATTTGCCAACGAAAGACCAGATTATCTAAGAGGTTTTGTAAGGAATTATTTCAATTGCGGTAGTAACGGGAATATTATTGTAAACGCTACAAAAGGCGGACAGATTCAGCTGAATACTCTAAAACTTAATACAGACGATTTCCCTTGGACAGGTACATATTTTCAAGGAAATGCAATTCATTTAAAAGCCGTTCCTGCTCCAGGTTATAAGTTTGATGGATGGACCGGTGCGGTAAATTCAACTGATTCCGAAATTCCTCTAAATGTTACAGCTAATTCATCAATAACAGCAAGTTTTTCAGTGGACAGCAACAATACAAAAGGAGTTGTGATTACCGAAATAAACTATAATTCCGCCGATGAATTTAACTCAGGCGACTGGGTTGAAATATACAATAGAACAACTGAAAGTATCGATATCAGCGGCTGGATTTATTCCGACAGCGATGATGAGCATCGTTTTGAAATTCCTCAAGGAACAATACTTCCCTCGCAAGGATTTCTGGTCATTGTTGAAGACAGCAGCTTATTCTCAACCCAATTTCCTGATGTTACAAACTTTATCGGCGAAACCGGTTTTAGTCTTAGCGGATCGGGAGAATATATGAAGCTGATGGATTCGGTAGGAGTAATTGTTGATTCACTTACTTACGACGATCAGGAGCCGTGGCCTTTAGCAGCTGACGGACTCGGGTCGTCTCTTGAATTGAAAGACCCTTTAATTGATAATTCAATCGGTTCAAACTGGCTAGCTTCTGTAAGTCATGGAACACCGGGAAAAGTGAATTCATCGTATGTTTCCGTTGATGAGCAGGAACTTTCGATTTTACCTTCCGATTTCACATTATCTCAAAACTACCCGAATCCATTTAATCCGGTAACTACAATTAAATACGCTATCCCAACCCCTCCTGCTTCCTCCCCTTTAGTAAAGGGGAGGATTGAGGTGGGGTTTGTAACTTTAAAAGTTTACAACCTTCTCGGGCAGGAAATAGCAACATTGGTCAATGAAGTTAAACCTGCCGGAAATTATGAAGTAAAATTTGATGCAGGAAATCTTGCTTCGGGAGTATATTTGTACCGTTTGCAGGCAGGTGAGTTTTCTGCAGTTAAAAAACTTATACTTATGAAATAAGAAAACAAATTGAGTGTGGGAAATTTCTTGTTCTCACACTCAGTTTTTTGAATCGTCTATGGGCTGTAATTTAAAATACTGTTGAATATTTAGAAGAAAAGGATATATTTACTCTTAAAAAAAGAAAATTCTTATTAAGAGGTTTTCTATGTTTAAGAAAAAATACCAAAGAATCTTTTTCATAATGTTTTATCTTTCATATTTTGCTTACCCTGCTTTTAGTCAAGCGCAAATGCAATTTAATATTACTGAGGATATTAAAACGGAGTTTGCAACATATCATCCTTTCCCCGCAGTTTTTAACCCTCAAATCTCCTTATTTACCATTAAACCTGATTTAAGTGATGTTCAATATTTACCTCCGATTAGTCCTGAAGATTTGAATATGCTGAAAAATAATCACTTTACAGTTCGTAAAAGCGAGTTTACACAAATTTATGATGTTTATAATGCCGCAACGCTTGGGAGTTACCCTGTTTTTATTACTTCTGATGCAGTTTTACACGCCTATCATGTTTTATACGACCGTTTTTTAATGAAGACAGAGAGTAATAAATTTTATTCTTCACTGAATGAATTAACAGATTCGCTTTTAAACAAGACGTATTATCTATACAAAAATGAAGAGACTTTAGATATAAAAGAAGCATTATTCAGGAACCTTGCTTTTTTTTCTGTTGCAAAAAAACTTTTATCAGTGGATAGTATTGCTGTATACGATGAAGTAAAAGATTTAGTAAATGAAGAAATCCAGCTTATTAATCAGCATAAGGGATTTAGTTATTCGCCGATTTTGGGAAACTTTTCGCAGCTTGATTACAGCCAGTTTCAGATTCGCGGGCACTATACAAAGTCGGATACATTATCGGCATACTTTAAAACAATGATGTGGTATGGATGGACTATTTTTACAATGGAGCCTGATTTGTTCGGTAACCTTTCTTTAACTCATACGCTGCAAGCTTTGCTCAATGTTAAGATAATTTATTCGGATGAAGAACTATTAAACTTGTGGAAAGCTGTTTATGAGCCGACTGTTTTTTTTGCAGGAAAAACTGATGATCCTAATCTTAAGGATTATAAGAAAATAGCTGATGAAATATACGGAGAAAATTTTGTCGAATTATCTCCGCAAAGCATTGCTAACACTGAATTGTTGAATAGTTTTATAGAAAAAGCAAAAATGCTGGCCGAACCGAAAATCCCGAATTATATTTACGGAAGCACAGGTGTATATAAAGGTTTCAGATTTATGGGACAAAGATTTATTCCCGATTCGTATATGTTTTCTGGATTAGTATCTCCATCAGCTGGCAGCCGGTTTTTCCCAAAAGGACTTGATTTAATGTATGTGTTGGGTTCCGAAAGAGCTTATTCAATTTTAGATTCTGTATATAACGAAACTGAAAATGCTGCTTACGTTTCTAAACTAAACCAATTCAGAACGGAATTTAATAATAAATCCGGCGAGGAATGGGTTCAGAATTTATATTGGAATTGGCTTTATTGTTTAATGCCGCTGCTTTATGAGAAAAATTCGGGTTATCCTTATTTTATGCAGAACGTTGCCTGGATGGATAAAGAGCTTTTAACAGCCTTAGCTTCTTGGGCAGAATTACGGCACGATACTATTCTTTACGGCAAACAAAGCAGTACGCCTAGAACCAGTCTGCCCGAAACAGCTCCGGGATATATTGAGCCTAATCCTTATTTATATGCCCGTCTGGCAAGTCTTGTAAAATATACAAAAGACGGATTGCAGAGTTTTAATTTGATGGATGAAGATTTTTTGAAATCGACTCAGTTGTTGGAAGATTATTTATTGTTCTTAAGAGATGCATCAATAAAGGAATTGGAAGAAATTCCGCTTTCGGAACAGGATTATAAAAATATTTTAAGCTTCGGTTCAATACTAAGCCAGTTAGTTAATGATCCGGACGATAAGACAGGTAAAGATAAAATGCCTGTTGTTGCAGACGTTCATACCGATCAAAATACTAACAGATGTCTTGAAGAAGCTGTAGGATATCCGCTGGAAATACTTGTTATTGTAAATGAAGGAGGAGTTAAAAGACTTGCCAGAGGGGTAGTATTTTCGTATTATGAATTTACTCAGCCTATTGAAACCAGGCTTACTGATGAAGCCTGGTTCGAAATGTTGAACAATACTCCTCCTGATTTGCCCGATTGGTTTGAAAGTTTTATGGACTTAAATGCTTCTCAGCCTGCATATTTGCAGGATGAAGTTCCTAATCTTTTTGGAAACAAATTTAATTATACAGTATCAGTTGATCCTAATTTAAGCAGTATTCCTGAAATTTTTGCATTATCCCAAAACTATCCGAATCCGTTTAATCCATCTACAATAATTAGGTATTCCCTGCCTGCCGGCAGGCAGGAATTACCAATGAACAATATGGTAACTCTTAAAATTTATAATATGCTCGGTCAGGAAGTATCAACACTTGTAAACAAAGAACAACCAGCCGGAAATTATGAAGTTAAATTTGATGCCGGAAATCTTGCTTCGGGAGTATATTTGTATCGCTTGCAGGCAGGTGAATTTTCTTCAGTTAAAAAACTTGTACTTTTGAAATAGAATTAGTTTTATTTAAGAATAAATAGAGAGTTATATGAACAAAAATGTGCTTTTAAGGAAGTTTTTAATATTATCGGTTATTTTAATTTTAACAGGAACAATCAATTTATTTTCTGAAACGCAGAAAAATATTCACGCCTGGGAAATGGTAGAAATAGAACTATTAGCAGAAAAAGAATATGAAAATCCATACAAAGATGTAATTTGCTGGGTTAATTTAAAAGGACCTGATTTTAATAAGCGCATTTACGGCTTTTGGGATGGAGGAAAATCTTTCAAAGTAAGAATTGTTGCAGAAAAATCAGGAGTTTGGAATTGGGAAAGCGGATCGAATCAGGCAGATGACAAAGGATTAAACAGAAAAAACGGTACATTTGAAGCAGTTGATTGGACGGAACAGGAAAAAGCGGATAATCCGAATCGCAGAGGGTTTATACGTCCTACATCAAACGGACGGGCTTTGCAATATGCCGACGGAACACCTTATTTTATGGTGGGAGATACTTGGCTGGCGGGTGCAACCTGGCGTTTGCCTTTCCGGAATGCGGCAACGAACGACGATTATATTCCGTCTCCGGGAATCGGGTTTGAAGATGCGGTAAATTACAGAAAAACTCAGGGATTTAATTCTGTAAGTATGATTGCCTGTTTTCCTAATTGGGAATCGGATTACAATCCAAGCACTTATGCAGATGAAAATGGAATTTATCCTCGTAATGCTTGGGAAAAGTTTGAATATCTTACAAAAGACGGAAAAATGACCTCGAAAGATATGCGCGATGAGTATGGAAATATTCCATTCAAAATGTCAGAAAAACATCCAGGCGTTGCAGATTTTGAAAGAATAATTCCGGAATATTTTAAAAGTCTGGATAAAAAGATGCAATATCTTTCCGAACAAGGATTTGTTCCACTTCTCGAAACTGTTAGAAGAGATATGTGTCCCACTTGGAAAGCTTATTTCGATTTCAATGAATCGTATTCAAGATTTGTACAGTATTTAAGTTCGCGTTACGGCGCATATAATTTTATTTACAGCAAAATTCACCTTGACTGGATTCCTCAATTATACAGCATAACTGCCGATGAATTTAACGAAGCGCTTATTTATCACTTAAATAAATACGGACATATGCCTTTTGGTCAGCCTGTTACGACTTTAATAAGCAACTCAACTTATATGCAGTTCGGTCACGCTGACGATTGCCCTTGGCTTACTATGCACAGCGTGGGAAATAAACCCCGCGATCACCGTGTGGCTGATTCGCTGGAGCAGATTTTCAACTTGAATCCTCCATATCCTGCAATTAATTTTGAACCATATTACACCGGTTGGGATCACGAAATAAATATGCCTAACGGAGAAAGACCGCCGGCAAATTCGGAACGTGATAATTACTTTGCAAGAGCGCAGATGTACGGATCGGTTCTTTCTGGCGGACTTTCGGGGCACGTTCACGGAACCGCAGCATACGATGTTACAACAACCGGGGAACCGGCAGGAATGCGCCCGCATATCTGGGACGCATTAAAATACGAATCAGCAAATTATATGAAGCATTTGCAAAAATTTGTTTTATCCGAAAAGGATAAATATATAAATCTTGTACCTGCACGGAGTGATGTTAACCCGCATAAAGCTCCTAAAAGTCCTGAAAAAGGACTTGACGGATGGTCTTATATGCTTACAAATTCTGAACGTGACCTTGCTCTTTTATATTTCGAAAATCAATCGGTTATTCCAGTTCTTCAAAATTTCAAGAAAAAATCAGAATATCAACTTTACTGGTTTGATACAATAACCGGAGAGTGGAAAGAAGCGGTAACAGTTAAATCCGACAGAAGCGGAAAAATAAAGCTTCCTCCTTTTCCGGGTAAAAAGAAAAAATCGGATAGAGACTGGGCGGCAAAGATAAAATTGATAAGCGAAAACTAATATTAAATTATGAAGAGGGGAATTTGGCAAAATTCCCCTCTTATTTTACCAACCAAAATATTTATAAGGGATGAAGCAAGAAAATATTGTCAATTTAGTAAAAATATAACGATATTACTTTAGTTCATTTATATTGATTCAGTTCATATTGGGTAAACAGTAAATTCAAATAAAATTACTACAAATTAAACTAAGAAACAGGAGTTGTTATGTATTTACGTCTTACAGCGTTTTTATTAAGCGCTTTTTTCGTCCTGACATCAATTCAAGCACAAATTGGAACCCACTTTTCAACAACTGGCGGAGTATCTTTCCCGCAGGCAGAGGATAGTGATTTATGGAATACGGGATATACAGTAAAGACAGATGGATTTTTTAAAGTTGCCGATAATTGCTATTTGGGATTCCGTATTGGTTATACTTGGAGTACAGTTAACGAAGAAAAATTTATGGATGAAGTTGTGCCGAGTTTTGACGGCAATGTTGAACTAAGCGGATATCTTCAGCATGGCGAAATAATGCCTTCTTTCCGGTATATTTTTAATGATTCTGAGTCATCAAGTATTAAATTTTATGGTCAGGCAGGCGCAGGATTTTATTATACCCGCCGTAATTGGTCGTATAGCGGAGAGTATCATAGCGGTATGAGTCGCAGTTATATTTGGAAGGCAGATGCTATGAATGAATCTTCCGCGGGTATCGATTTAAGCGCCGGTGTTATGTTTGAAGTTTTTGACGGTTTTGGAGTAGTGGTTTATCCAATGTATCACGTAATATTCAACGATTCTGAGGATAAAATGCTCTCGCTGAATTTGGGAATTGTGTACTAAAAAGAGTATGAGTAAGAGGTAAGAGTAAGGGAAATTCAGTTACCCTTACTCTGCTCATAAATCTTACTCTTGTACACTCTCAAGCCAGCGTTCTGCATCAATTGCAGCCATTGCTCCTGTTCCAGATGCTGTAATTGCCTGACGGTAAGTTTTGTCGGCAACGTCTCCGGCAGCAAATACACCTTCAATATTTGTATAAGTCGATCCTGGTTTTACAATTAAATAACCGGTTTCATCCATATTAAGCTGACCTTTAAACAATTCGGTATTAGGTTTATGACCTATTGCCATAAAAATACCGTCAACGGGGACTACTTCAGTCGAGCCATCTTTTGTGTTTTTTAATCGTGCAGAAGTAACCATCTTTCTTCCGTTTTCATCAACACCTAATATTTCATCAATAACTGTATTAAGCATAAATTTTATTTTAGGATTTTTCTGCGCGCGTTCGAGCATTATTTTTGAGGCGCGGAATTCTTCGCGTCGATGAATTACAGTTACCTCGGAAGCAAAACGGGTTAAATAATTTGCTTCTTCCATCGCACTGTCTCCGCCTCCAACAACAAATATCTTTAAGTTGCGGAAGAAAAAACCATCGCAGGTAGCGCATGCCGAAACACCGTAACCCATATATTTGCTTTCCGATGGAATACCCATAAGTTTTGCAGTTGCTCCTGTAGAGACAATTATTGCATCGGCGGTATAAGTTTCATCTTCAGTTTTAACAGTAAAAGGGCGTTTTGAAAAATCTACTGAAGTTACAACTTTGAACAGACTTTTTGCTCCGAAGCGCTGAGCTTGTTTACGCATAATATCCATTAACTCAGGACCCTGAATTCCCTGTTCAAATCCCGGGAAGTTTTCCACTTCGGTTGTAATTGTAAGCTGTCCGCCCGGTTGTATTCCTTCAAAAATTATGGGATTTAAATTTGCTCTCGAAGCATAAACTGCTGCTGTTAATCCGGCGGGACCGGAACCGATGATTATAACTTTGTGATGATTTTTTCCTGACATATATTCTCCGTTAATTCAATTAATCCACTGAAGATAAGATTCATAAAACGATTTAGAGATTCAGAAAGCATTCAGTCTATCCGTCAATAAAAACATCTTTAAATCTCTGCATAACTTTTTCGGGGGAAAAATCCTGCGAAAAAGCATCGTAATTATATTTATTATTTGGTTTAAAACTTAATAAAATATTAAAAAGCTGTTCGTCATCAAAATAGTAAATTCCTTTTTCCTTAAGATGCCAAAAGTGCGCCTGTTCGGGGGAACGCGCAAATGTAATAACTGGTTTATTTTTAATTGAGAACTCGCCTACCGCAATACCGAAGGTTTCACCGCGTAAACGAGCGTGCAGCATCGCATCGCAGGTATTGATGAATACAACTTTAACTTTATCGTCTGCAGTGCCTGCAACAAATTTAATGTTTTCAAAATACTCGCCATCCAGAAAATTTTCGGTATTCATAAAAATGAAATAAATATTCTTCCTTTCGCGGGCAATTGTTTTAACTGTTTCTTTTACAAAATCTATATCAAAAGTGTCAGTGCCGCCGTATCTTCCAAAAACAACCGCGTCCGTAGGAATTTTAAGATATTCCCGAAAATGAAGTTTCACATCGGGAAGATTTAATATATGCGGAACATAATCACATTTTCCGCCGGTTACCACTTTACTCATCCATTCCGAAATAACGGCATAAACATCGCCGTGCGGTTCAATTTCTCGGAATACGCAATGAATACAGTTTTTCGCCCCGTCCACAAGAATTCCATCACGGTTTCCGTGTTTTATCGCATAAAAAATATCCGATTTAGTTTCGGAAATTATCTTGTTCAATTCTTTTAAATCGTTATACCAAAAGATATTGCCGAATCTTTTCTCAAACTTTTTCACAGCCTCGGGATGATTATTTTGATTGTTCCTATTAGCTGCAATAATTGATTTGTTTCCTAAAATTTCTTCGTTGAAATGCGCGTAATCGAATAAGGCAACTTCTGTCCCTCGCACGGAAATGGCGTTTGAGTGAAACAATATTCTCATAATATTTTTTGATTTATTAGTTATAAAAATAAAAAAAAGAAGACAAATATTTAACACTGATTAGTTATTTTGAAAGAAATTCGCCATTTCTTTTTAGTCCTTTAAGTTTGGCTCTCATTATCGGACTTTCAAAAAACTTTTCCTTGAATTCAGAATTTGTCATTGTCATAATTTGGTTTAAATCTATTTCTTTGTTTTGAATTTTTGAAAAATCAGGGCTTTTAGTTTCAACTGCAAACTTAATATTCCAAGGGCAAACATCTTGGCAAATATCGCATCCGAAAATCCAATTATCAAATTTATTTTTAAATTTTTCCGAAATGTCATTTTTGTTTTCGATAGTAAGATATGAAATACAGCGGTTGGAATCGATTATGTAAGGTTCGGTAATTGCTCCAGTGGGACAAGCATCCATACAGGCGGTGCATTTCCCGCAAAAATCAGTTTCCGGAATGCTGTAATCAAAAGTTCTATTGCATAAAATATTTGCGATAAAAAACCAACTGCCAATTTCTTTCGAAATGATGTTTGTATTTTTCCCTTGCCAGCCGAGTCCCGATTTTACCGCCCACATTTTATCCATCACAGGTCCGGTATCCACATAACTAACAGCTTTAAATTCAGCATCAATTTTTTTGAGATTTTGAATCAGTTCATCGATTTTTTCCCATATTACAAAATGATAATCTTTACCCCAGGCATATCGCGAAACCTTTCCTTTATTTTTTAATCCGGAAAATTTATCGTCTTTGTAATAATTAATTCCAAGCGAAATAACACTTCTTACTTCAGGAAGAATAAGCGATATATCAGCCTTCTTATCTAAATTATTCTCCATATATTTCATTCCTGCATGATAATCCTTCTGAAGCCATTTTTTCAGATTTTCTATTTCTCCGGCTAACATGCAGAATTCGGAAAATCCTATTAGATCAAATCCAACTTTTCGGGCAGCATCAATTACAGTTTGATTATTCAGGATACTCACAATTACCAGGAATATTTTTTTTCAGTAATATTTATAAATACATTTCCATTTTCAATTTTAACATCATAACTTTTCACACCGTTTTTCCCGCCTTTAATAAAACCATCGGCGAGATTAAACTGCCATCCGTGCAACGGACAGGTTATAAATCCATCTTCAATAAATCCCTTGTAAAGAACCGACGAAAGCTGATGAGGGCAGAAATTATTTAATGCATAAATTTTATTATTGTATTTAAAAACTGCAATTTCAATGTCGTTAAAAATAAATCTTTTGCCTTTATTTTCAACTAAATCAGATTCCTTGCAGATGTTAAAATATCCGTCATTTTCAATCATCTGACAAACCCGAAAATCTTTCTTTTATTCCGAAACCTTTATCATTTAAATGAAGAGTTGCCACGGCAGTTTTACAATCATGTTCAAAAATAATTTTCCAATCTTCTTCAACAGCTTTGGTTAAAATTGATTTTTTTTCGAGCAAAGTTATAAGCGGCTGAAGGTCGTATGCCATAATATATGGGAGCGGAATATGAGAAGAAGTGGCAAGGAAATCGGCTGCAAAAAGTACAATATTCTTTGAGTCGGAAAATTTTATCATCTGCATAGCAAAAGTATGACCGTTAACAACCTGTACAGAAATTTCATCATCAAACTGAAAACCGCCTTCAGTAAAATTTAATAATCCTGAATTGAAAACAGGTATAAATCTATCAGCATAATAACTGGCGTTGTCTCTTTCGCAGGGATTCAGCGCCCACTCGAACTGTTTTTTCTGAACGTGATATTTTGCATTAGGGAAGGCAGGATGCAATTTGCCGTTATTCCAGACTACCGCACCTCCGCAATGATCGAAATGTAGATGTGTAAGAAAAACATCTGTAATTTCATCAGCAGTTATACCCAGATTGTTAAGAGATTGCTGTAAAATATCATCTCCGGTTTGGTAAATTTTGCGGAAATTTTCATCCCAGCCGGATCCGATTCCGGTATCAATAAGAATTTTTTTATTTTCAGAAGTCGCCAGCAAACAACGAGCGGTTAGTTTTATCCGGTTGTTTTCATCAGAAGCAAAATCTTTTTTCCAAAAATATTTTGGGACTACACCGAATATTGCGCCTCCGTCAAGCATCATTGTTCCGGCTTCAACCAAATTTAATTTATATTTGCCGATTCTCATTCTTAATCATCAAACATTAAAAAAAGGCTTTTTAAAAGAAGTATTCTTTTAAAAAGCCCGAATAAAACTATTATAATTTATCTTCCAAGCGAGTCGAGATGTTCTTTGCGGGCTAGCAAAGTAGCTTCATCTTCAACATGGTTTGGATCAGGCACACAACAATCAACAGGACATACTGCTGCGCATTGCGGCTCATCGTGAAATCCTTTGCATTCAGTACATTTATCAGGAACAATATAGAAATGATCATTCGAAAAAAATCCGTTAGTGCCCGAAGGAGCAGCATCTCCATCGCCATACGATTTTCCGCCAAGTTCCCAATTTGCACCGCCTTCGTAGATGGCTGTATTAGGGCATTCGGGCTCGCAGGCTCCGCAGTTTATGCATTCGTCGGTTATCATTATTGCCATATTTACTCCGTTTTTAAGTTTTAAAATAAAGCGATTATATCAATTTTATTAAATATTAAAAGATACCTTTAGTATATTATCGAAAATATTGGATTTATGCAATTCAATAATAATATTTAAAGCAAACGAGGGAAAAAGAAAATAAAAAAACCCCGGAAATCCGGGGTCTGTGAAAAAAGGGGTGCATTTCAAATTATTATATATCGTAATACAGTTGGAATTCAAAAGGATGAGGTCTTAAAGCCATAGCTTTAACTTCATTTGTCATTTTATAACTGATCCAAGCATTAATTACGTCTTCTGTAAATACATTTCCTTTCAGCAGATATTCGTGATCTTCTTTAAGAGCTTTTAATGCTTCTTCGAGACTTCCAGGAGTATTAGGCACATTTGCCAATTCTTCGGGAGCCATATCATAAATATCTTTATCCAAAGGTTCGCCGGGATCAATTCTGTTTTGAATTCCGTCGAGTCCTGCCATCATAATTGCTGTGAAAGCAAGATATGGATTTGACGAAGCGTCCGGGCAGCGGAATTCAACACGTTTAGCTTTTGGACTGTTACTGTACATTGGTATTCTAACAGATGCACTTCTGTTTCTTTGCGAATAAGCAAGGTTTACAGGAGCTTCAAAACCTGGGACAAGTCTTTTATAAGAATTTGTTGTAGGATTTGTAAAAGCACATAGAGAAGCAGCGTGTTTAAGAATTCCTCCGATATAGTGTAAAGCAGTTTCACTAAGACCAGCATAACCGTCGCCGTAAAATAAAGGTTTGTTCTCTTTCCATAAGCTTAAGTGAATATGCATACCGCTTCCATTGTCGCCGAAAATTGGTTTTGGCATATATGTTACAGTTTTTCCGTTTTGGAAAGCTGTATTTTTAACAACATACTTAAAAAGCAATAATGTATCCGCCATTTTAAGCATCGGAAGGAATCTCAAACCAATTTCACACTGTCCGCCGCTGGCTACTTCGTGATGTGCAACTTCAACCGAAATACCCATATTTATAAGATTTGTACACATTTCATTTCTTAAATCAAGAAGTGAATCTGTTGGAGGAACAGGAAAGTAACCGCCTTTGTATCTTGGTTTGTAACCTAAATTCGGACTTTCTTCGCGACCGGTATTCCACGAGCCTTCAACAGAGTCGACTTGATAAAAAGTTCCGTTTTGGTAATTGTCATATCTTACATCATCAAATATAAAAAACTCTGCTTCGGGACCGTAGTAAGCAGTATCGGCAATTCCGGTTGATTTCAAATATGCTTCTGCTTTTTGAACTATGTTTCTCGGGCATCTTTCGTATTTTTCCTTTGTTATAGGGTCAATTACATCGCAAACAAGCGAAATAGTTGGTGCTTTAATAAAAGGATCAAGAAACATAGTGGTCGGATCGGGTACAATTATCATATCGCTTTCATTAATTGCTTTCCATCCTCTTATTGAAGAAGCATCGAATCCTACACCGCTTGTAAATATATCTTCGTCAAATTCGCCAATCGGTTTGGTTGTATGCTGCCACTGACCCGGGAAATCCATAAATTTAAAATCAACAAATTTAATGTTATTGTCTTTTACAAACTTCATAACATCTTTTGGGGTTTTAATAGAGCCATCCATAAATACTCCGTTTAATTATAATTATTAAATATTTAACTTAGTTGTTTCTTTTAGTGTTGATAGTACAAAACTGGTTAATGTTCTGTTAACTCCGGGCCAGGATTGTATTTTGCGTAAAAGAGCTTCCAAAGAAGAAGTATCTTTTACAATTGCTTTAAGAATATGAGAGCCGTCTCCTAAAATTGCATGGCATTCAAGTATTTCGGGAGTTTCAGCAACCCGGTTTGCAAGTTCCTCATAGCTTTGGGAAGTACCCATAACAAGTGTTATAAAAGCCATAATATCGTAACCGAACATTTTCCTGTTGAGCTTGGAAAAATAACCGTCAATAACATTTTTTTTTTCCAGTTTTCGTAATCTCTCGCTTAGCGAGGGTAATGATAAACCAACGGCTTCTGCCAATTCATTCCGTTTTGTTCTGCCTTTTTCCTGAAGGATATTCAGGATTTTAATGTCTACTGTGTCTAACATAATCACCTTAATAAATTAGGACATATATTTATTATGGCTCAAAATATAAGGCAAAGTATTTTGATATGCAACAAAAAATTTATGAAAAATGAAGATTCTAATTATAAATTAACCGAATGCCCATAAAAATGAAGTTTTATTTTTTTAATTATCAGATGCTGCATTATTATATGAAACAAATAAAAATCAGTTTGAGGAAATAATAGAAGTGACTTTTTCGGCTGCATCATGAAGAGTTGAAGCTACCGAAAAATTAAGTCCGGAATTTTTAAGCAAAATTTTAGCTTCTTCGGCATTTGTCCCTTCCAGACGTATAACAACGGGAACATTAATATGTACTTCGTTAATAGCATCAATAATTCCCTGGGCAACGCGGTCGCACCTTACAATTCCGCCGAAAATGTTTATTAACATTGCTTCAACATTCGGGTCCGATAAAATGATTTTAAAACCGTTAGCAACTGTTGTTTTATTAGCTCCGCCGCCTACATCCAAAAAATTAGCGGGTTCTCCGCCAGAAAGTTTTATTATATCCATGCTTGCCATTGCCAAACCGGCTCCGTTAACCATACATCCAACATTGCCGTCAAGTTTAATGTAATTCAGCTTATTTTTCGAAGCTTCTATTTCAAGAGGTTCTTCTTCATTAAAATCACGCAGTTTGTAAATTTCAGGATGTCTGAAAATGGCATTGTCGTCAAAATTTATTTTAGCATCCAAAGCAAGTATTTCTCCTTCTTTTGTTAAAACAAGGGGATTTATTTCAGCAATTGAAGCATCGGTTTTTATATAGACTTCGTAAAGCCGCATTAAAAAATCAGAAGCACCTTTAACTTGATTTCCGGTTAGTCCCATTGCAAAAGCAACTTTGCGCGACTGAAACTCTCGAAGTCCTAAGGAAGGTTCAATAATTTCTTTAATTATCAATTCAGGTGTTTCGGATGCAACCTTTTCTATTTCAACGCCGCCCTCAGTTGAAGCCATCAATACATTTTTGGAAACAGATCTGTCGAGGGTTATTCCCACATAAAATTCTTTTTCAATGTTTAATCCTTGTTCAATTAGGATAGTTTTTACTTTTCTTCCTTCGGCTCCTGTTTGGAGTGTAACAAGAGTTGAACCCAGCATTGAAGATGCAAACTTTTCTACTTCGGATAAAGATTTTGCTATTTTTACGCCTCCTGCTTTACCCCGTCCTCCGGCATGAATTTGAGCTTTAACCACCCAAACATTCCCGCCTATTTTTTCGGCGGATTTTACAGAACCTTTAACAGATTTAGCGAAGTATCCTTTTGGAGAAGGGACGTTAAATTCTTTTAATATTCTTTTTGCCTGATATTCGTGAATTTTCATAGGACCCTCATCCTTTAGATTATAATCTGTTTAATATAAATAAAACACAGTCACTGAAAATGAAGTTCGATTTATCATCTATTTTCGGTTGTTTTTTTACCGAATTGAGCATCAAAGTTTAAAAAATTTGCCAGAATAAATGACGGAACTGTAGCAATTACTACCCAAATAAAAAATAATTTATATCCTATCATTTCCTGAATCCATCCGCTTATGCTGCCCGGAAGCATCATACCTAAAGCCATAAATCCTGTTGCAATTGCGTAATTAACCGTTTTATATTTTCCTTCTGCTATCATCATCATATACATCATAATTGCAGTAAACCCAAATCCATAGCCAAATTGTTCGATAGCAACACACGAACTAATAATAAAAAAAGATGAACTTAACGAAAACGAAAGATAAACATAAACCAGATTTGGTAAATTTATTGCAACAAGCATCCACCAAATCCAGTATTTCAAACCTTTTTTTGCAACTGCAATTCCTCCGAGTATCCCGCCGGCTGAAAGAGCAATCATACCAATTGTACCGTATATCAATCCTACATCACCGGTATTAAGCGCTAAACCGCCTTTGCTTTTTGCATCAAGAAGAAAGGGTGCGGCAAGTTTTACGAGCTGCGATTCTCCGAGGCGGTAAATTAAAACAAATGCTATTCCCAGCCATATATTTTCTTTTTCAAAAAAAAGCAGGAAGGTTTTGAAAAAATCGGATATAATTTCAGAAAAATTCTTTTTGTCGGAAGATTTATCCAGTAGATTTACTGGAATGAAAAAATAATGATAAAGCGCAAGAGATAGTAGGAACAAGCTTAAAATTAGAAAAGTAACCAGCCAGGCAAATTTTATCTGAGGAATTTCAAAATTTAATTTTTCCAACAGATAAGAATGCTGTTCAAGATATCCGGCAAAAATAACCAATGCACCTTGGCAAAATATCATCCCGAGACGATAAAAAGTACTTCTTATTCCTACAAAATAAGCCTGATCCCCTGATGATAATTCAATTAAATAAAACCCGTCGGCAGCAATATCGTGGGTAGCCGAATTGAATGCAACAAGCCACATAAGCGCAAGCGAGTATCTGAAAAAATCATCAGAAACGAGCGAAAAAGCAATCCCTGCAAAAGCAGCACCCATTATAAGCTGAGTTATAAGAATCCAATGCCGTTTTGTTTTGAAAATGTCAATAAAAGGACTCCATAAAGGTTTTATCACCCACGGAAGATAAAGGAGAGCGGTATATAATGCTATTTCGGTATTCGATACATCAAGTCGTTTATACATAATTGTTGAAATTACAATTACAACTGTATAGGGTACACTTTCTGCAATATACAGCGATGGTATCCACGACCAAGGAGAGCGTTTTTTTAATTTCATAAAGGTTTTGATTTTAGTCCGTAAACAATAGCTCCTATTTCCGGAGGGAATGCTGGTTCGATAATAACTATTTCGGGGTTCAATAATTTTATTTTCTGCCGAAAAATTTTTGAAAAATAATTATTTGTATTTAAAATGCTTCCCGAAAGGCATAATTTCATTGACGGTGCTGCAATTCTGCTTTTAACTGTACGGATATGTGAAAGCAGTTCGTCAACTTCATCGTTCAGAATTTGAAGGCAGAGGCGGTCTTTTTTTTCGGCAGATTCAATAACCAGAGGGGCTGCAGAAGACAAATCATAATTACTTGAATAAACCAGATTTATCAGATCCTCGGATGAAGATATTTTTAATTTCAGGGAAAAAATATCGAAAAGAATAGTTTTAGGGTGCCTCCCGTCAATTTGTTTCGAAAATTCATTTATGCCTTTACTTCCTATACTGAAACCGCTTCCTTCATCTCCTATGTTTCTGCCGAAACCACCTACCCGTATTATAATTCCGTTAGGATCTTTGCCATAGGCTATTGATCCTGTTCCCGAAATCAGAATACAACCCGGTCCTCCATTGAAAGCTCCTTCAAGAGCAGCTTCAGCATCGCTGATTATAAAAAGATTACTGAAATTAATATTTTTTTCTTCCAATTTTTCGCTTAAAATATTCTGGAATTCGTTAGCATCCGACTTTCGGCCCGCACCGGCTGCTCCCACTGTTATGCACTCAATTTCCGGGTTGGTAATTTTTGCAATTTTTAAGGATTTCAAAATTAAATTGCAAATAGTCTCGGCAGACTTTTCCTTACCTTGCTTTAGAATATTTGCAGCTCCGCCTTTCGTTTCAATAATCTTTTTAAGAGAATCATTTGTCATCACAAGTTTCGATTTGCTTGCGCCGGCATCAATTCCTATGTGATATTTCATTCCTGTCCTGATAAAATAATAATGCAAAAGTATGAAAAATTTGGAAATATTGTTGCAGATGGGCAATTAAAAAGATTTATCCGGCTTTTAACGGATCCGCCATTATTTTGTTTTCTAATGGCGGATTTGAGTTTATGGTATATTTTAAGAGCATAACAAGTATATATATAAGGGAGAATAATTTTTACACTTATAATTAATAATTTTTGTCGAACAAGAAAGATATACCTGCGTCCCAATCTGCAAACAAAATATTTTTCATTAAAAAAAGGGGTGTTACAATGAAAGCAACAATAATAATTTCTTTATTTGCGGTTATTTTTAACATATCAGCTTTTGCAGGTTTTAATCCTGTTGATGCAGGGGAAATAGAAACTGTAATAAAAGAATACGTGGGTAATACTGACACAAAAAATGCCAAAGGACTTGAAGCCATTATTTATGATGACGCTTCAATTGTATGTGTTAATAAAATTACCAATAAGGTAATCTCAAGTGATAAAGATATTTTTATTGACCAAGTCAAATCCGGTAAAATTGGCGGATGGAAAAGAGATTACAAAATTGAGAGCATTGATATTAATGACGAAACAGCAATGGCAAAAATTACTATAACAGACTCGAAATTAAAACAGACTGAGTACCTTTCGTTTGCAAAGGTAGAGGGCGAATGGAAAATTGTTTCGAGAACTTATACTATTGAGCTCAAAAAATAAAGATTTAAACAAAAAATATAACTTAACAGCCGGTGTAAAAAATTACATCGGCCGTTTAATAATTAAATATGTAAATAATTACACTTATAACTTACTACTAATCGAATACACTCTCCTAATCCATTGATTATTAATTTGTAAATTCATACTTTGTTTTCTGAAAGACCCGTAATTCGGAAACGGATTGGAAGTTTTTACCGGACTAAAGGGCCAGATTAATTAATAAATTAACTGGAGGTAAATATGCCGGCTACAAGATTAAAAGAATATCTAAACCTTAACAAGGTTAAATATTTAACTATAACTCATTCCCCTGCTTATACAGCTCAGGAAATAGCAGCATATTCCCATATAAAAGGCAGAAAAATTGCAAAAACAGTAATAGTGAAAGTTGACGGAAGGCTTGCGATGACTGTTTTACCCGCAACCTATAAAGTAGATTTCACATTGCTTAAAGATGCTCTTGGCGCCGAAAGAGTAAGACTGGCAAACGAACAGGAATTTAAAGATGCATTTCCCGGCTGCGAAGTGGGAGCAATGCCTCCTTTCGGAAATCTTTACGGAATTGATACTTTTGTTGCCGCTTCTCTTGTAGATGACGAGGAAATTGCATTTAATGCAGGAACTCATATTGAATTGATTAAAATGAACTATTTAGATTACGAAAGTCTTGTTAAGCCCAAAATTATAAGATTTTCATCAAAAGTTTTGGTGTGAATTGTTTTCGTTCACAAAAGTTAAAGCCCCGTTCTCAAAGGTTCGGGGCTTTTTTGTTTTAGTGAGATGAAAAGAAAAAAATGTAATGTACTTAAAATAAATTTCCTTTTGTCATGATTAAAATTATATTTGCCAATAGTTAATAGAGCAAATAAATAAATTATTGAGGTTAAGATGAAAATTGCAGAAAGAATTAGTAAAATAACCGAATCACCAACTATGAAAGTTGCAGCAAAAGCAAAACAAATGAAATCGGAAGGTGCAGACGTTATTGATTTAAGCGTGGGAGAACCCGATTTCCCTACACCGCAGCATATAAAAGACGCCGGAATAAAAGCGATAAATGAAAACAAGACAATATACACAATAAATTCCGGTTCAATTGAAATAAGAAAAGCAATAGCTGCCAAACTTAAAAAAGATAATAATCTTGATTTTGGAATAAACGAAATAATTGTATCGAACGGTGCAAAACAAAGTGTTTACAATACTGTTCTTACAATTTGCGATAAAGATGACGAAGTAATTATTCCCGCTCCATACTGGGTTTCATATCCCGAAATGGTTAATATGGCAGAAGGAAAAAATGTTTATGTAAATACAAAACTGGAAAATAATTTTAAGATTACACCGGCCGAACTTGAGGCGGCTATAACAGACAGAACTGTTGCTTTAATTTTATGTAATCCTTCAAATCCAACCGGAAGCGCTTATACAAAGAAAGAACTTGAATCTCTTGCCGAAGTTGTTTTAAAACATAATTTTTATGTAATTGCCGATGAAATATACGAGAAACTTGTATATGATAATTTCGAATTTGTAAGTTTTGCATCTCTTAGCGAAGAAATTAAAAAAAGAACAATTGTTATTAACGGAGTTTCAAAATCTTATTCGATGACCGGCTGGAGAGTAGGTTATACTGCCGGTTCTGCCGATGTTATAAACGGAATTAATAAAATTCAAAGCCATAGCACTTCAAATGCTTGTTCAATATCGCAGTATGCCACAGTTGAAGCTTTAAATGCAGATCAAAGCGAAGTTGAAAAAATGCGTGTGGAATTTGAAAAAAGAAGAGATTTCTTTCATAAAGAATTAAGTTCGATAGAAGGAATAAAATGTAACAAACCTGAAGGTGCGTTTTATCTTTTCCCAGATGTTTCGGGACTTATCGGAAAATCCTTCGGAACCGAAAAGATTAAAAATTCATACGATTTTGCGATGTTTATCCTTAACGAAGCAAAGATTGCTGCAGTTCCAGGCAGTGCATTCGGAGCTGAAAACTGCATTAGATTTTCGTATGCAACATCAATGAAAAATCTTGTGGAAGCTGTAAAAAGACTGAAAGAAGTCGTCTTAAAATTAAAATAAATAAAAAAAGCCGGATCAGGTATCCGGCTTATATTTTCTGATCGTTCTGAAGATTTGCAAGCAGGGTATGGTAAACCGGATCGACGGGCATTTTATTTCCCGTCCATATTTCATAAGAACGGGCGCCTTGTTCAACAAACATTCTTAAGCCGTTTAATATTATTGCTCCGTTTTTTTCGGCAGTCTGCAAAAATTTGGTTTTAATGGGTGTGTAAATAATATCAAATACAATTTGTCTTTCATTAAAAGACTCGCCTATTGTTGTAGGAGTATCGTCAATATTTGGAAACATCCCAATTGAAGTTGTATTTACAATTAGTTTGCTGTTCCCCAAAACTTTAACAATATCAGGCGGCATAAGCTCGTAAGTAGAAAAACTTTCATAGTGCATTTTAGCGGAAAAATATTCTTTCAGCGATTCAGCTTTTTGAAATGTGCGATTAATAATATTAATTTTCGAAACTTTAAATGTTCTTATCAAAGCATAGATAACAGCCCGGGCTGCTCCGCCTGCTCCAATAACGCTTATTTCCGAATCTGCTAATTCATCTTTAAATGGAAGCAAAGTTTCCGTAATGCCGTTAACATCAGTATTATATCCGTGAAGTTTGCCGTTTTCGTTAGCAATAGTGTTTACTGCTCCTATTACAGAAGCTTCTTCCGATATATCGTTCATAAACTCTATGATTTTTTCTTTATGAGGAATGGTAACATTAAAACCAACAAAACCGAATGCAATCATACCTTTTAAGGCAGCTTTAAGGTTTGAAGTATGAACATCAAAAGGCAGGTAAATGTAATTTAATCCGTCAAGAACGAAAGCAGTATTGTGCATAAGGGGCGAATACGAATGTTTAATAGGGTGACCTATAACTCCAATTACCTGTGTAGCGTTGTCAAGCCGCTTTTGTATATCCATTTTTAATCCTGGTTAAATCAATTGCTGAAAATAAGTTCGTTAAACAAGCGCGATGAAAGAATATCAGGAAATTCTTTTTCAAATATTTTTTTTAATTCCTGATCTATAAGGAAGGCATTCCCGAAATTATATACTGACTCGCTGATTCTTCCGTCGTATAATTCGCTCTTTGCTTTGCCGTAAAGTGCTTTTGCGTTTTTATTATTTAGCTTAAGAGCTTTATTGAAAGATTCGATGCTTTCATTCAACTGTCCTGCATCAAAATGTGCTTCACCAAGTTCAGCCCATAGTTCTGCACTTTTAAGATTCTTTTTTATAGAGTTTTGAATAAGAGAAACTCTTAATTTTTTTTCTTTATCCGTTTGTAATTCGAAATCATTATAATCTGAATTAATGAGAATAAGAGCATCGTATAAATCTTTAAATGCCATCTTTTTATTTTTCATCATCAGATGGCAATAACCTCTTTCCAAAAGCGCTTCAAAATATTCTTCATCTAGTTTTATTGCATTATTAAAGCAAGCAAGCGCATTTTTATAATCTTTCAACTCAAGATAAACTTCGGCAAGATTGTACCAGATGGATTCATCTTCGTCATCCAATTGAGCTGCTTTGTTAAATGCTGATTTTGCCTGCTCAAAATTTCCTGTGTTGGCATAACAGATTCCGCAATTGAACCAGGCGCTTGTAAAATCTTCTTTAATAGCTAAGGATAGTTCAAAGCTTTTTATCGCTTCGCGGAAATCTGCCATCCGGATAAGGACAATACCTCGGTTATACCAGCCGGCAGAGTTATATGCCTCAAATTCAAGAAACTTATCGTATGCATGCAGGGCTTCATCAAATCTTTCAATGTTTTCGTAGCAAAAACCAAGTTCAAACCAAGCTTCCGTATATTCGGGATCAATTTCTACAGCACGTGTAAAATCGTTAACAGCTTCTCGATAATTATTTTGTCTTATTTTGATTATTCCCAAATTATAGATTGCTTCTTCATTGTTGGGCTCAAGCTCAAGGGCTTTTCTCAGAGATTCCTTTGCCTCCTCGGTTATTCCAAGGTTGTCTTCTGTAATTGATTTGTTTATTAAAGATTCAACATCGCTGGGGTTTAGCGATAAAGCTCTGTTAAAGCAATAATATGCTTCTTCAAATTCGAAAATATTATTAAGCAAAATACCTTTATACTGCCAGAATTCGCTGTTGTAAGGGGCAATTTCTAAAACTGCATCAACAAGATAAATTCCATCCGAATTGTAATCGTACTCCATGCACATCTGTATTGTTTCTTCAATATTATCCAGATAAGCATAAATTTGCCCGGCTGAAACGTATTCCTTGCAAATATCTACTTTCGACTGCAAATCTTCGCTATCGGAAGCCGGATTTGGGCTATCATCGTAATACTCTTCAGAAAAACTCAAGTTATTACTCCGTAATTTGATTGAAAATCTAATATTAAACGCTGCCAATTTCAAGTTGATTTTGAATTGATAAATTATATACAGATTTTAAAATCCGCTAAGTGATTAAAATTTAGTGTTTTTTAACAGGCAAGCGTAAAATATTTATTTACTATTTTGATTTTTATCACATTCAAATAAAAGCAAAAATTGGTTAAGAATTTTGATAAAAAAATGTAATTAAGGATTAATTATAATGATTTGTTAAATTTACACCTTACATTTAAAATTTTATTGATTTAATATGACTAAAATAAAAATATTCAAGGTTATCTTTTTGTTTGCAATTTATGTTTCTATGTTTAGCGGAATTGTATCATCTCAGCAAATATATTTTTGTTATAATGTAACAGATAAAGGCGATCCGGTAAATCCGATTGAGGAAATAACTTTACGACAAGGTCCGGAGTATTTTCATATTCTTTTAAAAAATCAAAAAGAGTTAAGAGAATTAGTTTATCTGTATATTGAGATAAAGGATGGGAACAAATATGAACCTCTTGAAAGCAAGGTTTTGCGAAATATTAATGAATTGAACTTCGTAAAATACAATTACAGATTTATTAATTCCGGCGAATACCGAATTACTTTCAAAACTCCTGAAAGGAGAAAAATTGCGGAAGCTAAAATAAACGTAAAGCAAGCTGCTTTTGAGAAAGGAAATGAAGTTGAAGTTAGCAGTACATATTATGAAGACACTCAAATTATAATATGCGAAAGAATTATTGATGAAAAACCTATTGATTTTATAAAATATGCCCGTCTTTCTCGAAACGATGGTTTTATTTATGTTTACATTAAAGCGGATAAACCTTTGAATACAAAATATATTCTGTCTGATATTTGGCAAAAAAAAGATAACACAAGCGAATTTACCGAGTTTGTTTCATCAAAGAAATTAAAAACAAATAAAGAATGGGAATATACTTTTTTTAAGGTAAAATTACCGCAAAAAGGCGAGTATAAAATCACGTTATATAACGATAATAAAAAAATAATTAATTCAGCATACATAATAGCAACCGATTGAGGAAAAATGAAAGGAATAATTCTTGCAGGCGGCGCCGGAACACGCTTATATCCGATAACTAAAGTTTACAGTAAACAGCTGACTGTAATATACGATAAGCCATTGATTTATTATCCGTTATCTATTTTGATGCTTGGCGGAATAAAAGATATACTTATTATTTCTAACAGTGAAACCATTCCGTTATATAAGCTGTTATTCGGAGACGGCAATCAAATAGGACTTAATATTGAGTACGCTCTTCAGGAAGAACCAAGGGGAATTGCAGAAGCTTTTATAATAGGTGAAAAATTTATTGGGAACGACAGCGTAACCTTAATATTAGGTGATAATATTTTCTACGGCAAACTCAATTTCTTTTACGATGCATTGCAGAAATCGGATGGAGCTACGATTTTTGCATATCGTGTTAAAGATCCCCAGAGATATGGAATTGTAGAATTCAATTCCGAAGGCAAAGCTTTATCTATTGAAGAAAAACCAGACAGTCCCAAGTCGGAATTTGCTGTTCCGGGACTTTATGTTTACGATAATACCGTTTTAGAAATATCTAAAAATCTTAAACCTTCCGGAAGAAACGAGCTTGAGATTACAGATGTAAATAAAGTATTCTTAAATAAAGGCAGATTAAATGTTAATTTAATAGGACGCGGAGTTGCATGGCTTGATACAGGTACGCCCGAATCTTTGCTGCAGGCAAGTAATTTTTTCGGTGTTATTGAAGACCGGCAGGGTTTAAAAGTAGCTTGCATCGAAGAAATAGCATTAAAAAAAGGATTTATAAGCACAGAACAGTTCAACGAATTGCTTAAATCGATTCCGAGATCATTATATAAAGACTATCTGACAGCAGTATTGAAAAATCTTTAACCCAAAAAAGTCATTAGAATAAATAATATTATGGTTGAGTTTTTTTTATTGGCTATTTTGGGTAATCCAGATTTTATCGGGATGTTTTTCAGGAATGTGTAGATTTTGTTAGTAAATTTATCCGGTTTTTGACGGATCCGCTATTATTATGTTATTTAATGGCGGATTTAGATTTAATAAAGTTTTACTAATTATTTTAGGAAAACACTGTATTCTAAATTATAATGTTAGGCTTGCTTTTGTAGAAATATTAAAATATATTGCTTTCAATTAAATAATAATTTTAAGGAATGCAATATGGAACAAGTTTATGAGGATAATCTGATTAAATTAACAGATGACGATATCTTGTTTAAAAAATATTATATTCCAACTTTTGCTTCAAAAATGATTAAATTAAGCCGCATCGAGAAAATCCAGGTCATAAAAAAAACATTTTCTAATCAGGAAAGTAAGCTGATGGGAACAGATGATTTTAAAACTTGGTATCCTTTCGACAGCCTCAGGTCCAAGCGTAAATTTTTATATCTCCTTTTTGAAAAGAATAAAAGAAGAAGAATTGCTTTTACTGTAGAGGACGATGAAAAATTCCGTAATCTTATTCGCGGCAGAGGCATTTCTTTCCAAAATTAATTTTATACAAAATCTCCGTTTTACGCTTTCTAAAAGAAATAAATAGTTAATATTTAAAAATTTTCTATTTTAAACTCCAAAAAAATATACGAATATAATTATAATTTTTTATATTAAGCAAGATTATAAAAAAATATAGGAGTGTTGGAAAATGGGACTTCTTTCAAGGTCGAAACCAGGAAAAGAATTTGAAATTCTTCAGCAGGAAAACGAAGAACTTAAAAATGAAATAAATAGATTAAAATCGGTTGAGAATTTCGAAACAAAACTAACTGAACTCCGCAAAGAAATTGCTCAGTTATCCCGTGAAGAAAAAGAATTAAAACTTGAGATAAAAAATGCTCAGGAAGAAAAACAAAAATTGTTTTCAGGGTTGGATAATATCAGCCAGATAAACCATGATGAAAATTCCAGTTACAGTAATAACGGACTAATAGAAGAATCGGACGATATTGAGCAAAAACTTGCAGGACAAAGAGAAGAACAAAAAAATCTTGCCGAAGAAGTCAGCCGATTAAGAATTTTGTTCGGCTCGTTAAATAAGCAAATTAAAGAAGCAGAAGCAAAATTGGCTGCTAAAAATGAATACGAACAAAACGAAATAAACAGTCAAATCGAAGAATTAAAAAAAGATATTGAAGAGAAAAAAGGTTCTTTTGAAAACCTGCAAATAAAAGAAGCTGAGCTTTTGGAAGAAAACAGCTCTTTGAAAAATACAATTGAGGATTTGAACAGACAGATAGAGAATTTAAATTTTCAGCAGACTTTAGAAACTGAAAGTACTGCAAGCGGACTTCAACTGCAGATTGAAGAAGCAAACATCAGGATAGATGAATTAAAAAATCAGGAAGCCGACTTGGTTGAGCGTGTTGAAAAACTTAAAAAAGAAATGGAAAACTTGAACAATGAAAAAATTTCGAAATCCATTACTTTTGATGAAATGGATGAATTTAAAATTGAAAGTAAAGAAAAAGAATCTTTATCAAACGAATTAGAAAATCTCCGCGAAAGTATAATTCAAGAAGAAGAAAAAATCGAAAATCTTAAGACTGAAAGTGAAGAACTTGCAAAAGAAATAAGTGAATTAAGCGAAAAGAAAACCGGATTGCAGAGCGAAATTGAAAATTTAACCGAAACTATTGAATTTGGTAAAGTGAATTCTGATATACTTGACGAAGGGCTAAAGGAAAAGAAAGATTTTCTTGAGGAAAGTGTAACAGAACTTGAAATATCGCTTGCAGAATTACGGCAGGAAGAGAATAAATTAGATCTTGAAATTGATAAGAAAAAAGAAATTTTGAACGAATTGGAAGAAAAAATTAAATTCCAAAAAGAAAATTCTACTGTATTTTCCGGTGAAACGAAAGGTTTAGATAAAATAATTGAGAGACTTAAAGAAGAAGAAAAAAATCTTAATGATAGGATAGAAAATCTTAAAAATGAAGAAAACAGAAAGTCCGATGAAATTAAAAGACTTTCGGAAAAAATTACAGTAAATGAAGATATTAAAAGCAACATCGAAAAAGAAATTGCTGCTCTGATATCTCAAATAGGCGAAAAGGATTCGCAGTTTGCAGAGCTGACAAATAAAAAAGAACTTCTGCTTGAAGAAATATTTAATCTAAGGAACGAAAAATCGGAAATTGAAGCAGATTTGGTTTTCAGCAGAAAGGAAAATGAAAGTAACAAGCTTGAAATTGAATCTTTAAAAAACGAAAAAGCAAAGATTGAAAACGACCTAAATGAATTTCAGGTAAGCGGAGCTAAAAACATAAGTGAAAACGATATTTCTGCCAGAATAAATTTTTTATCTGAAGATGCTGAAAAACTGGAAAAACGAAAATCGGAGCTTGAAGATTTAGTTAAAAATCTTGAGTCAAGCATATCGGGGCAGGTTAATAATTTGAACGAGCTGATATCGGGCAAGACAAATGAAATTAAGATGTTGGAAGAAAAATTAAACGAAAGCCGCGGCAATTATGAAGAAAATCAGCAGAAACTGAACGAGCTGAATTCGAATGTGAGTCATCTTGCCGGACAGTTGAATTTAATGAATAAAGAGATTTACAATACCGAAAGAGCAATAATTGATCTCAAAAAAGAGAAAGAAGATATAAATATCGAAATTGACAAACTGGGAGAAAAAGAAATAAAAGCCCGTAAAATACTTGCTGATTTGAAAAGTGATGCTGATCAACTTGAAAATAAAAAAGGTGTATTTGAATCGGAATTAAAGCAAATTTCGGAAAAGATTAAAATGACATATCATGATGCGGAAGAAAACAGAAATACCATCGGAAAGGAAATTAGGGAAATGGAGTCGACATTGGATTCTTTACGCACAGAGATAAAAAAATCGGAAAAACGGTTGAAAGAATTGAAAAGCGAAACTGCCAACTACGAAATGCAGAAAGAAAGTCTGCAGCTGAAAGTTTCGCAATTGCTTTCAAGTGAAAAAACAATACAGACAAAAAATAAGAAGAGCGAAAAGGAATCGAAATAATGCTGAACGAAAACTCCCGGACATACAGATTTCCGCTTTATGTAATTTTACTTACAGTTTTAATGCTTTTCTCAATTTCAAATATTCCGGAAGATGCCGAAGTGTTTGGAATGAGTATTAAAGAATTTAATCTTTTTTCAGATTTTCCTGATGCTGAAACTGAGAGCAATAGGATTGTTAATCCCGATAATGCGGAAAATCCCGTTATTTTAAAAGCAGGAATAATGCCTGAGGTTGATCTAAATAAGAATTATATCACTTATCAAAATATTAACGGACTTGTAAGGCAGGTTAAAATAGAAGGGAATACTGAGCAGCTGAAATACTTTTTGGATGCACTTAAAAATTCAGGTTCATCTGGTGTTCGGATTGCACATATAGGTGATTCTATAATAGAAGGTGATTACATTACAGCCGAATTTCGCAGAATACTTCAGCAAAAATTCGGTGGCAAGGGTGTAGGATTTATGTCTGTTACCTCAATGGATACAAAGTTCCGTTTAACCAGCAATCATAAATTTTCGGATGATTGGCAGACATATTCTTTATTCGGCAAGAAAAGCAAAAAATACGTTTACAGTCTTAACGGCGAAGTTTTTATTCCTGCTGAAGGAAGCAGTGTAAGTTATGAGCTGCGTAAAGATTATAAAAGCAGCAGCGAATTCAGTGTTGCAAAAATATTATTCAGCGGAAGCGGAAAATCGAAAGTAACAATTACAATTAATGATAAAAATAAAGAAGATATAAATCTGACAGAAGCTTCCGGAATTACCGAGGCTGTTAAAAATCTGGATAAAAGCGCTGTTAAAGCCGAATTTAAATTTAAGCCATCCGAGTCGCTTACGGTTACAGGAATTTCTTTAGAATCGAATTCCGGAATTATTATTGACAATTATCCATATCGCGGAAACACCGGAGCAGCTCTTTCGGAGCTTTCGGAAAATAGTTTGAAAGAATTGAATAAATTACAGAACTACAAGCTTATTGTTCTTCAATTCGGACTTAATGCAGTTGCAATGAAAAAATCGGATTACAGTGATTTTAAGAAAAAGTTTTCCGAAGGAATAAAATTGTTAAAAAAATCATTCCCCGAAACAAGCATAATTATGATGGGTATAAGCGATAAAAGTGCAAAAAAAGGCAGTGCATTTGTAACAGATCCTGTAATTAAGGATTTGATTGATATGCAGAAAGAAATATCAAAGGAAACAAATATCGCTTTCTGGAATACATTTGAAGCAATGGGCGGACAAAATTCGATGGTAAAATGGGTTAAAAACAAACCGGCTTATGCGCACAGCGATTTTACACACTTTAATAAAACCGGCGCCGATAAAATAGGCGAGATGTTTGCTAAAACCCTTATTGAAAAATATGCTGAATATACCAAGTGAATTATTTTCTTTAGAAAAATGGAAAGCTGTTCTTTCGTATAATCCTTTTGAACCTTTAATATTTAACAGCGGTTTTTTCCTTTTTTTCTTTTTGGTTTGTCTTTTATTTTACCAATTTCTTGTCGGTAACAAAAAAGCGCGTACTTTTTATCTGCTTTGTTTTTCGCTGTTTTTTTATTACAAGTCCAGCGGCATTTATCTTTATCTTATGATAATTAGCGCAATGATAGACTTTTATGCCGGAAGATATATTACTGTTTCTTCTTCGGCAATTAAAAGAAAGCTGCTTCTCATTTTAAGTTTAACTGCAAATCTTTCCATCCTCGGCTACTTTAAATACACAAACTTTTTTATTGAGCAGATTAATACAATTTCGGGTTCGCAAATAAACGCACTCGATCTTTTCCTTCCGGTAGGAATTTCATTCTTCACATTTCAGTCTATGAGTTATACTATTGATATTTACCGGAATCATCTGAAACCGGAAGAAAAGTTTATTGATTTTCTGTTTTATGTTTCCTTTTTCCCACAGCTTGTTGCAGGACCGATAGTACGAGCAGCCGATTTTCTTCCTCAGATACCGTCAGAAAAAAAACTTATACGGCAGGATATAGGGAAAGCTTTTTATCTTATTATTCTCGGATTAATTAAAAAAGCAATAATTGCAGATTACATCAGCGTAAATTTTGTTGACCGTATTTTTGAACTGCCCGCAAGGTATACGGGACTCGAAAATCTTTTTGCTGTTTACGGCTACGCGCTTCAGATATTTTGCGATTTTTCGGGTTATTCGGATATGGCAATTGGGTTGGCAATGCTTATGGGATTCCGGCTTACAGATAATTTTAATGCACCGTACAAAGCGGCTTCCATAACCGAGTTCTGGAGGCGCTGGCATATTTCGCTTTCTACATGGCTGCGCGATTATTTATACATTTCGCTAGGGGGCAACCGCTGCAGTAAAATTAAAAGATATTTTAATCTTATGGTTACAATGCTGCTTGGCGGACTTTGGCACGGGGCGTCGTGGAAGTTTGTTTTTTGGGGCGGAATACACGGATTGTTTCTTGTAATTGAAAAGTATTTTAATATCCCCGAAAAAATTGCAGGCAATAAAATGTTACGCCTTGCCGGGATAATAATTACATTTCACCTTGTAAGTTTTTGCTGGATTTTTTTCCGTGCTGAGTCTTTCTCAACAGCAATAGAAGTGCTTGATCAAATATTTAATTATTTCCATCCCGAAGTTTTAAGTCAATTTGCTGAAGGATATACAACAGTTTTAATACTTATGGTGATCGGTTTGTTTTTTCATTTCACTCCCGAAAAAATTGAAAACAAGATATCCACGTTATTCAGTAAAGTAAATCTTTTTACATTGTCGCTGATTCTTACAATTGTTATTTGGCTTGTAATTCAATTTAAATCTGCAGATATTCAGCCGTTCATTTATTTTCAGTTTTAAGAACTATGGCTTTATCTAAAATATTACTGCTGGGTACAATATTATTTCTAAGAGTTTTTAATCCGATCGACGATTTTTTCAGCCGTCTTTCCGAAGCAGCAATAGAACTTACAAAACAGAATGTTACATACGATCCGCGGTATTTTTCAATTTTCTATCCTAACGGAGATATTCCGGCAGATAAAGGCGTTTGTACAGATGTTGTTATACGCGCTTACCGTAAACTCGGCATCGATTTACAAAAAGAAATCCACGAGGATATGAAATCATATTTTAATCTTTATCCTAAAATATGGGGTTTGAAAAAACCTGATAAAAACATCGACCATCGCCGCGTTCCCAATATGATGGTTTTTTTCAAAAGATTCGGAGAAGTGAAAATAATTACGAGTAACCCCAAAGATTATCTTCCGGGTGATTTGGTATGCTGGAATTTAAGCAGCAATGTTCCGCATATAGGAATTGTTGTAAATAAAAAATCTGCCGATGGGAAAAGATACCTTATTGTTCACAACATAGGGGCAGGTCAGGTTCTTGAGGACTGCCTTTTCGATTTTGAAATTACAGGGCATTTCAGGTATGGAAAATAAAACTACATTTAATCCATCCTATTAAATCTTTAGGTATATACCTTCCCTTTATAAAAATATTTATCTTTTAGAACGATTTATTGTAACCTGCCCGTTATTTTTTATGTCAAAAGTTCATAAAAAATCTGGAAATATTTATGAAGAAAAATGCTTTTAAATTAAAAATCGTTTGTTTTGTTTTTTATTGTAAACGATGTTTTTAACCAGTTAATTGTTTAAGGAATCTGTGAGAATTGGAAAAACAATATTTCTAAGGTTAAAACGAAATCTAAGTTTCTAAAAAATACTTTTAAATCTTAAATGCAATTTTAATAAAACAACTTAAATTCATTAAATATAAAGGAAGAAAAATGACAAAAAAAAATATCTTAATTCTGCAGATTTTACTCTTAAATGTTTGCTTTGCACAGCAATATTTTGATACAGAGAAGCTTAACAAATATTTTGATGCACTGGAAGTGAACAATAAGTTTATGGGCAGCATAGCTGTTTCTAAAAATGGTGAAATTGTTTATACCAAAACTATTGGTTTCGCTGATGCAGAGAATAATATTAAGGCAAGCGAAAACTCGAAATACCGTATTGGCTCAATTTCGAAGATGTTTACCAGCGCTTTGGTCTTTTTAGCAATTGAAATGGAGAAAATTGTTCCGAATCAAACAATTAATAAATACTTCCCAGCTATTATAAATTCTGATAAAATTACAATAAATCAATTACTAAGCCACAGAAGCGGAATACACGATTTTACAGAAGATAAGGATTATTCAACTTGGAATACTAAAGCAAAGACTGAAAACGAAATGATAGAAATTATTGCAAAAGCAGGAAGCGATTTTGAACCTGATAGCAAAGCTGAGTATAGTAACTCAAATTTTATCTTGCTTACTTATATTCTTGAAAAGACATTTAATAAACCATATTCCGAAATAATACTTGAATATATAGCTAAACCTATAGGACTAAATAATACTTCTTTAGGCGGAAGAATCAATACAAAAAATAGCGAATGTAATTCGTACAGTTTTACAGGTAACTGGGAAATAGAATCGGAAACTGATATCTCAATCCCTTTAGGAGCAGGAGGTATTATCTCAACTCCCACCGATTTAGTGAAATTCAGCGAAGCTTTGTTTAGCGAAAAAATAATTACAAAGGGAAGTCTTGATAAAATGACAACTATTAAGGATAATTTTGGAATGGGACTTTTCCAAATTCCATTCTATGATAAAACCGCTTTTGGCCATACCGGCGGAATTGACGGCTTTTCTTCTGTACTTTGTTATTTTCCTGATGATAAAGTTTCCTACGCTTTGGTTTCTAACGGAGCGAATTACACTTCCAATAATATATCAATTGCAGTACTTAGCGCAATATTTAGTAAACCTTACGATATTCCTGTCTTTACAACTTTTGAAGTAAGTCCCGAAGACTTAGAAAAATATTTGGGAATTTATTCTTCTTCTCAAATTCCTTTAAAAATTTCGATAAGTAAGCAAAACAAATCATTGTTTGCTAAAGCAACAGGTCAAGCTGCATTTCTTCTTGAACCTTTTGAAAAAGATAAGTTTAAATATGATATTGCAGGAATTGAGATAGAGTTTATTCCAAATGATAAAAAAATGATCTTAAAACAAGGCGGCGGAACATATAACTTTACAAAAGAAGAACAATAAAAACCCGCTTTATCAGCATAATTAAGAAAGTTAAATAGAAATCAATAAGTTGGACTTATTGATTTCTATTTTTAATTTATAATAGTTATAAAATTATATGAATGTAGAAAAGAATATTGATAGAAAAAGTTTCTCCGGCAAAGGTGTTTTCCCGGCAAAATACGCTTTTACGCTGCTATTACCAATAAGAAATATTGTGTTTTCGCCCAAAAAACTTATCAGTTTGCTTAATCTTAGAAGCGATACCAAAGTTCTTGAAATCGGTTCGGGACCTGGATATTTCAGTATAAAAGTGGCGGAAAAGATAAAAAATGAGAAATTGTATTTATTCGATATTCAAAAGGAAATGCTAGATTATGCAAAGAAAAGAATTGAGAAAAAAGGTTTAAAAAATGTTGAGTATTATATCGCCGACGGGAAGACTTTCCCGTTTGAAAGCAATTTTTTCGATATTGTTTATATGGTAACAGTGTTTAGTGAAATTGAAGAAAAACAAACATATATTAAAGAAATACACAGGATTCTTAAACCCGCGGGACTTGTTTCAATTTCGGAAACTGCAGGCGATCCTGATAAAATGAGTTTGGAAGAGATTAAAAAACTTTTTTCCGATTTTGGTTTTAAAGAAGATAATGAATCCGGCAGTCTCTTTTATTATTCTGTGAACTTTAAAAAATTGTAAATCGTTAGTAAATTTGATTTAATATTAATTGTCATATAATTAAATCAGGCAAAATTGTTTATGAACAGACTTTTTCCTATTTCAACTCAACAGGATGTACCGGAAGAATATAAAAACACACCTATTGGAAATCTTCTCGAATATCACAATCTTGGAAAAGCTTTTTCCAATTACGAAAAAGCACAGCTACTGATAGGGATGTGTATGGATAACCGGAAACATCTTCATATTCCCGAAAACTTCGCGTATATCATCCGTTCGGGCGGGGCAAATCTGAGGCACAGCGAATTCAAAGTTTCCTACGCAATTGCTGTAGGCGAAGTGAAACACATAGCACTGCTCGCTCATAATCATTGCGGAATGGTAAATCTGCATTCAAAAAAAGAACAATTTATTGATGGATTAACAGAAAAAGCCGGTTGGAACCGAGAATTTGCCGAAGAACATTTCAACCAGTTTTCACCTTTGTTTGAAATTGGAAACGAAATTGATTTTGTATTAAGCGAAGCAAAACGACTTCGCTCACGTTATCCTAAAATTAAAATCGTGCCGATGATGTACCTTGTTGAAGACAATAAATTGTATTTGGTTAAGGAGTGATTTCAATTGTTCTTGATGATTTTTAAACTATCCGCCGGGTTTATATGAAAAGCTGCCCGGCTCTTGCATAAAAGCCCGCCGGGTTTTAAAAAATCATCACCGGCTTTTTTAAAAAGCCCGCCGGGCTTTTTATATGGGCTCCATTTTCGCTTAGAATAACGCTTCGGGCAGATTCAAATTCAATCAAATTGCTTTGTATTTATAACTGCTTCCAAGTCTGAAATTTCAATAATTCGTTAAACTTCCATAGTCTTCATTTATGCCCCAAGCTTTTCAATTCATAACTCTTAATTTGTAATTCATAATTGATAATTGCTTTCCCTATATTTGTTTTTACGAAAATACTTTTAATAGGAATAACCTGATGTTTGAATATTTAGAGAAGAAAACTTACTTTGCGCAGGTTCCGGGAATGATGGAGGAACTTTGCGAGCAAGAACTGATTGAACTTGGAGCGCAAAACACAAAAATTGCTTATCGCGGAATTTACTTTGAAGCCGACCAAATAACTATTTACAGGATTAATTACACTTCGCGGACGATTTCGCGTATTCTTGCCCCTCTGAAAACATTTCACTGCCGCAATGCCGAAGCAATAATGAAAATGGCTTCTAAAATTGAATGGGATAAAATTTTCAAGGTTGACCAGACTTTTTCCATAAATTCTTCGATAAATAAAAGCGCGTTCACAAATTCTCTATATGCTTCGCAGGTTTTGAAAGACGGAATCGCCGATTATTTCCGCGCGAAATACGGCAAACGCCCGGATGTAAATACTGTTACTCCTAACGTGCGGTTCAATCTTTTTATCGAAAAAGACGAAGCGGTATTAAGTCTTGATACATCGGGAGAATCGCTGCATAAGCGTGGTTACCGGCTTGCAGCAGGTGAAGCGCCGATGCAGGAAACGCTTGCCGCTGCAATAATCCGCTTAAGCAAGTGGGACGGCGAAAAGCCTTTGCTGGATTGTATGTGCGGTTCGGGAACAATTTTGTGCGAGGCGCTGATGCATTATTGCCGTATTCCTGCGCAATATTTAAGGAAAAACTTCGGTTTCTTTTATCTCCCCGATTTTGATATAAAGCTGTGGGAAAAGTTTAAGAAAGAGGAGGACAGCAAAATGCGTCCGCTTCCCAAAGGTATTATTTCCGGCAGCGATAAAGTACAGGCAATTCTTAAAACCGTCCGCGAGAACCTTTCCCGTCTGCCTTTCTCGGAAACTGTGGCTTTAACCGCTCAGCCTTTTCAGCATATTCCAAAGTTCGAAAACGGCGTTTTGGTGGTTAATCCTCCTTATGGAATAAGAATGGGCGAAAGAGCGCAGGTTGAAGATTTATATAAGGAACTGGGCGATTTCCTGAAGACCAAGTGCACGGGCACATCCGCGTTTATTTATACGGGCGAACCCTCTTTGCGCAAACATATCGGATTAAGAACTTCGAGGAGAATTCCGCTTGTAAACGGCAAACTCGAGGGAGTTCTTTTGCAGATTGACAGTTACGAAGGCAGTAAAAAGCGTAAATACAGGGATGATGAGACCGAATAGATTTCAGTAATTAATAAAAGGCAAGTATGAAAATTCAAAAATTTATCTTTGCAGTTTTATTAGGCAGTCTTCTTTCACATAATATTTATTCGCAGCTTCTTCCGAAAACTTATTACGAAGCGCAAAACGGGAAGCTGAAGTTCGGAGTATTTTATCCTGCAAAAATAGACAGCGCAAAATTCTATCCGCTTATAATGTATTTGCACGGATTCGGGAGCAACTATCCGGTTTATCTGAATTGGTACGACACCGAAGTTCAATCTGTTAATCCCTGTTTTGTTTATTCACCAAGAACCCCGAAAGACTGGGGAGATTGGAGCGGCTGGTGGGAAAACTTAACCGAGCCGATGACTGTTGCTATTCACGTTTTGGATAGCCTGGTTAAAAGTTACCCGATTGACACAAACAGAATTTATGTTTACGGAATTTCGATGGGCGGCGAAGGGACATTTGATTTGCTCCATAAATTTTCCGGTAAGTTTGCAGCGGCTATGTCTGTCTGCGGCGGCGGACAGGCGCACTGGGCAGAAAATATTTCACACACTCCTTTTTGGATGTTCCACGGAGAATTGGATGAAATAAATACACCCGATTTAACCGAAAGGGTTTATGAGGAATTGGTTTATATCGGCGCGAAGAAAATGAGATACAAAAGCTACCCAGGTTACGGACACGAAATTTGGGATGTTGCTCAGGGCGAACCCGCGTGGAAGGACTGGATGTTTGCATTTTCTAAAAACGATACGGTTTATGAGAAGCCGACCGGGATTATCGAACTTACCGGATCAGTTGCCGATAATCGGGTTAAGCTAACCTGGAATGATATAAGAATTGACAATCAAATTGCCGATAAAATATGGTATTACAAAATATATAACAAAAGCGGATTGATTAGCACTACCGAATTTGACAAAACAATTTTTGAATTTCCGCTTACCAGTTATTCCGATACTTTCAAAGTGACTGGCGTTAATTATCAGTTTCAGGAAAGCGAAGCATCCAATCAAGTTATTCTGGATAACGGAGTTATTTTGGATGTTGAAGAAAGCACCGACTACACAAAATACGAATTCGGCATCGAAAGTATTTACCCGAATCCTTTCAATCCCTCAACAATAATTAAATACAAAACCCCACCTCAGTCCTCCCCTTTAGTAAAGGGGAGGAAGCAGGAGGGGTTCGTTACCCTCAAGGTTTTCAACCTCCTCGGTCAGGAAGTTGCAACACTTGTAAATGAAACGCAAGATGCCGGAAAGCACGAAGTAAAATTCACAGCTAACGACCTTTCGAGCGGAATCTATTTAGTTAAAATAAGCGCAGGCAGTTTCAATCAGGTTAAAAAAATAATGCTCGCGAAATAGAAGATATGACAAAACTAATTGAATGCGTTCCTAACTTTTCGGAAGGGCGCGATAAAAATAAAATTGATAAAATAGCAAATTCAATAACATCCATTCCGGACGTTAAACTGCTTCATATCGATACCGGATTTGATGCAAACCGGACAGTTATCACGTTTGCCGGCTCGCCCGAAGGAGTTGAAAAAGCAGCTTACGAATCGATCAAAACAGCTGCACAAGAAATTGATATGCGCAAACACAGAGGAACTCATCCGCGCATCGGGGCAACAGATGTATTCCCTTTAATTCCTTTGCACGGAATTAATGAGCAAGAATGTGTTGATATTTCAATGAGAATTGCCCAAAAAGTCGGGAATGAACTTTCTATTCCGGTTTATCTTTACGAGAATTCTGCGGCGAATCCGCAAAGAAAAAACTTAGCCGAAATAAGAAAAGGAAATTACGAAGGCTTTGCCGATAAAATGAAACTGCAGGAATGGAAACCGGATTTCGGTCCCGATGTTTTTAATCCTAAAACCGGGGCTACAGTTATCGGTGTAAGGAATTTCCTGATAGCTTATAACATAAATCTGAACTCGACCGACACAAAAGCCGCCTCGACTATTGCCGGAATACTGCGTGAAAAACGTTTTGTTAAAAATTCGGATGGAAGTGTAAACGAAGTTCAAGGAAGATTTAAAAACTGCAAAGCAATCGGCTGGTTTGTGCCGGAATACAATTGCGCGCAAGTTTCGTTTAATCTTATAAATTATAAAATCACTTCTGTGCATCACGTATATGAAGAAACAAAAAGGCTTGCTGCCGAATTGGGTATTTCTGTTACGGGAAGTGAAATTATCGGTCTGATACCTGAAGAAGCGATAAAAGAAGCAGGAAATTTTTATCTGAGCAGGAACGACAACAGCGGTTCATTTTCGGATAATGAAATAATACAATCCGCTGTTTTTAATCTTGGACTTAACGATAAAGTTCTTTTCGATCCGGAGAAGAAAATACTGAAAAGTTATTACGATTTAACCAGCAGTTCATCCGGCGGATACTGATAATCGAACTTTTTCCCTGTAAACTTTTCGATTGCTGGAATTGCAAACGAATCATCCTCACCTGCTAAACTTACCGAAATGCCTTTCTCGCCCGCTCTTCCGGTTCTTCCGATGCGATGAACATAATCTTCGGGGTCATCGGGCAGCGAGTAATTGAAAACATATTTAACATTGTCAACGTGAATTCCTCTTCCGGCAATATCGGTAGCAACAAGTATCCGGATATCTTCGTTTTTGAATTTTTCTAAAGTTGCCAGCCTTTTTCGCTGCTCAACATCACCCGAAAGAATTTCGCACTTAATCCCAGCTTTGTTAAGATAATCACCAACAACTCTGGTTTCGTCTTTTCGGTTGCAGAATACAATTGATTTTTGAATGTTTCGCGATTTGATAAGATTTGCGATAATAAGCATTTTTTCACTTCGTTCAACAAGATAAAAATATTGTTCGACCGAATCGACAGTAACCTGCTCGGGGTCAATTGAAACGAAGGAAGGATTGTTTGTCCAGCTATGTGCAAGCCTTTTAACTCTATCGGAAATTGTCGCGCTGAAAAATAAAGTCTGTCTTGTTCCGCGCTGAGGAGTTTTTTTTATAATTTCCCTAACATCAGGAATAAAACCCATATCAAGCATTCTGTCTGCTTCATCAAGCACTAGTATTTCAACTTTATTAAGATGAATAACCTTTGTTTTGCAGAAATCCAAAAGTCTGCCGGGGGTTGCTACAACAATATCAAATATTTCGTTTTCGAGCAAAGATTTTTGCTTTTTGTAGTGCATTCCGCCATAAACGGAAATTATTTTTATTTTTGCATACTTCGATAAAACAGAAGCTTCTTTTGCAATTTGAATAACAAGTTCGCGTGTAGGGGCAAGAATTAAAGCCCGGGGGGTTCCGGGTTTCGGTTTTTGCTGAAGTTTGTTTTTAATAATCCGGGTTAAAATTGAGATGAGAAAAGCTGCAGTTTTTCCAGTACCTGTCTGCGCCTGTCCGAAAGCGTCTTTTCCATTCAGTGTATCAGTTAAAAGTTCGGCTTGAATCGGGGTGCAATATTTGTAACCTAAATCTGATATTGCATGTATTATATTTAACGGCAGATCGAAATCGTGAAATCGTTTTTTCCCTTCGGCATTTTCTACTTTATATTGGGAAATATCCCAACCCGGTTCAGGTTTTTCGGTTTTCGTTTGAGTTTTACGGGGAGAGTAGACCGGTTTTTTATTTTCCTTAACTTTTTCTGGTGCCGGTTTTTCAACTTTTAAAACTGGTGTTTCTGAAGTTTCCGTTTTAACAGGTTTTATAGATTCTTCTTTTTCTTCTTTACCGATACCGATAATGCGTAATATTCTCTTGAACAAATAAATCTCCGTTTGATAAAATTTCAATTATCAAATATACGCAAATAAATATTATGGATATAGTTTGTGAAAGATTTGTCAATCAATTATAAAGGTGGCTTTTCTTTGTATTTGAATAGTGAAAAAGCGTTTTTATCGGACTAATAAGTTTAGCGGCGTTATATTCGGTATATTCTTCAAACATTTTTTTACCGTATTTTTCCGAAACTCCTTTGAGCGCTTTAACAATAACCTCGCTAAGGTTGTTTTCTTCTTCAAATATTTCGGCAGGAAGCATAAAAACTAAATCGAAGGCAGCAACTTCAGCAAGATTGTTGAAATCGTGATTATCAAGGTCAGTTATCTGCAGACCGGGGTAATTGCCTTTTCGCACGCGTATATCAAATTCCCCCTGCATTCTTTCCATCAGAAGTAATATTGCGGCATTCAATGGTATGTTAAGTTCAATCATTTCCGGTCTCTTTTCTTTTTTCAGTTTCAATCAGATTTTGTTTAATTCTCTGAATCGCTAATGCTACTATCGTAACAATGAAGAATATATTTAGGGGGGATTAAATTTAGCATTACGCTTTTGATCTAGAAATATTGTAAAAGAATAGAATGTCTCAATTTCGTGCGGATCGAGGTTATACCTTACAATATCGTAAGCATTTTCGAGCCAGCGAAGATTAAGTTTTCGTATTGCAAGCGAAAGATCATCTGCATAATCATTCTGATTGTCCATTAAAATATCACCGAGTTGTATTGCTGCTTTAACGCTTGTAAGATAGGGTACAGCATTACTATTTGCAATATCTATAAGCCTGTCGAGATGTTTCCGATGCGTGCAGCATAGGTTTATCGCCATTTGTCCTGCTATTTTAGCAAGCTCTGTCTGTCCCATATTTTTTAAAGTTTTATCGCCTGCAATTGCTATAAGATTATCAATTGCTTCCTCGGCTCCAATCCGTGAAGATTCCGATTTTTGTCTTTCTCGTTCAATTGCATTGTTAATGGCTACGGAAATGTTTTTTCCTGCCCGTTCAATAATTTCTTTAGATTGACTTATGTCACGCGATATTGCAAGAAGACGTGTATAATCGCCGTTTTTAATAAAAGAATCAATCTGTGCCATACTCTTCTGCGAGGTATTCGATTTCAATTCTTTAAGCGCTGTCCAATCAACAGATTTTGCATCGGAAGATTTATTTGATATAGCCTCAGCTCTATCCGCAATTTCCTTTTGTTCTTTTTCCAGAAAAAGGATTTTAATCTTATTAAAAGTGAATTTTTCAACAAAAAGGTTAAAATAGCCGGCATCAACTTTAAAGCTGATGATGTGTTTATCTCCGAGCCTTCCGTATTTGAAAGGAGTATATTCCAGATTAGGCAGCCTGTCCTTCAATTCCTTGAAAACCGTTTTTACTATATCGATTTCCTTTTTAGGGACAATTGCTGTAATCGGTTTAAGTTCTGCCGGCATTAGTTTCCTGTAAAAAATAATTTGAAATTACTATCGATTCTAAAAAAAGTTTTTTAACAAGGATTAATTATCAGAAATTCCAATATAAAGCCAGAGTTCCCGAAACGAAATTATAACTTGAATTATCTCTTGAAGTACTTCCTAAAGTTATTTTTCCGTTAAAGTTCAAATTGCTTTCCACCTGATATTTCATATCAACACCGGCTTCACGAATCAGAAATTCGCTTACTGGCACATAGCCTGCTTTGCCGTTCAGCTTTATTTCGTACTCTTTTTCGCGTTCTATTACCCACTCGCCCCAAATGCAATGCGATTCAAAATTCTGAGGTGAATAATACAATTGTTTTCCGTAATGCAAAAGAGTATTTATTTTATAATTAGAATAAAAATATTCGTAACCGATACGGTAAATGTCGTCTTCAAATCTTTTCCCTATTCTTAAAAGAAGATCGTTGCCTTCGTTTTTTAATTCGTCTGTGAGTTTAATATATTTGAAATATCCGCTTAAAATTAGTCCTGTTTTGTGCAAATATTCCATCTCAAGTTTAAGCATATCGCCGGAATAATCGGTATTTATCAGATTCCCGGAATACATCATAAGCGAAGCGGCGGTGCGCTGATAAGTTCCTTGTATCGAAAATTTTCCTTCAGCATTGTAACGGGCAAAAGCTTCCACTTCGGTTTTAGCCGAAGTTTGTGAGGACGTAATTCCTCCGAAACCGAAACCAAGTGTAAAAGTCTGCGATGGGCGGATAAAAACATGTCCTGTAATTGTGCTGAAATTTTGTTTGGCGGACGAATATTTTATAATGGATTGATAAAAAGAAACCCCTAGTGCGATATACTGATTTATTCCAGCTTCGAGACGCGCGCCTGCTTTGAAAAGCCTGAAATTTATATTATCGCTGTAGAAAAGAAAAGACGGCGCCAACCCGGCATAAATAGGGAATGAACCGAACAGTGCAAGACTTGTCTGTTTGGGCAGCCAGCTTTTTCGGAGCATAACAAGCCGTGTTTGCGCTGTATCGATATCTCCTGTCAGCAGGGAATCGTAAATTGCTTCTGCAAAATCATAATCGCGCGTTTTAGTATAACTATCGCCAAGATAAAGATTAGCTTCAAAATCTTTGGGTTCTCTTTCAACTACATTTTTAAAAGCTGCAACAGCATTTAACGAGTCACCTTTTTCGAAAAGAACTTTGCCCCGCTGCATAGCTACATCGTAGTTATAACCGGCAGAAAGAAGAGAATCGTAAACCGATAAAGCTTTATTATATTCTTTGGCGCAAAAATAAACATCTCCTAACTCTTTTTTAAGAGAACTGTCGGCTCCGGCAAGTTCAATATAATCGATATAAAAAGGCAGAGCCTCTTGGCATTCCTGCTGAAGAACGTGCTCGCGTCCCTGCTGAAGAATTCCAAACGTACGATCTTCTTCAAATTTCATTTTTGCTATTTCAAAATTACTTTCAAGATTTTCAATTTCGTACTCGTCAGCCTGCAATTCTTTAATTTTTTCAATCAGCAGGTTTGCTTCGTCTAGTTTGTAAAGCGACATTTTTACATTGCTCAGAAGTATCAGCACTTCGATGCTGTTCGGGAATTTTTGAATATAATTTTCGAGATACATTTCGGCTTTATCCAAATCGCGATTCATCCAAATACTTAATTGTGCGCGGAAGAATTGGTAATCGGTATTTTCCGGCGAAATTTCCAGAAGTTTATCGGTTACGCCGGCAGCTTTTTCGTTATCGCCGTTCCAGGCAGAGTATTGAGCATATTTATATAAAAGGACAGGATCATCGTCGTTTTTTGCGGCTGCATAATATTTCTCGATTGCGTTAACAGCTTCTTCAAACATTTCAAGATAGCCGTAATAATCCAAAACTTTAATCAGCGCTTTTTTGTCCGAGGGATTTTTCCTCAGCCGGGCTTCATTCTCGGTTATTGCTTTCTTATATTCTTTATCGCGGTAATCGGTTATATATTCCCATTTGGATTGGAACTTTTTGTCTTCTTCAAACCGGTCTTTTAATATTTGAAGTTCCTTATAAGCTTCTTCAATTCTTTTGTATTTAATCAGCTCATCAACAAGAAGAAATCTGGTTTTATCGTCATCGGGGTTTCTCTTAAGCATTGCGTAATATTTATCAATTAAAAACACTTTGCCTTTTTTATCGCCGCCGCCCGTATAAGGCTGAATGTATCCTTGTCTTCGTGCAAGGTCAAGTCCGTCAACTGCTTCTTTAAAGAACGGTTTGAATTCCAGAGCTTTTACGAATGCATCTTCGGCAATTTTATATTTACCCTGCCATAAGGTAAAATAACCATAGCGACTCCATAAACGCCAGTCATCCGGGTGGCGTTCCACGTATTTTTTAAGGATTTTTTCGCCTTTGGCAAGATTTTTTGTCATCATTAAAATTTCGGTGTAGCGGATAATCTCATCGGGAGAAGCGAGGTCGTCGCGCTTAACATATTCATCGTACCAAATTTCAGCTTCCGGCCAGTCTTCAAGTCCGCGGTAAGCTTTACCAATTTCAAGGTAATTTTCGGCTTTTGCGGCATTAATTGCAATTTCACGTTTGCGCCCTTCAATAGTCTGGTAAAGCAATTTATGCCAGGTTTCCAAAATGCGTGCGTAATTCCGTCGGTATTCGGTGTTCTCGGGGGCAAGCTTGCGGGCAATCCGCAAATCGGATGAGGCATTAAGGAATTGTTCGCGCTTTTCGTAACACAATCCGCGTAAATTATAGCCTTCGGGGTTGCGGGGATTTGATGCGATATATTTGTTCAAAATATCAATGGCTTCGCCGTAACGTCCAGCATTCATATGCGAAAGGGCTGTTTCTTTAAGACTGTTTTTATTAACCTGCGCCGGAAGGAAATTGAAGAGTATCAGTGCGAATGTAAAATATCTGAGAATCTTTATCATAATTACAGTTTTTTTAATACAAATTTAATATTATTCAATTGTTTATCCTAACAGCAAAATAATACGCTTTGGCAAAGAGTTTTTTAGTAAAACACGCTTGATTTTAAGCACAGCAAATCCGTTTTACGGGAGGGTAATTTTTATTTTCCAAAACTGTTTACAAGTTAGTATTTTTTTAAGTCATTAAAGCCTATATAGCAAGTAATACCTTAAAAAGGCAAATGGTTTTTAAGATAAAGAATAAACGATATATTTCTTATTTTAACAATAATGACAAAATAACATTGATTAAATAATATTATTTTGTATTTTAGTGTTAAATTAAATTATAATAATATGGCATTACTACCTTTATCAGAAGAACAGGTTCTTGACCGACTTAAACAAGAAAATCCTTGGTGGGCAACAGGTATGGTGGATGAGGATTATTCAAAGATGCAAAAACGCTTGTATTTTGATTTGTTTTATCCTCTTGTTGAGGATATTTCAATCAAGAGAGCTGTTATATTAATGGGACCACGACGAGTTGGAAAGACAGTAATGATTTATCACGCAATAGATTCATTGTTATCAAGTGGAATTTCTCCGCATAAAATTGCATTTGTCTCTGTAGAGAATCCATTTTATAACAAAATGCCATTAGAACATCTGTTTAAGACTTGTTTAAAAGCAACGGGTAAATCTGAACCAAAAGGCTGGTACGTTTTTTTTGATGAAATTCAATATTTAAAAGATTGGGAAGTTCATCTTAAATCTTTAGTTGATAGTTATCCACATGTTAAGTTTGTTGTCAGTGGTTCTGCTGCTGCTGCCCTTAAACTTAAAAGTAATGAAAGCGGTGCAGGCAGGTTTACTGATTTTATGTTACCTCCTTTGACTTTTAATGAGTATATTCATTTATTACAATTACAACACCTTATAATTCCTGCAAAAATAGAATGGGATGGTAATGCTACTAGCTTTTTCGAATCTACAAATATTGCATTGTTGAATGAACATTTTCTTAAGTATATCAATTATGGTGGTTATCCGGAAATAATATTTTCTGAAAAATTACAAGTCAATCCATCTCGATTTATAAAATCTGATATAATAGACAAAGTTCTACTGAGAGACTTACCTAGTTTATATGGCATACAGGACGTACAGGAATTAAATTCTCTTTTTACCAGTATAGCTTATAATTCCGGACAAGAATTTTCGCTTGAGGCATTAAGTCAATCATCCGGAGGGGTTGAAAAAAATACTATTAAAAAGTATATACAGTATTTAGAAGCCGCCTTTTTGATTAAAATTGTTCACAGGATTGATAATAATGCTAAAAAATTTAGTCGGGCTAATTATTTTAAAATATACTTGACAAATCCATCTTTGAGAAGCGCATTGTTTACTCCTTTGCAGGCTACTGATAAATTGATGGGAGCAATGGTTGAAACTGCTATTTATGCACAATGGTTGCAAAGAGAATGGTTTGAGCCTTGGTATGCCAGATGGACCTCCGGACGAGTACAAGGAGAAGTTGATATGGTTGGATTGTCCCCTGAAAATTTTAAACCATTATGGGCATTGGAAATTAAGTGGAGTAATCGGTATTATGAAAATTCAGGTGAATTAAAATCATTAATGCACTTTTGTGAGAATAATAACCTTAAGTCTGCTTTAGTAACCACTATTGATAAAAGCGGAAGCAAAGATTTGAAAGAGATGAAATTACATTTTTTACCATCAGCTTTGTATGCTTATACAGTTGGGAAGAATACAATTATGCAGAAACAAAAACGAAATATTTAAAATACACAAGTTATAACAAACACTTGTTTCGAGACTGATAACTATTTTGATAAATACAGCTAACTGATAATTTGCTCAAATGGTTCTTACTATATTAATAACCAAAATAAAAGGCGGCGCTTATGATTCGAATTACCTTATTTATGCTTTTATTGATGGCGGGAATTTCAGCCCGCGGCAATTACAATCGCGAAACTTTGATTAGTTATGTAGATACTTATTTCAAAGCACTTGTAGACAATAATCCGGCGGCAGTACCGCTTGCAAAAGATGTAAAAATCACTTTAAATGGGGATGTGAAACCACTCGCCGAAACATTCTGGGATGGGGCGGAAAGTATTGTTTACCGTTTCGATATTGTAAATACACGCTTGGGAGATACCGGCACCGAAGCTGTAATTAAGAATTCCGACGGATCGAAAACAATGTATATGCTGCGTATGAAAATTCAGGATGAAAGCATTGTTGAGATCGAGACAATAAAATGCAACAAGGGTGAAGCTGACGGACTTTGGGGAGTAGATAATCTCAATGAAGTTTCTCCGTCGTATCAACTTTCTATCCGCGAAGTCGAGCAGGATTCTTATTACGATTTAATTGGCACAGCAGAAAGTTACTGGCGTGCATTTCAGACTAACGGTTGGCCTGAATACAGACCTGCCCGTTTATTGCCAGATTCAAGAAGATATGAAAATGGGATGCAGACAACCGGAATGGTTAAAGATGGTCAGTATGAATCCACAGCAAAAGGGTTTGACACAGGTTTCTTTAAGGAACGCAATATTTGGGACCGCAGGTATCCTGTAGTTGATGAAGAGCGCGGTGTGGTTTTATCTATAGTACGGTTTGGAATTAAGGAAGGTATGAACAGCAGAAGCGAGGCAACAACTCACAGCAGACTTGTAGCTGAATTTTTTGCAATCAAAGCTGGATGGATACAAGAGATACAGGCTGTTCTTGTTAACCGGACTGATGAACAGCCAACAAATTGGAAACCAGATTATGGTCCGGGTTGTGCAGGAAAAGAATAACGAAATAAAGTTATAATTTTGTTTTAATATAAGCTTATTGCAGAATAACTTATGGATTTTAGAGATTTACACAATAACTTGTGCCGATGTAAATCGGGAGTGCATAAAAACAAAGTTAGCAGGTATTTAAAATGACTACAATGGAAAAAGCAAATAAATGGATTTTAGGGATAGTATTTGGAGCAGTAATTCCGATTTTTACTTTTTTACTTTTTTGGTGGTCATCTCTGCCATTTATTAAAAATAATAAAGTTGTTATGATAATAGCTATTAGTGGTCTGCTTTTCGGACTATTAATTGATTTTATAATAAAACATTTTCTGGGTAATAATTATTTTAAAATATCTCTAAAAGTACTTATAGGAGTTTATATTTTTTACAGTACGTGTCTTTTTGGTTTTTTTATGGGTGTCCCTATTTTTCATCCAATTTTAGGGATAATTGCTGGATATTATTGGGGAAGGAGATTAATTTTCCAACAAGCCAATAATGAAACTATACAAAGAGAGATTAGAAAGGTATCAATATTTACATCATTAATAATTAGTCTTATATGTTTATTATCTGCAACTATTGCGTTGATTGATAAATATACAGCCAGTAATTTAAAAGGGATGTTCAATTTGTCATTTGATATTACACTTCCTATGCTTTTGGGATTCATAATAATAGGTGGATTATTTTTGATAGGTTTTCAGTATTGGCTGACAAAAATGACTATTATTAAAACGCTAAAATTGAATAAATAAATACCCGCGGTATAGCCAATAAGAGTTTCATTAGTATGCGAGGGTTTGTAGTTCGTAAAAAAAGTCGGTGTAAACCTGCCTGTGCTGCCGCTCCAGCAGGCAGCGCAAATAGGAAATCGCTTTAAACTCCCACACCACATCATACTGCAAACCGTTTAGGAGACCTCTGTTGAGACAATATTTAGAATAGGACATATTGATAAGATGAAAAAAAACATATCTAAAATAACAACGGTTAATATGAAACAAATTATTGTAATTCTTGCATTAGTTTTCATCTTTCTCGCATTGAATAATAATGCCTATGCTCAGAAACCATGTGTCTCATTTTCGTTTGACGATGGTTCAACAAAAGATAAACTTACATTTAAAAATTCGGAATGGAATTCAATGATAAGAAGACAATTGAAAGATAATCAGCTTCATGCAGTTTGGTTTGTTGCGGGGAGTATTATGGATAGTGAAGAAGGTAAACAACTTTTACAGAAATGGGACGAAGACGGGCATATAATTGCAAACCACACATACAATCATTTCAACTACAATGACACTTTGATGACATGTGAAAAATTCGTTAAGGATATTCAAAAATGCGATTCATTAATTTCCGGATATAAAAATTTTAAAAGAATATTTCGTTTCCCATATTTAAAAGGAGGCAACACAATTGCTAAAAGAGATAGCATTAATTCATACCTGAAACTAACTTCATATAAACAAGGTTGGGTAACAATTGATGCATCTGATTGGTATATAAATATGAGGTTAATGGATAGGTTAGAACAGAATCCTGATGTCGATATTACTGGATTTCGCGAATATTACATCAATCATATTTTCGAGAGGGCTCAGTATTATAATAATCTTTCAACACAGATTAATAACCGACAGATAAAACACACAGTTTTATTACATTTCAATTTAACTTCTGCATTGTTTTTAAATGATTTAATTGAAAAATTCAAAAGTGAGGGATGGTTAATTGATGATTACATCGAAGCTATTAAAGACACTATTTACTCTGAAGAACCAAATGCCATACCATCCGAACAAAGTTTAATATGGATGCAAGCATTTCAAAAGGGAGGATTTGAATTGAGATATCCAGGAGAAGATAGCAAATTTGAGAAAGATAAAATGGATAAATTAGGATTATAAAAAAAAAAAGCTGGGCATAATAACGGCACATTCACTCAAACGTTGCTCAATTTATTAATTCACAAAATTAAAAGCAAACTATGCACGAAGAATACATACAAGAAAAGACTTTCAAAAAGATTGATTTCAAAGAAAGCCCTTTGGAAAAAGGAGAATATGAAAATTGCTGTTTTGATAACTGCGATTTTTCAGATTTTAATCTTTCGGAATATAAGTTTATTGACTGTGAGTTTACGGGCTGTAACTTGAGTATGGCAAAGTTAGATATGACTGTTTTCAGGGATGCTGAATTTAAAGATTGCAAAATGCTCGGGCTTCACTTCGAAAACTGCAGCGATTTCGGACTTTCTTTCAGTTTCGAAAACTGTTTATTAAACCATTCAACTTTTTTCAAAACAAAAATTAGAAAAACTGTTTTTACTAATTGTGTTTTGCAGGAAACCGATTTTTCATTTGCCGATTTAACCGAAGCCAAGTTTGATAATTGCGATTTATCGAGAACTGCTTTTAACAACACAATTTTAGAAAAAGCAGATTTCCGCACTTCGTTTAATTATTCAATCGACCCGGAGCAAAACCGGATAAAAAAGGCAAAGTTCTCAGTCTCAGGAATTCAAGGACTTTTAGATAAATACAACATAATAATTGATAATACAATTTAATGCATCAGCGAATATGAAAACAAAACGGGAGAAAAATTGAAATTCTTATCGGAAAGACGAACCCGAAATAATAATTCATTGAAAATCCTAGTAAAACAGGTGACCGCAGAATTTATTTTCATTCTGCAGATATGATTTTTTGAAGAAAAAAGTAAAAAAACTATTCAAGGTTCAGATTTCATCAAATCAATATTAATCTCGGTTTTCTTTGCCTTTAAACAAAAAAGTGTTTATTTTAAGCTTCAGTAAAAACCAATATTATTAACTATAAAAGTAAAAGATTATGGCAAATGAAAAAGAATTAGTACCCTTAACAGAACCTTTAGTAAAAAGTATTTACACCGCAGATCCTTCTGCTCACGTATTTGATGGCAAAATTTACATTTATCCTTCGCACGATATTGATGCGGGCATACCAGAAGACGATTTCGGCGGACATTTCGGAATGGAAGATTACCGCGTTCTTTCGATGAATACACCGGAAGACAAGGAAGCCACTCTTCACGATGTTGCTTTGCACGTTAAAGATGTTCCGTGGGCAGAAAGACAAATGTGGGCTCCCGATGCTGCTTATAAGAACGGAACTTATTATTTGTATTTTCCGGCAAAAGCTAAAAACGGCGCTTTTTACATCGGCGTTGCCACAAGTAAAAATCCAGCAGGACCTTTCAAAGCTCAGCCCGAAGCAATTAAAGGCAGTTTCAGCATAGACCCTTGTTCGTTTGTTGATGACGACGGTAAAGCTTATCTGTATTTCGGCGGAATCTGGGGCGGACAGCTTCAGCGCTGGCAGACAGGCAAATTTATTGAAGATGTTAAATCTCCTTACGATCTCGAACCTGCCGACGACCAGCCTGCTCTTTGCGGAAAGGTTGCACGCCTTACCGACGATATGCTTGAATTTGACGAAAAACCCAGCGATGTGGTTATTCTTGATGAAAACGGAAAACCTCTTCGCGCAGGAGATCACGACCGCAGATATTTTGAAGCTCCCTGGATGCACAAATACAACGGAAAATATTATTTTTCGTATTCAACAGGCGATACACATAATATTTGCTATGCAATCGGCGATAATCCATACGGGCCGTTTACTTATAAAGGAATATTGCTTAATCCGGTAATCGGCTGGACTAATCACCATTCTGTCTGCGAATTTAAAGGCAAATGGTATATTTTCTATCACGACAGTACTCTTTCCGGCGGCAGAACTCATTTGCGCTGTGTTAAAGTTGCCGAAATTAAATACAGACCTGACGGCACAATTGAACCTGTTACTGCTTACAAATAAGATATTATGATTATC
>Ga0123335_1000145_pt1 | contig 110049 bp, 103 predicted proteins | sample BiotimSIPDNA_2_FD_89707 | JGI IMG/M metagenome (GOLD analysis project Ga0123335, IMG submission 89707) | Anaerobic biogas reactor microbial communites from Washington, USA - Biogas_R2 time_0 SIP DNA | ecosystem: Engineered > Bioreactor > Anaerobic > Unclassified | place: Washington, USA... | reverse complement strand
GCTTCCACAGTTGGTGTTATTACTATACCTATGATGAAAAAATCAGGTTACTCCGGTGATTTTGCCGCCTCAGTCGAGACCTGTGCCTCTGCCGGAGGCATATTAATGCCCCCGGTAATGGGGTCGGTAGCTTTCGTTATGGCGGAAGTCATAGGGATTCCCTATGCCCAGGTGGCAGTGGCAGCATTTTTGCCCGCTTTGCTATATTTCCTGGCCCTGTATTTCACCATTGATTTCCGGGCGCGTAAAACTGGTTTGCAGGGTATGTCCCGCAGCGAAATACCTCCTTTATGGGAAACAGTAAAAAGGGGACTGCCCTTTTTTATTCCAATAATATATCTGGTACTCAGGCTAATGCTGACAGCTGCCAGTATATCAAGGGTGGGACTGGAGTCAATAGGTCTGATTGTTTTAATTGGCATATTGAATCCTGCCAACCGTATGAATCTAAAGATGATAGCTGAGGCTCTGGCCGATGGTGTTGAAAAAGGAATAATGATCGTAACGACAATGGCTTCCTGTGGAATAATGATCGGAGTGTTTAACCTCACCGGAATCGGAGGAAAAATCAGTTCAGCATTGATGGCCTTTTCTGATTCCTCATTGATAATGACCCTCTTACTGGTTATGATCTTAAGCGTGTTTTTAGGACTGGCCATGAATATAAGTACCGCTTATTTACTTACGGCTGTTGTTGCTGCACCGGTGATGATAAAATTAGGAGTAACACCATTAGCTGCCCATATGTTTATTTTGTTCTACGCAGCGATGGCTACTATTACACCGCCGGTTGCCGTAACAGCTTTTGCTGCAGCCAGTATAGCGGGAGAGCCTCCCATGAAAATTGGTTTTATGTCAATGCGCATGGCCATTGTGGCCTATGTTTTGCCCTTTATTTTTGTCTACTGGCCAGCTTTATTACTGCAGGCACCCCTGGCGGAAATCATAATTGCTCTGCTGCTTGGAATTGCTGCCGTGGCCCTTATTGCAATGGGCCTGGAAGGCTGGTGGTTTAATAAAGAGATGCCAATGGTTTCGAGATTACTGGTGGTAATTGCCGGAATAACCCTGCTGACAGGAAATATTTATCTGATTATGGCTTCAATAGCAGTGATTTTCCTTATAAATTACTGGCTGCGGAACGCCAAAACCATTTAAATAAATTTGAGGGAGGCCTATAAAAAATGAATAACTTTTTTAAAAGTATTATGGTTATTTTTCTTGTCGCAGCATTGGTTCCGTCATTTGGATGTTCAAAACAATTTGATAATGAAGGGCGGGAAGATACAAAAACACAACCGTCTGAAATGAATCTAACTCTTCTGGGGACTTCTCCCAATGGGCCCGGTCTGATTATTGTCAATGGTCTGGCTGAATGTATCAATAAAAGCTATCCTGATTCAGTAATTACTGTTGTCCCCGGTAATTTTGGTACCAATATAACCCGCATCAACAATAATGAAGCTGATGCCTGCATGACCGACACCTATATGGCATTATCGGCCTTAAGCGGTGAGGCCCCCTATGATGAAAAAATGGATAACCTGGCTTCTGTAACCTATTTGATGCCTACTGTTTACCAGATTGCTGTCAATGCCAAATCAGGGCCCAGCTCTTTTGAAGATTTTATAGTTAATAAAAAGAGTTTGAGGATTTCTGTTGGTATGACAGGGGGAGCTTCTGCTCAATTCATGGAAGAATTATTGGCTGTTTACGGTCTGACAGTAAAAGATATTGAGGGCTGGGGCTGTGAAATCGTTTATCAAAACATAGATAATTCCGCCCAGATGCTGGCGGATAAAAGAATCGACATGATGGTTGCCGGGGCTATTGTTCCTACCCCTACCATTCAGGAAATATCTAAAAACAAGCAGGTCGTGCTCTTGACTCTGGAACCGGAAGCAGTAAATAAGCTTTGCCGCCAGCAAAAATATTTTAAATATACACTGCCGGCCGGGACTTATGATTTTCTGAGTGAAGATTTACATACTGTGAGTACCAACACCATAATAGCAGTTCCTAAAAATGCTCCCGATGAGGTGGTTTATAAAATGACCAGAGCCTTTCACGACAATCTTGATTATATAAAAATGACCCATGCTTCAATGGCGGATATTACACCGGAAAAAATGATAAATAATCTGGGGATAGATCTTCATCCCGGCGCTGAACAGTTTTACCGGGAAGCAGGGATCCTTGAATAAATATTATAGCAATTTGAAAACTGGAGCAAAAAAAGTAAAAGCAAACAGGAGTTATTTATGGATCAGGGAAGAATAATGCAATTAATTGCACCGCAAATAAAAAACAGACCGGATTATCCGGCTTTGACCAGTGGAGACGGCCGGAGTATTACATATCATCAATTGCATGAAGCCGTTTCCTTTCTAACGGAAGAATTAAACAGCCGGGGAATTGAGCTTAAACAGAGGGTGGCAGTTATTATGGATAATGGCATTGACATGGCCCTCTGCGCACTGGCTGTTTCCAGTATTGCTGCCCTGGTTCCTCTGAGCCCCGATTTTTCAGAAGAGCAATATCGCTTTTATATGGAATTATTGAAAATCGATTACCTGCTAACCGGGATTTCAAATAGTATCTGTATTAAAATTGCTGGAGAATTAAACATTCCGGTATTTAAACTGATTAAATCGATAGCCGGTAATGAATATAAATATCAGCTGACCGGTGAGGCAGCAGCAGCGAAGCCCCTGATCCCGGCTCAGAATGATGATATTGCCATGATATTATATACTTCCGGTACCACTTCCATTCCTAAAATTGTTCCTCGTACGCAGGAAAATATTGTTGCTTCAACACAAAAGAGATTAATTGAAATGGGGCTGAATTCCGCTGACAGTGTGTTATTTACTTTCCCGTTAGACAGAGGGATAAGTCTGAATGACACGATAACAACCCTGGCTGCAGGTGGAACAGTCATTTATGCCGAGAGCCTGCAGCCGGAAACTATTTTTAAATCGATTGAAGTGTCAAAACCCAGCTGGATCCTTGGTACCCCGGTAATTTTTCACGCCCTGGCCGATTACGGTGAAAAAACAAATAAATCAATAAATAATAGCAACCTGCGTACAATCAGAGCCAGTGGTGCTCCTTTGACCAGTGAACTGGCTTTGAGGCTGAATAAACTTTTTGGTGTACCGGTTTATATGGGTTACGGTATGACTGAGACCGGTAATATTTGCAGCACGCAGAATTCCCCCCGGGGGATAAAAGCAGGATCAGCGGGAGTCCCTGATATAACAGATGTGAGTATTATGGACGAAAATGGGCAAGAAATTGGTAATAATGTAGAGGGTGAAATAGTTGTCCGGGGTCCTCAGGTGATTAAAGCTTATGAGAATTCAGCTGATGTTAATGAGGCCTCCTTCCACGGCGAATGGTTCCGGACTGGTGACAGCGGCTACATAGATGAAGATGGCTATTTATTTATTATCGGCAGGTACAAGGAGATCATTAATAGGGGCGGTGAAAAAGTTTCCCCCTATGAAGTTGAGGAAGCCATCAGTGCCCATCCCTTAGTGGAGCAGGCAGCAGTTTTTCCTATACCTGCCGGTGAAGGTCCGGAAGAAGTGGGGGCAGCAGTAGTTTTAAAGGAAGGGGCTCAGCTTTATTTAAAGGAACTGCGCCGTTTTTTAAAGGGAAGAATAACGGCATTTAAAATGCCTTCCGTTTTATATGTCCTGGAGGAACTGCCGGTAAGTGATGCTGGTAAAATCCAGCGGAAGAAATTATATGAAAATATCATTGAACTGGGGATTAAAGCCCAGTCTTTTACCGGAGACAATGAAATCATCATCCGGCCCCGCAATGAAACAGAAGAAAAACTCTATGAAATATTTAAAAAAATCCTGCCGCCTGGAAATTTCAGCATAACCGACAGTTTTTTTGAACTGGGGGGAGATTCTTTGAAAACAGCGGTATTGTTTGAGAACATCGAAAAAAACTTTGGGGTGCAGGTGCCGCTGAAATTGATATTCAGCAACGGCAGTATTGAAAAATTGGCGGATTATATTATTAACCACCAGGAAGAGGAAGAATTTATACCCTTCATCGTTCCCTTTAACACCGAAGGCGAAAAGGCTCCCATATTTTTTATACATGCATCGGAAGGCGAAGCAGTAGTTTACAAAAACATTGCAATGGGTTTTGATGCCGAAAGACCCTTTTACGGGATCAGTTTTGATCCTCATGGAGCCGACTGGACCCATCCTCTGACTTTTGAGCAGATTGCCGCAGAATATGCTCAGGCTATTGCTGCTATGCAACCCCGGGGACCTTATCTGCTGGCGGGGCAATGTGTCGGCGGCATCATTGCCTATGAAACTGCCCGGCAGCTGGGGCTGGCTGATCAGCAGGCAGAGATGCTGGCTATGTTTGACCCGATAGTACCAGGAACAGAAGATGCTATTACTTTTAAAACCAGGGTGAAAAATAATATCAAAGAATTAAATGAACAGGGATGGGGCCAGTATTTCAAAACCAAAAAATATTATTATAAACACCGGCTGCAAATCTTGCTGTATAAAACAGTGCCTCTTAAGTTGAAACCCCTTGTTTTTCGCTATATAGACAAAGAATCCTGGATCAGATACGGCCGATCGATTTATGAAATCAAGCCATATAACGGGGAAATTATTTATTTAAAACCTGAAAACACCCCGGGCAAATCTTCGGACAGGTCAATTGCTATCTGGTCACAAATGGCTGAGGCAATCAAAGTAATTGACCTTGAGGGTGAACATGACAGTGTTTTATTCGCAGAACACGCTGATAATACCAGAAGGGTTCTGGAAGGATTATTAGAAAATATTAAACAGGAAAGAAGGGTTTATTGATGAAAAGTAAAAAGGTATTGATTTTGATCAGTATTTTATGTTTTTCAATTTTATTTGTTTCCGGATGTTATAAAAGTGAACAAGTGAAAAAGCCATCAGGGAATGAAGCGGATTTTATTGACTCTTCTATGAATATAACTTTTCTTGGTATGTCTTCAACCGGGCCGGGGCTTATTGTAGCCAATGGTGTTGCTGAATGTATAAATAAAAGTTATGCAGGATCCACAGTTACAATTGTCCCCGGCAATTCAGGAACCAATGTAACCCGGATCAATAATAAGGATGCTGATCTGGCCCTCAGTGACAATATATTTTTTAGGGCCGGAATAAATGGCAGTTATCCCTATGATTCTAAAATGGATAACCTTGCTGCAGTAGCATATATAAACCCCCATGTTATACAGGTAGCAGCCAGTAAGAGCTTGGGAATCACAACCCTGGATGAAATAATAAATAACAAAAAGAAGGTGCGGATATCTTTGGGGCTGGCCGGCGGTTCCTGGCCCTTATTCATGAAAAACTATCTGGCTGAATATGGCTATACAATTGAAGATATGGCTGACTGGGGCTGTGATATACTTTACCAGGGAATTGATGATTCAGCCAAGATGCTGGCTGACAATAGAATAGATGTTTTAGTTACGGCGGTTTTTATTCCCACTCCTACAATCACTGAATTATCCCGGACTAAAGACATAGTCCTTTTGCAGATGGATCCGGATATTATGGATAAAATATCCGCCAAAAACGGTTATCAAAAAACCATCATTCCTGCTGACACCTATGGTTTTTTGGAAGAAGATATTAGCAGCGTCAATACTAAATCAATATTGATTACTCAAAAAGAGGCACCGGAAGAAGAAATTTACAAAATTGTCAAGGCCCTGGCTGATAATATGGATTATTTTCAGTCGGTGCACTCTTCGCTGGCTGGTCTCACTAGAGAAACAATTATAGAAGAACTGGATTATCCCTTGCATCCGGGAGCAGAAAAATATTATCGGGAAAAGGGTTTGCTGAAATAAGCTGTTTGGTAACTATTTGGTGTTGCCGGCAATAAACTAAAGCAACTTAGTGCCGCAAAAGTGACAAAATCTTTTGTAACAATTAATCAGCGCAAGTGCTGTTGTTTATGGATAAAAAATCACTCGATAACGGGGGGACTGATTTGAAAAGAACACTGAAGTTAATTGCACTGGTTTGTATGATTATTATGGCAATATTCGGGGCTGGAACTGCATATACTTCAGCCCAGTCGAGTGATGGTCAGATTACGATAGTATTCACCCATGATATCCATGATCATTTACTGCCCTTTTCTCTGGAGAAAAATGGGGTAATAAAAGAATATGGCGGTCTGGCCCGTATTCAAACTGCCATAAATATGGAGCGGGAAAAAGATCCGGATTTATTGCTGGTGGATGCCGGCGATTTTTCTATGGGAACATTGTTTCAAACCATCTTTGCCGAGGCTGCCCCGGGATTGTCCCTCCTGGGGCAGATGAATTATGATGCCGTGACACTGGGCAACCATGAATTTGACTATCGGCCGGAAGGATTGGCAGACAGTCTGAATGCCGCCCGGGAAAACAACCCCCGCTTACCGGAATTATTAACTGGAAATATCGTATTTCCAGTTGATAAGGAGGGCCAATTATCTGCTTCCCTGACCAAATTGCAAAAAGCTATGGAGGATTACCCCGCCAGGGAATATATAGTACTCGAAAGAAACAACATCAGGATTGGCATTTTTGCCTTGATGGGAAAGGAAGCTGCTTCCAATGCCCCCATGGCCGAAGTGGAGTTTACTGATCCAATAAAAGCTGCCCAGCGTATAACGAATGAATTACAGGAGCAGGAAAAAGTCGATTTGATTCTGTGCCTGTCCCATTCAGGAACCTCCGATGATAAGAAATCCTCCGAAGATGAAATCCTGGCCAGCCAGGTGCCGGCAATAGATGTAATCATCAGCGGCCACAGCCACACCAGGTTAAATGAGCCTATAATCATAAATGATTCCATCATTTGTTCAACGGGTGAATATGGGGAAAACCTGGGCTTGTTAAAGATAAAAAATGATTCTAGTGGTAAATGGCTGTTAAGTGATTACCGATTATTGCCTGTCGATGAAAGCCTGATGGCGGATCCAGCCATTACAGCCCGCTTGAATGAATTCCGGCAGAGGATAGAAACAGATTATCTGGCCGAAATGGGGATGAGTTTTGATCAGGTATTGGCCCACAGCCCTTTCAGTTTCCTGCCGGCAGCGGAAATCGGGGAAAAACATGCTGAGGAACCATTGGCCAATCTCATCAGTGATGCCTATATATATGCGGTTAAAATTGCCGAAGGCAGTAATTATGAACCCCTGGCGGCGGCTGTGGTACCCAGTGGGACAATAAGAGGATCTCTATTGCAGGGGGATATTACCGTTGCTGATGTGTATGCCATAAGCTCCCTGGGGATAGGACCGGATAAAAAATCTGGATACCCCTTAATTTCTGTCTATCTGACCGGAAAAGAATTGAAAACAGCCTGTGAGGTGGATGCCTCGGTTGCTCCGCTGATGAAACCGGCGCAGTTATACATTGCTGGTATGACCTATTCTTTTAATCCCCATCGTATGATATTCAACAAAGTAACTTCAGCAGCATTACTTAAGCATGACGGAAGCCGGGAAGAAATTGATGATAACCGTTTATACCGGGTGGCAGCGGGGTTGTATTCTGCTCAGATGCTGTCAGTGGTGGGGGAGAAATCCTTTGGCCTATTATCCATAGTGCCCAAGGACAAGCAGGGAAGACCCATAGAAAATTTTGAAGAACATATCATTAAAGACCTGACCGGGGGGACGGACAGGGAAATCAAAGAATGGGCAGCTATTGCCGCCTATCTGGGCTCATTTTCCGCTGAGGAAGATGTCCCGCAAATCCCTTTATATTATAGTAAAACCCAGGGAAGAAAGATGGTAATTGATGATAATAGTTTCAGTGCTGTTTACAGTCAGCCCAACCATATAGCAATAACAATATATATAGTTGTGGCTATTTTAGTCATCCTGATGATTTATCTGGTGTTAACCATCATTAAAAAAAGAAGAGGTAAAGGCCGGGTTGAATATGAGGGAAAAACTGATTATGAAGGCTGAGTTCCTTAGTTCGTATATAATATAAAGGCATAAAAATGAATCACCGATGATTGAAGGTGGTTTTATGAAAAAAAAACGGCCAGTGCTGGATATTCCACTTACAGCAACAGAAATATGGCTGGAAATAATTACCCTGGCCATAATTATATTTACATTACTGTTGTTAAAAAACAATTATTCTTTACTGCCGGCAGAGATACCCACCCATTTTAATAGTGTCGGTACACCGGACTCCTGGGGGAGTAAAACCAGCTTGCTTATTTTGACGGGAATAATGCTGGTCACTTATGCAGGTTTAAAAATCGCTGAGCGTTTTCCTCAGTATTATAATTATCTGCAGCCCATCGATGAAAGCAATGCCGCTTACCAGTATCTTAACGGCAGGATGCTCATGGCTTTTATCAAAACTGAGACAGTAATGATTTTTGCCTATTTGATCTGGGGTACTGTGAAAATAGCCCGGGGTGATCTTACCAGTTTGAGTTTCTGTTTTTTGCCCGTGGTTTTAGCTGTAATGGCGGTTACTGTTTTCTATTATATTATTAAATTAAGCAAAAAAAAGGATGGATAAAAAATTTAAATTCATCCATCCGCTGTGATTTTTAAATTACTTTTTCAGAATGGACCCCAGTATCCCCCGGGCAATAGAGCGGCCCATCTGACTGCTGAAAGAGGAAACAGCAGATTTTATGATCTTGTCAGTCATGGTATCCGGCTGTTTCCTGGTGGCAGCAGTTTTAGCAGCTTTCTGCCGGGCAGCTTCCTCCCGTTCTCTGGCCCGCTGTTCATCGGCCAGTTGTTTCTGACGCTCTGCATCTGCTTCACTTTGTTCCACCCTTCTTTGCAAAACTTCATAAGCGGAATCCCGATCGAACATTTCCCGATATTTATAAAAGAAGGGTGAATTGCTTATGAGTTCCTGCCGGTATTCGTCAGGAATCGTGCCAAATCTACTGGCTGGTGGAAGAATCCAGGCTCTTTCCACCGGTTGCGGGCTGCCATCTTCCTGCAGGAAAGAAATCAGTGCTTCACCGACTTTCAGTTCGGTAATGACTTCTTCCACATTGACATTGGGGTTGGTACGAAAAGTCTCCGCAGCTGATTTAACAGCCTTTTGCTCTCGCGGCGTATATGCTCTTAGAGCATGCTGTATCCGATTGCCCAGCTGGCCTAAAATACTGTCCGGAATGTCGATGGGGTTTTGGGTGATAAAATATATACCCACACCTTTGGAACGAATCAGCCGCACCACCTGCTCGATTTTTTCCAGAAGTGCTTTGGGCATATCTTTAAACAGCAAATGGGCTTCATCAAAAAAGAATACCATTTCAGGTTTTTCCCGATCACCAATTTCCGGGAGCTTTTCAAATAATTCCGCCAGCATCCACATTAAAAAGGCAGCGTAAAGGGCAGGGGAATGAAACAGTTTTTCTGCTGCCAGGATATTGATTATCCCACTACCCTCAGGATCGGTTTTAATAAAATCACTAATCTCCAGGGCGGGCTCACCAAAAAATTTATCACCGCCCTGTTCTTCCAGGCGCAGTAAACCTCTTTGTATAGCCCCGATGGACTGTTTGGAAACACTGCCATAATCAACTGTATACCCTTTGGCATTATCGCCGACATATTTCAACATGGCCCGTAAATCCTTTAAATCGATTAAAAGCAATCCCTGGTCATCAGCGATTTTAAAGACTATATTCATGACACCGGTCTGGGTTTCATTCAAATCCAATAAGCGGGATAAAAGCAAGGGACCCATTTCAGTAATGGTGGTGCGGACTGGATGGCCCAGCACACCAAAGACATCCCAGAAACGAACAGGGAAGCGCTGAAAATCAAGATTATTTATATCCAACATTTTCAGCCGCTCTGCCAAATTGGGACTGGCCTCGCCGGCCATTGCTAAACTGGCCAGATCCCCTTTGATATCGCAGAGAAAAACCGGTACACCGATGGAACTGAATGCCTCGGCCATTACTTTCAGGGAAATTGTTTTACCAGTGCCGGTAGCACCTGCTATAAGACCATGTCGGTTAGCCATGGGGGGCAAAATAGATATTTCTTTTTGATTTTTTGCAATTAATAACTGGCTGTGATTGGCCATAATACACTTGCTCCTTTAATCAAATATTATTAATCCCATAGTAATAATTGGACAAAAAGTCTGGCAACCCTTCCTGGAATTGGTGTTTTTAACTTGCAAACAAGATTGACTTGTTCACTTTATAATAATAACATATATGTAATGAGTATAATTAGCGGAGTATAGCAATGGGTTTTATTCATCATAATATAAGCGAAAAATTGATTAAAAATAATATAAAGCCCTCTTATCAGAGGATCAAAATACTGGGTTATTTATCCAGCAGCATGGATCATCCAACAGTTGAGCAGATTTATAATGATTTGCTGCCAGAGATACCTACATTATCAAAGACAACCGTATATAATTCCATCAATTTATTTATTGAAGCAGGAATCATTCAAGCGGTGGAATTGGGTGACCACGAAACCCGCTATGATTATATTGTGATTGATCATGGTCATTTTAAATGCATCCAATGTGGGGGCATATTCGATTTTCCCCTGGAAAATGACGCTTTTGCCAGTAAGTTTTTAAATGGATTTATGGTAAAAGATAAAAATGTTTATTGTAAAGGCATATGTGGAAAATGCCTTGCAAATAAAAATCAGTAAATCAAGGAGGTAAATTAATGAAAAAGCTCAATGGAACCAGAACCGCAGAGAATTTAATGAAAGCCTTTGCAGGCGAATCCCAGGCCAGAAACCGTTATAACTACTATGCATCAATAGCAGACAAAGAAGGGTATAAACAGATCAGAAATATTTTTAATGAGACAGCTGATAATGAAAAAGAACATGCCAAGCGATTCTGGAAATTATTACTGGAGGGCATGGAAGGGGAAATGCCCCAGATGATAGAGATCACTGCTGATTTTCCCGTTGCCCAGAATGGGACACTGGATAATCTAAAATATGCCGCCGGCGGTGAAAGGGAAGAGTGGTCCGATTTATATCCTGCATTTGCTAAGGTAGCCGATGAAGAAGGCTTTCCTGTAATAGCCGGAGTTTTCAGGATGATTGCCCGGGCAGAAGTAGCCCATGAAATACGCTTCAATAAACTGGCGGAAAATATAATGAATGACACGGTATTTAAAAAGAGCGAACCCACCAAATGGAAATGCGGCAACTGCGGATATGTTCATGAAGGCGACGTGGCCCCTGATATGTGCCCGGCCTGCATCCATCCCCAGGCCCATTTCGAACTTTTCACTGAACCCTATTAAAAACAACCTGAATAATTAATTAAAAAATAAGCCCTGCGATAGCGCAGGGCTTATTGATTAAAGACCGGGTTTATTTAACTTACTTCAGAAGTACAATGGGCACATCGGGTGGCATCGATGGAAATTTCCGATTTGCAAAAGGGGCAGTCCTTGGTTTTAGCTTCTTCAGCCCGCTTCATTTTGTTGATTTGCCTTACAATTAAAAATAAAACAAAAGCAATGATGACAAAATCGATGATGGTGTTGACAAACATTCCCCAGGCGATAACCGGAGCACCGGCTTCCTGGGCGGCAGCCAGCGAAGAATAAGGAGTTTCAGAAAGATTAATAAACAAATTGGTGAAATCAACCTTGCCCAATAATAAACCAATCGGCGGCATGATGATATCGCTGACAAAGGAACTGATGATCTTGCCGAAAGCCGCTCCTATAATGATACCCATGGCCATGTCCAAAAGGCTTCCCCGCATGGCAAATTCTTTGAACTCTTTAAGCATCCCATGTCCTCCTTTATAGAATTTCTTGTTTTCTTGTTTTGTTACCTCTGCTGGTATCTGAGAATATTATGCCATATTATAACATTTAATCAACTATTGTCTGCCAGGATTCAAATAAGGTTTTTAAGGTATTTTTACTATCTGGCAAAAGAGTTATAATAAACAGATGTGGAGGTATCCGTTTTGCTGCATTTAAATGAACCATTAAAATATAATATTTTAACATATGGATGTCAGATGAATGTCCGGGATTCTGAAACCATTGCCGGACTGGTAGAAGCAATGGGTTATTGCGCAACTGATGAAATTGGTGAAGCCGACCTGATTGTTTTCAATACCTGCAGTGTCAGGCACTCAGCTGAAAATCGGGTCTTTGGCAAATTGGGAGAAATAAAAAAACTGAAACAAAAAAAACCCGATATGCTGATTGCCTTTGGCGGCTGTATGGCCCAGATCCCTGACCATAAAAAACGTTTAAAACGCCAGGGGGTGGATATAGTTTTTGGCACCCATAATATCCATGAACTGCCCGCCGCCATTGCACAGGTCCGGGAACATTCTTCCCGTATTTATAATGTATGGGAAAAAGAAGGCCCCATTATCGAAAATGTCCCCAGTATAAGAAAACCGGGCTTAAAAGCATATGTTAACATAATGTTCGGCTGTAATAATTTTTGCAGTTATTGTATCGTTCCTTATACCAGAGGCCGGGAAAGAAGCCGGCGGCCGGAGAATATTCTACAGGAAATTAAAACTCTGGGGGACCAGGGTTACAAAGAGATCACTTTGCTGGGACAAAACGTCAATTCCTATTACAGCAGTGAAAAGATCTCATATGATTTTGCTGATTTGCTCAGTGATGCAGCCGGGATAGAATCCATCCGAAGAATTAGGTTTATGACTTCCCATCCCAAGGATATCTCGGATAAACTTATTCATACGGTTGCTAACCACGAAAAATTATGCAAACATATTCATATGCCATTACAGGCCGGCAGCAATAAAATACTGGGCAGGATGAACCGTGGTTATAGCAGGGAACATTATGAGGCCTTGATCAGCAAGATACGGTCTGCTGTTCCCGGGGTCGCAATCACCAGTGATTTGATCGTCGGCTTCCCCGGTGAAACGGAAGAGGATTTCAGGCAGACACTGGAAATGATTGAAAAAATCAGGTTTGATGCTGCTTTCACCTTTATGTATTCTATACGCACCGGGACCAGAGCGGCAGATTTTGCCGAGCAGGTATTACTGGAAGAAAAAAAGCTGCGCTTGAGTAGATTAAATGAAATTCAATATGGTATTGCCGCCGATATCAACCGCTCACTGATAGGTACTGTGCAGGAAGTCCTGGTGGAAGGAGCCAGCAAAACAGATCCGGCAAAACTTACCGGCAGAACTGACAATGATCGGATACTGATTTTTCCCGGCCCCCAGGATCTGATCGGCAATTTTGTTAAAATTAAAGTTACCCGGGTTACGACTTTTTCTTTGTTTGGAGAAATAGCTTAAATTTAATATTTTGAAGGAGGAATTAATAATGATGAATGGTGAACATATTATCAAATTGGCCTTCGAGCTGGGGGAAGCTCTGGCGCAATCAGATGAAATCGAACAGCTGAAAAACATGCAGGCCAGTATAACTGAGGATGCCAGAGCCTATGATCTGATCGTAAACTATCAGAATATCAAAATGAAATTGGACGACCAGGTCAACGAAGGTAAGATCATCAGCAAAACCGATGAAGATCATTTGCAGATTTTAGAAGACGAACTGGCCAGCAACGAGGTCATCCAGCAGTTGATGATGGCTCAGGAGAGATTTGATAATCTGATGCAAGCAGTTTATTATGCCATTAATTCAGCCATTGTAGCCGAAGAGGACTGTTCTTCCGGGTGTGACTCCTGTGGTTGTGACTGCGGTACAATGTAATTTAAACCTTCCTTGAAATAAAGTATGATAAAGAAAGACTTGGTTTGCTGAGTCTTTCTTTTTAGTATGAGAGCAGGAGGTAATGGTTTTGTCCCAGCCCACACCAATGATACAGCAATATATGGCTAATAAAGAATTACACAAGGATGCGATTTTGTTTTTTCGCCTGGGTGATTTTTATGAAATGTTTTTCGATGATGCCGAATTAGCGGCCCGAGAATTGGAAATAGTTCTCACAGCCCGGGAGAGCGGGGAAAATAAAATTCCCATGTGCGGTGTGCCCCACCATTCCGCTTCCGGCTATATTGCCAAATTGATTTCCCGGGGCTATAAAGTTGCTATCTGTGAACAGATTGAAGATCCCAAAGAAGCTAAAGGACTGGTGCAGCGGGAAGTGACCCGGATTATTACCCCGGGAACTGTCCTGGATGACAGCATGCTGTCGGATAACAATAATAATTATCTGGCAGCAATATATGAAGGTCCCCAGGTGATAGGTTTTTCCTATAGTGATATAAGTACCGGTGAATTCAAGGTAACAGAGTTCAGCGGTGATAATGCTTTTAACGATTTAATGGGGGAACTTTACCGCCTGCGGCCGGCAGAATGCTTGCTGCCTCCTTCTGCCAGTCTGGGGGGCCAATGGTCCGATAAGAATATGAATGTCCCCACGGTATTCACCGTAGTTGAAAATGCAGCCCTGAGTGTGGAGGAAGCAAAATCCATGATCAAAGGGCAGCTGGATGTTGATAAAGAGGAAGATCTTGATTTTGACCTGACAGGGCCGGGTTTACTGGCGGCAGCTATGGTGGTGATCTTTCTGGAGGCAACCTGCCATTCCCACCTGATACATATCAAGGACCTTGAATCTTATAAGAACACCAATTTTGTTGTAATGGATGCCTCTACCAGGCGTAATCTGGAATTATCTGCCACCATTCGGGAGGGTAAAAGGGATGGCTCATTACTGTCAGTCCTGGATTTTTGCCATACTGCCATGGGTAAGCGTAAATTAAAAAGATGGCTGGAACAGCCAGTCCGTGATATTACTATGATCGAGGCCCGTCTCGATGGGGTTGAGGAAATCAAAAACGGGCTGGTCTTGAAAAGTCAGCTGCAAAAGGCTCTGGGCAATGTTTATGACATGGAAAGGATCGCCGGAAGAATAGGCAGCGGGATTGTCTCCCCCCGGGACCTGAATGCATTGAAATTTTCTATTGCCGCTATTGGGCAGATAAAGGAATTGCTCCGGGAGGCACAAAGCGGTTTGCTTAAAGAAATAAGTGAAATGGATCCTCTGGAAGATATATATGATTTAATAAACCGGGCAATCGACGATGACCCGGCCCTGGGGCTTAAAGAAGGAGGTATCATAAAGCCGGGATACCATAATGAAATAGATGAACTGAAGCGTTTGAGCCAGGAAGGTTCTCAATGGCTGGTGGAATTTGAAAACCAGGAAAAACAACGTACCGGAATGAAGTTTTTGAAAGTGGGTTTCAATAAAGTTTTCGGTTATTACATTGAGGTCAGTAAATCCAATTTACATCTGGTTCCGCTGGACTATCACCGCAAACAGACACTGGTCAATACGGAACGTTTTATAAATGAAGAACTCAAAAATTACGAAGGACGGATACTGGGGGCCCGGGAAAAATTATTTGCCCTGGAGTATGAGGAATTCGTAAAAATACGGGAAGAAATAGCTGGGCAGATAGAAGCAATCCAGTCTGCAGCGGATAAAATCTCGGCACTGGATGTGATTTATTCCCTGGGTGAAGCGGCTTATCAGAATAATTACATCCGTCCCCAGCTGAGCCGGGAAAGCACTCTGGAGATCAAGGGCGGGCGTCACCCGGTAGTAGAAAAGCATTTACTGACCTCCCGTTTCGTTCCCAATGATATAAAAATGGATAGCGATACCCGTTTTGCTATAATAACCGGTCCCAATATGGGAGGGAAAAGTACCTTTATGCGGCAGACAGCCCTCTTGATACTAATGGCTCAAATCGGCAGTTTTATACCGGCTGAAAGTGCTGAAATCGGCATTGTAGATAAAATATTTACCCGGGTAGGAGCCTCTGATGATCTGGCGGCCGGACAGAGCACCTTTATGGTGGAAATGGTCGAAGTGGCCCATATCCTGGACAATGCCACCCGGAACAGTCTGATTATTTTAGATGAGATAGGCCGGGGGACCAGCACTTTTGATGGTTTAAGCATAGCCAGGGCCGTAAGTGAATATATCGCCAACCGCATCAATGCCCGGGCACTTTTTGCCACCCATTATCATGAACTGACTGAGCTGGAAAGTGATTTCCCCTCCATCGTCAATTTATCTGTCTCCGTTTTGGATTCAGGGGATAATGTGGTATTTTTAAAGAAGGTATTGCCGGGTAAAGCTGATAAAAGTTATGGTATCCATGTGGCCCGGATGGCGGGAATAAAAAACGCGGTAATATCAAGAGCCCAGTCCATTCTGGACGGATTGGAAAAAGAGAATGATATGTTTATTCCCGATGTTTTGCAACAGGAATTATTTCCTGCTGAAGATCCGGTAAGGGAAGAACTGCAAGCACTGGAAATTGATAATTTAAGCCCGAAGGAGGCCCTGCTTTTAATCTATAGATGGAAGGAATTGCTGGATAAAGATCAGCAGAGTGTTTAAGGGGGTTATTTAATGCTCATTGGAATTGATGTGGGGGGCACCTTTACTGATGGTGTTGTTTTGGACAAGGGACGGATAATTACTTTTGCCAAAGAAGCTACCGACGAACAGGAACTGTCTGCCACACTGTTAAAAGTCCTGGACAGATTGCTTTCAGACTTAAATAGTGACGCTATTGCCAGGATCGTTTTAAGTACCACACTGGTGACCAATTTGATCGTAACTGACAGGGGACCGCGTACGGCACTACTCCTCATGCCCGGATTTGGACTGCCCCAGACTGCTTACGATCTGGCACCGGATACCTACTTTCTTAAAGGTTGTATTGATTTTCGCGGCAATGAGGTCGCACCGCCGGATACTCAGGAAATACTGGCGGTCATAAACAAAATAAAAGAGCAGGGCATTAAGAATGTGGCTATCGCCGGAAAATTCTCCAACCGCAGCCAGAAACATGAATTATTGGTTAAAACTATGCTGGAGGAAAATTATCCGGAGGCTTCAGTTGTTATCAGTTTTCAAATAGCCCAGCAGCTTAATTTCCCGCGGCGGGCCTTTACCGCCTATCTTACCGCCCGGACCAGGGCCCGATGGAATCAGTTCATAGATGATATGCAAGAGGCTATGAAGGAACGTCATATCAATGCACCGGTACATATTTTGAAAGCCGATGGCGGTACAATGCTGCTGGAAACCGCCCGGGAACATCCCTGTGAAACCATATTTTCCGGACCTGCTGCCAGTACGGTCGGGGGACTGGCCTTAACCATAAATGACCGGATGAACTCTGTGGTATTGGATGTGGGTGGAACTACCACAGATATTTCCCTCATCATTGAGGGTAAGCCCCTTCATGCTTCCCAGGGTGCTAAAATTAACGGGAAGCTTACCCATATCCGGTCACTGGCGGTCAAATCCATTGCTCTGGGCGGCGATTCGGTCGTGTGCAATAATGCTGGTTTATTAAAGATCGGACCGGAGAGGGAAGGTGCAGCGGCCTGTTTCGGCGGGCAGCAAGCAACTATCACTGACGCTTTTAATTATCTATATGAATTACAAATTGGCGATTTAAGTTTATCAGCAGAAAAAATGAATAGAATATCGGCGGAACTTGATACACCGGTTATGGATTTATGCCGGGAAGTCGTCGATAAAACCATGGGCCGCTTACAGGAAACCATCACTGGAATGTTTAAGGAATGGGAACAGGAACCGGCCTATCGGGTATGGGAGATAGTTAACCGCCGGGCATTTCGTCTGGACAGGATCATCGGGATTGGGGCAGCGGCTACAGTTATCGTCCCGCGGCTGGCTGAAGAATTAAACATCGATTATCTGGTGCACCAGTATTCACCGGTTGCCAATGCCCTGGGGTCATCTGCTGCCCGGCCTACCCTGGCAGTAAACATGCATGCCGATACCCAGGCTGATTTGTTTACCATCGATCCCGGCGGGATTCAGGGTAATTTAGGCAAAGTCCGTAATTTACAGCTGGAAGATATCAAGGAAATAACCCGTCGGTACCTGCAGGATATAGCGGCAGAAAGAGGACTGGGGGAATATGCTGATGAGGCACAATTCACCCGGGAAGAACAATTCAATGTTTTAAGCGGCTGGGACCGCATGGGTAAGCTGTTTGATGTGGGAATGCAAATAGACCCCGGTCTGATAAATGAATTCAAGGGGGTTGATGAGATATGAAACCAACAGGATTGATTTTTTTTCCGGCTTTCGACTGGGCCATTTCGCCGACTCATCCGGAGCGGGAAGAGCGGCTTTTATATACTCGTGACCAGATATTTGAAGAAGGCATCATGGATTTGCCCCAGATAAAAGAATATACACCCAAGCTGGCCGAAGCCAGGGATATTGCCCGGGTGCATTTTTGTGTACCAGATGTAGCCGCCCAGGTTACGGAAGCTCATTTGATTTCGGCTGGTTCCACACTGGTAATTGCTGATTCTTTGCTGCAGGGAGAAATAAGGAATGGTTTTGCCCTGGTGCGCCCGCCGGGTCATCATTCCATGCTGGTAAGCCATGGCAACCGGGGGTTTTGTAATATCAACAATGAAGCCATAATGGTGGAATACCTGCGGCAAAAATATGGCATTAAAAAACTGGCCATAATCGATACCGATGTTCATCATGGGGACGGCACCCAGAATATATACTGGCACGACCCCGATGTCTTATTTATTTCCTTCCATCAGGATGGCCGGACACTATACCCAGGGACTGGTTACATGGAAGAACTGGGAGGTCCTCTGGCTTACGGCACCACCATAAATATACCCCTGCCGCCCCGCACGACTGATACGGGTATCCATTATGTGCTGGATAATCTGGTCATGCCCATACTGGAAGAGTTTAAACCGGAACTTTTAGTCAATTCGGCAGGCCAGGACAATCATTATTCTGATCCCCTGGCCGATATGCGTTTTTCCGCCCAGGGTTATGCTCGTCTGAATGAAAGGCTGGCACCGGATATTGCCGTACTGGAAGGCGGTTACTCTGTTGAAACGGCTTTGCCCTATGTGAATATGGGTATAATCATGGCCATGGCCGGTATCAATTATTCCAATTTACGGGAACCGGATTATGACCCGACCCGTTTTAAGGAGCAAAACCTGGAAACCATCAAAAAGATTGTTAACCGACAACTGGATACTTTCAAAAACCGGGAGGAAACCATCCACAAAAACCGTTCCCGGGGGCAGGAATTTGAAACAGTTTATAAAAATATCTTTTACGATACTGATTATATCAGCGAAGATCAAACCGAGAGATTGCGTTTATGTCAAAAATGCGGCGGCTTCAGAGTGATACTGTCCAGCGCCCAGCACCGCAGTGCCAGGTATTATGAAGTTTATTGCATTTCCGTTCCCGCCTTCTGCTGTGATGATTGCCATCAGCAGGCTATTGATATGTACCAGCAAATGTGCCGCCAGGGAAAATATGATTATGTTTACCTGCAGGACCGCATCAAAGATGAATATAAAAGTTTTGATCCCCGTCAGGAAGTGGAGATAGTCTTATAAATGGTAATTAAATTACTGGAAAATGACGTAATCAATAAAATAGCGGCCGGGGAAGTTATTGACAGGCCGTCATCCATTGTCAAGGAACTGGTGGAAAATGCCATTGATGCGGGCGCCGATTTGATTACTGTGCAGATACAAAATGGCGGCATCGATGAGATCATTATAGAAGACAATGGCCAAGGGATCGACTTTGATGATCTGCCCCTGGCCTTTTTACGTCACGCCACCAGCAAACTGGATCGGGAAGAAGATTTGTATACAATTGGCACCATGGGTTTCCGCGGTGAAGCCTTGCCCAGTATTGCTTCAATTGCCCGCATGGAAATCTACACCAAAACCCCCCGGTCTGACAGCGGCAGTCATTGTGTCATCGAAGGGGGGACCATCACCAGATTGGAACGGTATCCCACTGCCGAAGGCACTAAATTGACAGTCAAAGATCTATTTTATAATACCCCGGTGCGTAAAACCTTTTTAAAAAGCCCGGTAAGTGAAGGCAATCATATTTATGATACAGTAGTCCGTTATGCACTGGCCTATCCGGACATCTCCTTTGTTTTTGACAACCATAAAAAGACTCAGTTTAAGACACCGGGCAATGGCAGTCTCCGTGATACAGTTTTTACCCTTTTTGGCACCGATATCAATGAGTTTTTGATAGAAGTCAAGGAGGCCAGCGATAGCTATATTTTACAGGGATTGATATCCAAACCGGAATATAAAAGGCAAAACCGCCGACAGGGCTTTTTCTTTGTTAATAACAGACCCATCCGCAGTCCCTTGCTAATGCGGGCAGTTGATCATGCTTACCGTGGTCTGCTGGTATCAAAAGAATTCCCGGTTTATTTTTTATCCCTCAATGTTCCCGCCGGCAGCCTGGACGTAAATATCCATCCACAAAAATCGGAAGTCAGATTTCAGGACGAGCAGGGAGTATTTCGTTTTATCAGCGGCGTTTTGCGCCGGTATCTGGATGACACCAGTTTCGGACCGGGGAATTTTCTTCATGCCGGCAATGATTTTCCTTTGCCCCCTCAGGGCAGCCGGTCTTATTATGCCCGGACCGGCTATACTTCCGCCCCGGCGCATTTGTTTTTTGAAAAGGCTATTTTTAATGAGAGCTTCGATCCGGAAACCGGTGAGATCCTGGTGAAAGCTGCCGAATTACCGCAGATACAGACGGCTGTTAAGCAATACGAAGATTATTCCGTCATTGGACAACTGGACAGTTCTTATATCCTGGCAGAAAGTAGTGAGGGTCTTATGATCATCGACCAGCATGCTGCCCACGAACGCATCTGGTATAATCGCTTTTCCCGGATGTATGAAGAACCAGATCTGAAACAACCGCTGGTTTTGCCCCTGGCACTTGATTTCAGCAGTGAAAAGGTCGTATTGCTGGAAGAACACCTGGAACAAATAACCAAACTGGGTTTTGAAATCGATATTATCGGTCATAACTCCATTATGCTAAGGGCTGTGCCCCATTTTGTCGCCGGCAATGAATTACTGGTGCTGACCAATATCCTGGAGGGGTTAAAAGAAGGGGAAACCATCAATTTAAAAGCTGATATCTTAAGCAGCATGGCCTGTGAAAAAGCTATAACTGCCGGCACCAGCCTGAGCATGAATGAAATGGTGCAGATTCTGCATGATTTAATGACAACGGAAGATCACAAACACTGCCCCCATGGACGCCCCACCATCATCAACATCAGCAGTGACGATCTGGAGCGTATGTTCAAGAGGCAAAAATGAAAATAATTGTTACAACAACCCATTCCGTCAAGGAAAGCGACATCTTGCTGCAGGAATTTCTGCAGGAGACCCGGTGGGAATTTGTGCCCCGCCGCAGAAAAAGCCTGGCATATATATCCAGGGAACATGAATCTCCCGGAATAGTGGTCTGGCATAATGATGGACCGGTACTCCATCTGGCCGATGAAAAGTTTTTCTTTCATCCCAGCATGGCTAAAATCAGAATTAATGCCTATAGAAACCGTCAAATCATAGATCCCCTGATCAAGGCCTGTGATTTAAAAGCCCAGGATCATGTCCTGGATTGCACTCTGGGAATGGGAGCAGATTCCATTGTCGCCGCATATTTCACCGGTATAAAGGTGGTGGGGCTGGAAGCTTCTTTCCCGGCTGCCATGATGGTCAAATGGGGAATGAAAACCTACCATTCCGGTATCAACTGGCTGGACGAAGCCATTCACCGAATCGAAGCCGTCCCCGCAGATCATAAAACCTTTTTAAAAAGCCTGCCAGATGATTCCTTTGACATCGTCTACTTCGACCCCATGTTCCGGCAGCCCTTAATGGACAGCAAGCCCCTGGCGCCCCTCCGGCGGCTGGCTGATCATGATCCATTAACAGCGGAATCCCTGGCGGAAGCCTGCCGGGTAGCCAGGAAGAGGGTAGTTATGAAAGAACTCTACCGGAGCGGAGAAATGCAGCGCTTAGGGTTTGATGAATTTGTCGGCAGTCTTAATAATCCCATCAGATATGGGTATGTTTTAACTGATAGATCCTCCAGGAAGAAGGGAAAAAGATGCTGAAACTGGCTGCCATAGTCGGACCTACAGCAGTGGGGAAGACAGGAACCGCATTAAAGACTGCCCAGCTTAACGGGGCGGAAATCATTTCCTGTGATTCGATGCAGGTTTACCGCGGCATGGACATAGGAACCGCCAAAGTAACACCGGAAGAGCAGGCCCTGGTGCCCCATCATTTGATCGATATAGTCAATATAGATGAAGAATATAATGTAGCCCGATACCAGAAGGAAACAGCCCGGCTCATTCAGACATTGAACCAGCAGGATCGTCTGCCTTTGCTGGTGGGGGGGACTGGTTTATACTACCAGGCAGTAGTTGACAACTATCAATTAATGCCCCTGGAAGCAAGTCCTGAACTGCGGGATGAATATAAACAGGAAATCAGTATAAAGGGAATTGACCATGTCTATCGTCAATTACAGAAGATAGATCCAGCTTATGCAGATAAAATAAGTCCCCGGGATGAAAAAAGGATAATACGGGCACTGGAAGTTCATGCCCTGACCGGGCAGCCTTTCTCCCGGTATCAAACCCGACAGGAAAATACCTATAATTTTGCTGCTGCCGGCCTATATATGGAAAGAGCCCTGCTCTATCAAAAAATTGAGGAACGGGTGGAGACTATGTTCAAGGAAGGATTTGTGGAAGAAGTAGCCGGGCTGCTGGAAGCAGGCTATAGTTTGGCACATAAACCCATGCAGGCATTGGGTTATAGACAGGTTATCCATTACTTACAGGGGGTGCTTACCCGTGACCAAATGATCAATGCTGTCAAACAGGAAACCAGGCGTTATGCCAAAAGACAATTGACCTGGTTTAATCGGGACACTAAAATTGTCTGGTTCGATTCGGGCCGGTTTAAGGATGAAAACAGCCTGGCGGAAAGTATTTCCATCTATTTTAGAGGACAATTATCTACTGTGTAGAATGATTGAAAATAGACTAAACTGAATAGGAGGACCTGACTCAATGTCTAAAAGCTCAGTAAACCTGCAAGATTTATTTTTAAATTTGGTTAGGAAGGAAAAGGTGCCTGTTACCATATTTTTGGTCAATGGATTCCAGATCAAAGGCACTGTAAAGGGGTTTGACAATTTCACCGTAGTTGTAGAACAGGACGGCAAACAGCAGCTGGTTTATAAACATGCCATTTCAACGGTTGCCCCGATTCGCCAGGTCGGTCCTCTGATCATCGATGACAAAACAAATGATTGATAATTGACCTGGATTTATGGTATCACCACTATTATCTGTTTATCATATAATAACCCAGATCAACGGAAAGTGGTGAAGCAGTAATGGTCATCTCGGTGAAATTTGCTGAAAGCAGTGATCACCGCCCCGGTCTGCAGGAAGAGACCTTCCCGGATAAAGATGCCTTCAAAGAATTGGAGAAACTTATCGGCTTAAAAGAAGTGAAAAAGACCCTGGCTGAAGTTACCGCTTTTTCACTTATTCAAGCAAGAAGAGCTGAAGTGCAGCTTAAAGCTGATCCCACCGCATTGCATATGCTGTTTAAAGGTAACCCCGGTACGGGAAAAACAACCGTCGCCCGGATCCTGGGCAGGATTTTCAAAGAAATAAATATACTGAGCAAAGGTCATCTGCTGGAAGTGGAAAGAGCAGATCTGGTCGGCGAATATATTGGGCATACCGCCCAGAAGACCAAAGAGATGATTAAACGCTCCCTGGGCGGGATCTTGTTTATTGACGAAGCTTATACACTGTCCCAGGGTGGAGAAAAAGACTTCGGCCATGAAGCTATTGCTACTTTAGTCAAAGCCATGGAAGACCATCGTCAGGATCTGATCGTGATACTGGCCGGTTATAATTCAGAAATGGAGAGTTTCATCCGTTCCAATCCTGGCCTTAGATCACGATTTCCCATTCACATCGATTTTTGCGATTATAATGAGGAAGAATTATTTCAGATCGCTGTACAAATGTATGGGGAACGGGAATACCAGCTTTCCAGCCGCGGGCGCTGGAAACTTAAAAATGAACTGGCCGGTTTCATCCGCAACCGCCATCCTCATAGCGGTAATGCCCGCTATGTAAGAAATATAGTGGAAAAATCCATCCGTTTGCAGGCTTTAAGGATAATTGACCGCGATATTTTAAGCCGCCGGGATCTAATGATAATAGAAGACAGCGATCTGCCCGGAAATCCGGCTTCATTTCAGTAAGCAAGGAAGGAAATCAATTGAAAAGTTTATCTATAATTACTGCTGCAGAAGAAGTTCTAAAAGGGGAATTCTTCCGTCTGGAGGAAATCGCTTATCATAATCAGGTAAAAGTACTGCAGTCTTTTAAAGACAAAAACCTGCGGGATTATCATTTTTCCCCTTCCACAGGCTACGGTTACGGTGATATCGGCCGTGATTTGCTGGAAGAGATTTATGCAGATATTTTTAATTGTGAAGATGCACTGGTAAGAGAACAAATCGTTTCCGGCACCCATGCTATTTCCGCCTGTTTGACCGGCCTTTTGCAAGCAGGGGACAGGATGATTTCTGCTGCGGGCAGTCCCTATGATACTTTAAAGCGAGTTATCGGTCTGGGCAGTGATAATTATGGAACCCTGAGCTGGCGAGGCGTAAAATACAGTGAAGCAGCTTTGCTGAAGGATGGACGTCCTGATCATCAGGCACTGGAGGCAGCTCTGGAAGTTCCAGCCCGATTAGTGCTGATACAGCGCTCCATAGGCTACACACTGCGGCCTTCACTGCGGATGGCGGATATAGCCAAATTGGTTGAAATCATCAGGGCCAAACAGCCCGAAGCGGTGATAATGGTCGATAATTGTTACGGCGAATTCGTGGAAAAGGACGAACCCGGCTCGCTGGATATTGACATTATGGCCGGTTCACTAATCAAGAACCCCGGGGGCGGTTTAGCACCCAGCGGGGGATATATATGCGGTAAAAAGGATCTTATAAAACTTATTTCCTATCAAATCACGGCACCGGGCCTGGGCAAGGATTTAGGTCCCAGCCTGGCCGGCAAGCGCTATTTATTCCAGGGAATATTTATGGCCCCCCATATTGTTTTACAAGCCATGAAAAGTGCCTTATTATTAGCATATGTATTTGAAGAGCTGGGTTATCCGGTTTATCCCAAATGGAATGAACTGCGGGGTGACATTGTACAGGCTGTTAAGCTAAATGACCGGCAGCAAGCATTAAAGTTTTGTCAGATCGTGCAAGGCAATTCACCGGTGGATAATGATGTTACACTGGAATTTGGTGATCTGCCCGGTTACGAACATCAGGTGGTAATGGCTGCGGGTACATTTGTGCAGGGCTCTTCCATTGAATTGTCCTGTGATGCACCCTCCCGGGATCCCTTTGCTGTTTTCATGCAGGGGGGGCTGACCTATGAACATGCTCGCTACGTGATCTGTCGTTTAATAGAAAACTTTCTGTGATAAACATATAGAAAGCCGGTGAATGAAGATGAGCGTACCATCTATCGTCCTGGTCGCAGCCATTATACTCTGTCTGGTAGGGATACTGGGTACCATACTGCCAATGCTGCCTGGAGTTGCTTTGATTTTTGTGGTGATTTTAGCCTACGGCTGGTGGGAAGGATTTCAGGTTATTGAATTTAATTATCTATTGATCCTGGGCCTCCTCACCGTTTTATCAGCTTTGCTCAATTATCTGTCCACTGTTATGGGGGCTAAATACTTTGGTTCAACCAGAGCCGGACTCATTGGTGCATTTCTGGGAGTCTTCGTGGGCATATTCATCTTCCCGCCCCTGGGAATTATAATTGGACCACTGGCAGGGGCTTTTATCGGAGAATATATTGCCCGCCAGGATGTGAATAGAGCTTTAAGAGCTGGTATTGGTGCCGTTATTGGCATGTTTACCGGAATCGTTTTTCAGTTTGCCCTGGCAATGGGGTTCTTTATTTCCTTTCTGGTAAAAGTATTTTGATCCTTAGAGCAGATGCTGGATTATGGCGAAATATCTCAAATGGGAGGCGGTTAAAAAAATGACCAAAGATAATATATTAAAAATGGTTACTGAAGAAAATATCAGATTTATAAGACTGCAGTTTACTGATATCATGGGTGTTATGAAAAATGTTTCCATAACTGCTGATCAACTGGAAAAAGCACTGGATGGAGAATTAATGTTTGACGGATCATCAATAGAAGGTTTTGTACGCATAGAAGAATCGGACATGTATCTAATACCTGATCTGGAGACTTTTTTGATCCTGCCCTGGGAAAACCGTGGGAACGGGAAGACCGCCCGCCTGATTTGCGATATCTATAACTCCGACAATAAACCTTTTGCCGGTTCACCCCGCTATGCCCTGCAAAAATGTCTGGCGGAGGCGCGGGAATTAGGATATACGATGTATGTGGGACCGGAACCGGAATTTTTCATGTTCCAACTTGACGAATATGGTCAGCCAACCTTGACCACCAATGATAAAGCCAGCTACTTTGATCTGCCGCCGGTGGACAAGGGAGAACACGCCCGCCGGGATATGGTGGAAACCCTTCAGGGCATGGGGTTTGAAATTGAAGCATCACATCATGAGGTGGCACCCGGACAGCATGAAATAGATTTTAAATACATGGAGGCCTTAAAAGCTGCCGACAGTATTGTAACCTTTCGGATAGTTGTGCGCACTGTAGCGCTGGAGCATGGTCTCCATGCCACTTTCATGCCCAAGCCCATATATGGCATTGCCGGTTCCGGTATGCACCTGCATATATCTTTATTTAAAGACGGCAAGAATGCTTTTTACGATGAAAAGGATCCCGATGGTTTAAGCAGTACCTGCCGGCATTTTATCGCCGGAATTCTCAAACATGCCCGGGCTATTTCAGCCATAACCAGCCCCACTGTCAACTCTTACAAGCGCCTGGTACCGGGCTACGAAGCACCAGTTTATATAGCCTGGTCCCATCGAAACCGGAGTCCCCTGATCAGGATCCCGGCACGGCGGGGGGAGGGAAGCCGCATAGAAGTCCGTAGTCCCGATCCTACCTGTAATCCCTATCTGGGTCTGGCAGTACTTTTAAAAGCAGGTCTGGAAGGCATTAAAAACAAAGAGGAACCACCGGCACCGGTGGAACAGAATATCTATGAAATGGATCTGGGCGAAAGAAAAATAAATAATATCCATTCATTGCCGGAAAACCTTTATGAGGCAGTAAATGAACTGGCAGAAGACCAGCTCATCCAGGGAGCATTGGGCCAGCACATCTATTCACGTTTCCGCCTGGCAAAAATCAAGGAATGGGAAAACTACAGTTCCCGGGTCTATGACTGGGAGATCGACGAATACCTGGAAAAATTCTAGCTAAAAGTAGAAAATGCACCTTCCAATTAAGAAGGTGCATTTTATTATGGCTTATCTACATTCGCCGCATGAGCCCCAGGACTTTGCCGATGATGTGTGCTTCATTGGTTATAATAGGTTCCATGGCACTGTTTTCGGGTATTAGTTCAATATGATCCTGATGTTTGTATAATCTTTTGACAGTGGCCTCATCTTCCAAGAGGGCTACAACAATATCGCCATTATTGGCATCGGGCTGTTCCCGGACAATGATATAATCACCATCCAATATGCCGGCCTCGATCATGCTTTCGCCTTTAACTTTCAGTATAAAAGATGTCCCGCTTTTGACAAATTCCCCCGGGACGGGCATATGTCCTTCAATGTTCTGTTCGGCCAGAATAGGGGTACCGGCAGCTACGTCACCAACCACCGGCAGATGGACGGTATCGCTGACTATGGCCAGATCAGGTTCTTCTTCAATAGGTATCACTGTGCGCGGTTTGGCCGGGTCTTTTCGTAATAGCCCCATTTCTTCCAGATTGACCAGGTGGGCATGCACAGTCGAACTGGACTTTAAACCGACAGCCTGGCCTATTTCACGTACTGATGGCGGATAGCCGTTTTCTTTTATCTGTTTTTTTATGAAATCAAGGATACTCTGCTGGCGTTTGGTCAGGATTATTTCCTCTGACATAAGGCACCCCCTGTTATCTATTTACCCAGATTATAACATAATCAAAAGGGCAAAACAAATGTTCGGGGGCCTATTTCCAGAAATTATTTTCATTCACATTTTCAATACTGCGCAGGATACTTCTTCGGGCACCGGGGTGTTTGTTTTCCAGATCAGCCAATAAAAGGCTTATTTCATTTCTTTTAGTGGTTTTATCTGCCGGGCATAAGTTTTCCACTACCTGAATAGCTTGAGATTTTATAAATTGATCGATATCCTTTTCCTCTACATATATTAGGGGTCTTATTACTGTTATATCAACCCGGTCCAGATAGGTGAGGGGTTTAAAAACGGCAAAACGTTCTTCATAGAGCATGGATAAAAACAGGGTGTTGACCACATCGTCTAAATGGTGCCCCAGGGCAACTTTGTTGCAGCCCAGTCTTTTGGCGGCGTTGTTTAGAGCCCCCCGGCGCATATTGGCACAAAGGGAGCAGGGATTGTTCTCCTGCCGGGCTTTGAATACCACTTCACCGATATTGGTTTGCTCAATTTTTAAATCATAACCCAGCTGGCGGCAAAAATCAGCTAAAGGCTCCGGGTCCATTCCCCAGCCCAGATCTATATGAATGGGGATGACATTGAACTCCAAAGGGGTGTATTTATCCAGCAGCCATAGAAAATAGATCAGTGTCAGGCTGTCCTTGCCCCCGGATAAGCCCGCTGCAACATGATCATTCATTTTAATCAGATCATATTTCAGATTGGCATTTCGAACCTGTTTGAACATCTTTTTGATCAGGCGTTTACTCATAGTCACCTCGCCATTGATTTTTAAAAATAATAAGCACTTTGCCGCTGAGGAAAAGTGCCCAAAGATCTACCCGGATACTAGCTAACAGGTCAGGCTGAATTCCGGGCTTTTTTCCTGCCGGCCTCCCGGGCCAGCTGAATGGGATGGAATACCCGGCCTTTCATATCATGCTGCCTTAAGCCGTAGTTTAGCTGCATTATGCAGCTGGGGCAGCAGGTGGCAATGAGTTCTGCTCCCGTCAGTTTGATCATGGTCATTTTTTTATCCAGGATCTTCATGGAAGTCTGGTAATGGGTAATGCTGTAAGTACCGGAACCACCGCAGCAATAATTGGTATCCGACATTTCTATCAGCTCCACACCGGGGATTCTTTTTAGCAATTCCCGCGGTTGTTCGGTTACCTTTTGTATATTAGCCAGATGACAGGGGTCATGATAAGTGACTTTAACCGGTCGGGCTTCATTATTGGCCGGGAACTGAATATCCAGTACCTCAATGAGGAATTGACTCAGATCCATTATTTTAGCAGCAAATATTTCTGCCGCCGGAGCATCTGCTGTCTGACCCAGCAAAAAATTAAGGTTTTCAGCTGAGAGAGCCGAGGAGCAGGAGCCGCAGTCTGTTACGATATAATCGAAATCATAGGCATTATATATCTGGCAGTTATGAGCCGCCAGATCCCGGGCAGTTTCCAGCTTGCCATTGGCAATATGGGGCAGTCCGCAGCATTTGGAATGCCGGGGCACGATAACTTCACAGCCATTGCTGGTCAGAACTTCGATGGTGGCCAGTGCTATATCAGGATAAAGCATATCAGTGGCACAGCCTAAAAAATAGCCCACTTTAAATCTTTGCTCACCCTGGGCAGGGTTTACTTCCGCTATCCTGCTGCGGGCGTTTCTTAAAGGTATTTTATCCAGAATTTTTTCCGCCTGGGGCAAATTCCCTGGTAACAAGCGGGTAAGGCCGGTATGGCGGGCTAGTTTCTGCAATCCGGCTTTTTGTACACCTCCCAGAAGGGTAGTGGAAAAATTCAGCAAGGCCGGGCTGGTCCACAAGGTGTCAAAGAGCAGGTCTTTTCCCACACTGGGGTTCTTGTGGTTTATATAGGAACGGGCCGCAGCATTCAATTCATGAATATCTATGCCTGATGGACAGACGGCGGTGCATTTTTCGCACAGCAAACATTGGGCCAGCCTTTCATTGACTTCTTCCGTGGGTTTGACCACACCATCCCTTAACATCTGTACCATAAAAACATGACCCCGGGGGGCTGCTGATTCATAATGCAATTCAGCAAAAACCGGACATACACTGCGGCATTTACCACAGCGCACACATTTCATAATTTGTTCTTTTACTGAGGGTATATTTTTAAAATCCACTGTTTGGACCTCTTTCCTGGGTTATTATTTAAAAAAGTTTATTGGGGTTCATGATCCCTTTGTCGTCAATAGCATTTTTCACTTTTTGCATATATTTTACGGCCAGACCATGCTCCAATTCTGCATAGGGGCGCCGGACAGCGCCAACACCATGCTCACCAGTTGTGGAACCATTCATTTCAATTGCCAGTAAATGTATCTCATTAACCAGCTGATTGACCCTTTCGACCTCTTGCGGGTCATCGATATTTATCACCGGGGCGGTGTGAACATTACCATCACCTATATGGCCGTAATTAACTACCTGGATCTCATACTTTTCCGCCAGTTTCCTGATCGCTCTTAAAGTATCGGCCACCCTGGCCAGTGGTACACTGATATCTTCCCCGGCAAAAACACGGGTCCCATCGGATCTTACCCGGGCGGCGGCTGTTGCGGTCACACTGCGTCCTTCCCATAGTTCTGCCATCCTTTCAGGATCGGTGGACCATTCCACCGCTCGCGCCCGTCGGCCGGCAACTTCTTCGATAACACGGCCTTCATATTCAACGGAAGGCGGATTGCCATCCACTTCAAACAATAAAATGGCTTCGGCAACCGGTAAATTAATTTCCGGTTTATACATATTGACAGCATCAATGGCGGTTTTATCAAGTATTTCCATCCCCGAGGGCATGATACCCGCCTGATAAATATCCAGAACTGTTGCCGGGGCATCATCCAGAGAATCGAAAATGGCCATGGCGATTCCGCGGGCTTCAGGCCGGGGCCAGCAGCGCAGGCGGATTTGGGTGATGATACCCAGGACCCCTTCAGACCCGACCATTAATTTGGTCAGGTTCAAGCCGGAAACATTTTTTAAAGTCCGGGCCTTGATGCCGCCGGTATATATCAATTCTCCATTGGGCATGACTATTTCCAATCCCAGTACATATTGTTCAGTACAGCCGTATTTTACTGCTCTTAACCCGCTGGCATTATTGGCTACCATCCCGCCGATAGTACACATGAGACTGCTGCCGGGATCAGGGGGGAAGAACAGTTTGTATTCAGCCAGAGCATGGTTCAGTTCTGCATGGATAACTCCTGGTCTGACAATCACCTGCATATTCCTGGCATCAATTTCCACGATTTCATTAAAATTGGACAAATCAATAACGATTCCGCCGTCCAGAGCGACACTGCCGCCGGTCTCGCCAGTGCCTGCCCCCCGGGGGGTGACATCGATCTGGTTTTCATAGGCATATTTCATGACCGCCTGGACATCCTCCGTTGATGCCGGCAAAACAACTGCCCAGGGATTTGCTGATTTTAGCTGGGTCAAAAAAGAGCTGTCATAAGAATAATACATCAGATCCAATTCTTCCGTCAGGACTTTTTCCTGGCCTAATATTGCCAGCAGGTCTTTTCTTACTGTTGCTGCATTCATAATTTCCTCTCCCTTGCATGGAAATTAGTAAAGGAATTAATTCTTTGCTATTATAACATAAAAGCTGGCAGTATCATTTATAAAACCTTGATAAATACGCTATAATCAAGAATAAATGGAATAAATGCCTGGCAGATGATAATAAATTAAAGTAAGGATTGGGCATAATGCAATTGAATTATGCTCGAATCCCACTAAAAAGAACCGAGGTTTTTGATGTATAAGGAATTATTAAAGATATTGCCGGCTGAAATAATTAAATTTAATGAACCGATGCGGGAGCATACCTCCTTTAAAATTGGCGGCCCGGTGGATTTGATGGTTTTGCCTCAAAACACGGAAGAGGTGATAAAAGCTGCCGTCTGGTGCCGCCGCAATGATGTGCCTTTGTTTATTTTCGGTCTGGGCAGCAATTTATTGGTACGGGAAAAAGGGATCAGAGGTGTCGCTGTAAAAATCGGCCATGGTCTTGATAAGGTAGTGATCAATGGTCATGAGATAACGGCCGAAGCCGGCATAAGCCTGGCAGATTTATCTTTAACTGCCGCCGAAAATGGCTTGCGGGGCCTGGAGTTTGCCGAAGGGATACCCGGCAGCCTGGGCGGGGCGGTAGTAATGAATGCGGGAGCCTATCAGGGGGAAATGAAGAACATCGTTGCTGAAGTCACCGTTATCGATGCAGAAGGTAATCTAAAATCACTGTCCAACCGGGAACTCAACTTCGGTTATCGCCGTACTATATTACAAAACAGTCCCTTGATACTGATCTCTGTTCTTTTACAGCTGGAACCGGGTCACCGGGAAGATATCAAAAACCGGATGGCCGGATTCAGGCAGCAGCGGCAGCAGAAACAACCCCTGGAACTGCCCAGCGCGGGTAGTGTCTTCCGCCGTCCGGAAGGTTTTTATGTGGGCCCCATGCTTGAACAGCTGGGATTGAAAGGTTTTACCATCGGTGGTGCTCAGGTTTCGGAAAAACACGCTGGCTTCATCGTTAACATCGGCAATGCCACCGCAGATGATGTTTTAAAATTGATCACCCATATACAAGGACTGGTAAAACAGAAGTTTGACATCGATTTGCAGACGGAGATACTGGTGGCAGGAGAAGAGTAATTTGTAATCAGAATCGGGGTAAACCATGAAAATCCTGTTGACGACCCTTAATGCGAAATACATCCATTCATCACTGGCACTGGCTTATTTACAGGCTTACTGTCAGGACTATCATGATATCCATATACTGGAATACACCATCAACGAACCAGCCGACAAAATCCGGGCTGATATTTATTCCGGCCAGCCTGATATCGTTTGTTTTTCCTGCTATATCTGGAATATCGAATTAATTAGAATTATTTGCGCTGACCTGAAACAGGTCCTACCCGGGATAAAAATCATTGCCGGGGGACCAGAAGTTTCTTATGATGCGGATAGGTTTATGGATGAAAACCCGGCGATTGACTATGTGATTTGCGGCGAGGGGGAAGTTACCCTCCTGGAACTACTTAACAATATCAAGGGGGGCGGAACCCCGGAGAAGATTGCCGGGATAGCTTATCGCCAGGGGAGCATTGCAGTCAATCAGGAGCGACCCCTTATACAGGACCTGGACAGCATTCCTTTTCCCTATGAAAACAAGCTCACTTATTATAATAAACGAATCATTTATTACGAGGCCAGCCGGGGCTGCCCTTTTAATTGTTCCTACTGTCTTTCTTCGACTGTCAAAGGGGTGCGCTATTTTCCCCTGGACAGGGTTAAAAAAGATCTGCAATATCTGATGGACAGCCGGGTACCGAAAGTCAAATTTGTTGACCGGACCTTCAATGCGGGGGAAAAACGGGCCCGCAGTATAATGGAATTCATCGTTGCTCATAATCAGGTAACCAATTTCCACTGTGAAATAGATGCAGCAATACTAACACCAGAAATGTTGTCTTTTCTGGAAAAACTGCCCGCGGGAATGTTCGATTTTGAAATCGGTGTCCAATCAACATTTCCTCCGGCTCTTGCTGCTGTCAACCGCAGCAGCAGCTGGGAAAAACAAAGATATAATATAGCTCGCCTGCTCAAATCAGGCAATATCCATATCCATCTGGACCTTATCGCCGGATTGCCCTGGGAAACTTATGAACAGTTCGGCAAGTCTTTTAATGATGTTTATTGCCTGACACCGGATATTATTCAACTGGGGTTCCTTAAACTGCTGAAAGGTTCCCCCCTGCGCCAGCAGCACCGGGAGTATGATTACCGTTTTGAAATAAAGCCGCCCTATCAGGTGCTGGGCAATCAATTCATCTCTTATTCGGAAATGCTGAAATTGGGGCAGATCGAGAATTTGCTCAATCGTTATTATAATACCGGGATAGCGGATAATTTTCTCGGTTCTATCATATCCCGGGACTACCAGGGAAATCCCTTTGTTTTTTATGAGAGTCTGGCCAGCTATCTGCACAGCCGGGATTTCTTTCGTTATGGCCAGGGCAGAATTGAAGAATATAAAGTCCTGTATCGATTTGTCAATGATTGCCGCCAGGGAAATCCGCTTTACATCGAACTCCTTAAACTTGATTTTTTGCTCAACAATAAGGAACGCAGTTTACCGCCGTTTTTTGTCAGTCACAACCCGGATCATGCCGGTAAAACACTTTATTCCTTAATAAAAAACCCGGATTTTATAATAAAACATATGCCCGAATTTAAGGATAAAGCTGCCCGGGAGATTCGCCGCCTGGTCCATCTGGAATATCTGATGCTGGATCCCTCTTATCAGCTGACAGATGAAACAGTGCCGATACTGTTTATATATGAGATTCCGGGGCATAAGGCCAGAACCTTATGCATCGATCAGGAATATCTTTTAGATTAACAGGTTTTTTATATCCCTGAAATTAAACCATTTTCCATAGCTGTAAAAGTTTTAATATTATATAATAAGATGCATGGAATTTCGGATATTTTGTATAATATTTAGTATTGCAGGTGGTAGAAATGCCTCATAATAATAGAGTTGTCAAAGAAGGATGGGGGATAATTGGTTTTTTGGCCCTGGTCACTATACTCCTGTTGTTATCTCCTCTGGAAATCTTACCCTGGCTCTTTCTGGTCATAACTTTATTTTCGGTCTATTTCTTTCGCAATCCCTCCCGGTCCATAGTTTCAGAGGAGGGTATTGTCGTAGCCCCTGCTGATGGCAAAATTCAATTTATCGAAGTGGTTACTGAAGATGAATTCATTGAAGATGAGGCCATTTGTATCAATATATTCCTCAGCCTGTTGAGTGTACATATCAATAGAGTGCCAATAAGCGGAACCATTACATATACTAATAAAAAAGGTTTCCGTTTTCACCCGGCCTATACTATAAAAGCCCGCGATTATAATGTCTCCAATGCCACTGGTCTGGAAACCGAATACGGAAAAGTACTGGTAGTGCAAATAACCGGGTTTATTGCCCGGCGCATCGTTTCCTGGGTCGCCCGGGGGGATGAAGTTAAGACCGGTCAGCGTCTGGGAATGATCCGTTTTGGCTCCTGCACGGAGATATATTTGCCGGTGAATGCTGAGATCCTGGTGGAAACAGGGGAAAAATTGCGGGGGGGCGAAACAATAATTGCGCGATTTAATGACTAAAACTTTTGCCAATATGGTAACACTGCTCAATATTATTTTTGGTTCCCTGTCACTTATCTGCACACTGGAACATAAATTTATTGCGGCAGCTATCTTTATTTTGCTGGCAGTAGTGGCGGATACTGTTGACGGCCGGGTAGCCAGGATGTTTGATGCTGAATCTGAGCTGGGCAAAGAACTTGATTCCCTTTGCGACCTGGTTTCCTTTGGGGTGGCACCTGCAATTCTGCTGTATACTCAGGTATTAGCGCCGCATTATGGAATAATAGCTATTCTGTCTGCATTGTTGTTCATTGTCTGCGGTGCATTGAGATTAGCCCGCTTCAATGTTTTAAATATCAAGGAATATTTCATAGGTGTTCCCATAACTTTTGCCGGCATGTTACTGGCGATAATTTCGTTTTTTACAGCTGGACTCCACCCGCTGATTGTTTTGCTGGCATTACTGATCCTGGCTTTTTTAATGATCAGTAATTTTAAAGTACCTAAAATAGGACAATAACTGCAGATACTTGCTGTATTACCTGTTGGCACTTGTCATTAACAGGGTTTTTTTATGCTGTTTATGCCGTATAACTTTTCAATTAAAAACCGATAATAACGATGAAACAATCTTTTATAAAAGGAGGATCAACATGGCAGGCACTGATTTACCAGGAGGCGTTTACATCGATCCCATACCCCCCTCCTATGGAAGTGATGTAAAAATCAAATACGAAGGTATTCTGGCCGGGCAAAAAGATGAAAGCTTAATTTTATGTGTTGGTTATGGTTTTAAAGAGGAACCCTTTAATCAAAAGGAAATTACCATGTCCAGAGACACTCGTGGTTTTGAAGCCGAGTTTACTATTGAGGCATCGGATACATTGAATTTTTATTTTAAAAACCAGCAGGGGAAAATCGACGATAACCAGGGGGAAAAATGGCAGGTGGCCGTAGACAGTGAAAATCTTTCCTATTCCTAAATTGAGTAATGCACTGCATTAATTGCCGTGCATTCTTGTTTTTTTATGGTAATGATTTATCATATATGAAAAGCAAGCAATAAAAGAATGGAGAGAGATTTTTTGTTGGATGATGCTAAATTGGCTAAGCTGGTCGCCCGGGAAGCTGCTATCATGAATCAGAATAAAATGGTTAAATCTGCGGTCATATTGCCATTGGTAAGAAGCAGTGAGGGTTATCAGGTCTTATTCGAAAAGCGTTCCATGGATCTGCGGCATCAACCGGGGGAAATATGCTTTCCCGGGGGGGGAATAGAGGATAATGATGAGGGGCCGATGGAAGCCGCCATCAGGGAAACCTGCGAGGAACTTGGACTGGTTAAGACAGATATCGAGATGATCTGTCCCCTGGATATCGTAGTAAGCCCCTTTAATGCCATTATTTATCCTTTCGCTGCTTTTATCCTGGATGCGGACAGAATCAATATCAATTCCGAGGTGGAGGAAATAATCCCCATCCCACTTGATTATTTACTACATAAACCTCCCCAGATCCATCAGCTGCTGGTAAATATACAAACAACGGAAGACTTTCCTTTCCACCTGATTCCTCAGGGGCATAATTACCCATTCCGCAAGATCAATTATCCGCAAATTTTCTACCAGTATGAGGGGACTGTTGTGTGGGGGCTGACTGCCCAAATCCTGACGCATTTTCTACATCTTTTGCAGATCGGATAATACTGTATTCTTAAGCATCGGTAATTGACCCGGGAAGATTTATCGATTAACTTTAAACAGAAGTATTAATCAGGCAAAAGAAGGAGGCCCGATCATGGAGCCGAGAAAAAGAATTGCTGTAATAGGTTATGGAAATGTCGGCCGGCATGCTGTTGAAGCTGTTAATAGAACATCTGATCTGGAACTGGCGGGGATCGTTGAATTATCAGATTCTGTCCTGAACAATGGAAAAATACCAGGGCCGGTGGTTAAGGATATTAAAGACTTGCCGGAGGTGCAGGCCGCCTTACTGTGTCTGCCCAGCCGGCAAATACCGGCGGCAGCTGCAGAGCTTATAGCTGCCGGGATGTATACTGTCGATTGTTTTGATATCCATAGCGAAATAGTCGATTACAAAAATAAATTAAATGCCCTGGCCTGTAAAAATGAAACTGCAGCTGTCCTGGCCGCTGGCTGGGATCCGGGGACAGATTCCATGATCAGGTGCATTTTTGAGTTCATGACGCCGGCGGGAATAACCTATACCAATTTTGGCCCGGGGATGAGTATGGGTCATACTGTCGCTGCCCGTTCAGTTACCGGGGTTAAAGATGCTCTTTCCGTCACCATGCCTCTGGGAGCAGGACTCCACAAAAGGCTGGTCTATATTGTGCTCAAACCCGGTTATGAGTTTTCCGAAGTTACCGCCAGATTAAAGGAAGATAAATATTTCAGTCATGATGAAACCGCTTTCATTGCCGTTGATGATGTGGAAAGCCTCATTGATATGGGGCATGGAGTCTTGATAGAAAGAAAGGGCGTTTCTGGTTCTGCGCATAATCAATGGCTGAATATGCAAATGAGCATCAATAATCCGGCCTTAACTGCTCAGATAATGATTGCTGCCGTACGGGCTGCTTTCAGGCAAAAACCCGGTGCTTACACCATGATAGAAATTCCTGTTATTGATTATCTTCCCGGTGATCGGGAAGATCTTATCCGCCGTCTGGTTTAAATAATCTTAAAATAGTTCGAAAACAGGTTTTTTATAAGACCCGCCGGCGGGTCTTAATTTTTGTCCGGCGGTGACAATAACATTTATAATGATGGTAATGATATTACAGGGGGAATTTTATGCAGGATCATGACAATGAAAACGGATTCAACGAAGAAGAGTTTGACTGGGATTCAGTCGATGAAAAAATAGAATATCGCTCACCCCTTTTGCGCAGAGCCCTTTTATCCATTGTTGCTCTACTGATACTGGTTTCCTTTATAATCTGGTCTTTTCCGCAGCTGGGAATACTTTTCAGTGATTTGAGTTTTCTGGCCCAGAATAAACATTTGCAGGAAGAAGAGATCGTCCAGGTGAGTAAACCAGCAATAGTTTCCATTGAAGTTAAAGGGGATAAAGGATTTGCCGGTAAAAAAGGCACCGGTTTTAATATCGCCCCGGCGGGAGTCATCCTGACCAATCACCATGTTGTCCAGGATGCCAGCAGCATTAAGATCACTTTTTCCGATGGCCGCTCCTTTTACAAGGATCATTATACACAGATTTCTGATGCTGATATAGCAGTTATCCAATTGGATGAGCAGGAACTCCCCTGTCTGCAGCTGGAAAGTCATCTGGAGGCCAGTGACCAGACTCTAACAATTATTGGTGATCCCCTGGGTTACAGACAAATTGCGGTTCAGGGCAGCATTGGCGGTTTTTACAAATACAATGATTATACGATTTTTGAAATCAACGCCCCCATAAAAAAAGGCAATAGCGGCAGTCCGGTTTTAAACCCCGAGGGGAAGGTTTTAGGGATCATATTCGCCCATCGGGATCTGACTACTGATGAGCAAATTGAATATCGCGCCCTGGCAATACCCCTGCAGCAGTTTTTCGCTGAGATAGCAGAATTATTGTCAGAATCACAGCCAGCCCCTTAAGGCTGGCTGTACTGATTTCATATCATGCCCAATTGTTTTAATAATGTATCAGCAGCCTGGCATTGTTGATTGACTCTGGTTTTCAAGGTTTGTTTCTGGGATGTTTCGAAAATAAAGGCATTTACTTTTAAAAACTGGGCGCTGCTGCGGGTCAGACTGCCTTTAACCGGGTATTTTAGCAAAGTGAATTTCTGATTTGATTTAGTGATTTTTTTGTTTAAATTATTGACAATTTGCCGGGCCATTGGAGTCATGGCTGTGGAGGGATAATATATCAGGGTTTGTCCCACTGAACTTGTTTTGGGGTTTTTATAGTAATCAAATCCTTCATGCATATCCATCAGCCAGTCAACTTTATTATCCTTTACCGTTTTATATATATCCCGGGCAATGTTAGTGCTGGCATTTCCCTTGCTGCTCTGGGGGAAGGAACGGTTAAGGTCACTTCCGCCGACGGCAGCCCTTCGGTTGGCATTCACTGCCCGCTTATTGGCCTGGGGTAAAACCAGTAATTTGCCTTTTTTAATCTGCAGATTGGAATATTTTCCGGCAGCCTGGTATCCGGCTTTTTCATTTCCATGCACACCGCCAACGATCATAACCACCGGCCCGGGCTTACCGGAATCAATAATATACAGTTCAGTTGCACTGACATAACCACTGGCCAGAGTGATTTTTTGCCGGGTTGCGGAAGCAGCCTCGGCCTGAGCAGGGCTGGCAAATAATCCTGTTAAGATCATTACAGCTGCCAAAAAGGAAACGAAGATAGAATATGTATTGGTTCTTACTTTTTTCATTTAATTACATTCCTCTCTTTCTTTAAGTTAATATAGTAAAAAAGTAATTAATAACCATAATACGACATAATCCTCCTTCTTCCTTGTAGTTTCCGCTGGTAAATGGTACCAGAATAATCCTGACTACGACTTAAATAGCATTAAATAACAGGGGAAGAGCCATATTATAGGCAATTTGCCAGATCTGTCATGCAGTAAAAGCAGTGGAGATGTAAATATTACCAGGGGGAACTTTTTAGAAATGTTATAAGCTGGCAAATTAATTGCATAGAAATGTTTGCAATGATTAATAGGGAGGAAATGTCAGCGTTGAAATAAGAATTAAATCCGGTATTTTAATGTGAAAACACTAATGGCAGGCTTAACTGACAAAAAATATTGATTGGCTGATAAAAAGAAATTAGATTTAAAAGGAAGAGATTTTAAAGTGTGGCAGTGTTTTTTCCATTGGAGAATGAATAGAGGAGCAAGCCGACCCAGATCACGGCAAAAGCTGCCAGGTGAATGGCGGAAAAGGTCTCGCGAAAAATAAATATACCCAGGAGAAGGCTGATGGTGGGGTTAATGTACTGCAAAAAACCCAGCATGGACAGGGGCAGGTGATTTACGGCCCGGGAATAGAGCAGCAAAGGAATGGAAGTAACAATACCTGCGCCAACGAGCAAAATGGTAATTAAGAGCCCGCTATTGCCAAATGCTCCCGTGCTGCTGCTGTGTAAATGCCATAAATAAAACAGCGAAAATAATGACATTATACTGCTTTCCAGGATCAGTCCAGTAACAGCATCGATATTTACCGTCTTTTTGATCAGGCCATAAAGAGCAAAACTCACCGCCAGTACCAATGCGATCCAGGGCAATGTACCATGATTTACAGTTAATATTAATACTCCGCAGAAAGCCAGGAGGCAGGCCGCCCGCTGCCCCCGGGAAAGTTTTTCTTTCAGTACAATGACTCCCAGGAGGACGCTTATCAAGGGGTTGATATAATAGCCCAGGCTGGCCTGTATCACTTGATTGTTATTCACTGCCCAGATATAGCTGTACCAGTTTATTGTAAGGATTACAGCAGCCAAAACGACTCCGATTGTTTTGGCGGGGTAACCGGCTATACGGATCGCCTCGTTGACAGCGCTTTTAATGTTCCTGGATAAAATCACGATCATCAACAAGAAAACCAGGCACCAGATTATACGGTGTGCCAGTATCTCCATGGGATTAACCCCTTGCAGCAGTTTCCAGTACAGCGGCAGGATCCCCCATAAAAAATAAGCACCGACAGCCATCAGTATTCCGGAGATTTGAGGGTGGTTTCTGTTCAAAGAATATTCTCCCTGCTAAAAGTAATTGAATTAAGCTAAGTCCCCATTTATAACAAAAATCATTATCGCATATAATTTTGCAAATGAAAATGAAAAGGGCAGGGGATCGTCCCTGCCCGGAGAAAACCAAAATAATTTAACAGCCTTTAAAATTAGCCTCCCGCCGTTCTATAAAGGCCTGAACACCTTCAGCCGCATCCTGACTGGTCATAATGGGCATCAAATCAGGCAGCAATCTGGCCAGTGCCGTTTTGGTCCCCTGGACCCTGGCAATACGGGCTGATTTCAAAGCAGCCTGGACTGCCAGAGGTGCCTGTTTGGATACTTTAACTGCCAGTTCCAAAGCTTTGTCGAATTGCTGGCCCGGTTCGGTAACGGCCTGGACAAGGCCCAAACGGTAAGCTTCATCTGCGCTCATTTCATCGCCGGTCAAAATATAACGCATGGCATTGCCCCAGCCGATTTCTTCGAACATTCTTACCGTAGCACCGCCCACGGGATAAATCCCTCTTTTTACTTCTATCTGGCCCAGGCGCAGATCTGAGGCTGCAACCCTGATATCTGATGTCAGCAGCATTTCAAAAGCAAAGGTGTAGGTAATACCCTGAATGGCCATTACCAATGGTTTCATCAGACGCCTGTCCTCATCCAGACCGAAGGGGTCAATTACTCCTTCGGGCATATCCGGCATTTTTCCCTCGGCAAAAAAAGGTGCCCATTGCACCAGGTCCAGTCCGGAAGAAAAATGATCCCCTTTAGCATACAGCAAGCCGCAGCGCAGATCGGGATCATCATTTAAACGGCCGTAAGCATGAGCTATGTCCCAGTACATATCCACATCAAAAGCATTTCTTTTCTCAGCCCGGTCGAATCCAATCAATAAAACATGACCTTCTTTTTGCACATCAATCTTTTTTTCTTTACTCATCTATGCATCCCCCTTTTTCTAAAACATTCCACAATTGCTAAATCAATGATATCCTTTTTTGCCCCGGGTTTAAAGCCGGATTCGCCGGAACCTAACTGTCAGGCCTGAAACAAATCCCGATAATCACCTTCTTTGAAGCCCAGTAATAATTCTTTTCCATCCGTTAACAGCGGACGAATCAATATTCTGGGGTTGGCCTGAATCAAATCAACCAGATTCTTTTCATCTATGGCCCCCAGATCAATATCCATTTTTTTAAACACCTGGCTTCTGGGATTGATAAGATCTTTCAAAGACCCTTTTCCGATGGCCGCCAGTTTGTTCAGCTCATCATGTGCCGGAGGGGATTTGAGCAAATCATGATAGTCAAAGTCTATTTTATTGTCCACAAGCCACGCTTGCGCTTTGCGGCAGGTGCTTCAGGAAGTAACACAATAAAACTCAAATTTTGCTGCCATTATCATCACCCCATTTAAAATTAATTACTTATGGTTATAATTATAAACAATATAACAATAAAACTGTCAGCAAGTGGGTAATTTAAATAAATTATGTTAGAATTCTTGGTGGGACAGTGTATATTGAGCCTAACACAACTGAAGGAGGATATTTATGAATCGTATTGAGCAAGCTCTTATCCATGCACTTTTTGTTCATCTGCATCACAATGCAGACAAGGCTATTGATTTTGGCATGTTTAAAAGGCTTAATCAAAAAGTGGATGAAACCTGGCCGGGGGCATTACTGGTGGGACCGGATGCCAATGATGATGCTGCTGTTGTTAAACTGCCGGGCACAGGTTGTCTGGTAGTAGGTAAAATGGAGAGCCATTGTTCTCCCTGTGTACCCCGTCCTTATGACAGTGCAGCAACCGGAGCGGGTGGTGCCATGCGCGATGTTGTAGCAATGGGTGCCCGGCCCATTTATGCACTGGATTTTATCGGGACCCGTCCTCCGGAAGAAGAGGTTCTGGTTGGTCCCTGCGGCTTTGAGGGCGTATGTACCTGCGGCAGCTGTGTTACCATGACCAGTCAGGAGAGGATCAACCTGATGCTCAAGGGCATTGCTGATATGTGTGAAAGCATGGGAGTTTTCATCGCCGGCGGCGGCTTTTCTACTTCCTTCAGTGATATTGTACCAGCCATGGTAGTATCGGTGACCGGCCAGCTGGTTACGGAAAAACCTCTGACTAAACCGGCCAAATCCGCCGGGGATCAGATAATAATAATAGGGGAAACCGGCAATGACGGTAATGACACTCTTTATAGAGCGGGATTGGTCCCCAATCTGTATCCGGCCCGGGCTTTATTTGCTGAAGAGAGAGTAACCATGGAAGCTTCTCTGGCGGCATTTGCCACCGGTAAAATAAAAGCATGTTCCGATCTGGGCGCAGCGGGGATTGGTGCAGCGGTTTGTGAATCAGCTCGTTTCGGCGGCTTTGGTGCCCGGGTGGATCTGGCCCGAGTACCGGTCAGAGTGGATGATATCATGCCGGAAGAGGTCTTTATTTGCGAGACCCAGGCCCGGATGCTCCTGCAGGTAGCCCCGGAAGATGTTGAAGCAGTGCTGGCAGCGGCCCGGAGCAAGGGGGCGGCAGTGGCCCTGATCGGCGAAATAACTGCTGCTGATGAAGAAGTTTTCACCTATGGTGATGAAGTGATTGCAGTGATTCCCAATCACCCCTCACCCGAGATCCTGGCGGAATTGAGCAAGTAGCAGCACCAGGCTGCCAGAAGAATCATTGATTAAAAACGGAACTGGCCAGGGGGCTTATGTTCCGTTTTTTATTGGTGCGCTTTAACAAGGCCCATGGCTTTTGTTATTTCCAGAACTATGACGGGGACCAATGCCAGGAAAAGAGCCAAACCATACATCTCAGTCGATAAATGTGTCATGCCCAGTGAGGATGCCGCCGGGGGAACAAAAGATACCAGTAATATCAAAAGCAAGGAAATAAAAGCAGCAGCATTAAGGTATTTGTTGCTGAAAAAGCCAATTTTAAATAAAGAATGGGCTGAGCGCATATTAAAGGCATGGAACACCTGGGACCCTGCCAGTATAATAAAAGCCATGGTCCGGGCGGCGGATATATCCCCGGTGCTTTCCCAGACCAGGGTAAAACCGATCAGGGTCAAAAAGGCAAACATGATACCCTGGAGTATGATGCGCAGCCCAAAACCATGCGCAAAGATGCCCTCGCCTTTGGGTTGGGGATGGCGCTGCATTACGTTTTTATCCAGGGGTTCCAGACCCAATGCCACTGCCGGCAGACTGTCAGTGACCAGGTTGATCAATAAAAGCTGTACTGCCAGCAAAGGGGTTACCTGCCACAGCAGCATGGCAGCAAAAACCACCATAACTTCACCGATATTGGTCCCTAATAAAAATCCGATGGTGTGTCGGATATTGTCGTATATGCCCCGTCCTTCTTTAATTGCATCAACAATTGTGGCAAAATTATCATCAGTCAATATCATATCAGCGGCACCTTTAGCCACATCTGTTCCGGTTATACCCATTGCACAGCCTATATCAGCTGCCTTTAACGCTGGTGCGTCATTAACCCCGTCACCGGTCATGGAGACCACTGCCCCTTGTTTTTGCCAGGCCCGAACTATGCGGATTTTATCCTGGGGCGTGACCCGGGCATAAACAGAAATATTCCCGACCCGGCCGGCTAAATCTTCCTCACTGGTTATGGCCAATTCATTGCCGGTTATTGCTTCATCACCGGGCTGCAGGATGCCCAGATCCTCAGCTATTGCGGAGGCAGTAACCAGATGATCGCCGGTTATCATAACCGGTTTTATGCCGGCCTGGCGGCAGATACTGACCGCTTCCCGTGCTTCAGGGCGGGGAGGATCCATCATGCCCACCAGGCCCATTAATGTCAAATCGTTTTCCAGGGCAGCAGAGGTTAATTCTGCCGGCATATTTTCTATTGTTTTATAACCTACTGCTAATACTCGAAGTGCCTGACAGCTTAACTCTTCCGTCTGCCGACGTCCGGTTTCCAAATCTCCGCTGCTGCATCTGTCAGCTAAAACGTCAAAAGCTCCTTTGACGATTACTATTTTTCGGCCCTCTATTTCGTTAATGGTGCTCATAAGCTTGCGGTCGGAATCAAAGGGTAATACCGCCAATCGGGGATACAAACGGTTTAATTCATCCTGGGGCAGACCATTTTTATGGGCAGCCATTACGATGGAAGTCTCAGTTGGATCGCCGAAATGCTTTTCCACTCCATCTTCAATTGCTACTGAACCATCAGAACAAAGAGTGGCAAATTGCAAAAGCTTTTTTACTGCCGGGGAATTATCCTTGGTTATATCCTCCAGAATAGAAGTTTCACTGACAAAAGCTTTGACCAGTGTCATTTGATTGAGAGTAAGGGTGCCAGTCTTGTCAGTACAGATGACGGAAGCGCTTCCCAGAGTCTCGACAGCGGGCAGCTTGCGAATTATGGCCTTCTTCCTGACCATTCGCTGAACGCCGATGGCTAAAACCACTGTAACAATAGCCGGCAGGCCCTCAGGAATTGCTGATACGGCCAGGGCTACTGCAATCATAAAAATATCTATCAGTACCATGCCATTTAGGGCTCCGATAATAAAAATTACCGCGCTTATTAAGAGTACACCCAGGCCGATATATTTTCCCATCTGCGCCAGCTTGAGCTGCAAAGGAGTATCTACTTCCCCGGCTTCCCTTAATAATCCGGCAATCCTACCCATTTCCGTATCCATACCCGTTGCGGTGACAACTGCCCGGGCCGAACCATATGTGATACTGGTGCCGGAATAAACCATATTCACGCGGTCACCCAGGGAGGCATCCGGCGCTGACACAGCTAAAGCATCCTTTTCTGCCGGCACTGATTCCCCTGTTAAAGCCGATTCTTCCGCCTTTAAACTATGGGCAATTATTAACCGGCCATCGGCGGGAACATAATCACCAGCCTCCAGGATGACGATGTCGCCAGGTACCAATTGTGCCGCGGCAGTCATCATTTCCTTTCCGCCCCGGATCACCCTGGCCTGGGGAGTCGACAATTCCTTTAAAGCCTCCAGGGATTTTTCCGCTTTACCTTCCTGTACCACACCTATAACTGCATTAAGCACCACTATAACAATTATCAGAATCGGTTCCAGGAATCCTTCCTTTTCATACCAGGCTATGGCAAAAGAAATACCGGCAGCCAGAATGAGAATAATTATCATGATATTCTTAAACTGTTCGATAAATAAAAGCCAAATAGATTTTTTCCGGGCCTCCGGCAATTTATTGCTGCCATATTTATCAAGTCTGTCAAGAGATTCCTCGGGGCCCAAACCCATTTCGGGATCAACCTGTAATTGGTTCAGGACTTCATCATAATGCAGTTTATGCGGGTGCAATATAGGTACCCCTCCTGTACTGTAAAATAATTTGTTTACTGTAATACTATTCCCGGAATCTCAGTGTCAAAGTATTCTATTCAGTTAAAGCAGTCTGATGGGCATGTTTTTGAGAATATTCTTCCACATTAATTGTGATCTGTATTAAAAAATGCCGGGCATCAATATAAAATGACCAGGAGCAGTGACCGGCAAAACAGGAATGATTATATTATAATTGAAATAAAAGCCATGTGTAAAAGTTTCCAGTTCTTCTGGTCAAACCATTATTGCCATATGCTGGCATGAATATAAATAGGGCAGGGGAGCAATTAATTATTTATAGTCTTCCAGCAATTATTCACGATAGTTTAAAATTGTGCTGCATTTATCAAGACCGAGAACCATTTCCAACATAAATTCCCACATCGATCAAAATTATTCTCCTGGCAATATATGGCTCCTAATTATTTGCGTTTTAAGGCCCCAGTAAAATATATTTAATGTTTTATGTACCGAAATGTATTTACTCGTCAGGAACATGCTTATTATTGCCTCCTATTACGGGGCCAGTATTTTCTGGCAATAAATAATTAAAAATCAGGGAAAATACAGTTCTAACAGGGATATTATTAACAATAATATTATTATGTCAACAATTATAGTCGAGTAGAAATATTTATAGAAATGTAGAATAAAATTGCTGTCACTAAAAATAAATAATGAATAATGAAAGTCCGTTAAAAAATCAAATAGTTCTTAATAAAAAACTGCCGGCAGATATTAAATATTATTATCCACCAGGATATTTGGTATAGAACCCAAGAACAATAAAAACGACAGTAATTTTTTAATGGAAGAAAGGGGGGAAGGGATTACAAAATACAGGAATATCTAGAAGAGGAATAAATATTTATCTTAGTTAACATAATATATATTATAGGAATATGGAGAAGTGGTTAAAAAGCCGTTAAAACCCAATAAAACAATTATTTAATGAGTTTAAACGGCCTTTATGTCTTATTATTATATAATAATTATTCCTGTAGTGGCACCCGATGGGCTTCATCAGCCATGGCAGTTTCCAATTCATTGTAAACGGCCAGGATCTTTTCACAATAATTATAAAAAGTTTCACCGGCATCGGTAAGTTTTACGCCGCGATTGCTGCGGGTAAATAATTTCACCTGATATTTTTTTTCCAATTGTTTGATTTGAAAACTTATTGCTGGCTGGGTCAAGTTTAAAATCTTAGCTGCTTTAGTAAAACTTTCGCTCTGGGTGATTACTTTGAATACCATAAATTGTTCTATATACACTGCTTTCCCTACCCTTTCTTAACCTTTACTATTATTCCCATTTATCCTTGTATAATGTTATCATAATTAGAATAATAAATAAATGACCAAATATATGTCGATTACTATTTTACTGGTAAAAAGATTGTTTATAATACACAGACTGGTCATAAAATACTGCCGGAGGTCATTCAAATTGTTTGTAGCATATGGTAAAGCCGAAATTTATTTGCCGTATTCCCAGTCATTAAAAGATAAACGGATGCTGGTAAAAGGCGTTATTGATCGCTTGAGAAAAAGATTCAGCATTTCGGTTGCTGAAATTGACTGCCATGAATTGCGCCAGCGGTCTATAATTGGTTTCTCCCTGGTTTCACATCAAAATCGGGATTTAGAAAACTTTCTGCATGTCATCGAGGAAACTTTATATTTTTACTCTGATCAAATGGAAATTACATCATTTCATTATGAAATTAATGATGTCTTTACCCCCTGATTTTAAACATTGCTTCTTAAATTCCCCGGATAGTATTTGATATTACGATACGATCGGCATTTATGCTTCCTCTTTGCATATTGCGGGTATCCGGAACGGTCATATTTATATTTTTGGATACATTGACCCTGCTCTTTTTGCCCGGGCTTACCTTTTCGCCATAATTGCGTTTGGAGGTTTTTTCACCGGGTTTGGCTTTAATACTTCCGGGGGTTGTAATCCGGGGCTGAACACTGGTTTTAGCCGGGGGCCGCGGCGGCAATTTTTTGGGATTAACCAAACGCCATTTTTTTCGCAAATCATTTTTTTCATCCCAATTTATTTCATTTTCAATCATATAAGGGATGATTTCTAATTCATCTGAGTATTTATCATATAAATCAGTTCTTTTTATATGATGCCAGAGATCATAAAAGATTGGTTTGAAATAATCCTGGTTGCCGGCATAAAAGGCTGTCTGAGCAGCGGCGGAATTCAAATAATTTCTATCCAGGAATAGATAGCGGCTGATAACGATTTTGGCCAGACAGATAACAGCGGTGGCAATTTTTTGTGAGACCAGCCAGCTGCCCGGTGTGCGATATTCAAATCCACCATGGCTTTTCATGCGGTAATCCGCCAGAAAACCATATTTTTTTCTTCTTCGGGCTGCCGTTGCCGGCACTTCCAGAAGAAAAACTGTAATACCTAAAAAATTGTCCAGGGCTCTTAAGATAGCATAATTCAGCTTCATATTACTGAAATGGATGTGCCCGCCAATGGAATAGCCTCCCACCGGTTGACTGCCAGCCACCCATTTAACATTACGATAGGATGCCAGGCGATTTGCGTTATTTAAGGCCTTTTTTACATTATCGATTAATTCCAGCGGATCATTGTTGGGCGCTGGTCTGAGCTCTGCCACCGGTCGCTGCTGACGATTGGGTATCCTGATATTATCACAGCCTACCAGCCCTTCCCGGGGGAAAAATTCTGATGCCGATACCATTCTTCCGCTTTTGGTGTTTATCATCATAAATTCCGGATCAGCGCCCAGTTTAATTTCCGCTGATAGCAATTCATTCCCGGTTTCATACAGATTGGTCAACATTTTATAAAATACATTAAAGTCTTTTTCTCTTACTATTGGCGAGGGATCGACTTTCATCACTTTAAACCTTCTGCGTGCGGTTAAGGACAGATGTACAACAGCAAAATCCAGACCCAGCAAATATATTACCCGATTAGCTATTTCCACTGATCTGCTGTTAGGGGATTCCCTGATATATTTGGTTTGCGGTTTTGCTTTGACCTCTGATCTAACTTTAATTGATATGACTCTGGAATCAAATATAAATAATTCATAATGTTTTATTAAGTTTTCTCCAATACTATTGCCATAGGGTATTTTATTAGCTGCCAGAACTCCGCCCAGTTCTTCTTCATTGAAACAGATTTCTATTGCCCGGGAATGATTCAACCCGCGGGTCAATTTTGCCCCATGTTCAGAGACCATTATTTTCAAATATTCATCACCATTGATTGTCAGTCTCTTTCCTACAGCATCGAAATCCTTTTTAAGACAGGTCAGCAGCATATCACCCATTGAGTTAGGGAAATAATTAATATTTAAATTCACTGCTTATCATTCCTCTTATACTTTTTCCCGGTCAGATATAAAAAATAGTCCACCAGATTAATATGATGCCGTTGCCTGATATGGGGTTCATCAAATCTGGCTGGTTTGGAATTGATCTCCAGAATCAGCATCTTTCCACGGGGATCGATGCCAATATCCATTGACAGAACTGCCAGATTGATCTGCAAACTTTCCTCCAGCAGTTTCGGTATGAACAGCCCTATGGTTTTCAATTGACGGTCAAAGCTTTGACTTTCATCAGCAGTCAGATCATTGAATAAGGGAATAATATCATCATAGGATGCCAGGCTGCCTCCATTGGGGATATGAGTCACGAATCTGTTCTTGCCGGCAATCCTGACACCGACACCAGTGAGGACCCATTTGCCTTCGCCATTTTTCTGAAATTGGGAACGCAGATCAAATATCCGGCCATTATGACGGGTTAGTTCTATACATTCCTGGATTAAATAATTTTTATTAAATACCCTTGATACTTCCAGATGCCTGACCAGTGAGTTGAAACTGGCTGCTTTGATCCAACGGGGAGTTTTCCATTCAGCACGGGAGAAAGCATAATGCCCCCCGGGAAATTTTATAATTTTGATTATGCCCTGCCCCCGGCTGCTGTGCCGCGGCTTAAGCAGAACCTCCTGGTGTCTTTTAAGCATATATCCCAAGGTTTCGCGGGTGAGAAGTTCCGTATCCGGAACCAGATGCGCGGTATCTTTATTGTTACTGATTACTTTATGGACTTCCCACTTTTCTAAAAACCTGGAATTAAACAAATGAATATCTTTGTCTTGCTGAAATTTTTTAAGGATGTTTTTAATTTCAGTTGACCCCTCAATATTACGATAAAGTATACGATTATAAACAATATCAGGAAAAGGATATATGCCGCTGCACCATTTCCTGCCGTCATGAGAATAACCTTTGATCACCCGATGTTTCCAGTTGATACCACGGGGGTAAAAATAATAAGTGAAAATGTTTTTTGGCCGTCCGCAGGATATCAACTCTTTAAAAAGGCGTTCGATATTACCGCTGCCGGATCGGTTTTTACTTTTGCCGGTGGTAATGATGCCTACAATTGGTCCGGTATGATGCTGTCCCCATTTATGCATCCAAGTACTCCTTTTGTATATCTTTAGTTCATAATATGAATTATTAAAATACTCGGTGTCATTTGCACCAGATAGATAAAAAAAAGCTGACAGATTGTCAGCTTTCTGAGCGTAGATAGTTTATATTTATATTCCTGTCCCGACAGGTAGTGACATACTAATAGATTGTTCTTTACCGCAAAACCAAACTGTAAAAAAAGTCATGTAACCATCAACTGAAGCTTAAATGGAGCGCAGCCTATACATTGAATCTAAAATTGATAATATCGCCGTCCTTGACAATATACTCCTTGCCCTCCAATCTGAATAGTCCTTTTTCCTTTACCTGGACGGGATTTTTCCACTCATATAAATCCTCATATTTGATTACTTCCGCCCGTATAAACCCCCGTTCTATATCGGAGTGGATCTTGCCCGCTGCTTTCCGGGCCATGGTATCTTCCTTGATGGTCCAGGCCTTAACTTCATCCTCTCCCACAGTGAAAAAGGATATGAGTCCCAGGCTGCTGTACATCATGCGGGCAATTTTCACCACCCCCGATTCTTCAATTCCGATTTCTTGCATATAGATTTTTCTATCAACTTCATCGAGTTGGGCAATCTCTTTTTCAATACTGGCTGATACTTCAATAATATTCAAATTATGGCTGCGGCCATATTCATAGACCGCCTCCTTCCCAATAAATCGAGATTCCACAATGTCGTCTTCACAAATGTTTAGACATATAAGCATTTGTTTAGACGTTAATAATTGATAATTCGACAATAATTCTGTTTCCTCATCACTCAATTCCAATGAAGATAAGCGTAAACCTTCTTCCAGATGGGCCTGAATCTTCTCTAATAATTCCAATTCTTTCAGCATGGTATTTTTCTTTTTGTTTTCATTGATCCTCTGGATCCTTTTTTCTATCAGGTCCAGATCGGCCAGCAGCAATTCATAATTGATATCCTCTATATCTTTTATGGGATTTATTTCACCGCTATATGATGGTACGTTTTCATTTTCAAAAACCCTGACCATCATAAGTAAGGCATCAGCTTTACGCACTGAATCTAAAAATTGGGCGGTGCTTTTGGCCGTCCCTGGTATCAATGAGGGCACATCTATCACTTCTATTTGTGCATAGGTGGTTTTTTTAGGTTTGTATAGATTGGATAAGAAATCGATCCGCTGATCGGGAATTTTAGCTATGGCCAGATTGGCCCTGGCTATATTGCCATCACCATCCACATGATTGGTAAGCAATTCAAAAATTGAAGTTTTGCCTGCTGTGGGCAGTCCAATTATGCCTAATTGCATTTTCTATCATTTACCTTTCCGCTGCATTTGTTATTTATTTTACAATAAATATATTATGTTAACTACGACTTTTCCCCGGATTTCCGCTAAAGATGAATTTCTGACAATGATAGAATGAAGAATATTCCCGTCACTGCAATGCCTACCATTAGCATGACATAGCCCCCTGTGGTGCTGAATTGATATAACCGGGCAGCATTTCCCAGGGTGAAGAAAAACAAAGCAACTGCCAGGATCAGCAATAATATTATAAACCGGGGGGCTCCGGAACCGGGAAAAAATATTAATAGATATAAACCGTACAGGGATATGAACACCACATTGATCTGTAATAATAATTTATAAAAGTTGTCGGCATGCAAATCTATACCTTTCTTTTCCGGGGGCAAATCATTCATGTCCACAATATCAACTGTTTTTCCTGCCCTGGAAGCAATTATACGGGCTAATTCCGGACTGTCAGGGGTTAATCCGTACAAGCCCAGGTTGGTTCTTAACAGCAAAAAACCTGTGGAATTATCCGAACCATACATTTTAATATAACCCAAACCGCGGGCCGAATATAAGCCGGCAATAAACCCGGGCCAGCTCATACCCAGTATGGAGTAATAATTTACCTTTCCTTCAATCTTCTCAATGGTTTCAATCTCATTCCAGGGGATTTTCGCTTTTATAAATCCCCAGTTAATTATCAGTTGATCTTCGTCACAGATATATTTAAGTGTAAAAGCCCCCCATAAAAGTACCACAAAAATTCCTATAAACAAATATACCGGTATGTAAAGCATGATGGCCAGGGCCAGATCCTCCGGTCCCAGTGAATAATTTATGCCCCAGATGAAAAACCCGAAAATTACAATACCCAACAATAAACCGAACCAGCTGCCATTCGACTTCTTTGCTAAAAATTCCATTTACACTCCCCCTTAAATATAATGATCAGTAATTATAAAAGCCTTTGCCGCTTTTGATGCCATAATATCCTGCTCTGACCATGGTTGAAAAGAAAGGATGCGGTCGATATTTAGGATCCCGGAATTCATTGTAGAATACCATCATTACTGAATAGACCGTATCCAAACCAATCCTGTCCGCCATTTCCAGAGGACCTTCCGGCATACCTGCACCCAGCTTCATTGCTGTATCTATCTCTTCTACACCCGCCAGACCCTCAACATAAGCGAAAACAGCTTCGTTGATATAGGGTATTAGAATGCGGTTTACAATAAATCCAGGGCTTTCACGATTGACAACAACACTGAATTTACCAATCCTTTGGGCAAAATCCTTCCCCACATTGATGGTATCGTCGCTGGTTTCCATCCCCCTGACCAATTCTACCAGGTATGTCGTTGCTACCGGCTTGAAAAAATGCATCCCCAGTACCTGATCCTGACGTCTGGTTGCTGCAGCAATTTCTGTAATGGATAATGACGAAGTGTTGCTTGCCAGTATGGTATTCCTGGGGCAAATATCATCCAGTTCAGCGAAGAGCTGCTTTTTTACGGCCATATTCTCTACCACCGCTTCATTGACCAGATCCACATCATATAATTGTGCCAGATCAGTGGTAGCCTCGATCCTGCTTAAAACCAGGTCTTTGTCCGCGGGTTTAATCTGCCCCATTTTTATTTCCTGGTCAAGATTGGCTTCAATGGTTCTTAAACCATCTTCCACCAGAGATTTTTGCAAATCTCTTAATATGACCTGCATTCCGGCCCGGGCAGCAGCCTGGGCAATGCCGGCCCCCATAATCCCGGCACCCAGTACAGCAATTCTATTTATCTCGGTACTAATACCTCCCCTCCCCTTTCCTGGCTATATTATATTTTACAATTTTTTTATACAGTAATGATCTATGGATATTAAGTGCTTTAGCAGCCTCACTTCGATTGCCTTTAGAATTTTTAAGCGCCTTGCGAATGGCAGTTTCTTCTGCAAATGATACTGCTTCCGCCAGAGAGGTGAAAGTGGGGGTGGTGTTTTCTTTAAAAATATCAGTTTTGATCTGTATGCTTTTTAGCATTGGTGTCAGATGATGCACTTCGATCAATTCACCATCTTCAACAAAATTAATGGCTCTTTCCAGGATGTTTTCCAGTTCTCTTACATTGCCGGGAAAATCATAGTTTTTCAGGGCGATTCGTGCATTATGGCTGATTCCCTCAACTTTAATTTTTAATCGATGGGATATCTTTTCGATCAAATAGTCGGTCATATAATCTATGTCTATTTTCCGCGCCCGCAAAGGAGTTGTTTCCAACTCTACCACACTGATGCGATAGAACAGATCTTCCCGGAATTGTCCATTAGCGACCATTTCTTTTAAATTACGGTTGGTGGCAGCAATTACTCTTACATCGACCCGGGTCGGTTTTACAGCTCCCAATCGTTCAAATTCGAATTCCTGTAACACCCGGAGTAATTTGGCCTGGAGGGCGGGCTGCAAATCACCGATTTCATCCAGGAATATTGAACCCCCATCGGCCAGTTCAAATTTACCCGGTTTTCCGCCTTTGATAGCACCGGTGAAAGCTCCTTCGCAATAACCAAAGAATTCTGATTCAATAAGGGTTTCCGGTATGGCAGCACAATTGACTTTGATAAAGGGTTCCTTGCTGCGGGGACTGAAATTATGTATGGCATGGGCCAGCAATTCTTTCCCGGTTCCACTTTCCCCCTTGATTAAAATGGTCGAAGAAGTTTTGGCCGCCCGCATCCCCATTTGGCGTAATTTCTTCATTTCCGGTGAAATACCGATAATTTCATTAAAGGAATTGTCTGTATTAAGTAAACTGTCTAATTCGGCGCGATAGTATTCGATCCTTTTTTCGGCCAGATTCAACTGGGTTGACAGCTCTTTTACTTTATGGGCATCTGAAAATATGCCGGTGGTGAACTTTTCCATGATGGGAATTGTTTCGATAATGTGTTTGTTTATGATCTGGGAAGCTTCCAAACCTAAAAAATCCAGAGCTTTTTCACTCATGGAACGGATATATCCTTTGGTATCGATGCGGACCAGGGCTGAATCAGTATAGTCGTAATTATAGTTGCCCAAAAGTTTATACAATTCCCTGGTTCCTTCCTGCATCAAATCGGTGGAAACCACCAGTCCCAGCAAATGTCCCTCATCATCTGTTACCGGATAATGATGATAGCCGGTTTCAATAAACAATTTGATGGTTTCATTGACTTCATGATCCACTTTTATGGTAATTACTTTGGATTGCATGATATTTTCCACCGGGGTTTCAGGCGGCAGCTTGTTCATCAATGCTCTGATCAGATGCGGCCGGGTAAAAATACCCACTATTCTATCCTCGTCGTCTACTACCGGGGCTCCATAAAGGTGATGATCATTCATCATTTTGCAGGCAGTATCCAGGCTGTCATCATTTTTCAAGCTGTGAAATTCTTTGCGCATTATACCGCTGATTAACATGGTTAACCTCCATCAGGCTTTTCAATCACCAAAACTGATGCCGATAGCCCGGCCGGTTTTAATAATCTCGCTGTCTGTCGGTACTTTTTTAATATCTTTGATGGCTGCTGTCAATGGCACTGTTTTAATGGATGGGCCCTGCAAGCTTACCATGGTGCCAAATTCCTTGTTAACAAAAGCATCTACTGCTGCCGACCCATACCGGGAAGATAAGATCCTGTCATAGGGTATCGGCTGCCCGCCTCGCTGCAGATGGCCCAGCACTGTCACCCGGGTCTCAATGCCGGTTTTTTCTTCTATGTCCTGACCCACTTTTCGACCGATCCCACCCAATCTTATCGGGTCGTGACTGGTGGGGACCAATTTTTGTATCTCCATTTTACCGCCCTGGGGCGCAGCACCTTCAGCAACAACGATGATACTGAATTTCTTGTCATTTCTGTAACGGAACCTGATCTTATCGATGATTTTATCCAACGAATAAGGAATTTCCGGAATCAAAATCACATCAGCCCCTCCGGATATGCCGGCATGTAATGCAATCCAACCGGCATAACGGCCCATCACTTCTAAAATCATGACCCGATGATGTGATTCTGCAGTGGTGTGTAATTTATCCAGGGCATCTGATGCTGTATTAACAGCTGTATTAAAACCAAAGGTTACATCAGTTGCCATCAAATCATTGTCAATTGTCTTGGGTACACCGATTATTTTTACTCCCATTTCATGAAAGCGCTGGGCAATATTAAGAGTGCCGTCACCACCAATAACGATTAAACCATCACAACCGGAGTCATTGATGTTTTTTACTGCCTGGGCAGACTTGTCGGCGAATACTGGTTCTTCTCCCATGGCACTGACTAAATAGTTAAAGGGGTTGTCCCGATTGCTGGTACCTAAAATAGTACCTCCCGTATGACCGATCCCGGATACACTCTTAAAGTTGAGTTCCCGGTAGTGATTCTCCACTAGCCCTTTAAATCCGTCAATAAAACCTATTATTTCAATTCCGTAAATACCGATGGCTGTCTTGGTTATGGCGCGGATAACTGCATTGAGTCCCGGGCAGTCACCGCCGCCGGTTAAAATTCCTATTTTCTTCAAAACATGGCCCTCCTGAATATAATTTAAGCAGCCGGGGCGGGTTTTCCCACCCCAGCAATATGCCTAAATATTCTCTGTTACAGACTTGTAATCCTTTAATTATGTCAATGTTTAGATTAGTTTTATAATCTGGTCCGGCTTATATCAGAGTAATCAACCTTTATTTGATGGAAAAGCCGGCTAAATAAGCAGCGAATTCCAATGGTCTTTTAAAGGTTCGCCGCATAACAGCTGTCGAAAATTCGCTGGCCGTGGTTTTTCGCGGTTTGGAATTTACTTCGATTATCCATAGGCCCCCATTTTTATCGATGCCAATGTCCAGACCCAGTTCGCCGTAAATGCCATCACTTTTATCTTCCAGAACTGATGCCGTTTGCAAGCATAAGTTTTTTACTTCTTCAAATTTCCGATTGACTTTCTCTTTATTATTAAATAGATAGTTGAGTATTCTTTTACTTATTTCTACTCGTCCGCCGCTGCTGAGATTGGAAATGCTGCTGCCCCGGGGGGCCACCCGGACAAATTTTTTCCCCAGCTGCCATTTTCCTTCCCGGTTCTTTTGATATATGATCCTTAAATCAAAAGTCGATCCCCGGTAAAGTGCTAAAGGGATCCCCTGTTGCACTATATAAGGTTTATCCCCCCTGACCCGGGCTGTTTTTTTAAAAAATATCTCCGGGCTTTCAGCATGATTTTTCACCTTGCCCCGGCCATAAATCACAAAATTCAACGCTCCGCCCTTACCGCGGGTCACTTTTATTATTCCTTTACCCAGGCTGCCATTGCTGGGCTTCACAAATAAAGTGCTGTATCGGAGCAGCATCTCCTTAAAGTTTTCGAGATTAAGTACCCGGGTTTCAGGCAAATACTTGCTGACAACAGGATTCGTGACCAATAATTGATATACTTTCCATTTGTTCAAAAATGACGGATTGAAATATTTTAAATGAGGCAGCTGTAATAAACTTTGTTTGGTCAGCAGATTCCTGGCTTCTGAAGTACGGCTGGTTATGCGGTCATAGACCACATCCGGCAATGGGTAAACAGCTCCCACCCAGCTGCCCTTGGTGAAGGTATATCCCCTAACAGTTTTGCTGTCCCAGTTAATTGAGCCCGGTGTGAAAATATATGTCTGGCCAATTAGCGACCTGCTGACCTGGCTCAAGTAAATGAGTTCTGCTTTGATACTGGTGGGATCATACTGGCCCCTGTGGCTTAGTGATACGGTTAATATGCCAATAGTCGGGCCTAAATGGATATGATCATGACTGCTGTCATACCTGATCAGCAAACGGCGGCCTTTTTTTATCAGCAAGGTACGCCTCAGTTCCGGTGACAGCATATAGGTACAGCGTTCCCCTTCTGTGCAGATTAATCTGGTTGAAACTTCGATACTGCCTACTCTTATCCTGATGATATCTTTAACCGGGATCCCATATTTGTCCCGCAAAGCACTGGTAATGGAAATGCTGCCGTGAATCTTCATCTGTTCACCTCTCTTTACTGGTAAAACCAGCTAAATATCGCAAATACAACATGGGCATTTCTACTGATCGCAGCCTGGTGTCCTGTTCACCAATGAGCAGGAACACGTGGCGGGCCGGTCTTAAATTAGTCTCGATGAACCATACCGCCCCGGATTTATCTATGCCAATGTCCACACCCATTTCCCCAGCCGGGCCAATGGTTTTTTCCAGAGTTTTTGCTGATTCAATAGCCAGGAAATAAATTTCTTCTATTATTCTTGCCCGATGGTTTTCATCATCAAAATTTTGGTTTAAAACCATGTCCAGTTTTCTGCCGCTGCCCCCCGAAGATATATTGCTGGTTATGGAGCCCCGTTTGCCCTGGCGGCAAGCCATACCGGTGGTTTCCCAATCACCTCGGTCATTTTTTTGCACCAGGATACGAACATCGACGATATTATTATTCAGTCGCAGCAGATCGATCTGTTCCTGTACGATATAACTACGATTGCCCATAACCCGCCGCAGAGAACTTTGCAAACGGCTCAGTGAAGGAGCATTACCCTTTATGATCAGATTGTTGATTTCATATTGATATTCATAGCCGGCGATATTTTTTCTTTTACTTACCCGGATAATGTTTTTTCCTTTGGAACCTGTAGTGGGTTTTAAATATACCGCTTTATATTTTTTCAGCATTAAATCAACTTGACTGAAATTTTTTATTAATTTGGTATCCGGTAAATAACTGGTGAGGTCAGGGTTTTTTTTCAATATCAAATAAGTCTCCCATTTACCCACTAATGGGGGGTTGAAAAAGCGCGCCCCCACTTTTTCCAGCCGGCGGCGATAGGTATGATTGACAGCATAAGCTCTCTCCCGGGGATAAATAACATTGGGGAGGGGAAATGTTTTTCTCAGCCAGCCTTTTTTCCCATAGGTATAGCCGGCAACGGTGCCTTTACTCCAATTGATACTGTAAGGACTGAAAGCATAACAAATTTCTCCCATGGCTTCACCGGCCTGCAGTAATTGCTGGAAGAAAAAGCTCTGATTGCCGAAAGGCTTGCCTTTCTCGTTGGAAACATCGGCTGATATACCTACAACAGGACCCAGATGTAAACCATGCATATCTTTTTTGATTCCATAGTTTTTTTCCGCCTGTAAAAACAATCTTTTTAATGCCCCAGGATTGACCGCCAGTTTCATTTTCAATTTGTCGGAGTTGCGAATGGCAACAGTTAATTTACAACTGGTCTGGCCTACATGAAAATGCACCTGTTCTGATCCTTGCAGACCCAATGTTTCGGCTAAATCCCGGGTTAACAGGACGGTGGAATCAGGCAGTCTTGTATTTACCGCAGCGGTAAACATAGTATAATTACTCATATATTTCTCCAAAATTAATTAATGTAACTTATAATATGAAAATGACTGTTTGTTTGCTATTATGGAGACGAAATATCAATAAATATATTAAAGTTTTATAGGCAGGGTGTTTTTATGATTTTGCTCAGCGCCTGTCTTGGCGGGGACAACTGTAAATATAATGGCGGAAATAACTACCGGCCCGAATGGAATAATAATTTGAAAAAGCTGGAATACTTGCCGGTGTGTCCGGAAATAATGGGGGGACTGCCCGTCCCCCGCCCGCCCTGTGAAATTAAAGGGGGCAGCGGAATAGATGTGCTAGCAGGTTATGCCCGTGTTATTGGTGCTTATGGAGGTGATTTTACCGATTATTTTTTGCGGGGCGCTTATAAAACATTGCTTTTAGCAAAAAATGCCGGTATTAATACGGCGGTTTTTAAAAGCCGCAGCCCTTCCTGCGGAAGCTGCAAAATCTACGATGGTACCTTCAGTTCCCGTTTAATTGGCGGCGATGGCGTTACAGCTGCATTATTGAAGCTGCACAATATAAAGGTTGTCGACGAGGAATATCTGATGGATACTGGCTGTCCCTCAGAGTGACAGTAATTGAATCATACCAAAACCTCATTTATCAAGGAGTGTAAATAACTATGAAAGCAATTAGTTTATTTTCGGGGGGTCTGGATTCGCAGCTGGCAGTTGCTTTGATCCAGAAACAAGGAATAGAAGTGACGGGAGTCAATTTCATTACTCCTTTTTTTGCTTTAAAACCCTATGTCAGTGAAGCGGCAGCGGCATTAAAAATAGATTTGATCACGGAGGATATCAGTGAGGAGTACCGGGATAAAGTATTGTTGAAACCGGTTTATGGTTACGGCCAGCATATGAATCCCTGCATAGACTGTCATGCCTTCATGCTGAAAAATGCCCGCCGTGTCATGGACGAAATTGGTGCTTCCTTCCTTATTACCGGAGAGGTTTTGGGACAGCGTCCCATGAGCCAGAATCGTTCCGCTTTGAAAGCAGTTGATTCCCTGTCCGGTCAGGCGGGACTGATTGTCCGCCCGTTGTCCGCCCTTTTAATGGAGCCAACCATACCAGAAACACAGGGTTGGATAGATCGTTCACAATTGCTGGATATCAGCGGACGCAGCCGTAAAAGGCAAATGGAGCTGGCCGAAGAGACCGGCATAAATGAATACCCTTCCCCGGCAGGGGGTTGTCTGCTGACGGATGAAAACTATAGTCGGCGGCTGAAATATATACTCACAGTCAAACCCGATGCCGGTACTGATGATTTCAGGATCCTGAGCTGGGGACGCCATTTCATTATAAATGATGCTTTACTGATAATAGGACGCAATCAGAAGGAAAACCGTTTGATTATGGAAGGGGCCCGCCCCGGAGATCTGCTGCTGGTGGTACCTGATTTCCCCGGGCCGACTGCTTTACTTAAAGGCGGGGAGGGAAATTATGATTTAGAATATGCTGCCCGCATCGTGGCCCGCTATGGTGATGGTAAAAACCAGCCCGAAGTCATGGTGAAAATATTTAAGGCTGATGGTGAAATACTGCAGATTATTCCTGTTATTCCTTTTAAGCCGGAGGAAATCCCTGCTACACTTTAAAGATATTCAAATCGATTTGTTTATACATTTCTTCGTAACCCCGGGCCGTTGGATGGCCGCCATCGGCCATTAATAAATCGGTACGCAGTTCTCCCGCGGCAGTATAAAAGGCCTGTTCAAAACGAATCACCGGCAAATTATTCTCCCGGGCATATTCATCCAGCCACTGTCGCAGTTTATTTAAAGTGCTTTCCCAGCTAATTTCATCGACAGCGGTAGGCATACCTAAAATGACTTTGATATTCCGGGACAGTGCCCAATTAACCATGGTTTTTATATTTTCTTTTATCCGGGCCAAAGATTCGCCCCAAACCACATCATTGATACCTCCCATAATAATCAGATGGGTCGGTTCATGTTTAAGAACAGATCTTTCAAATCTGGCCAGCATATCACTGGTGGTATTGCCATTGATCCCCCGGTTGATAAACTGGCCGGGTAAATTCTCCTGCAGCATGGTCACCCAGGATATCTCAGGACCATAGGGGAAGCCATAAGTTATACTATCACCCAGACAAACTACTTTTATCTCCTGTGTCATTTAATATCTTCCTCTTCCTATCTGGCTTTAAAAATACCTGGTTCTACTTCTTCGGCCAGATCAAATCCCAGCAAACGCTGGATGTGTTTTTGCACCATTAATTTTTCCCAGAATAGCACGAAAGGACTGACATGAAAACGGTAAATCATCTTCTGCTGGGCTAATTCATCAATGCCGGCGGGATTGGCCAGATATTTTAAAATCCGCTCTTCCCTTTTATAAATCCGATCTCTGAATTCCGTCAGCCTGGGGGTGCTGTCAGTGCATACCTTCTTGATATGACAGGAAGCCAGACGGTCGGGTTTAAGCTCGATCAGCTTATTGATGGAGTCGATCATATCAGTGGGATCGGCCAGCAATTCCCCATACCAGGGCCCCGCTTTAGTCAGGCATATATCCCCGCAGAAAAGGAAACTTTCCTCAGGAAACCAGAAGGAACAATGTCCTCTGGAATGTCCCGGCGTGTGAATTACCTGCATGGTGGTTTTTCCAAAATCCATCCATTCACCATCTTGAAAAGTTTCATCGACTCGGAAGATATCCACAAAATCTTCAAAGTAAAGTCCAATTTGTTTGGCTATTTCCAGGTAATCTGTTTCCGGCATTAATTCATGCCATTGATCCAGCGAGTTATAATATTCAAAATTATTTATATCACTCAGAGCTGCAGCGTCAAGCTCATGAATAGCTATTTTAACACCGGGAAAATATTTATTGCCCCGGGTATGATCGATGTGGTGATGACTGTTGATCACCCGGTCAACACTTGCCGGCTGGATTTGCTGCAGTGAACCATAATCAGCTCCGGTATCGATGATGGTTTTTACATCATCGTCAATAAACAGACAATTGCAATAGGTGAATCCCGTTTCACTTATAACCAGTTTTATCTTATCACTGATATCCAATAACATTTTGTTATCCCCCCCTATAGACAGAAACTCCGGAATTGACTGCTTCGATTCCGGAGTTCCAATGATACCATGATAAATTGGACTTAACTTAAATTAATTGGCAGCGGCTTCAAGTTCACTGATTATTACATTAAGTTTTTCAATGCTTTCGCCATATCCCGCCCAGTTTCCTTCTTTTAGCTGTTCATTGGCTCTATCATAAATATCACGGGCTTGCTGAGCCAGCTCCTGCACACTCTTGAAGGGAGTTTCTTCAGGTGTATCAACATCGGGTGTATCAACATCCGGTTTAGCTGCTTCCGGTGGTCTTGGTCCTTCGCCAAATAGTTTGAGCAAAGCCTCATCCAGAGTGGGTTCCATTACCAGTTTCTCGCCAAAACCAGCTATGATACGTTTCAGTTCCGGCAGTTTGCTGTTATCAGCCTGTAAATAAATCGGTTCAATATATAATATGGAATTATCCACCGGGATTACCAGCAGATTACCACGATAGACCCGCACCCCTCTCTGGTCCCATAGAGTCAGCTGCTGGGCAATGGAAGTGTTCTGGTTTATACGGGACTCCACCTGTTCCGGACCGTAAATGGTTTCCTGTTTGGGGAAATTATAGACCATCATTTTGCCATAATTATCCCCATCCATCCGTGCCCCCATCCAGGCTATCATATTGGGCCGGCTTTTGGGTGAAAAAGGCATCATCAGAACAAATTCCGTGCCCTCGTCCTGATCAAGGGTCATATTGATATAGTAAGGTTCCATTTTTTGCTGTTTATCATCAACGATTTCATTGGGGATTATCCAGGGGTCTTCCTTGTTATAAAATACCCAGGGATCACTCATGTGGAAAGTGGTATACATTTCAGCCTGAACCATGAACATATCAACCGGGTATCTGACATGTTTTCTTAAATCAGCCGGCATTTCATCAATTGATTTATATAAATTGGGGAACACCTTCCTCAGAGTATTAACGATGGGGTCGCTGTCATCGGCAATGTAAAAATTAACCTCACCTGAATAAGCATCGGTAATTATTTTCACCGAGTTGCGGATATAGTTGTTGCCCCAATCATCAAAGGGCTGTGAATAAGGATATTTATTGGTATAGGTATAAGCATCCTGCATCCAGTAAAGTTTCCCCTTTTCATCGATAATGATATAGGGGTCACCGTCGAAAGCCAGATAGGGGGCTATTTTCCTGATGCGCTCAACCACATTACGGTACATCAATACCTGACTGTCATTGGTTATATCTGATGACAACAGCATCTTATAATCTTTCAAGACCCAGGCCAGCATCAGTTTGCGCGGCAGGGACTGAATCTTAACCCCATCATGGCCTTCATAGGTGGAAAACACGTTTTGTTCTCCCATAGGATAGTCAAATTCTTTTTGTTTGGTGTTTACTATGACGTAATCATCAGTTTTCTCACCAAAATATATTTCCGGCCGGGTGATGGTCAAATCAGTGGAAAACTGCGGTGGTATATCTTTGATATAAAATTCCGGAAAACCTTCCGTGGTTATTTCGGTGACCGGGCTTACTACTACCCCGTAACCATGGGTATACATCAATTTTTGATTTATCCAGGTTTTAGCCTGGGCAGGCAATTCAGACTGGTCAATTTCCCGGGCGGAAAGCATGAGCTGCCGACTTTCACCATTCAGTTCATAACGATCTATATCAACATCATTAAAAACATAATAACTGCGCAGCTGCTGAAGATTCTTATAGGTTGTTTTGGAAGGCTGCCAGTCCCAGAGTCTGATGTTTTTAATTGTACTGGTATGTTTGGAATCATTGATATTCAAATCATAATCGACGGTACGGGCAATACTTTGCGCTTTATCGAGGCCATAGGCCTGGCGGGTAAATTTTATAGCGTTTTCCAGATAGGGCCGCTCCTTATTAAATTCATTGGGCTGTACCACCAGACTTTGCAGCAAAGAAGGATAAATAGTTCCCAATAAAATTGCTACGATGGCCCAGGTCCCAATGCTGATATAGACCAGGTTCATTTTTCTAACAAATATATTGGCCAGAAGAAGCAACGCAATAATTATAGACAGGGCCAGCATCACCTTATAGGCCAGCAAACGGGCATTGATGTCAGTATAGGTGGCCCCGAAAACAATGCCGCCCGGTGAAAACAACAATTGATAAGCATCCAGGCGATATCCCCAGGCTTTTAAAGCAAAAATTGCCGCCAATAAAACGGCCAGGTGTCCTTTGGCAAAGGAGAATTCTTTTAGTCGGCCGTAAATCATCTGATTGGTTGTGTTGGAAGCATAGATCAGAATCACTGCCAGCAGCAACAACACTAGCAGCATCATCAAAGTCGAATAGATGAACTGATAAAAGGTGAGATTAAAAAAGTAAAATCCCAGATCTTTATTGAAGATTGGGTCAATGACACCCACCTTAACTCCATTTAAATACTGCTGGACAACCAGCCAGTTATCTGCCGCCACGGAGCTGACCATAAAGGCCGCGAAGATGGAAATGGCTAAAAATATATATTTGGCCGTCTGGCCGGTCAATAATTCTTTCCATATAGATGGCGGGCGTTCCAGATAAATAATATCGGGATCGTTATCATTATGCAGGCGAGGTTCATCATCAGAAATATTCTTTCTGGTCAGCCATAAATTGATATAAAACAGTCCCAATGTGACCAGGAAAATCAAGGCATAAAGTCCGATTTTGTTGAAAAGGATTGTAGTAAAGACCTCCTGGAAACTGACGGATTTAAACCAGAGCCAATCTATATACATATTGATCAGCAATGAGGCCGCCGCCAGAAGCAAGAAAAATACAATCAATTTAATAGTGCTCTTATATTGAGACATGAAAAACCTCCTCCTGTTAATTGCTACCATCCAAATAAATTAAATATAATAAATTGCATAGCCCAATTATAGCAGATAAGCAAGATAAAAAGTTGTTTAAAACTTCCTTAGCGTAAAGGCCGTCCCTGCAGGGCGGCCTTTATGCTTTAAACGATCGGTCACATTATAGATTTTATGGCCAGACCGGCAAATTCAGCCAGAGGTCCCGGATAACATCCGATCAAAACAGTTGCTAAAACACATATCCATAGTGCTGTGGCCGCACCTCTGCTGACCAGCAGCGGTGTATCGCAGGAACTAGTGCCGATATACATTACTTTGGCCACAGTCAGATAATAATATACCGACACCATGCTCATCACTAAACCGATTATAGCCAGCCATAAATATCCTGACTGGATGGCACCGGCAAATAAATAAAACTTACCGGCAAATCCTGCCATAGGAGGAATACCGGCCAGTGAAAGCATGCAAATGGTCATGATGGCAGCCATCATTGGGGAGCGCTTGCTCAAACCGCCAAAGGACTCCAAAGCAGTACCCCCGGTATTGGTTTCAACTGCAGTAGTGACAGCGAAAGCACCGACATTGGCAAAAACATATACCATGGCATAAAACAGCACCCCTTTAAGGCCATAATCATTGGCCGCTGTCAGCCCCACCATAAGATATCCAGCCTGGGCAATACTGGAGTAGGCCAGCAACCTTTTTACATCCTTCTGCACCAGGGCAATTAAATTGCCGACCAGAATGGTCAATCCTGCCATAATGGCCAGAAGCAGATTTAAGTCCAGGGCCAATTCCCCCGGCCCGACAGCTGTCAGGAGAAATCTTATCAAAGCAGCAATCCCGGCGGCTTTAGAAGCCACGGACAAATAGGCTGTAATCGGAACAGGCGCCCCCTGATAAACATCCGGTGTCCACATGTGAAAAGGGACAACGGATATTTTAAAGGCAAAACCGGCCAGGATAATTACCAGCCCGGCGGTTATTGCCGGCTGATTCCCCAGGGCCATCCCTATCCCGGTAAAACTGACCGTACCACTCATGGCATAGATCAGACTTACTCCAAAAAGCAGAATAGCGGAAGAAAGCGCCCCCAGAATCAGATATTTCAGTCCAGCTTCGCCTGAAAGTTTATCTTTCAATAAATAAGCCGTCAGGATATAAAAGCTTATCGTCATCAGTTCCAGCCCGATGTACAAAGTGATAAATTCTGCCGCAGATGCCATCAACATCATACCGACAGCGGCCAGGATCACCAGCCCATAAAACTCACTTTGCCGCGGGATTTTTTCCGTATAGCGCCGGGACATCATCATGACCAGAACAGCGGCGGCCAGAAACAATATTTTGAAAAAGCGTCCATACAGGTCAATATGGTAAATACCATTAAAAACCTCCGTTTGTCCCGGTAATATCACTATGCTGTAGACCAGGATCAAAAGGATTCCCCAGAAGGCTACACTGCTGATAAGCTTATTCAGTTTATCCGGCAGGGTCAAACCCAGAACGAGAACCCCCAGTCCCAGTACGGCAGTCATTATTTCCAGGTTAATCAGAGAAAAGTCCATTACATCATCCCTCCTATCCTTAGTGCTCCGATATGCTGAACTATTTCTCCAACTCCGCCATTAATGAAATCCATCAAAATGAAGGGGAAAAATCCACCGGTAAAAATCGCTATACCCAGAACCAGCAGCGGTATCATTTCCACCCCTTTTACATCCTGCAAATGATCCCAGTTTTCATTGCGGGGGCCAAACAGCATGGTTCCCAGCGACTTCAGGATATAAAGAGCGGTGAAAACAATTCCTGAAATGGCCAGAACGGTGATAGCTTTAAAGGAAGCAAAAGCACCGACAAATATGGTAAACTCACCAACAAAATTGACCATTCCTGGCAATCCCAGTGAAGCCAGTCCTGCAATCATAAAACCAGCAGTAAGCCGGGGCATTTGATGGGCCAGACCGCCAAAATCGTCAATATTGCGGGTATGACTTTTCTCATATAAATTGCCGATCATGGCAAAGAACAAAGCAGCCATAACTCCATGGGCAAACATCATAACAACGGCTCCATTCAGACTTACTATGTTCAATGCGGCAATCCCTATCAGGACATAACCCATATGGCTGACACTGGAATAGCCCACGATATATTTAAGATCCTTCTGACTGAGACAGATCAAAGCGGCGTAAACGATATTACCAATAGCCAGGACTGCTATAATGGGCGCGATAACCTGAGCTCCTTCCGGCAAAATGGTCAAGGCGATCCGTATCAGACCATATCCGCCAATTTTTTTCAAAACACCGGCATGGATCATGCTGACTGCCGTAGGGGCACCGGCGTATCCATCCGGGGACCAGGCGTGAAAAGGGAACATGGACAGCAGGGTCCCGAAACCAAAAGCCATAAAAGCAAAAACCCAGACCTGAAACCCGATAGGATAATCCAGGCTGCCCAGGAACGCCATGTCCATACTGGCTGTCCCGCTGACAGCCTGTGCTTTGATGAAAAGTGCAATTACCCCCGCCAGCAAAAAGGCACTGCCGATCAAAAGGTAAATGGTCAGTTTCATACCGGCATATTCTTTGGTAACCCGCTTGGTGCTGCCAAACATAATAACCAGCAAATAAATAGGTATAACCACGACTTCATAGAAAAGCAGGAAAATAAACAGGTCAGTGGTGATAAATGTTCCCATTACACCTGCGATCAGGATCAAAAGCAAAACGAAAAATTCTTTAGCCCGGTCAACAATTTTCCAGGAAGCATAAACAGCACTGAAACCGATCAGGGTAGTCAGCAGAAGCATGGGTATACTTATACCATCAACACCCAGAGCAAAATTTACTCCCAGGTCTTTAATCCAGGGAATGGTCAAAACAAATTGCATACCGCCGACATCCTTGTCGTAAGCAAGGGCGACCAGCAGAGACAAAGCCAGGCTGATTCCCGTCCCAGCCGCAGCCGTATATTTAATCAGCTGATGACGGGATGCCGGCATCCACATAATGAGGACTGCCCCCAGCAAAGGTATCAGTAGTGTTGCTAACAATATATTATCGTACATCATTACCGCCCCCTTACACGATCACAGATACAGCCGCCATGGTTGCCAGCACAATCAGGATCAATACCCCGACCGCCATATACATGGCATAACTCTGTACCTGTCCGTCTTCTGTATATTTCAAAGTATCACCGCTTTTGCCGGTAAGTCTGGCGGTCAGATCAACAAAACCATTGACAATATGGATATCAATCCAGTACATAACCCGGGCCCCGCCGTAGACCAGAATCGACCCCATTCTTTCATAAATTTCGTCAATATAGTATTTATTTAACAACAGCTCATAAATATTTTTAAATTTACTGCGCATAACCAGATGATTGATGGCTTCCTTCTGATATATCAGCCAGGCCATTGCAATACCGGCCAGAGCTATCAATGCCGATGAAACCATGATCATATTGCTGGAATGGGGTTGGATGCCCGCTGGATGAGATATAAATGTTCCAAAGATATGATGCATGAAAGGAGAGTTTACAAAACCCACCAGAACTGCTGCTGCTGCCAGAATGATCAAAGGAACCGTCATTACGCCCGGGCTTTCATGAGCTTTTTCCCCCGCCTGGTTCTTGCCGAAAAATGCCACAAAGATCAGCCTGAACATGTAGAAAGCCGTCAGGAATGCCACGAATGCTCCCAGGATATACAATCCATAATGTCCGCTGGCAAAAGCCCCCAATAATATCTCGTCCTTGCTCCAGAAACCGGACAAGGGAGGAATGCCAGACAGTGCCAGGGCGCCAATAATAAAGGTCCAGGTGGTTACCGGCATTTTTTTATGCAGATTCCCCATTTTCCATATATCCTGCTCACCCGCCATGGCATGGATAACACTGCCAGCCCCCAGGAAGAGCAGGCTTTTGAAAAAGGCATGGGTGGTCAGATGAAACATTCCAGCCGTCATAGCCCCTATCCCCATAGCCATCATCATATATCCCAGCTGACTTAAAGTAGAATAAGCCAGGATCCTTTTAATATCGTTTTGGACCAGTGCTATAGTGGCAGCAAATAAGGCAGTGAAACCGCCAACAAAGGCAATGACCGTCATAGCTTCCGGTACACTGCTGAAAATAAAGAAGGCTCTGGCCACCAGATAAACACCAGCAGCCACCATTGTTGCGGCATGAATCAGGGCACTCACCGGTGTCGGGCCTTCCATGGCATCAGGCAGCCACACATGCAGCGGGAACATGGCGGATTTCCCCATGGGGCCGGTAAATAACAATATAGCTACCGGAATTAATATGGCTGCATTGGCATATCCAGGCAATGCTTCTGCCAGTCCGGCGAAATTTAAAGTTCCAAATAAAATCTGTAAAAATAATATTCCCAGCAGGAAGCCAAAATCGCCCACTCGATTGGTAACAAAGGCCTTAATGGCGGCATTTTTAGCTGAATCACGCCCAAACCAGAAGCCGATCAGGAAATAAGAACAGATCCCCACCAGTTCCCAGAAAACAAACATCTGCCCGAAATTATTGGCAATGACCAGCCCCAGCATGGAAGCGGCAAACAGGCTCTGATAGGCATAATAACTGGCAAATCCAGGATCATCTTTCATATAACCCAGTGAGTATATTTGCACCAGTGCAGCAATAGATGTTACCACCAGCAGCATCAGTGCAGAGAGGGGGTCCAATAGAAGACCCATATCCACCTGAAGTCCGCTGATATCGAGCCAGCGCGTTGTAAACTCATAGACTGCCCCGCCGGGCTGACTGAAAACTACCCGGGCAATGCCAGTGGCCAGCAAAAATGAAAAAGCAATTGAGAAAATTGATATTCCTGCTGAAATACCGGGCCAGCGGTGGAAAAATAACGAGATCACCGCAAAAGCTACAAAGGGCAATAATGGTATCAGCCATGCATTAACAATAATTAAATCGTACATTTATTCTTTCACCTCACCATTTCAGCAGGTTAAAATCACTTAGATCAACGGATCTCCGCTGTCGGTATACAGCGATGATCAAAGCCAGACCAACTGCGATTTCACAGGCAGCAACAACAATGACAAAAATCGCCAGCAATTGGCCTACAGCTGCATCCGAGGCAATAAATTTATTGGCAGCGACAAAATTGATATTTACCGCATTCAGCATAAGCTCCACTGACATTAGAACAGCCACAGCATTGCGGCGGGATAGTACCCCGAAAAGTCCGATGCTGAAAAGGACTGAACCCAGTAAAATATAATGGGGTAAACCAATCATTTATCATCAACCCCCCTGGCAATAAGAATAGCGCCTATAACAGCTACCAATAACAAAATCGCAGCCGTTTCAAAAGCGATCACATAATCTGTCAGCATCAATTCAGCCAGCAAGTTAAGAGAATTATCGATGCTTTGTAGCTGACCGGCAGGCCAGCTGGTAAACCCGATTGCTGCCGTCAGTGCTGCCAGTATCATGGCGGTAATGCCCCCGGCAGCAAATAATTGTTTGCTGTTGGGGGTAGTCTGATTGGTCCGGTTAGCGTCCTGATTCATCAACAGCATAATGGCAAAAATGATCAAGACTGCAACGGCCCCGGCATAGACCAGAATCTGCACAACACCTAAAAATCCTGAATGAAGCTGGAAATATATGGCCGCAATTCCCAGGAACGAGAGGATCAGGCAAAAAGCAGAGTGGATAATATTGCGGAAAATGACCACACCCAGTGCTGCTATGACAGTCACACCGGCAATAACTATGAATGCTGCATCAAAAAGGGAGAAAGCAGAAAAATCCAACATTATTCTTCTCCTTTCTTATCAAATATTGCTTCATTTCTTCTTTTCGCTTCTTTCTTTATAAATCCGGCGGCAACTCGGGCCGCTTTTTCTTTATCCTTTACCAGAAGTTCGGCTATTTTGGCGGCGATCTTTTCGTCCTGTCCGACTAAATCAGCCAGTATGCCTAAATCTTCTTCCCCTTCCACTACCCGGGCTAAAACTTTATGCGGATTCTTAGCCATAGCTGTTATCATGGCAGTGATTTGTCTTTGTTCCTTTTCAGCCTGCTCCTGCATTTGCTGTGTTTTTTCCTGCTCATCTGCTGCCGCAGGTACACTGCCCTCCGGCGTTATTAAAACGGTACCTTGTTCCATCACTTCTCCGGACAAATTATCATAAGTCATCTTGATGGCATTTCGGTCAGCAACAGACAGTTCGAAATCCTGGTTGAAATACAAAGTCGAAACTGGACAAGCCTCGACACATAAATTACAGAACATGCAATATTGAAAATCGATGGTAAAACTGGCCAGTTTCCTTTTTTTAGTATTGGCATCCCGAAAGGTTTCCATTGATAAAACATTATTAGGACATACATTTATACACTGGCCGCAAACAATGCATTTAGTATTATCAAACTGCAGGCGGCCCCGATAACGCTCGGGGAGTTCCGGCATTACATCCGGGTATTGTTCCGTTATTTCCCGGCGGAAAAAATGTTTAAGAGTTACTCCCAGACCCTTGACCAAGCCAATTCCCTTCATTTTAACACCATCCCATCCAGCGGAAGAAATAAATTCCGGCACCGGTCAGTAAAATATTGATGAGGCTTAATGGCACCAGTATCTTCCAGCTAAAAGACATCAAATGATCCATTCTGATACGCGGAAAAGTCCATTTAATCCAGAAGAAGACCAGGATCACCCCATAGGTTTTAATAATGATCCATAACCAGGAAGGCAGCCAGGGTCCCTGCCAGCCTCCCAGGAAAACTGTAGCCATCAATGCCGAGACCGCCACCAGATTGGTATATTCAGCCAGGAAAAACAAAGCCCAGCGCATTCCGGTATATTCCGTGTAGGCACCACCGGTTAGTTCCTGCTCGGCTTCGGGCATGTCAAAAGGTCCCCGATTCAATTCCGCTGTTGCCGCAATGAAATAGATGATGAAAGCCAGGGGCTGCAAAAGTATAAACCAGATGTTTTTCTGCGCTGCCACTATGTCCTGGAGATTCAATGAACCGCTGATCATAATGACTCCCAGCAGTGAAAAAGCAAGTGGTACTGCATAACTGATCATTTGAGCTGCGGAGCGGAAGGCACCCATGAGTGACCATTTGTTATTGGAGCCCCAGCCCGCCATCAGGATAGCTATGGTGCTCAATGAGCCGATAGAAATGAAAAAGAGGATACCAACATTGAGATCGATGACCTGCATGTCATGACCCAATGGTATGACTGTATAAAGCAAAACAGCAATGACAATAAACAGCATGGGAGCCGTTTTAAAGATTAGTTTATCAGCTGCCGACGGGACTATATCTTCTTTGGTAAGTAATTTGATGGCATCAGCAATAGTCTGGAAAACGCCAAAGGGACCCAGTCGATTAGGACCCAGCCTTTCCTGGAAAAACCCGCTTATTTTTCTTTCCAGCCAGATTAAAATGATAATATTCACTATGATAATTATGACGATAAGGATCCATTTGAGGACCAGTAAAGCTGCATCTGCCAGGACCGGTGATAATCCTAGACTGATCAGCGCTTGTGTGAAAATGGTAAATAAATTCGTGAACCAATGTTCCATAAAGTTTACTCCTTGCAACGAAATAAATAAGAATTAACGGCATCATTAACTTAGTTTAAAGCTGGTGCTTACTTTATCGGTCTGATTCACCCAAAATTGGGTCCAGTGTAGCAATATTGGTTATGATATCCTGAAAAACGCCCCCGCGGCAAATCAAAGGCAAAACCATCAGATTAATAAAAGAAGGTGCCCTGACATGCAAACGGTAGGGTTTGGTACTGCCGTCACTGACAATATAATAACCCAGTTCTCCCTTGGAGGACTCGATATGATGAAAGACTTCAGCGCCGGCTTCCGGTTTCAAGTTTTTTGGCACTTTGCTCATAAACTCACCGGCCGGTAATTGCTGCAAAGCCTGTTCTATTATCTTTCCGCTTTCTGCTATCTCCTCTATCCGCACTTCCCAGCGGGCCATGGAATCCCCTTCCTGCCGCACAGGTATATTGAAATCGAAACGGTCGTAAATGCTATATGGGTCAGCTTTACGCAAATCAAAATCAATGCCGCTGGCCCGTAAATTGGGACCGGTCACACTGTAGGCGACAGCATCTTCAGCTTTTAAAACGCCCACCCCTTTCATGCGGGCGGCCCATATTTCATTGCCGGTCATCAAGGAATTATATTCCTCGATCATACGGGGAATATCAGCCACAAAAGCTCTGACCTGGGGAATAAAATCGTCCGGGATATCAGCGGCAACTCCGCCGATCCTGATATAAGAAGATAACAGCCGCTGTCCGCCGGTCATGGAGAATATATCCATAATTCTTTCCCGGTCGCGCATGGCATACATCAAACCAGTTGTTGCCCCCAGATCTATTCCGGTGGCAGCAATAGCAATCTGATGTGAAGCAATGCGGGAAAGCTCTGCCATAATTATCCTTATATATTCTGCCCGTTCCGGCACCTGGATACCGGTAAGTTTTTCCACGGCCTGACAGTAGCCCATCACTGGCAGATTGGTGGCCAGATAATCCAGTCGGGCGGTATAGGGGGCAAACTGATAATAGGTCTTGCTTTCAGCAATTTTTTCCACGCTTCTATGGACATAACCCAGATGTACTATCACATCCTCAATGATTTCACCATCCATTATGGCCTCTACGTGTAAACCCCCATGTGTACTGGGGTGTACTGGTCCGACATTTACTGTATATTTATCTGTATCAAGCATCGGCACCTGGTTCCTTTCTGACAAAATCCTTGCGCAGCGGATGGCCCTCAAAGTCATCGGGGAGCAGCACCCTGATCAAATTAGGATGCCCGGTGAAGATTATCCCCATCAAATCATAAACTTCCCGTTCCTGCCAGTCAGCACCCGGCCAAATATCAACAACTGACTCCACCTGAGGATTATCGGCAGGGATCCTGGTTTTAACACAGATTTTAGCATGGCTGGCTATTGAATACAGATGATAAACAACTTCAAAGGTTTCGACAAAATCTACTGAAGTAAGATTGGATAACTGGTCAAAACCGTATTCAGCTTTTAGTAATTGCATCAATGCAAGCAATCGACCTGGAGCAATATTAAGCATGGTAAAATATTTATCTTCAGTAATACTTAAATCTTCGCCCAATTTTATTTTTAGTTGAGCAGCCAATTCATTTTCATTAATATTATTTGCCACCAATTAACCCCTCCGGTAATCTCCTTTTTGGACCTTCTTCTGCAATTCCAGCATGGCATGAAAATATGCCTCCGGCCTTACCGGACAGCCCGGTATATAAATATCTACGGGGATGATGGAATCGACCCCGGGCAGGATACTGTAACCATCCCGGAAAGGGCCCCCGCTAATAGCACAATTGCCAAAAGCAATCACCCATTTAGGCTCCGGCATCTGCGCCCAAACCCTTTCAACTGCCGGCTTCATTTTCAAGGTGATGGGACCGGCAACCGTCAATAAATCAGCCTGACGGGGAACCGCCCGCACCACTTCATAGCCAAAACGGGCCTGGTCAAATCGTGCCGCACCAGCTGCCATCACTTCAATAGGGCAGCAATTACAGCCATAGTTTAAAGGCCAGAATGACCATGACCGACCCCAATTCCATAATTTTTCGAAAGTCGTCACCAGAATATTGTGCTGGGCTAATTCATTCACATCAGTATCTGTTTCAATATCTAGTGCCATTCCAGCGCTTCCTCCTTCCACGCATACCAGAGTCCTATCACCAGTATAGTGATGAAAATTATCATTTCAATGAATGCAAAGGGCCCCAGGACTTTAAATTTGACTGCCCAGGGATATAAAAATATGGTTTCTATATCGAATATGAGAAAAACCAGGGCATACAAAAAATAATTAACCTTGAACCGGATCCAGGTCTTCCCTTTCGTATCAACACCGCATTCATAGGTAGTAAATTTCTCGTCATCCGGCATAGACTTCGGTTTGGGCCGGAAAATCCAGGCTGCGGCCATGGCACCAATGGGGAACGCCAGTGTCAAAATAAAAAACAACCCCAGTGCCGGATAATCTCCCAGCATAGTTACACCTCCTGTAGATCCAATCAGTAAAATATTCCCGACGGCGGTTAAATTTATAGCTGATAAGGCTTTCCACCTTTATTTGATCAATTGAACAGCATATCAGCACCGATAGTGAATTACTTCACATTATTTACTTTTACTAAAATAGCACTTAATTCTATCCCCGTCCAGTGTTTGTTACTGTTTTAGTGTTATATTTATAATTGAAATAGATTAGACACTGGCTAAAAGTAGTTTTTTATGGGATAAACTATTATAATTATGCCAGATGTAAGCGCAATATCAAGAAGTTGCTAGAGAGAATGAACGGGGGTACTGATGAAGAAATTCTTAGTTGTCCTGCTGGTGCTTTTATGCAGTTTTGGCATATTTGGCTGTAACCAGCAAACAGAGGTGGATAAAACCATTAATATTGGCGTAATGCCCGATGTAGAATCAATTCCTTTTTTAATCGCCCAGAAAAATGGTTATTTTGCTCGTGAAGGCGTTAATGTGAATATAGAGCATTTCAGCAGCGCCAAAGACCGTGACAGTGCACTGCAAAGCGGCAAGCTGGATGGAGTTATAACTGATATAGCAGCGGTTTTATTTGCCAATGAAGGCGGCATTGATTTAAGGATAATTGCCCGAAGTGACGGCAATATTCTGCTGATGGCCGGCAAAGAAGCGGGAATAAATACTGTTGCCGGATTAAAAGACAAGGATATCGGATTGTCAACCAATACCATCATGGAATTCACTTTGGACAAAATGCTGGAAGTCCATGGCCTGCAAGATAATGAAGTCAGCAAAATTGCCATACCGCCACTGCCCACCCGCCTGGAAATGCTGCAGGGGGGCAAAATTGATGCGGCCATTTTGCCGGAGCCCATGGCCGGGCTGGCAGTTAAAAATGGAGCCCATGTATTGACCAGTACTGACCAGATGGACAACAAAGCTGGTGCCATCGCTTTTACTTCTTACAGCATCCAGGAAAACACCGAAGAAATAAAAGCAGTTTTCCGTGCCTACAATCAGGCGGTTGAATATTTACAAAACGAAGCGGCGGACAAATATATCGATTTTATTATTGAAGAACTACATTTTCCTGCTGGAATTAAAGATTCTCTGGATTTACCCTTTTATCACCAGGCTGAAATAATTCGGGAAGATGTTTTTAGTGATGTAGTCGATTGGATGCTTAAAAAAGATCTGATCAAAAACAATTACGAATTTAATGATATTGTCGACCAGACCATTCTGAGGTAATTATCTGTGATCGAAGTCAAAGACCTGACCGTTAATTATAATCGCGAAAATGATAAAATACCGGCATTAAAAAATGTGAGCATCAATATTGGCACTGGTGACATTTATACATTTATTGGCCCGTCAGGCTGTGGCAAGTCAACCTTTCTCTACGTATTATCCGGGATACTCCAGGATTATACCGGCAGTGTACGGGTCAATGAACGCCCGGTGAATCCTCGTTCCCAGAGGATTGGTCTTATATTGCAAAACTATGGACTATTGCCCTGGAAAAATGTCTATGATAACACTATGCTGGGGGTCAAAATCAAAAATGACCAGGTGGTACTGGATGATTATGGCCAATACTTGTTGCAGCGATTAGGAATCGATAATCTTCTTGATCGTTATCCCAAAGAATTGAGCGGTGGTCAGCAACAGCGGGTCGCTATTGCCCGGGCTTTTATGTTAAAGCCTGATCTGCTTTTGATGGATGAGCCCTTTTCTGCTCTGGATGCCATTACCCGGGAAGAATTACAGGAACTTTTTCTTAAGATATGGAAGGAAAACAATGTAACAACGGTTTTCATCACCCACAGTGTCGATGAGGCCCTTTATCTGGGCAGTAAAATTGTCGTCTTCTCCCCTGCCCCCGGCCGTATCCTGGAAGTTCTGGATAATCCCTGTTTTCAGCTGGACAACCTGCGCTCCCGGGAAGAATATTATGATATGTCACAGCGCTTAAGAAAAATACTGGATAAAGGAAGATAAATCATTGTCTGCAAATAATACCTGGCGAGGTGCAACTTACGGACTGCTGCTGGTGATAATTCTCTGGCAGCTCCTGGCCTGGCTGCTTAGAATCCCCATCATTCCCCCGCCCCTGGCGGTGTTTACCAATCTGATCGGGATATTTGCTGCCAAAATGAGTATCCATCTTATTTACAGCCTGGGCAGGATCGTGGCGGGAATCAGTATTGCCATACTGCTGGGGGTGCCCCTGGGACTTCTGATGGGTTATTTTGTCAGGGTAGATAAAATACTATCACCCCTGGTGTATTTCACTTACCCCATACCCAAGATAGCCCTGCTGCCCATTGTCATGCTGCTTTTCGGCCTGGGTGAGGCCTCCAAGCTTATCATGATTGTATTAATCGTTATTTTTCAAATCATCATTACTTCCCGGGACGCAGTCAAAGCCATCCCCCATGAAATCTTCCGCAGTCTGCAATCACTGGGGGCCCATAAACGGCAAATGTTTACGGAGATAATCATCCCGGCTTCACTTTCCGATGTTCTGACCGCTACCCGGCTGGCCCTGGGAACGGCAGTTTCCATATTGTTTTTTACGGAAACCTTCGGGACTGAATTCGGTATGGGCTATTTTATCATGGATGCCTGGATGCGGGTTAATTACCTGGATATGTACGGCGGCATAGTGGTATTAAGCCTGATGGGTTTTGTCCTTTTCAGTGTTATCGACATTGCCGAAAGAAAGGTCAGTTCCTGGAGATGATACCGGGTACTATTATTTAATAATCACGCCGCCGGAGAAAAGGGCGGCGTTTTTTATTTGTTTTCTAAAGCCAGTTTAATAATATGATCCACCAATTGGGCAAAATCCATCCCGGCGGCCCTGGCCGCATCAGGGACCAGGCTCATTTCCGTCATTCCCGGCACGGTATTAATCTCCAGTACATAGGGGTTGCCCTCCCCGTCAATCATCAGATCGACCCGGGCAAAACCGCGGCAGTTAAGCGACTTATAAGCCCGTGACGCAATCCTGGCAATTTCATCACTGGCGGCAGCATCGATGCGGGCCGGTATGATGTGTGCACACATACCCGGAGTGTATTTGGACTGGTAATCATAGAATTCGTTAACAGAGGTAATTTCGATCAAAGGTAATACCTGAGTATCTTCATTGCCCAATATGGAGACAGTGATTTCCGTTCCAGCGATGAATTTCTCCGCCAGGATCTCATTATCAAATTCCCGGGCATTTTTGATGGCTTCAATGGCCGCTGTTCTGTCACTGACGATATAAGTACCGATACTGGAACCCTGCCCGGCCGCCTTAATAACCATGGGCAAGCCAATTGTATCAATAAGCAGATCCATATCATCCTTCTCCTCCGTTAAAAACTCCCGGCCCAGAACAAAGAAATCGGGGGTCGGTATCTGTTCATAAGCAAATATTTTCTTGCACAGGATCTTGTTCATACAAATAGCACTGGCAGCAACCCCTGAACCGGTATAGGGAATCCCCAGCAAATCTAAAAAACCCTGAACAGTGCCGTCTTCTCCCTTTTTGCCGTGTAGTGCAATGAATACAGCATCCGGTTTAATTTCCATAACTTTGTGCAGTGAATCACGGGTGAAATCAAGGGGAATCGCTGCATAACCCTTCACCTTCAGCGCCTGTAAAACAGCCTGGCCGCTTCTTAAAGAAACTTCCCTTTCCTCAGATTCGCCGCCCATCAAAACCAAAATCTTTTTCAAATCCCCACCGCCTGTTGATAATAACCGCAAATATATCAGTCTTTGAGACCTTATTCAGTATTTTAATAAGCTAATGATAACGCGTAAGCTATTTAGATGCAATGCAGCAATTTTTTATCGCCCCTATATTACTATTGAACCCGGGAAGACTTTATGTTAAAATGAGCATTGCTGAATACAGCCAACCAAGGGGAGTAGCTCAATTGGCAGAGCATCGGTCTCCAAAACCGAGGGCTGCGGGTTCGATTCCTGTCTCCCCTGCCATACAGAAACAAGTAACCGCGCATGATAGCGCGGTTTTATATTTTACTCGTTTTTACTATTTTCCAGAAATGTTGCAACCGTGATGCAACCGCATGAGTTTACTTTATTGCTGCGGCAATTGTTGGCCGGTTAATATGCTGTCTAACTTACTGGCAGCTCTTTCCTGCATTGTCTCCGTTTTGTGGATATACAAGTCTGATGTTATTGAAAAAGTGCTGTGCCTGGCCAGCTTTGATACGGTCGCCAGATCTTCCCCGCTTTCCAGCAGCAAGGTGCAGAATGTATGCCTTAATGCATGAAAGGTCGTATCAGGCAAGCCATGTGTTTCAAGCAGTTTCTTATACTGTCTGTACACAACATCTGGTCTGTACGGGGTGCCATCTTCACGACAAAACACCAGGTTATTATCCATGTATGCCTCACCCAGCAACAGCTTGTTTTTAGCTTGCTGCCTCTTTACTCGCCTCAATACTGTTACTACTGCCCCGGGCAGTGTTATAGTCGCCTTACTGGCCTTTGTTTTAACATCATCCTGCAGATACAGTTCACCGCCAACAAGTATTAATGATTGAGTAATACGGGCTGTTCTGGCTTCTAAGTCCACAACAGGCCATTCTAATCCAAGTAATTCACCGCGCCGCAGGCCAGTGCCCAGATCAGTAAATATTATTGGATAAAGTTCATGATCCTCTATGGCCTTAAGGAAATACTGGACTTGTTCGCCTGTAAGCGGCTGAATTTCCCTGTGCTTCAACGGTGGTAACTCAACGGCTGTAATAGGATTCCACCTGATTAATGCTTCTTTGTAGGCTTGATTTAAGGCCCCTCTTAAAACATTATGGCAGTTCCTTATTGTTTGTGATGACAATCCTTTAGGCTGGTCCTCTTTTAATGTTTGTTTGCCTTTCTTTTCCATAATACGCCCGCTTTCAGCCATTTTATTATAGAGCGCTTGTATTTCATTAGCTCTTAAGCGATCTAATGATTTTTTACCCAGCGCGGGCTTTATATGCAGATCGGCCAGCTGCTGATAAGAGTGCCATGTCGAATATTTAATATTAGGTTTTTTGTAAACTTCTAACCAACGGTCGATCCATTCGCCCAGGGTGAGCTTGCCGTTGTCTGCCAGGCGGCCAACGTCTTTAGCGTTCTCCAGGTCCCTCATTTTCTTTAATACTTCCTGCTTGGTTTTACCTGATACTGACTTACGGCTAGACTGTCCGGTTATCGGATCTTCGTAGCTGACTTGACCGACCCAGGTTTTATTAGCCCTTTGCCAGATGCTGCCTTCACCGTTTGCTCTTTTTTGTTTCTTCTTTTCCATGGTTTACCTCCCTTTCTGGTGGCTTTTATCAAAGCCGGCCTGTTTACTTCCTGGCCCCCTGCCTGACTCCCAGCTCATATACTGCGGCTAATGCAGGGCTTTGCCCCATACGCCTTAACGCTTGCTCATAAACGGTTAAAATCATCGGCCAGGGCATGGAATCCACCGGGGCGGCGGCTACCGTTTCAATAATGTTGATGAGCTCCTGTTTCTGTTGTTCTGTTAATGTCATCATTACTCATACCTCCCTGATTTACTTTTTTTGTGTAGGTTTAAATAAACTGCTTTACAACATCATACAATCAATTACAACTATTCGCAACCACTATTTGCAACTATATGCAGTGCTATGCTATTATTAGCTGTAAGGTGGTGACAAGATGGAATTAATGAGCGTTGAAGAAACTGCAAGCTATTTAAAGATTCATCCCGAAGTAGTGCGCCGGTGGCTCAGAGAAGGCAAATTAAAAGGAATTAAAGTTGGTGGAGTATGGCGCATCGATAAAAATGTCCTGGATGAAATGCTCCGAGAAAACAGAATTAAATAATATGCTTACGAATTAAACGAATTAAACGAATTAAGTCAAAGTAAACCCTATATATTGGCCTTTTGCCTGTTAGCCGGCTCAACGAAATAAGTACGAAATAATACGAATTAAGCCCCTATAAAAGAACAACCTTAAAGATACTTACGAATTAAACGAATTAAACGAATTAAGTCGCATGAACGGCTAAATAATGGGATTGCTGTCTATTCGCGACTTAACGAATTAAGTACGAAATAAGCACGAATTAAGTTGAGGGGCTTATACCTATTAAGGTTTTAGCCCCTTGTTTCGTGTGGAATTATAGGACTGGTTCAAAAATAAACCACAATATGAATCTTGAATAAACGACCACAATAATCAAACATATGTTCGGTATAGCTGCTATATATTTAGGGCATCTAATGCGCGGGCGTGCAGTCTGAATACTGATCGGCTGGCTACCTCTAAATTTTCCGCGATTTCCTCCCAGGGCAGGCAGTCAATATAACGATAATACAGGAGCAGGCGCAGCCGGGCATCTTCTACCCTTTCAATTAAAAATTCTATCTCTTCCCGCAGGTCCAACATCAGCGATAAAGTGTCCCTGATTTCTTTCTCCAGATCTACTATCCGGCCTACCGTGTCAAATTCCCGGCTCCGGTAAATAGATCCACCAATTATCCGCGGTTCGTACGAATAAGTTACCCGGCCTAGAGATTCCCTCAAGGAAGCCACTTCCCCCGCCTTCCGGTTGAAAATCTGGCCAGCTTCCATAAATCGGCGTAATAAGGCTATTTTTTCGGCTTTATCCAAAATAACACCTTCCTTCAAGTCAACCTGTGTCTTATGATTTTAATTGAGAAACTCCTGTGCTCTTTTGCGCAGGCGGAAAACTTGTCGAAGGGAATAGTTCATCTGATCGGCGACCTCATCCCAGGTCAGCCCCTTTAAATAACGAAGCCTAAGCAGCTGGGCTGACAGCTCGTCAGCGGCTTCGATTTTCCCCATTGTTTCTTCTAACTCGGCCAGACAGCGGGCCGCTTCTTCGTTTAAGCTCTTGATGATGTCTTGTATTTTCTCCATGTCCGCAGCCGTTAAAATATATGAAAAGGTGGTGCTCAGCGCACTCCAGCGCTGGGCCTCGTCAGTGGCTCGTTCGGCCAGCAGCGGCCTTGTCTTGTAGCTATTTAAGGTTTCCATCGGCAGACCTCCTTCACGTCAAAGGGCAAAGCCCGATCAACTTCCACAAGTTAGCGTAAAAATGCGTTTTTCTCGGTTTTATCGGAAAATAACTCCTTCTTAAATGCGTTCTAAGCGCCGTTTAAAGGCGTCCTGATGGTTTAATACCCGGATAAATGCGGGTAAATAAGGTTTTATGGCTATATATAAGGTTCAGCTTCCTCCTGTTTTTCCTCTTCTATTTGTTAAAAGGGGCCCCCTGGTCTAAGTAAAACCAGGGGGTCAGGAGGAATTATGTATAAACCGGCCCCGGAAAGGAAGTGAAAAAGGGGGCCAGGATATACCGTGTTAGTGTTGAGGATCCCCGGCAACTTATTTCATTGTTACCTGATCCGGTGTCCAGCATCGGGCGGTTAAGCCCCGCCTCCGGTCCTGTTTTTCAGTGGTTGCTGAGTTCTTTATAAACTTCGTGCATCATTGCCCGGGATTCGGGATCGTTGCCGCCTATGCGCAAAAATATTTCTTCCATGATCCCCTGCAGCAGTTCGACAGTATCATCTCTCAGCTGCTTTAAATCGTTAAGGTTCAATCCTTCAAGATCTATGATCGGTAACATCTGATTGCCTCCTTATTTTAAAATGTTTCAAAATCATCTGTGGCCTGAACACCTTCTTTTTCCGACAACAGGCCGGTCAGCTGTTTGTGGATTGCAGCATACCTGGCCACCAGGTTGGCGTACAACCGGGCAGCTGGTCGTTCCCTTTCGTAAGGATCCAGGCGGTCAGACTGAGTGAATAACTCAACAAAACCGTTTTCGTTTAAATCTACTTCCAGATCCTCCAGGGAGACCTTGATATAGGCGGCCCTCTCGATCAGGCCGGCACTTAATTTTTTCTTGCCCGGCGGCAGCTCTTTGTAGATCTTTTTCAGCCGGCTTATTTCTTTTTTGATCCTGATTTCTTTCTCCATTTGCTTCACCACCTTGCTTTTGGGGTAGGGGTCCTGTAAAATATTACCCGCAGTGTAAGCGCATAAGGACACGTGGTCTGGATAGAGGGCCCTCAATTTTTCCGGGTAGGGGGGCGTACATTTGTTCGTAAAACCTCCGTTCACCCTGCCCTTTCCAGGCGCGCTTTACGCCCAACCAGCTTTTCTTGCCTCGCGCCAGTAACGAGACTCCCGCCGGGCTGCTTCAATGAACCAGGGCTCATCGATTATATCCACGGGATCAATTACTGATCGGCCTGGCGTCTTCTTAATAGGTCCCTGGTCGAATCTGCCGTTGGAATAATCGGCTCCGGCCAACCAATCAAGGTAGATCTCACTGCTTGCTGAACAGGCGTCGCTGTATTTAGCGATCATAAACTCCGCGAATTCATCGGCGCTCATTTCGCATATAGGATCTTCAGGAAATCCGTCAAGTGTATAATACTGCATGGCGTGCAGCACCTCGTGAGCAACCGTTCCTAACAGTTCATCATCGGCCAGATCGGCGCGGACCCAGATCATATTCTTATTGCTGGGCCGGTAAAATCCTAATACTTCTTTTTTATATCTGATGAGTCCATCTGACACCCGCTTGTCCCAATGATCTTGTCGATAATAGGGCATAAACCATTTGATCCCCATTTGGGGAAGTTTCAGCTCATAGCTGCAGAAGGCCAGCATCCGCAGAGCTGCAGACCAGCGCCATTGTCCAACAGCTTTGTTCGTCACTTCAAAATATTTATACAATGTCGATACACTCCCTCCCAATGAATTCCTGCAGAGTCGCCGGGGCTATTTTGATCTCTTGAAAGCCGGTACCGCCAGAGCTTTTAATAGTCTCCAGCTTTTCGCCGGTCTGTCGGATCTGCAGGGCGCGAGTGATCTTTGTCCGCGGATCTTCTTCATCAGCTGTAAACTCAACGATATCTCCCACTGCAAGCAAGTCAGGGCGCTCCGTAACATATTGCCAAAACAGGAAGAAATCCTTGCCATCCTCGCTGATGATAGTCCCCCAGCACTTATGCCTACCGTTTAGATCCGTGATCACGCCTTTTAATATTTGATCCTTCATCTGTCGCACTTCCTTTATTTGAGCTTCCTCGTGTCTTTTATTCTGAAACAGTCGATCTTTCCAATTAACAACCGTACCTTTCATCCCAAATTCCTCCTTTGTCACTTAACTTGAAAAAATCTACTCGCCAATGCCCAGCTGCCGGGAATAGAGTAACCAATTCCAGCACCAGGGATAATTTAAAAGACTCTCCTTCTAGTTGCGTAGTCCGGATGGCAACTACATTTTCATACCTCTCCGGCAACATTTTGCAATCAGATCTTACACCGTCATCATAATAAATCGCTTTGCTGGTGGGTGCATAGTCCAAAGGCAAACCTTCGACAAATTGATTGATTGCCCTCTTTAATGCTTCCTTTGCCCGTTCCGATTCCAGCTGATGACAGATAGGCTGCTCATCGTTTATATCGATTACATCAGCATAGTGCAGCCAGCCGAGTATAAAACCCTTATTCTCTGCCGATAAAAACTGAAATGCCGTAATGTAATCACGGGCTTTTAATGCGCTCCAGAACCCCCGAACAACGAGACAAGGCGCATCAATATCTTCAAATTTCATAGCTCTGTTTACCTCCCGTTGCTCCGAATATTACGTCGGTCCTGCGACCGCTGGACATACGCATCTACTTGTTCGTTTCCTATATAAACTTTTATATCGCCCCCAGCTGTTCCACCCGGCATTGATGCCGCTATTTTACGAGCCAAAGCATCCATCCAGCCGGTATTGCGTTCCAGAGGCAGGACCGCCTCGGCTCCTGCTTCGCCGACGCCGATCAAACTAGGACTGTTGAATACGCCGCCCTGGGCGAACCAATCAATATCGAAGTCAGGATAAGGTATGCTAACGCCGCCAACTGTTTTGGTTTTAGTACTTACCGAAACATGGGGTAGCTTCGGCTTGGGAATTTCAATTTTCATATTGGAAAAAGCCGTTTTTATGTCTTCAATAATATCTAATACGGTTGTTTTCGCTTTTTCTATAGGATTTTCTATGGCAGTCTTAATCTTGCCCCAAGCCGTGTCAGCTTCTGTTTTTGTGTTGCCCCATTTACTGGTTAAATTTTTTTTCAAGGTTTCAAAAGTGGTCTCGCCGCTTTCCTTGATCTTGCCCCATTTCGTTTCCAGAGTGGTTTTGATTTCAGCCCATGACGTATCTGCAGTAATTTTGATACCGCTCCAGGTATCAGACATAGATTTTGTGATTTCGCCCCAGCTTTTAGCTGCTGTCTCCTGAGTGTTCTTGGTCTTTGTTTCAATGGTTTTTTTAACATTCTCCCAGGCTGTAGGAGCGTCTTTTTTTAGATCCTCCCATTTAGTTTTTATCGTAGTTTTAATGTTTCCCCAGGTGCTTTTTGCTCCAGTACTGAGATCATCCCATTTCGTTTTTATAGAGCTCTTGATGTTCTCCCAAGTTTCCCCCGCGCTTGTTTTGAAATCGTCCCATTTCTGCAGCACGCCCACTGACCAGTCAGTTAGCGATTTTACCCATCCCCAGCTTTGAACGTAATCAGTCCATTTTTGCCAGGTACGTTTGAGACTCCAAACACCTTCCTCGGCGTCAAAGAAAGTATCAACGATCCAGTCGGATAACGTCTGCACCCATCCCCAACTCTTGACGTAGTTCGACCAATCGTCCCATATACTTCCAGCTCCCTGCTTGATCCACTCCCAGAATCCACTGATTGTAGGCTTGGCTTGTTCCAACTCGGCTAGCATATCATCCATGCCTAACCCGCCGCCCCCGCCGCCGATCTCTCCGATATCACCTAAATCGATATCATCAAGAGCTCCGCCGCCGCCACCGGCTATATCCTTCTGCAGCTGGTTGATCTCATCAAAGCCGACCAGGCTTTTCTTCGCGGCTTTCCCGGCTTCCCCCAGGGCCTCTGCCTGATCCCCTATCGCCTCCGCGGCCGCTCCAGCACTCTTCGCGACACCGCCGCCGGTTACATTTATGTTATTTAGCGAGTTACTATATTTAGACCAAAGAGCCATGCCGCCGCTAACTGCTGCTGTTACTCCCAATACTGCCCAGCCTATTGGTCCGAGAGCTGCATGTACGGCAAAAAGGGCCGCGCGAAGGCTGTACAAGGCTCCTGTGAAGATATTAGTCGCCGCGGGCGCCGCTGCCATCTGCAGAGTATAGGTTAAAACTCCTACTCTGGCCATCTGTAACGCCGGACCCATTAAAGTTAAAATACCTTTTAGGGCAGTCTGCGCATTAGCGAAAGCCAGGGAAACACCTGTTGCAATACCTATGGTTTTGACCAAGCCCCAGTTATTAGCGATAACACCGGTAACAGCCTTAAAACCCTTGCCTACTGCTGCAAAAGCATCTGCAACCGTCTGCCCCCAGCGGCGCAGAGTCACTTCATTGTCCACAGCCCACAGTCTAAGAGTGTCAAGCTGTTGGATCAGCCCGTCCAGGACCGCTCCGGCACCAGGTAAAATCAAAGGCGCTCCCAGTGAAGTTTTAAGCTCCTGCATCAATTTTTTAGGCAGGGACAACTTCTCTATGGATCCTAGTTTCTTCCCGAAGGTGCCCATGGCGGCCTCATAGGATCCTGCAATCTTTGTACCTTCCCGCAGGATATAGTTCACCATTGCCTGCTTTTTCTCGACCTGACTTAATTGTGAAGTAGTCTTCCCGACAGCTTTAGCGTACGCACCATAAATGTCCGTTAGGCTATCCGTAAATCCGAAAGCGGTCAACAGTCTTGGCTGCAGTTTCGCTATCGCTTCTACCATCTGTTCGGCTGCTTCCGAGCTGTTCATCCCTGCGATAGTGCCGGCATCTTGAGCTACCCTGACAACTTTAGCCGCGTCAGCGAGATCCAGTTGAGATTGCATGAAACGAGTCATTGCTTGTGTTGCGGCTTGCTCCGCGATCCCCAGCCCCATTACACTCTTTTTATATTCTTTGAGTGCGTCCAGAGAGGTGCCGGTGGAGTTAGCTACCGCAGCCATAGCCACATTCAGGGTCTCTGTCTTGGCGGAGGTTTGTAAAATGTCTTTGACCAGGCTGCCCAGGGACAGCCCGCCTAAAACAGCACCTATGCCCAGCATAGTTTTGCCGATTCCTCTTTTAAACGCCGTCAATGTCGCCTGCGTCTTCGCCAGTTCTTTTTGAACGCTTGTAAAATCCGCGCCGCCGCGAATAATTAGATTTTTCGCGCTCATTGTCCCACCTCCTTATCCCGATAAAAGTTTTCACAGATTAAACTGCTCAGTTCCATGGCTTCCGGCTCCGAGAATCCGGCATTTAACAGGCCGACGTAACTATCGATAGCGAGTGCCACAGGGCTTTGATCATAACCCCTGGCCTCGAATGCATCGATTAAATCGTTCAGTTTATCCTCGTCAAATCTTTTCATGGCTCTTCCTCCTTTCCGTTAAAAATATCTGACCGTCTCTGCTTCTCGGATCTCACCGTCAAAATCTAAGTATAATAACCGGATCTGTCCCAGCTCCGTCAAGCCCAGAGCGATCAGGGGTATTGTTTTTTCTTTCCCGTCATCATCCAGGGTCCTTGTGTATATGCCCGCCGGCGCCGGGATGATCTGAATGATTTTATCGGCCATGATTTCACCTCCTTAATTTCCTATTTGTCGGCATTGGTGGGCCTTAATTTCCATAGGATCCTTGGTCGGCCGCCGGTTTGTTCTTCGACTTTTTCTATCCTGTCGGTTTCCAACAGTTCTGCAATCGCATTTTTTATCACCGCTGATGGTGTGTTGCGCTGAAAGACACAGTTGCTGATTTCGGTCTGGCTGAGCTGTCCGCCGGCAGCTTCAAGTGCTATGAGGATTTCCTGCGCGTCACTGTTTGCCGTCTGCCCGGCGAAAATATATTGCGCGCTGCGGTCCGCATAGTCCCAAACGGCCCGGGCGGCCTTAATGTGTGCGGTTTTAATCACTGTGGAACAATCCAAAATGGCATAAATCAAAGACAGGCGCAAGACCTGAGCCTCCGCCCTAGCAGTTACTGCACCGTAAAGGCCAAGAACATCGGCGGCTAATTCTTCGTACAAAGCGCGCCAATATTTCCGCGCGGCGGGGTCCCTTTCGACCGGCTCGGTCACAAATGGAACCTTCCCCTGTGATGCACACGAATCCGATTCGAAGTCCTCAAAATCGTTTAACACATCGTGAAGTCCCGCGAATGACACAACTTTATTGATTTTGTACACCAGTTGATTTTGCACACTATCCGGCACGATTGCTCCATCTGGCAAAAGCTTGCTGCGAGTTGAAAGGATCCAAAGAAAACGGTTCGCAAATCCGTTGTAGGCCTCGGCGTTCTGTAAAAGCTCCATCAGTTCGTGTATCGTAATATGCCCTATAATCGATATATGTGCATCCGTCGCCCGGTTCCTGTCATTCTTGATGAGTGTGTTAAGGTTCCCCTTGTCCCATGCTTGTCTCACGACGGGACTTAGGGTATTCCCTTGTCTTGCCATTACCCTCAATGCCTGAGCAAATTCAGTTTCTAGCACCATCAACCGTTTGTCCGAAACCCCGGAATCCGTCAGCACTTCTTCATAATCTTTGACCCGGCCCTTTTCCTTTATGGGGACCCGGGTGAAAACTGGGTCGCGAACCGCGAATATCAGCCCCTCGCCACTTGATAAGCCTCCCGTAACCCTTGTTTTAGCCCAACGTTCATCAACGCTTTCAAGCAGCTGCAGAATCAAGTTTGCAGACATTCCTTTTCTGCCTTTCGCTGAATTTCCCACGATAACGGAAAAGAGATTGCAAAAATGTTGGTCGGCAGCAACCGGTGCAAAATATTTGCGGTGGATTAAACTACCGATCATTGTCAAAAAGGTTACTAGCAGGGCGTGGTTGTCCGCTTCACTGTATGGCTCTAAAGTTTCAACAACTTCGCCCGCAAGCCCATAAAAAGCAGCATCATCCATGGGATCGGGCCACGGCTTTTTTTTGATCTCGCCAAGTTCCCGGGGCAGCTCTCCTGACTTCTTGCGGCCGCCAAATTGGTCATAATTAGGCGGCAGGTTATCAAAGTCAGAATCATAACAGCCTGGTTCGTATTTTTCTCGAAGATCTCGCCATGTGTAATCCCTGCATCGATCGTGAAAACAAGAAAATTTTAAGGCACCGTTGGGTAACTGGATCAAACTGCTGGCCTGGTTTTGCTCGTGCGTCTGGTCCATTGGACAGGCCTCCAGAACGTAAATTTTGCCATATGTTGCCAATTTAACCTGCGCGACCTCGATCCCGTATTTCGCCAACCATTCGCCTGCATCTATCCCTTTCCCCGCCGGGGCCTGTGGTTGCCTCTTCTTTTTTTCTTCCTGCGCGCACGTCAGGGCGTCGTTTATTAGCCCTTTTAGATCCTGAGGATCTAGCGAAGCAGGGCATTCAATCAGTCCGCTTTGACGATGGGGCCGGTCCATGATATTATCGCCTTTTACTGCTTTTGTGCCATATAATTTCGTGATCCGCGAGGGATTGAATGTGGTTTTATCCACGGCGGCTTGCTGATCATCGAACAGTGCCCCCAGATAATTTAAAACTGCTCGTAAATTTGCCACGTTTTCCGGTGTGTTCAGCTGATCAATTTCTATTATGACGTGCGCGCCATTGCCGCTGTCCGCAAGCCAGGAATCAACCCCATAAGTCGCCAGGATGAAATCACGAATCGCCCGCGCCTTATCCACGGCGGCCGTTTTTTCTTCATCGGTCGCAGAAATTCCGGCCGGCCTGGGCGGGTCAACATCAATTAACAACTTTTTTAAACGTGGAATGTCATTATCGCCAGTCAGGGCGCTCAAAGTTTTTAACTTATTATTGCTTCGTGCCATAAGATCGGAAGGAACGGGGTTGATCGTCATGTAAATATTTGCTTTCCCATCCCACGATTTAATTGATGACTTTAGATCATCCAGATTATCAAAATATCCCGCGACCGTCGCCCGCCCTCTCGCTCTCGGGATTCGGACCTCGATCGGGAATTGAATAAAATCAAACAATGTGTTATAATCTGTATTAGTTATTTTCATTCCTCTTTCCCTTCTCTGCCCGCGGGTGCGGGCTTTTTTTATCCCTCCCCTGTTCTCTCTGCCAGCCAACGGTCCAGAGCGTTGACGGGTACTATCCACCGCCGACCAACTTTGACCGCGGGGAGCTCACCTGAATAAACCAGCTGCCGAGTGAAAGTTTCGGAGAGTCCGAGAGCGTCGGCTGCCTGCGGGATGGACAGGGCCAGTTTATTTTGCGCATCCATTTTTTTTATCATTTTTTACGCCCTCCCCGGCCCGCAATTCATCCATGGCTTTTTCGATTCTCTTCTCCACTTGTGGGTCCATTCGATCTGGTCGCCGAAGATAACGGCTCAGGGTGAATTCACTCACACCCATCACTTCGGCGATTTCCCACTGACGAAAACCAGAAATTAAGATTCGCTCCTTGATGTTCATTTTTTTTTCTCCTTTCTTGTTTTTGTTGCCCTTATGAAAAATTTAAGCTAAAATGAGGATATATAAAACCTTTATACATCTGCACATTCATCTGCAAGGAGAATAAACGCATGTTAAATACGTTTTTAAGCGATAAAAAACAAGATTTAGGTTCTCTGTGGTCTATAAAACTAAGATTTAGCCGTTTCTCTGATTATCAGATCAAAGTGTTGCCCGAATTGGTTTTATCCGCAGGAAATGAAAGAATAACCAAAAATAACGTTGAGATAGTTGCGGCTGTGCCGCCGGCACTTAAAAACCCGGGCCCAACTTTTAAAATTTACACACAAGCATCAGAATCTGTTTTTGAAAAGAATTTAGAAGCGAAAGATTTTTTTGAAGTGATGGCCCTTACGAAAGATATAAATCTACAAAAAGGCTTCGGACCTGAGACGGAGAAGGCTATACCAACGGAAGGGATCCTGGATCTGTGCAGAAAATATGGCTTTGATTTTAGTTTTGATGATCCGATCTGGCAGCAGCATAAAATCGCGGGGGTTGAGCTTCGGCACATAAAACGAAAGATGTTCCTGTTGCACTGGCGATTCTCAGTATATGCTGCACTTTATCATGAGGATTTTGACATGATGCGGAAGGTTATCCCGTCAAGTTTAATACCAACCAGCATGAAGGAAGCAGGCGAGGATCTATTACGGGCCGTGGCCATGGACTGGCTTAAACAGGAGGCAGGCGGGCGCGCAAACTTTGAATTAGACTTTACGCCAGAGGGGCCTAAGCTTGATATCATCACCTGGGATCTGTTTAATGCCTGTGACGTATTCCTGACCCTCTTAATAACCGTAGGAGACGCCGGTGGTTTTAAAATATGCGCTAATCCAGATTGCCGATCCTTCTTCATGATTGAAAAGGGCACGGGCAAAGGAAACAAGAAATATTGCGACAATTGCAACTATAAAACCGTCTGGTCCAGGGCTGACCGGGCGAGGAAAAAAGTGCTTAAAAACACATAATAACTATAAATATTTACTTAATTCGTACTTATTTCGTACTTAATTCGTTAACCCCCACGACATACTAAACCCCTATATACAGGGGTTTCCTTGACTTAATTCGTTTAATTCGTTTAATTCGTACATACTTTTATATTTAAGCTTTATTTGCTATGATAAATAAGCGCTCAATTTCACTAAATAAACTCACACGGCCCCAGATGTATATAATAATTCTTTAGGTTTATTTGTTGCAACCGTGTTGCAACAGGAATGATAAGCTGTAAAAGGTAAAAATAAACAGTGTGGATATAGCGGGCTTTGTGATAGGTAGTGATAGGTAAAAAGGCATAATATTCTAACTCCAAAACCGAGGGCTGCGGGTTCGATTCCTGTCTCCCCTGCCATTTTCGAAATTCAGGCCGCGCATATAATGCGTGGCTTTTATAGTAAAAGGAGGAAAAATAAATGTATTTTAAAGAGCCCGGACCGGTCAATACTGTCGATACCATTAAAGCGGCCCTTGCTGCTGCCAGGGAACGCGGGATCAAATATATTGTTATTGCCAGCAACAGCGGTGCCAGTGTTAGTCAATTATTGGCCGAGGACACCGCGGGCATAAATGTGGTGGCAGTTACCCACCATGTAGGCTTTAAAGATCCTGGTGTCGATGAAATGCCGGCTGAAGTCAGAGCTTCTTTGCAGGAAAAAGGGATCCCGGTATATACGGGGACACATTTGCTGGCCGGTGTGGACCGGGGTGTCCGCAATCATTTCGGCGGCGTTTATCCCGCAGAGATAATTGCCCAGACTTTAAGAATGTTTGGCCAGGGGGTCAAAGTGGCAGTGGAAATAGCTGTTATGGTACTGGATGCGGGTTTGATCCCCCATGGCGAAGATATTATTTCCATTGGCGGTACTGCCAGCGGTTCCGATGCCGCCATAATAATCCGTCCGGAACATGCCAATCATTTTTATGATACCGTCATTAAAGAAATAATCGCCATGCCGGTTGTAAAAAAATAAGAGATGTTCACCCATAATTAGTTTTAATCTTGCCCTGGTTTTTTAACCGTTAATACAATATGTGCCGCATCAATGCTGTATCAGAGGACTTTATCCCGGCCTTGCTTACGGGATGAGGTCTGTTTTCGCCTTGCTTTCTATATAAATCTTCTGGCTGGGCAGGGCGAATTCTATTTGTTCATCAGCAAATATCCCCATAATTTTTAAATTGACATCATTTCTGATAAACATGAAGTCCGATAACAGGCTGGTTCTGGTAAAACAATCTATATACAGATCCAGACTGCTGTCACCGAATTTTTCAAAATAAACTGTGATGGTATCGGCATATATGTCAGGATGATCCTTCAACAAATTTTTAATCTTCCCCATGGAAGATTCCAGTTTATCTAGTGGAGTGCTGTAAACCAGAGCCAGCCTGAAAGTAATCCTTCTCCTGCCGATACGGCTGTAATTGGTAATTGGTTCACCGGCCAGAGTAGAATTAGGAACGGTTACATAAGCCTGATCGAAGGATCTGATTCTGGTGCTGCGAAAATTAATCTCTTCGACAGATCCTTCCACACTGGGAGTTTTTATCCAGTCACCCAGAGTAAAAGGCTTTTCGGTAATAATGACCATGCCGCCAAACAAATTGGAAAGAAAATTCTGGGCTGCCAGGGCAATGGCCAGGCCTCCCAGTCCCAGACCGGCAATGAAGCCATTAACATTATAATTCCATTCCTGGGCAATGATCACGATGGCCAATGCTACAATTATAAAACGGATCGCATTGTTTAAAAAAGGGATCAAAATCTTATCCAAATGGAATGTATCTTTGATCTCATCAGGTAAATTACTGGCATGTTCGGTCATTCGTAATAAAGACCAGGCAATAAAGATTATAATGAGGGAGCGCAAAATATGGTGGATGCTATTCTGGAAAGATGCCGGTATCGGCAGGACGCTTAGCGCCGCAAAAAAACCTATTCCTATAAACAGGACCTTTATTGGTTCCTGCAAAGTTTCAAAAACCTGTACCCAAAATTCCATTTGATTTCTTTTAGCAATATTTTGCAGCCAGTTAAGGATATATGTTGACAGGAAGCGTCCCAGAATACAAAAAACCAGGAATATTACTGCAGCAATTATTATGGAATATATCCATTGGTGAAGCGCCAGGAAATCTACCATGGTATAATAACCTGATGATGCCAGTAAATCAGTCATCTCAGCGGTATAACTTCATAGCTATACCTTTCGACCTCCTTTATGCGAGCTTTTGCCGGTATCCAAACACAAAGGAGGGCATGAGCCCTCCACTGCATATTAACTGAAGATCATTAGTTCTTTTCTTCTTTTTCAAGTCGGGCTTTTTCGATTATTTTGTCAGTGTTCTGACCGGGAACCTCTTCATAATGGGAGATCTCCATTCTATATTTGCCCCGTCCCTGGGTCATGGATTTTAAATCAATGGTATAGCGGGCCATTTCGGCCAGCGGCACCTGGGCTTTAATTACCTGCATGCTGCCGGAGGGTTCCATGCCCTGCACCCGGCCCCGTTTACTGTTAAGGTCTCCAATGATGTCACCCATATATTGATCGGGAACTTCGATTTCAGCATTAACAATTGGTTCTAAAAGTACCGGGCGGGCAGATTCCATCCCTTTTCTGAAAGCCAGTTTAGCTGCCATTTTAAAGGCGATTTCAGAGGAATCAACTGCATGATATGATCCATCATATAGAGTCGCCTTGATATTGGTCACTGGATAACCGGCCAGGACCCCTTCTTCAATAGCTTCCAGCAGTCCTTTTTCTACAGCGGGGAAATACTGACGCGGAACTGAACCGCCGAATACCTTTTCATCAAAGACAAATTCGCCGTCGGCATAGGGTTCAAATTCTATCCAGACATGACCATATTGTCCGGCACCACCGGATTGTTTCTTGTGTTTGCCTTCCACTTTGACATTGGCCCGGATCGTTTCCCGATAAGGAATTTTCATTTCCTTGCTGACCACTTCAACCCCATATTTTTTGGCCAATTTCTCCTGAATTATTTCCAGATGGGTGTCACCCATGGTTTTTAAAATAGTCTGTTTGGTTTCAATGTTTTTCTCCACGATTATTGTGGGGTCTTCCTCCAGAATCCTGCCAATGGCACCGCTGAGTTTGTCCTCATCTTTTTTGCTCTTAGGTTCTATGGCCACACTGAAAGTCGGTTCGGGAAATACGATGGGATCGATTATGACGGGATTACCCTTGGTTGCCAGGGTATCACCGGTGACAGTAACCGACAATTTAGCCAGTGCCCCAATGTCCCCCGGTTGCATTTCTGCTACCTGGGCCTGTTCTTTACCGGTCATTATCAACAACTGGGCGATCCTTTCATCTTTTTCTTTATTGGCATTATATACTACACTTTCGCTTTTCATTTTACCGCTGATGATCCGGAAAAGGGTTATCCTGCCAATATAGGGGTCGGCAATGGTTTTAAAAACATGTGCCACCAGGGGATCGTTTTCAATATCCTTACCTGCTGCCAGCAGACTCTGGTCGGGGGAAGCCATGCAATCAACAATAAAGTCCATAACTGGTGTCGCCCCCATATTGGGCAGTGCTGCACCGCAAAAGACAAATACAGCTGACCCTTTTACAGCAGCGGCCTTTATACCAACCAGGATCTCTTCATTGCTGAGTTCTTCACCTTCAAGATATTTGGTAAGTAAATCGTCATCCGCCTCTGCGGCAGCCTCAACCAGCTCTTCCCGATAATTATTAGCCTCATCCAGCATATCTGCCGGAACATCAGCCTCGGTTATTTTACCGCTGCCGTTTTCGATCAGCAGAGCCTTCATATTGATAAGGTCGACTACCCCTTTAAAATCCTGTTCTGCGCCGATGGGCAATTGAACAGGAACTATGTTGTCGGAAAAAGTATCCTTCATTTCATTTAAAGATTTATAGTAATCGGCATTTTCCCGATCCATTTTATTGATAAAGGCTATTTTAGGAATATCGGGGAAATCCCGCCAGACGATTTCAGTTTGAACTTCAACACCTGCCGTCGCAGACAAAACCACCATCATGCTGTCAGCAACATTAAGTGCACCGATAACCTCGAAATAGAAGTCAGCATATCCCGGTGTGTCAAGAAGATTTATTTTATGGTCCCGATACTCGCAGGGAACGATTGCACTGCTGATAGTTATTTGTTTTTTGATCTCCTCTGGCTGAAAATCGGAAACAGTGTTGCCATCATCTACTTTGCCAAGTCTTTTCAATACCCCGGTATTAAAAATCATTGCTTCCACCAGCGAAGTTTTTCCCGTACCTCCATGTCCCACAATCGCTATATTGCGTATTTTACTGGTAGGGTATTCCTTCAATTAAAAAACCTCCTCACAATTTTCTATGGATAAAAAAATGTTACTATACTTTCTATAAAGTATCAAAAAGATTTTGTTAAACATTTTATTTCTTCACATTGAAAACATAAAAGAAAAAATAAAGAATCAGAGCCGCAAATATAAATATTATAATTTGATAATACATTATCCCTTTCATAACATCCATCAACAAGGTAAACAAAATACCCATAACCAGAGGAAAAACCACCAATTTACTGAAAGGCTTGTCCGGATGTTCGGGATCCGATCTCCGCTTTTTTATATAACCTATATTAAATAATAGGAAAAAAAGAATGCAATTGATGATCAGGCTAAAATAGATCATCGCGGTCTCCTGTCTTTAATCAAGATATTCTTTGAACTTAATTCTATATTCGTTGATAAGATGATAATCAGTTAAATCAAGATGAATGGGTGTTACACTTATAAAGCCATCCCGAGCGGCAGCAACATCACTTTCCGGATCCTGCACTTCTTCCTTGATACCGCCGCCCATCCAGTAATAGCTGTTGCCCCGGGGGTCTTTCATTTCGTCAAAGAGATTCTCATAATTACGAGTCCCCAGCCTGGTTATGCGTATGCCTTTAATATGCTCTTCAGAAACTGACGGTATATTGACATTTAAAAGAGTATGGGGCTTTATCCCTTCCTGCATCAAACTTTTGATCATCCGCCGGGTAAAGCGGGCAGCAAAAGTAAAATCCATCTCCTCAGAAAACGAATCCAGGGAAACCGCTATCGATGGTTTCCCCATTATAACACCTTCTGCCGCTGCCGAAACAGTTCCCGAATACAATACATCTGTACCCAGATTAGGTCCGTGGTTGATACCGGAAACAATGAGATCTATGTCCTCCGGCACCAGTCGGCTGACAGCTAGTTTAACGCAATCCACCGGTGTGCCGCCAATGATCCAGGCGGATTTAACATCGATGATATTGCGGGGAACTACTTTAATGGGATCATATACAGTTATAGAATGACCGGTGGCACTTCTTTCCCGGTCAGGTGCCGCCACATAGATCTCAGCTATTTTTCTTAATTCACTTATCAGAGCATGGATGCCCCGGGCCGCAATGCCGTCATCATTAGTCACCAGGATTTTCAATTAAAAGCCGCCTCCCTTTCCAGCAGAGTGATATGGTTAAGGGGCCAGTAAATCATAAAGGCTTTCCCCTTGATGTGATCAATTTGCATCCAGGCCCCCCATGAATGACTGTCGAAACTGCTGTTACGATTGTCCCCCAGAACCAGGAGACTGTCATCAGGAACTGTCACCGGTCCAAAAGTATATAGGATTTCTTCCGCTACATAGGGCTCGTTTAATTCCCGGCCATCAATATGCACCTTACCATCTTTGATCTCCACTGTTTCACCCGGCAGTCCAATTACCCGTTTTAAAAAATCATCGGACGAATTAATAACTTCCGGAGGAGCAAAGACGATAACATCCCCCCGCTGAGGCTCCTTAAAACGATAAACAAATTTGCTGACCATGACCCGATCCTGCAATTGAACAGTAGGCAACATGGACCCGGTAGGGATGATCCTGCCCTCAATGACAAAAGTCCGCAGAATCATAGCTAAAATAAAAGCTATCAGTATGATACTGATCATTTCTTTAAAAAATTCTTTTACATCCTGTTTCAATTGCCCCACTCCAAAACTTAAAATTCATATATATTTACGGTCATCTCATTCTTTTCCTTGTTTTTGGTAAGACCAAACATGACCTTTTTCTCCTTCAGGCTCTTATTTAAAAAATCGACCATATAAATCATTTTATCATCGGCGGGAAAAGTTTTAACTGCAATTAGATTTAGTTTCCCTTTATCATCGTCCACTTCAGGTTCTCCCCTTTCCCTGTATATTTTAAGTTAAGCCCGATCTATTTACAAGTTTATGTTGCAGCTAACATAACAGCAGGCGCAGATCCTTGTGTGGAGGAAAAGAGATAAAGGCGAGGGTTTACCCACCGGAAGCCTCCATAGTAAAAGCCTTTTGTCAGAGTTCAGCCTTTCTCCTTACCACCAGCAGAAGACCGGGCTTTTCCGGAATACAATGATTGCTCCTGCACCGCATGAGCGAGACGCAGGACAGTCCCCCCCCCGGGAGGCTTAGCTCTACTGCTTTGCCCTGCCCGCCACAGGGATAGACCAGATACCAGCAATAAGCTACTGGTGTGGGCTTTACTAATCCCCCGCCACAGGGACGGGCCCTTCGTCTCCCCTTCGGCTCCGCTTCGCTCCGGACAAATGGTCCGTCCCCATGGCTCCTGCTTCCTCGGCCCCCGGCCGTTCTCCCCTAACCAGCCAACTAACCAACTAGCCCTCGGCCCCCGCGGACCGACAAGGGCGTCAGCCCTACACCCGCGCGCCAGCGCGGGTTCGCCTCACGCCTCACACCTTACTCCTCACTCTTTCCAACTTTCCTCTTTCTGCTTTCCCCTACCCAACTATCCAACTATCCAACTAACCAACCACAACATAACAGCAGCAGCAGATCGTCGCTACAAAAACGGCTAATCCCCCATCAGCACCGCTTCATTGCTGCTGAGAAAATACAGATAACTCTCCTTGACCCTCTTATGCAGAATGCTCTCTAAAGCCAGTTTATACAACTGTATCTGTATACGATAAGAATCAATTTTATTCTGGCGGTTTTCGGCATCGATATAATCGGTTTTATAATCCACCAAGACCAGTTCATCCCCCTCGGCAAAATAAAGATCGATGATTCCCTGCACCATCATTTCTTCCTCAGAATCATCAGCAATGCCGCTTAAAACCTCACTAGCTTTACAAATAAAATTAAAAGGCGTCTCTCTCCGGGCCAGATTTGAGGCCAGAGCCCTCTGCCCCAGGGCAGAATGATAAAAATTCAGCACTTTTTCAATTTCCACCGCTGGCGCTTCTTCAGGTTTCAGAAGTTGTTTGTCGACCATTTCCTGGATTTGCTCAAGTATCTCTTCGACACTGCCGACCCGCCCCAGATCAAGATGCTGCAAAACGAAATGAATGATGGTCCCCTTTTCAACCGCCTTGATCCCCTTACCGCTTTCGGCAAAAACCGGACGATGAATAAGGGCGGGCAGATTCAATTCCCCATGACTGAGGTTTTTTTCCTTATGCTGCTGAATCTGAGTAACGGATAGTTTCACCGGAATCTTCCCGGCACTCTTGTATGGATAATTCCAGTTTAAGCGGCTGTTAACCGTATCCTGCCGGACTTCCCGTATCCCGGCGGTAATTTATTAATCCCTGCCAGAGCTGTTCTTTTTCTGCAGTGTTCTTCTGCACATCAAGCTTTATGCTGTTTTTATTGATGACCTCAATATGCCAGCGGGATTCATGCCCCCGGATATCGCCGGAGTTCCAATCTTCCGCGGAGATCTCCCTTAATGCCCGTCCATCCTCATGGCGCATCAATACCATTCCCAGCCAATCAAGGGGAGATCTGGCCTGGGCCAGATTGTAAGGCGACGCCGCTTTGCTCCATTTCTTGACCCCTTTTTCGATATTCTTTACCGACCCCGTCATTATAAGTTTGACCTGGGCCCTAGTCATAGCCACATATAATATTCGCATCTCTTCGGACAGGTTTTCAAATTTAATCTTTTCTCCTATGGCATTACGCAGGATAGTACTGGAATAGGTCCTGAGACTGGTATCCACATAGCGGGGACCCAGACCCAGATCCTTATGCATCAGTATATTCCCCCTCATATCAGAAAGATTGAATTGTTTGCCCAGGCCCGATAGAATCACAATAGGAAATTCCAGACCCTTGCTCTTATGGATGCTCATTAATCTGACCACATTGTCATTTTCCCCCAGAGTCCTGGCTGTACCGATATCCGCCTGGGATGCCGATATTTTCTCAATAAAGCGCAGGAAACTGAATAAACCGTGCATGGTCGAGGTCTCAAAATTTCTGGCTTTGGAAAACAATAATCTTATATTGGCCATACGCTGAGTCCCCCCCGGCATAGCTGTTACATAATAAAGGTAGCCCGTTTCCAGCATCAATTGCCAGATCAGTTCCTCCAAAGGCAGATAGCGGGCCATCTTTTGCCATTTATCCAGATCTTCCCGGAATGAATTGATCTTTTGCTGCAGTACCCCTTCTTCCTGATAGTTCACCAGGGCCAGGTAAAAACTCTTATTGCTGCTGCTCAGGCGTATATGGGCCAGTTCTTCAAGGTTAAAATGAAAGACCGGCGATCTTAAAACACTGATAAGTTCGATATCCTGCCGGGGATTATCGATTATCTTCAATAGATTGATGAACATACTGATTTCCACTGCATCCAGGTAACCGCTGTTGACATCGGCATAAGAAGGTATCCCTTCACTGGTGAACACCTCGGTAAACACATCGATCCAGTTTTTATTGGTGCGCAGCAAAATAACGATGTCCTTGTAAATTACATCCCGGTATGTACCGGCCCCTTCATCATAAATTTTATTTTTTAATAATTCCTTTATTCTGGCTGCTGCCACATAGGCTTCCAGCTGGATCTGATTAAGTTCCCCGATTTCCTCCGGCATTTCCTCTCCGGCTGCAGGGTCCTGATTATCTATGAGGGTCAATTCCACTTCTTTCATGCCCTCAGTGATATTAATGTCATCTTTTCCCGGGTACAAAGCAGCATCACTGTCATAATCTATTTCACCAAAAGCCTGGGACATGATATTTTCGAATATATAATTGACCGCTGCTAATATATTGTCGGTACTGCGAAAATTCTTGCGCAGGAAGATGCGGCGGTCAATTTCATCTTCACCGTCTTTGAAAGCATGGTATTTCCCCATGAACAATGTAGGATCGGCCAGACGGAATCGGTAGATACTCTGTTTGACATCCCCCACCAGAAATAAATTGTCTTCATTTTTAACCAGATTTATTATGGCTTCCTGGACCTGATTGCTGTCCTGATATTCATCAACGAATACATAAGCAAACCGCTGGCGGTATTCGTAAGCCATCTCCTCGTGGCTTAAAACTTTTAATGCCAGATGCTCCAAATCACTGAAATCCAGCAGACCTTTTTCACTTTTTAAGTTTTGATAAATTGTGCTAAACCGGATAACCATTTTTTCCAGGTATTCCATGGCCGGATGCAGGCGGTTCAAATCATCCATCAGTTCCGCCAGGGATTTACCAGAAAAATTATTTTTTATGTTATCGAGAACTTTCTTCGCTTCGTCCCGAAAGTCTTTGGCCTCCTCCCGCAGCTTCACATCACAATCTGTTTTTCCCCCTTTTAAATTGGAAAATTTGAGCAGCAGCAATTGATCAATAAAAATCGGCAAGGATGCCGGCAGTATTTCTATTAGTTCCTGGATTTTATCCTGGTCTTCTATGAGAACCGGCAGGTAGTGATCAGGCCCGCCAGGTTTTCCAGCAAGATAAGCTGCCTTCTGCAGCAATTCCAGGGCGCCTTCCAGCTGGAGGGTGCTTTGCTCCGCAATAGCCGCCGCCAGTAAAGAGGCAGCAAAGCCCTCACTGTCAAGGCCGAAATCAGCCGTTTTTTCCTGCAGCCATCCGTAAGGATCAGGTTTGCTGCGGATAAAATCATAGATGGTAAGAATCAAATCCTGCAGATTCCTGTCATCCCGTCCCGCTGAAAACATCTCCAGCAATTCATAGAAATAATCCTGCCCTTCTTCATATTCCCTTTCCAGAGCTTCTTCGACTGCTTCAGTTTTTAAAAGCAGCATTTCCGTTTCTTCCCCCACTTTTAAAGCGGGATCGATTTCCGCCAGATGAAAATTGTTCTTCACCACTGACTGGCAGAAAGAGTGGATGGTGCTTATCTGGGCTTTACCCAGCAAATCTATCTGGCGGCGCAGGTTTTCATCCAGTCCACCCGAAGCCTCCAGGCGTTTCATTATCGCTTTTCTGATTCTTTCCTTCATTTCACTGGCGGCTGCCCGGGTAAAGGTAACTATCAATAATTTATCGATATCAACGCCATCCTCAATGATGATATTTATAACCCTTTGCACCAGGACGGCCGTTTTACCCGATCCGGCTGCCGCTGTTACCAGAAGGTTGCTGTCCCTGGCATTGATGGCTGCTTGCTGTTCAATGGTCCAATTAACCATTATTATCCCCTCCCCCGGCCGCCATAATCTTCCTTAATACATCCTCATCAGTCATTTTTCTGACAAAGCGGTAAGAGTTATCGTCCAATAATACATCAAACTGGCAGACGGATCGGAATTGGCAATAGCGACAGGCCGTATTCCCATCATAATTGGAGGGCATTATCCCGGTCCGCCCCTCTAAAATGGCAGCGCTGATTTCTCCCACCTGCTGGTTGATATGTTTAATCAATGCAGCAAATTCCAATTCGGTGAGTGCATTTGATTTGGCCCCCACCTCATCATTTTTTGTGACCTGGACCGGCAATATTTCTGAATATCCGGCAATATCCCGGTCCATTTGCCGGATCACATTGACATCCCGGACCACCAGTCCCGTCATTTTCATCTTTTTTAAGATCTCTCTTTCAATTATATCCTTATCCCGGCTGTCAGTATTTATCATGGGATCATCGATTTTAAAATAGAAAACACCCCCCGGCTGGGGAGTTTTACCGCTGAAGGCCGGTACGGCCCGCAGAACTGAATCAAGGTAGAGGAACAATTGCAGGGAAAAACCATTATAGATATCCGACAGGCTGAGGTCTTTACTGCCGGATTTATAATCTATGACCCGCACATAAATATCTTCGCCGGTTTCCAGCAGGTCCACCCGGTCGATACGCCCTTCCAGATATACTTTTTCCCCGGAATCAAGTTCGAAAACCATGGGGGGCAAAGTGCCTTGTAAACCAAAGGACACTTCATAATAGGCGGGGACAAAATCGCCCCGTTTTATATGCAAGGTCAGAGTCCAGGCAGCCCGCCGGCAGATCCTTTTTAATCTGGTCACCAGATACTCATAGCGCGGCGAGCTTTTTAAAATCCCACTGTTATAATCTAAAACCAGTTGATCCATGATCCCATCAATCAAGGCAAAGCATTGTTTTTGTCCGAGATCTTTCCATTCCATCCCTATTTCATTTAAACTACGGGCAAAATTCAACAGACCCAGATGAAAAAGCTCTCCTATATCCGGGGCTTCCATGGCAAATATTTTTCTGTCCCGGGGTTTTAACCCATATTCTATAAAATGAGCAAACTGACAGCCATTAAATTTTTCCAGGCGGGAAATGCTGGTTTTAAAAGGGCTTTTATATAGTTTTTGCGCCAGGGAACTATCGATGGCTGCCTGCTGGTTCCTATGTTTAAATCCCTGGAGAACTGCGGACAGTCTATCCTGCCACAATTCATTTTTATAATACCATTCATAGGCATCCCACCAGTATTCCTCGATTTCACTACCCTCCAGATGATCTTTCAAATTCAAGATCAAAGGACTGAAGGTCCCCCGGGGGGTTGTGATCATATTCAGGTCCTGGTGTCCCAGCAGATGTTTCTCCCGCTGGATAATGAGCCCGGGAAACAGTATCTTCAAGCGGTCGATGATTATTGAAGGATGCAGTGGCCGGCCATCCTCATCAGCTAAAGCGCAGCTGATCCACAAAAAATCGGAGGCCCGGGCCAGGGTCTCATAAATACTGAAATTTTCCCGGGCCATTCGATAATCATAATCTAATCCCAGATCCAGGCCTTTTTCTTTTAAGAGCAGTATCTCTTCTTCCGAAAGGAGTTTGTGTTCTTCCGGTCTGGCCGGCAGTGCCCCGTCATTGGCACCGATCAAAAAAACTGCCTTGCTGGTAAAACCTTTTGACCGGCTGACACTGCCAATAACTACTTCATCTGCTCTGGTGGGGATAATACCGATTTTATAGGAAGCAAATCCGGCTTCCAGCAAACGGTGGAATTGTTTTAGATCAACTATTTCGTCACCTAAAAATTCCACCAGCTGGTCTAAAACCATCATGACAATGTTCCATATCTGGGTGTTTTCATTGACATATTCAAATAGCTTTAATTCATAAAGTTCATCTATATAGATTTCTATCTTTTCCCGCAGTTTGATTGCTTCCAGATAGTCATAAAAATCCCCCGCCATGTCCCGGCAGGTTTTACTTTTTTTCAACTTTCGTTCCAGTGCATCCAGAGGCTTAATCAGCCTTTCCCGACTGGCATTTATACTCTCCAGATCTTCATCATTTTCTAATGTGAAAGGTTCTTTCCAGCGACTGCCCCTGATACCATAACGAAGAACATAGTTTTCCAATTCATCACATTCCTGCTGGCCTAAATCGCTGAAACCAGCTTTCAGGTAACGAAATATTTCATTATAGCGATACCCCCTAATGATAATCTCCAGTGAGGCCAGGAGGGATTCGATAATGGGATTGCCCATTATCCCCCGCTTTTCATCCAGGAAAAAGGGGATGTCATTTTCAATAAAAGCCTGTCTTAACCAGCTGCTGTATTCTTCCATATCAGTGCAGACCACCATAATATCCCGGAAGCGGTAATTTTGCTCCCGGACCAGTCTGATGATTGCAGCAGTAACATTTTCTATTTCGCTTCTTATATTGGCAGCAGCGAAAACCTGCAGGTTATTTACTGGAGAGAGAAATTTATTATAAGGATAGGCGAAAAGTTCTTTTTCCAGAAACAACATTTCTTCCCGGCGGATGATCCTGCTGCCCCGCTGGTTAAGATCGATGATTTCCTCTTCCACAGCGTATTCTGCTGCTGTTTTCAGCAGCTTTTCATAAGTAAGACGGGGTACATGGAATATCTCCCGGTCACGGTCCGCGGATTCATTGCCCAGGACCAGGGAGATGGTTATGTCCCGACAATGAAGGGCCATTTTAGCCAGCATTTTAAGTAATTGGGGACTGAAGATATCAAATCCATCGATCCAGACCCGGGCATGGCGTAAAAAATTGGTCTGATCAATTTTTTCGATGACTAAATTAATATAATCTTCCGTATCAATATAAGTATCCTGCAGATATGCATTAAAGCTTTTATAAATTAGCAGCAGGTCATTTAATTTGCCTTTTAACAGCCTTTCTTCCGGTAAAGTGTCCACCATTTCCTGTAATGTTTCCGTATCCAGGTCATTGCTTTTGAAATCCCGGAGTGACTCACTGACTATATCAATAAACCCGCTCTGCTGAAAGGCCCCTTTAAACACTTTTAGTTCCGGTCCCAGTTGGTCGATGATTTTCCCCATCACCATGTTTTTCCCCTGTTCATTGATGGTGCTTCTGGTCCTGCCCCCGGCTTCATGCAGGATTTTATAGCCCAAACGATTAAAACTTAGAATTTCGATTTCCATTATTCCCTGGCGGCCAATGCCTTTAATCAGGTTTTTTTCTGATTCCAGAGTGAATTGTTCGGGAACTATCAGGTATAAAGGGTCATCAACGCCCTCCTGCAGGAATTTTGCTATTTCATTAATCATATAATTACTTCTGTCAATATCAGCACGTCCCAGGATATAGCGAAAAGCCATATATTCTCCTCCCTTGAATTAACCCCACGCTTTTAAAATAATATTTACTTTATTATAGTTTATTTGCTTTTCCTTGATCGGAATCCTTCTCCTTTAAATTGCTGGGGAGCAGGATGGAAAGCAGGAGACAAACCAGAGTAATGATAATGAATAATTTAAAGATGATATGCAAGGCAGAATTGACGGCTATTGCCACATTTTGCAGTGATATTTTCAAGCCGGCGGGCAGAGAATACAGTGTATTGGGATCAACACCAGTTATTCCCTGACTGACAAAATAGTTCACGATATTACGGTTAAAAACACCGCCAAAAATACCAATCGCAATAGTCTGACCCAGAGAACGCACCAGTGAATTCAGTCCGGTAACAGCACCCCTCTGGTTATAGTCAACCGAAGCCTGTATGGCAATTGTCATGGTGGTAAAACATCCGCCAAAACCAAACCCCATTATGAAAGTGCTGATGATAACGATTATCAAAGGGGATTTGATTCCCAGCAGCAGTAAAGGCAGGGTACCCAGCAGCAGCACCAGCATAGCAGCGCCGGTTACGGTTCTTTCTCCATATTCAGGTATGGCCCGGGCCAGGATAAATGCCGACAATAGCCAGGAGACAGACATGGGAGCCATGGCCAGACCAGATATAGTCGGTGAATAACTTAAAATGTTTTGTATATATACCGGCATATAAACATCGGCACCGATAAGTACTGCCGCAGCCAAAAAACTGATCAGGTTTATTACAGTATTGTTTCTGGTCAGGATCGCGAAAGGAATTACAGGTTCGCGGGCATTTTTTTCTATGTAATAAAATATTAACAGTAGAATACACATAAAAGCAAGTGACAGCAATGCTTGCTTGCCGCCGGAGGGGACTCCTAATAAAAGGGTGATGATGGCAACGGATAAAACCAGTATACCCGCATAGTCAATGGAAGGCCGCTTTTTCTCCCCTTCTTCCTGAAAGTATTTTTGCAGCAAAATTATACACAGAATGCCAAAAGGCACATTGATAAAAAACACCCAGTGCCAGGAAAGCACATCAATTAAAAAGCCGCCTACGAAGGGGCCGATGACACTGGCAATGCCCCAGACCGCATTTAACCAGCCCTGGACCTTAGCCCTGTCGGCAAGGGTGAAAATATCGCCGACAATGGTATAGGTGACAGTAAAGATGGATCCAGCACCTAATCCCTGCAAGGCGCGAAAAGCTATCAGCTGATGCATGTTCTGGGATAAACCGCATAGACAGCTGCCAACCAGGAAAATTCCTATACCGATAAATAGTACGTTTTTCCTACCAAATACATCAGCCAGTTTTCCATAAATCGGTGTGGAAACAGAAGAAGTCAAAAAATATGCGGAGAAGACCCAGCTGATCAGGCCAAAACCGCTTAAATCTTTGACGATGGTAGGTATAGCAGTTGTCACCACCGTACCTTCAATGGCTCCCATAAACATAGCTACCATCAAAGCAATGGTGATGTTCCTTTTATTTGAATCCATATCAATAATCTTTTCCCGGTATTATTCTATGATTAAGGGCATGACGCCACGGATAATATTATACTATTTACGCTTCGCATACCGCGATTCTACTGCATAAAACCCCACAGATCATTCTGTTTAGCCAGGATCATCACCCAGGCTATCCCCAGCCATATGATCATAGCGGCCACCCCCAGGAATTTGTCCATTCCCGACATTTCCCTGCCCTTGCCCACAAAATAGAAGATCATGATCAGATTGTAAAAGGCGATCAATCCCAGTGCGATATAAAAAAAGCTTATCCATTCGCCCGCGACCCAGCCTACTATAAAAAAGGCAATCAATATACTGATTTCCATTATGGCACTGCGCATATTCAATCCTCCCCCAGTTAACTTCAATATACGACAGTTCATTTCCTGCCTTAGTAATGACAGGCCGAGGGATAATTCAAAAAGCAGCGGGTTCTACTTTAGCAAAAGTATTCGGGCCCCCACTGCCAGCAAGACGATCCCTAAAATGTCCAGATACTGAAAACCTATTTTTTTCATCCCAAAGACTCCCAGGCTGTCTATCAATACCGCTGTCGATATCTGGGCAACAATGATTGCAGTTGTGGCATTGCCGACTCCCACTGCCGGAATTGTTTTCACCACGGCATAAATGATTATGACATTTAGTACCCCACCTAAAAGCGCATAATATGGCACAGTACCGATTTTAGAAAAGCTGCCCCACCCCACCCCCAGAAACAATATGATCAAAAGAACTGTAACCAAACCAATTACATGAACCAGTAATGTTGATTGCCAGATTCCCAGTATTTTTCCCAGGGCAGCATTCCAGGTCCCCTGAACGGCCATAGCACTTCCGGCTGCTGCGGCCAATAAAAGAAAAAGCCAGTTCATAATTGTCCTGCTTCCTTTCCCTTTTAGCTTTATTGTCCTGATCATCCTGGCTTTTTATGCAATAATTATAAATAGGTCGCGGCAATAATAATGATTATCCCGGCGGCAAACCCCAGCCAGCGGCTGCGGGGACCTTTCAATCCTGCCTGGGGCCATAATTGGAATAAAACCAGATATATCATGATACCGGCAGCAACACCCAGCAAAAAAGGCAATATTTCCGGGAGGCTGCGCACAGCCCCCAAACCAAGCAAAGTCCCGGCCGGCGTAACCATAGCGACCAACATGATTTTCAGCAATACTTTGCTTTTCTTCATACCCCCCATTATCAAGGGAGCCGCAATGGCCATTCCCTCCGGTATATTGTGGATAGCTATTCCCAGAGCTATCACTGCACCGGTTCGAGCTTTCAGTTCACTGCCCAGGGCAATTGCCATGCCTTCCGGCAGATCATGCAAAGCAATCCCCAGCATTATCAAATATCCCAAAGTAATCAATGACTGTTCCTGGCCGGAAAACCTATGCAGCAAAATCTTATCCGCCAGAAATAAAACCGCCCCGCCCAGAGCTATCCCCATTATTACATTTAAACTGCGAAAATATAAAAAAGCAGAGGGCAGCAAATCAAAAACCACTACAGCTGTCATTACACCGGCTGCCAGACCCAAAAATACCGCCAGACTCCGATTACTCCATTGTCTTTTTACGAACAGCAGTACAGCACCTGCCGCAGTACATAATCCGGCCAGCAAACTTATTATTAACAAATATGCCATCTATCTTCCTTGTCAAAATTCGCTTTGCTTAAACATATGAGTTTAATAAGAATAATATTATTTCGCCTAAATATTCTGACAACGAATGCAGGAATATGATATAATTTTTAATAGCATATAGACTACCAGGGAATCATTTCAGCCAGGCTTAGCATCGGCGCATTAAACGGGTTAGTGGTGGTAAAATAGACTATTTCAGCGAATTAAACAGACCGGACAGACGAGGTGAAGGTCGTTGAAAGGGCAAGCCCCGCGAATATTACGTAGTGTTTACGTGAAAAAGCGGGGCTTGTCTGTTTTAAAAAGCAGTTTTTCCATTGGCCAGGGAGTACTCCAGTCTTATGGTTCTTCCCGGCTGATACTCAATATTCAAAAAGTCCTGGGGATCGGTAGAGTTGATACTGACGATTTCCATTTCATAATTACTCAAAGGACTGGCCAGTATAAATCCCCCTGAGGGAAGTTTAATCGAAATATAATCGGGCGTTTCCTGGCTCAGTAATTGCGTAGGATCAGGATCATAAAGTATCATTGCATAAGCCCCCCGGTTTGTTCTTTCAATTCATTCAGTTTGGCAATGGCATCTTTAAGACCGCCTACCTGATCTATCAATCCGCATTTAACCGCATCTTCTCCTACTAATACAGTTCCAATATCACGAGCCAGATCCCCGGTTTTAAACATCAGATCTCTAAAAGTTTTTTCTTTTATCTGAGAATGTTCAGTAATAAATTTAACCACCCGGTCCTGCATTTTATCCAGATATTCATATGTCTGGGGCACTCCTATTATATCATAAATACACATTTATATATTATGTACATACAACAAGAAAAGCTTAATTTTTATGTTTTAAATTATGATATAAACAACTTATACTTAATCCAAGATCCTCAGAAATCTC
>Ga0123335_1000143_pt1 | contig 110511 bp, 94 predicted proteins | sample BiotimSIPDNA_2_FD_89707 | JGI IMG/M metagenome (GOLD analysis project Ga0123335, IMG submission 89707) | Anaerobic biogas reactor microbial communites from Washington, USA - Biogas_R2 time_0 SIP DNA | ecosystem: Engineered > Bioreactor > Anaerobic > Unclassified | place: Washington, USA... | reverse complement strand
GCCATGGTCACCGTCAGGTCGTTGCCGATGACCTTGAAGGCGATCTGGTTGACCACCTCCGGGATGACGGGGTTGACCTTGCCGGGCATGATCGACGAGCCGGGCTGCATCGGCGGGAGGTTGATCTCGTTGATCCCCGCCCGCGGACCCGACGAGAGCAGGCGCAGGTCGCTCGCGATCTTCGACAGCTTGATCGCCAGCCGCTTCACGGCCGACGAATACATCACGAACGCGCCGGTGTCCTGGGTGGCCTCCACAAGGTTCGCGGCCAGGACGACGTCGAGGCCGGTGATCCGCGCCAGGTGGGCCGTCACCTTGTCCGCGTAACCCGGCTCCGAGTTGATCCCGGTGCCGATAGCGGTCGCCCCCATGTTCACTTCCAGGAAGAGCCGGGCGTTCTGCTCGAGGCGCTCCACCTCCTCCTCCAGCGTCACGGCGTAGGCCTCGAATTCCTGGCCCAGGGTCATGGGGACCGCGTCCTGAAGCTGGGTGCGCCCCATCTTGAGGACCCGGGAGAACTCCTCCCCCTTTTTCCGGAAGGCGTCCACCAGGGCGCCGAGCACCGCCACCAGCTTCCGGTTGGAGTTGTAGAGCGCGACCTTGACCGCGGTGGGGTAGGCGTCGTTGGTCGACTGCGACAGGTTCACGTGGTTGTTCGGGTGGCAGTGGTCGTAGTCCCCTTTTTCACGCCCCAGGAGTTCCAGGGCGCGGTTGGCGATCACCTCGTTGGCGTTCATGTTGGTCGAGGTGCCCGCGCCCCCCTGGATCATGTCGACCACGAACTGGTTGTGATATTTTCCGTTCCGGATCTCGCGGCAGGCGGCGACGATGGCGTCGCGGAGTCCGGGCCCGAGCAGTCCCAGCTCGAAGTTCGCCTCGGCCGCCGCTTCCTTCACCATCGCCAGCGCCTGGATCAGCGTGGGAAAGAAACTGAGCGTCACCCCCGAGATGTTGAAGTTCTCCACCGCCCGCAGCGTCTGGATGCCGTAAAACGCCTCCCGGGGCACCTCGCGGTCGCCGAGCAGGTCGTGCTCCGTGCGCATGCTGCCCGACTCGTACTGCGCGGTGTAGCCGAGGATCCGCGTGTTGGCGTTGCGCATGCGCCGGGAAATGACGCGGGTGATGTTCGCCAGGATCTTCAGCGTGGTCCCGGGGTTGGTCCGGAAGAAGTCGCGATGGATGTCAAGCAGCGTCGTCCGGCCCACCGCCCGGGCGGAGGTGGAATGGAGCGAATCCTCCTCCCAGATCCCTTCGCCGATGAAATCCCCCTTCCCGAGCAGGGCCAGCCTCACCTCGATCCCGTAGGGGTCGTTCTTGAACAGCTCCACCTCCCCTTCGTAGATGACGAAGATGTCCTCCCGCGGGCTGTTCTCACTGAACAGGAGGTCGCCCGGTACGCACCGCTTCTCCCGGACACCTTCGGCCAGGTCGCGCAACTCCCCGTCACTGAGGTTCTTGAAAAGCTCGATCCCCTTGAGGAACCTGGAGATGTTCTCTTTTTCCATGATCGTCCCCCTTCTGCCGGTTTTCCCGGATTGATTGTACACCAGCCGGGGGAAAAGGGCATCGTCGGTGGGCGCCCCCGCGGCGGCCGCGATTTGCTACAATAAAGGCAAACGGGAGGGAGGGCTTCATGCGGATACTGAACCGGGTTTACGGGACGATTTTCCTCTTCGGGCTGCTTGCGGCCCTGGGCGGGAGCGCCTGCGCCGGACGCGTGGCCCATGTTCCCGTGTCGGAGGAGGCGATCCGGCGCGCACAATTCGCCCTCAAGGAGGGGGACCAGGCCTTCGCGCGGCGGGATTACTACGCCGCCCTGATCCGCTACCTCGAGGGCTCCAGACACAACCCCAACAGCGAGGTGATCGCCAACCGACTCGGAGTCACCTACGCGACACTGGGGTTCTACGACCGGGCGGAGGAGACGTTCCGGCGCGCCGTGGGACTCAACCCCAAATTCGCCCAGGGCTACAGCAACCTCGGGTCGGTCTACTTTCTCAAGAACAACCTGCGCCGGGCGGAACGGAACCTTAAAAAGGCGATCCGGCTCGACAACGGGGCAGCGTCCTTTCACCTCAACCTCGGAACCCTCTACCTGGAGAAAAACCAGGTCGCGCAGGCGATGGAAGAGTGGCGCCGCGCGTTCGAACTCGACCCCCTCTCCCTGTCCGGCAGCGGCGCCGTGAACCTTTCCCGGGGGGGGCGCGTCTCCCCCGGGGAGAGGGCGTACATGATCGCCCGGCTCTATGCCCGGCAAGGGAATATGGAGCTGGCGCTCCGGAATCTGCGCCAGGCGATCGAACTCGGTTTTTCCGACACCAAAGCCATCCGGAAGGAACCCGACTTCGAACCGCTCCGGCAGGACCCCCGCTTCACGGACTTCGTAAGAAGCCTGGACACCCTGACTCAGCTTCAGGACAAAGGGGATATCGGGTCCGCCGCCCCGTAGTCTCAATGGGGCCGGTCTCCACCGGCCCCATTTCGAGGGCTGCGTCCGCTGCCGCGGGCAAGTCGGGCGCGCGGCCGCCCGGGGAGAGCGCCAAGGCCGCCACAACGGTATCGACATGCCCCAGACATCCATCGCTCTGCGCGCCCCTGCCAAGCCAAACCCGCAAACCCGACCTCCCGGGGCGCATTGACTCCCCCCCCCCTATCTGATAGGTTATGCTGTTCATATCCTCTGGAGAGTGTCTCCAATGTTCAGTGCGATCCTCACCAAAATCATCGGCAGCAAAAACGACCGGGACCTGAAGGCAATAGCCCCCATCGTCGAACACATCAACGCGCTCGAACCGGAAATGGCCGCCCGGTCGGACGCGGAGCTCCGGGAGCTGACCCCCCGGTTCCAGGAGCGCCTGGCCGCGGGGGAGACGCTGGACGACCTGCTCCCCGAGGCTTTCGCCGCCGTCAGGGAGGTGTCCAAGCGGACTCTCGGCATGCGCCATTTCGACGTGCAGCTCGTCGGCGGCGTAGTGCTGCACCGCGGCAAGATCGCGGAAATGAAGACGGGAGAGGGGAAGACGCTGGTGGCCACCCTGCCCGCCTACCTGAACGCGCTGGAGGGGAAAGGGGTCCACGTCGTCACCGTCAACGATTACCTCGCCGCGCGCGACTCCGAATGGATGGGGAAGATCTACCGCGCCCTGGGCCTGACGGTCGACTGCATCCGGCACCCGCTCAGCGACCAGGAGCGCAAGACGGCCTACGCCGCCGACATCACCTACGGCACGAACAACGAGCTGGGGTTCGACTACCTGCGCGACAACATGAAGTACGACCTGTCCGACTGCGTCCAGCGCGGGTTCCACTACGCCATCGTCGACGAGGTCGACTCCATCCTGATCGACGAGGCCCGGACACCGCTGATCATCTCCGGCCCGGCCGAAGAGTCGACGGACAAGTATTTCAAGGTGGACCGCATCGTCCCCAGGCTCCAGCGCGACATCGACTTCCAGATCGACGAAAAGGCCCGCACGGTAAACCTGACCGAGGAGGGGGTGGAGAAAGCCGAGAAGCTGCTGGCGGTGGGGAACCTCTTCGAACCGCAGAACATGGACTGGGTCCACCACACCTACCAGGCCCTGAAGGCCCACCTCCTCTTCAAACGAGACGTCGACTACATGGTCAAGGACGGGGAAGTCGTCATCGTGGACGAATTCACCGGCCGGCTCATGCCCGGGCGGCGCTACAGCGACGGGCTGCACCAGGCGCTGGAAGCCAAGGAAAACGTCAAGGTCGAGCGCGAGAACCAGACTCTGGCCACCATCACCTTCCAGAACTATTTCCGGATGTACAAGAAGCTGGCGGGGATGACGGGGACCGCGGAGACCGAGGCGGCGGAGTTCTACAAGATCTACAAGCTCGAAGTCAACGTCATCCCGACCAACCGGCCCCTCATCCGCGAGGAATACCGTGACGTCGTCTACCGGACCGAGCGCGAGAAGTACAACGCCGTCGTCGAGGAGATCAAGGAGCTGTACGGGAATGGGCGCCCGGTGCTCGTCGGAACCATCTCCATCGAGAAATCGGAGAAGCTGAGCGCGCTGCTGAAAAGGCAGTCGATCCCCCACGTCGTCCTCAACGCCAAGTACCACGCCAAGGAGGCCGAGATCGTAGCCCAGGCAGGGCGCAGGAAGGCGGTGACGATCGCCACCAACATGGCCGGCCGCGGCACCGACATCCTGCTGGGGGGGAATCCCGAATCTCTCACCCTGCAGTCGTTGCGGGAAAAGGGGCAGGACCCGGCCCAGGTCCCGCCCGAGGAGACCGAGAAGATCCGGCGGCACTGGGACGAGGTCTGCACCCGGGAGCGCGAGGAAGTCATCGCGGCGGGGGGGCTGCACATCCTCGGCACCGAGCGGCACGAATCGCGCCGCATCGACAACCAGCTGCGCGGTCGCTCGGGGCGGCAGGGCGACCCCGGGACTTCCCGCTTTTACCTGTCCCTCGAGGACGACCTGATGCGGATCTTCGCCAGCGACCGCGTCTCGGGCATCATGCAGTCGCTCGGGATGGAGGAGGGGATCCCGATCGAGAGCAAGCTCATCACGCGCCAGATCGAACGGGCCCAGAAGCAGGTGGAGGCGCGCAATTTCGAGATCCGCAAGCACCTGCTCGAGTACGACGACGTGATGAACAAGCAGCGGGAGGCGATCTACAGCATCCGCCGCGAGCTGCTCGAAGGGGTGGAACAGCGCGGCTACATCCTGCAGCTGGCCCAGGACATCCTCGAAGACATGCTCGACAGCTTCACCCCGCGGGACAAGGCGCCCGACACCTGGGACCTGGAGGGGCTGCGCGTCGCGGTGGGAAACCAGTTCGGCTTGAACCTGAACGACCTGGGGATCGACCTCGGCCAGGCCGCCTACCCGGACCTGGCCGGGGGGCTCACCGACAGGGTCCGTTCCCTGTACGAGCAGAAGGAAAAGCGCCTGGGACCCGAATACCTCCGTTTCCAGGAGCGGATGATCATGCTGCAGGTGCTGGACATGCAGTGGAAGGACCACCTCTGGTCCCTCGACCACCTGAAGGAGGGGATCGGGCTGCGGGGCTACGGGCAGCGCGACCCGTTGATCGAATACAAGAAGGAGAGCTTCGACATGTTCGAGGCGCTCCGGACGAGGATCGAGGAGGAGACGATCCGCTTCCTCTACCTTTTCGAGCCGATCAGCCAGGAGGAGCACGACGCCCGGGAGCGCGAACGCGAGGAAGCGCGGCGCCGGCTCGAGCGCGAGCAGAAGGAGCAGCGCCTGGTCTACAGCGCCGGGGCCGACGGCCCCGCGGTCCCCGAGAAGCGGGAAGTGGCCAAGGTGGGGCGCAACGCCCCCTGCCCCTGCGGCAGCGGCAAGAAGTACAAAAAGTGTCATGGTGCGTCATAATCAGCCAATCTTTTCGATAAGCCGGTGAGCCTATGGTTAAAGAGATTGAGATCAAGGAAACCCTTACCTTCGACGATGTCCTTCTGGAACCCGCCTACAGCGATCTCCTCCCCTCCGAGGTGGAGATTTCCACGCGCCTGACGCGCAACATCACCCTGAACATCCCGCTGCTGAGCGCGGCCATGGATACGGTGACCGATTCCCGGATGGCCATCGCGATGGCGCAGCAGGGGGGGATCGGCGTCATCCACAAGAACATGACGGTCGAAAAACAGGCGGAGGAGGTCGACCGGGTCAAGCGCTCCGAGAGCGGGATGATCGTCAACCCCATCACCATGTCCCCCGACCAGAAGATCCACGAAGCGGTCGAGGCGATGAAGCACTACAGGATCTCGGGCCTCCCCATCACCTCCGGCGGAAAGCTGGTCGGCATCCTGACCAACCGCGACCTGCGCTTCGAGACCCGGCTCAACATCAAGATCTCCGAACTGATGACCAAGGAGAACCTCATCACCGTCCCGGTGGGAACGACGCTGGAGGAGGCCGAAAGCATCCTGCACCGCCACCGGGTGGAGAAGCTCCCGGTCGTGGACAGCAAGTACCGGCTCAAGGGGCTGATCACGGTGAAGGACATCCAGAAGAAGATCGCCTACCCGAACGCGTGCAAGGACCGGCTGGGCCGGCTGCGTGTCGGCGCCGCCATCGGCGCCACCGGCGACTTCATGGACCGCGCCGAGGCCCTGGGGAAGGCGGGGGTTGACGTCATCTTCATCGACACCGCCCACGGCCATTCCGCCCGGGTCATCGAGGCCGCCCGAATGGTCAAGAAGCGGTTGCCCGACATCGACCTCGTCGCCGGCAACGTCGCCACCGCCGAGGGGACGGCGGCGCTCATCAAGGCGGGCGCGGACGCCGTGAAGGTGGGGATGGGCCCCGGGTCGATCTGCACCACCCGCATCGTCAGCGGCGCCGGCGTGCCCCAGGTCACGGCCATCATGGAGTGCGCCCGGGCGGCCCACAAATCGGGCGTCCCCATCATCGCCGACGGGGGGATCAAGTTCTCGGGCGACATTTCCAAGGCGCTGGCCGCCGGGGGGGATTCCGTGATGATCGGCTCGCTGTTCGCCGGGACGGACGAAAGCCCCGGCGAGGTTGTCCTGTACCAGAACCGCAGCTACAAGGTCTACCGCGGCATGGGATCGCTCGAAGCCATGAAGGCGGGGAGCCGCGACCGCTACGGCCAGGAGGGGGCCTTCTTCGAGGGGAAGCTGGTGCCGGAAGGAATCGAGGGGATGGTCCCATTCAAGGGGAGCGTGGAAGTCATGATCCCCCAGCTGACCGGGGGGTTGCGCGCAGGCATGGGATATTGCGGCTGCCGGAGCATAGAGGAGCTGCAGACCAAGGCCCGGTTCATCCGCATCACCTCCTTCGGTCTCCGGGAAAGCCACGTCCACGACGTGCTGGTGACCAAGGAAGCACCGAACTACCGTACCGAGCTGTAGGGGGCCGGGGAGCGGCCCCGGAGCCCGGAAGGCCGCCGGAATAACATCGCTGGCACTGCGTGCCCCGGCCGATGTATGCTGGAGGACAATGGGTTTCCTAAAACCGCAGGCGCGTCCGGTTACGCTGGTTCCTCATGAGACCGCGCGCGTCCGACCGGGACGGGGAAGGGCGCGGCAACGGTCATTTCCGGCATCAATACGGGTGGACTATCGGTGAGCATCGGAATAGAGACTCTCAAATCCAAGCCCTTCATCGGGCAGGTGTTCCTGGAGCGCGGCCTCATCGACGCGGAAGAGCTGCGGACGGCCCTCGGGCTCCAGGCGGAATCGCGTGAAAAACTGGGCAAGATCCTGGTCGATCTCGGCTACGTTTCGGAAAAGGACTGCCTCGCCGTGGTGAGCGAACATATCGGCGTCCCCGCCGCCGGCGCCGCCGATTACCCGAAGGTGCCGGTGCTCGACGGGGTGCTCTCCTTCCGGTTTATGAAACTGTGCCGCTTCGTCCCGGTCGGCCTGGAAAACGGCCGCCTGGCCCTGGCGATGGCCGACCCGCTCGACGCCGCCACCCTCGACGCGGTGCGCCAGGCGACAGGGTACGAGCTGCAACCGCTGCTCGGCGCCGAAAGCGAAATCCTGGACGCGCTGGAAAATTACTACGGTTCCTCCGCCAGCACCCTGGGGAGGATCATCGAGGGGATCGACGAGGGGGAGATCGAAACCCTCTCCGACGAGATCGACGACATCGAGCAGCTGAAGGACCTGGCGAGCGAAGCCCCCGTCATCCGGCTGGTCAACCTCCTGATCTCCCGGGCGATCGAGAACCGGGCCAGCGACATCCACATCGAGCCGTTCGAAAAGGACCTCAAGGTGCGCTACCGGATCGACGGCATCCTCTACGACGTCGAATCCCCCCCGAAAAAGCTGAAGGCCGCCGTCATCAGCCGGATCAAGATCATGGCACGGCTCAACATCGCCGAGCGTCGGCTGCCCCAGGACGGGAGGATCAAGCTCAAGGTCCTCGGCAAAGAGATCGACCTGCGCGTTTCCACGCTCCCCACCCTCTACGGGGAGAGCGTCGTGATGCGCATCCTCGACAAGAGCAACACCGACCTGTACGACATCCGGCGCCTCGGCTTCCCCGAAGATTCGCTCCGTACCTTCGAGGCCCTCATCCGCCGCCCCCACGGGATCTTCCTGGTGACCGGGCCGACCGGCAGCGGCAAGACCACGACGCTGTACAGCGCGCTCTCCACCATCAACCTCCCCGACAAGAAGATCATCACCATCGAGGACCCGATCGAATACCAGATCGAGGGAGTGAACCAGATCCACGTGAACCCGCAGATCGGGCTCACCTTCGGCACCGGCTTGCGCCACATCGTGCGCCAGGACCCCGATGTCATCATGGTGGGGGAAATCCGCGACCTGGAGACGGCCAGGATCGCCATCCAGGCGGCGCTGACGGGGCACCTCGTCTTCTCTACCCTGCACACCAACGACGCGCCGAGCGCCATCACCCGCCTGATCGACATGGGGGCGGAGGATTACCTGATCGCCTCCTCGCTCCTGGGCGTGCTGGCCCAGCGCCTGGTCCGTGTCATCTGTCCCCACTGCAGGACGGAGATCCACCCGGTGCCCGAGATGCTGGAGGATATCGGCTTCCGCCCGGGGGGAATCCCCGGGGCGCCCGACCGTTTCTACGAGGGGCGCGGCTGCGACCACTGCAGCAACACCGGCTTCATCGGCCGGATGGGGATTTACGAATTGATGGAGATCAACGACGACATCCGCAAGATGACGATCGGGAGGGCGGATGCCGGCCAGATCCGGAAAAAGGCCATCGAAAACGGCATGCGGTCGCTCCGGGAAGACGGCTGGCTCAAGGTGCGCCGCGGGGTGACGAGCCTGTCGGAGGTGCTCCGCGTCACCCAGGAGGAAGCATGACCTTCCGGCCCGCCACGACCGGCCGGTAAGCGGGGGACCTATGCCGTCATACAGCTATCGCGCCAGCACCATGGAGGGGAAGATCGTCGAGGGTTCCATGGAATCCGCCGACGAAGGGACCGTGGCCATGAAGCTCCAGGAGATGGGGCTTCTTCCCATCCGCATCGGGGCCGCGACGCGCCCCTCCGCCCTGACGCGCGAGGTGGAGTGGCCCTGGAAAACGCGCCGCATCCACCCCAGGGACCTGCTCGTGTTCACCTCCGAACTCCGGACCCTGGCCCACGCGGGCTTCCCCCTCGACCGCAGCCTGGCCATCCTGGGCCAGCTGGCTGAAAGCCCGGCCATGGCCGAGGTGATCCAGAACGTGCTCAAGGAGGTCAAGGGGGGACGCTCGTTCTCCGAGGGGCTGGCCCGGCACCCGGAGGTGTTCCCAAAGGTGTACGTCAGCATGGTGAAGGCGGGCGAAACCGGGGGGGCGCTCGACGAGATCCTCGCCCGGCTGGTCGACTACCTGGAATCGGGGGCGGAGCTCCGCTCCTACATCCTCGGCGCCATGATTTACCCCGCTCTGCTCTCGGTGGTGGGGCTGGCGAGCGTCGCCCTCCTGACCGTCTTCGCCGTCCCCCGGTTCGCAAGCATCTTCCACGACATGGGGTTGCCCCTCCCGCTGCCGCTGGCCGTCCTCGGCGGCCTGGGGAACCTGGTCTCCGGGTATTGGTGGGCGGCGGTGCTCGCGGCCGTCGCCGCCGCGTGGTGGCTGCGGAAGTTCCGCGCCGGCGAGAAGGGGCGGCTCCAGTGGGACCGCTGGCTCCTAAGGCTCCCGCTGGTCGGCGGCGTGCTGCGCAAGATCGAGGTGGCCCGCTTTTCCCGCACCCTGGGGACTTTGCTCCACGGGGGGGTGCCGCTCCTGCAGGCGATGACCATCGTGCGCGATGTCGTCGGCAACCGGAGCATCGCCAAGATGATCGATCCGATCCGCAACGGCATCAAGAAGGGGGAGGGGATCGCCCAGCCGATGAAGCAGAGCGGCGTTTTCCCCCCGCTGGCCATGCACCTGGTGGAGGTGGGAGAGGAATCAGGGAAACTGGACGCCATGCTCGTCGAGGTCGCCGACATCTACGACCTCGACGTCCGCAGGAGCGTCAAGAGAATCATCGCGTTTTTCGAACCGGCGCTCATCCTGCTGATGGGCATCATCATCGGGACCATCGTGGTCTCCATGCTGCTGGCCATCTTCAGCATCAACGACATACCGTTGTAGCGATGCGCGCCGGGCAGGGAACGGACAGGGAGGTTGAGATGCCGGGAAGATCGAAGAAGCCGGGGCCGGAAGCGGGGTGGTCGCTCATCGAGCTGATCGTCGTGCTGGTGATCCTGGGGCTGCTGGCCGCGGTGGTGGGGCCGAAGGTGTACGACAAGCTGGCCAGGAGCAAGGACCAGATCGCCATAATCCAGGTCGGCGAACTGGAGCAGGCACTGAACCTGTTCGCCTTCGAAATCGGCCGGTACCCCGACACGAGCGAGGGGCTCCAGGCCCTGGTGCAGAACCCGGGCGGCATCGACACCTGGAAAGGCCCCTACCTGACCAAGGGGGTGCCCCGGGACCCCTGGGACCGGCCTTACACCTACCTCTGCCCGGGCCAGCACGGCGATTTCGATCTCTGCTCCGCGGGAGCGGACGGGACTGAAGGAACCGATGACGACATCTGCAACTGGAAATAGGATGCACACGGAGGGGGGCGGGGAACGGGGGTTCAGCCTCCTCGAACTCGTCATGGTGCTTGTCATCCTGGCCGCAGCCGTGGCCGTCTCCTACCCCTCCTTCACCCGGGGCTCGGCTTCCGTGGCGTTGCGCGCCGCGGGGCGCGACGTCCTCAACACCTTCCGGCACGCGCGCGAGAAGGCGGTCACGGAACAGGCCCGCCTGCACCTGGCGATCGACCGGGAACGGGGGGAACTGGTCCTCGCGGACGCCGCCGGGCGGGAGGCGGGGCGCTACACCCTTCCCGGCGAGGTCGAAATCGAGCGCCTCGCGCTCGGGGACCGGGAAATTCATGAACGGGGGATGGTCGTGCGCTTCCTGCCGAACGGGAGTTTCGAGGAAGCCAGGGTGGTGCTGAAATCGCGCACCGGGTCGCGCCTCTCGATCGTCTCCGACCCCGGGCAGGGGCGCGCGCGCATCGAACCGGGCCCGCCGGAGGTTTTCCCATGACCCGCCGCACGCGCGACGCCGGGGGATTCACCCTGCTCGAGGTCGTGGTGACGCTCACGATCCTGGCCCTTGGAGTGTCGCTCGTGCTCTCCCTGATGTCGGGCTCGCTGGGGAACATCCGCAAGGTGCAGTCCCGGACCCGCATCGTGGAGCATGCGCAGACGGTCATGGAACTGGCGCTGCTCGACGAGGCCATCCAAGGGGCGACGGCGTTTACGGGCGACTTCGCCGACGGCACCCGCTGGTCGGTCCAGGTGGAGGAACAGGCGCCCGACACGGCCGGGGGAACGGACCCCGGGGCGCTCGAACGGATGCCGGTGCGGCTGCTGCGCTACCGGGTGGAGATGTTCGCGCCGGGCTCGGGGGCCCCCGAGTTCGGACTCGAGACGCTGAAACTGGTGACCACCGCCGAAAACCTCCCCGCCGCACCGGTTCAGCCATGACAGGAACCATGGAAGGACGGACGGAAGGGACGCGCGCGGATTCGGGATTCACCCTGCTGGAACTGATCGTCGCCCTCACGCTCATGACCCTGATGGCGGTGGCGCTGTGGGCCGTCTTCAGCATCAGCCTCCGCTCCTGGTCCACGGGTACCAACCGGATCGAGTCCGCCGGGCGGCACCGCTACGTCATGGACGCCACCCGAAAGCAGATCGCTTCCGCCTACCCCGTCGGGGCGCCCGGGAACGTCACGAATGCGGGTGGTGTGCCGCCGGCCGCCGAGCAGGGCGCCTCCGCCCCGCTCTTTTTCGGAAGCAGGGACAGCCTGGTATTCGTGAGCCTCAACTCGCGCCGCTTTTTCGAGAGTCCCGGGCTGACGCTGGCCGCCTACCGGGCGGTCCCGGACGAGGAGGGGACGCTTGCCCTCGTCACCGGGGAGAGGCCCTACACCGGGGGGGAAGCCGACCCCGAGGCGCTCCCGGAGGGGAACCCGCTCTTCGAGGGCCTCGCCGAATGCATCTTCGAATATTTCGACCCCGGCACGGAGCCGGGCGCGGCCCGCTGGGTTCCGGAGTGGGACGGGAGCGCGGCGGGCACCCTGCCGGCCGCCGTCCGCCTTACCCTGGTGTCCCCCGACAGCGGGAGCGGGCGGCTCGAACGGCAGATGGTGATCCCCATCCGCGCCCGCGACACGATCACCGCCCCCGTCGTGCTCAACCCCTTCGCCGAGGGGGGGTTGCGGGGAAGGCGGGGCGCCATGCAGGGGGGACCGCGGGGCGGGACGCAGGGGGGGCAGCGGGGCATGATGCGGGGCGCCATGCCGAAAGGAGCACCCGAGGGGACGCCCGAGGGGAGGCGGGGCGGGAGACGGGGAATGGGAGGACGTCCATGACCATGGAAAACACCCGCCCGGCCCCCGGGATCCCGGTCGACGCCCCCTCTCCCCGCGGCCGCTCCCACGCACAGGAGGGGGTCATCCTGATCGGGCTTCTATGGATCCTGACGGCGCTCGGGGTGATCGCCCTGAGCTTCGCCCGGGAGAGCTTCGTGGAGGTGACCGCCGCCCGCAACATGCAGTCGATGGAAAGGGCGGGCTTTGCGGCCCGGGCCGGAATCGAGACCGCCGTCTACCGCCTGCTGGCCCGACAGTATGCCCGCTCCGCACAACCGGCCGACTCGATGCAGGAGCCGGACCCGATCGAGGCGGGCCGCCTCGAGGGGAGTTTCGCCGGGAGTGTCTACAAGGTGGAGATCCAGGACGAATCGGGCAAACTCAACGTCAACCTGGTCTCAGAAGCCCAGCTTGCGGCGTTGATTGAGGCCGCCGGCATCCCCCAGCCGGACTCCGGGATCATCCTCGAATCGATCCTGGACTGGAAGGACCAGGACACGGCGCACCGGACCAACGGGGCCGAGGACGACTATTACCAGTCCCTCGATCCCCCCTACCGGGCGAAAAACGGGAGGATCGACACGATCGAGGAGCTCCTGCTGGTGCGCGGCGTCACGCCCGATTATTTTTACGGCCGCTACGAGAAGGGACCGGACGGAGCCCCGGTGTACCGCATCGGCCTGGCGCGGCTCCTGACCGTCTATTCCACGCGCGGGCAGGTGAACGTCAACCACGCCCCCCTGCCCGTGCTCCTGTCCATCCCCGGGATACCGGAGGACGCGGCGCGGGCGATTTACGAGCAGCGGAAGATCCGGCCGTTCCGGAATATCGCCGAGATGAGAAACTCCATCCCCTTCCCGGTCGGGACCTGGGGGGCGCAGCTCACCACGGCGCAGACCGGCGTCTTCACCCTCACGGCGGAGGCGCGCGAAGAAAACAGTAAGGCGCGCAGGGTCATCCGCACTATAATCAGTCTCAGCCCGGGCGCGAAGGCACCCTACCGGACGTTGTACTGGAATGAAAATGTATCCGATTACGAAAGCATGACGCCATGATCTACCTGAGGACCGGCATAGGCATCGAACCGCGGGGTAACGATCTCGTGATCGCCTCGCTGGAGGGGAATTTTTCCGCGGGGACCTTCACCCATTTCGCGCGCATCACCGATTACGCCACCCGCCCCTCCGACGAGGTGCGGCGCGAGATCCACCGGTTCTTCCGCGAAAAGGGTCTCGGGAGGGACAACGTCGTGTTCGGGATTCCCCGCCGGGAGGTGCTCCTGCGGCAGATCGACCTCCCCGCCGAAGTGAAGGACGACCTCCGGCAGGTCCTCGCCTACCAAGTCCAGTCCTACGCCCCCACGGACGAGGAAAGCTACTGTTTCGACTACCTCCCGCTCGACGACGACGCCGGCGCCCGGAGGATCGCCCTGCTGCTGGTCATGGTCCGCAGGAGCGTGGTGGACGGCTACCTGCGACTGCTGGCGGGCTTCGACATCCACCCCGTAGCGGTGGTCCCGGCTTCGATCGGCCTCGCCAACCTCTTCCTGGCCGGCTCCCGGGGCGCGGAGCACCAGACCTGCCTGCTGGCCGACTGCGGATCCGGGCGCCTGGAAATCCTGGCGCTCCGGGGGGGCAAATTCGTCTACAGCAGGGAGGCCACCAGGGAAAACGGCCTGGACTGGGGCGACCTGTTCGTGGGAGAGGTTTCCGAGGCGCTCTCCGAGATACGGCTCGGCCCCGGGCAGACGGTCGACCGGATCGTCCTGACCGGGGAATCGGCCGCCGTGGTCGGCGAGGAGATCCGGGCCCGCATTCCGAACCGCGAACTGCTCGAGGAATCGCTGCGGATCTCCGCCCGGCTCGAAACCCGGGCCCGCCTCCGGGAGGCCGCCGCGGCGCTGGGACTGGCCCAGACCGGCAGCGCGCGCAACCCGGCGCTCCGGGTCAACCTCCTCCCCGCGGAGATCCGCCGGCGGCGGCTGCGCTGGGCCCACATCCCGGCGGCGATCCTGGGGGGCGTCATCCTCCTCCTGCTCGTGGCCCTGGCCCTGCGGCCGATCGTACAGAACCGGATCCTCTCCTCCACCCTCGACAGGGAGATCGAGGCGCTCGAGGGCCCGGTCGGACGGGTCAAGGCGCTCGAGCGCGAGGCGGCTCTACTGGAGCAGAAGGCCGAGAGCATGGAGGAGCTCCTCTCCTCCCGGGACCGGAACCTCGAGGTTCTGCAGCAGCTGACGCTGATCCTCCCCTCCGACACCTTTCTGACCAGCTACAGCAACCGTGACGGCACGATCCAGCTGGTGGGGCTGAGCGGATCCTCTTCGGAGCTGATCCCCCTGCTGGAGAGATCCCCGCTCCTGCGCGACGTCACCCAGAAGGGGACGATCTACCGCGACACGCAAACGGGCCGGGACCGGTTCACCTTCGAAGCGAAACTGGAGAACAAACCGTGAAGCTGAACGCCAGAGAAAAAAAGGTCCTCCTTGCCGGCGCCGTCGTCGCCGTCGCGATCGGCCTTTTCCACTTCTTCACCTCCCAGGTGCCGGACCGCGGGAAGCTCGCCGGGGACGTGGAATTCAAGAAGCGGATGCTGCTCGCCCAACGCGAAGTCCTGAGCCGCGAGGACAACGCCGGGCAGCGGGCCGGGCAGTACGGCCGGCGCCTGGAGCTGGCGCGCACGCGCCTCCTCCCCGGGGACAACTCGAGCGTGGCGAGCGCCGAACTGCAGAAGGTGCTCATGGATTTCGCAAACCAGAGCGGGGTGGAGATCACCCAGAAGAACACTCTCCCGGAGAGGGCGCTCCCGGACAACCCCGCGGTCACCCGGGTGTCGGTCCGTATTGAAACCCGCTGTGACCTCGAGCAGCTGGTGAACTTTTTGACCGCCATCGAAAATTACGATAAGTTTCTGAAAGTCGAGGAGCTGGTCATCAACAGCTTCCGCATTCAGCGCAGGTACGAGATCCGACCCAGCCTGACCGTCACGGGCTACATCGGGTCCCGGAGCCCGGAGCCGGCGGCAGGCTCCGCACCGGAAACCGCCGCCCTCCTCGAGCTCCCTGCAGATCCGGAAGCAGGACCGGAGCAATAGGAACAGATAATGGCAAAAAGGTGGATTGCGATTAACGCGCTGTTGATTGCCTGCGCGCTGCTGCTCGGTTGGCAGCTCCGGGCCTCGATCCTTCGCTTCGCCGCCGACCACGACCCGGCACGGATCCGGCCCGCCGCGGAGCGCCGCCCGGCGGACCAGGGGAAGGCCGTGGTCGCGCCGCAGCCGGAGGGGGACGCCGAATCCGCCGATTTCTCCGTGATCCCGGAGCGGACCATTTTCTCCGACACCCGCAGCCTCGCCGAACCGCAGCAGGCCGTCCCCCAGCAGGCACCGCAGCTGCAGCCGAAACCTATCCTGGTCGGGGTCACCATCGCGGGGGACCAGCGCCGGGCGCTCATCATCGATCCCGGGACGCCGTCCCGGGAGGGGAGACGGACCGAATCGAAGCGGATCGGGGACGTCTACCGCGGATTCCGGATCACGGAGATCGCGCCGGCCTACATCGTGCTCGAAAACAACGCACGCAAGGAGATCATCCCCCTGCACGAGGGCTCCAAGGGGGCCCAGGCTGGGAAGACGCCCATCCTGTCCACCCGCGTCGTCTCCTTCGGGGGCGGCGCAACCGCGGGCGGCACGCCGATCACGGTGCAGGCGGCGGGGGGCGGGACCCAGGGGCGGACAGCCGTTCCCGCCGCCCCGCCCGCGGCGCCCCAGGCACGGACACAGACCATCGCCCTGCCGGGGGCCGTCGCGGGACGGCCGGCGGCCGCCCCGCCGCAGGAGCCGAGCGCCCCAAAGGAGCAGGCGCAACCCCCGGCTCCGCCGCCTGGTCCGGGGGGAAGCCGCATCATTCGGACCCCGTTCGGCGACATCGTCCGGCCGGACCAGAACTGACCTGCGGCCGGCCGGGAACGGACGCCGTACCGATTTTGCATACAGACGCGCTCATGGAGAGGAAAGCTTAAATGGCCACACGCATCGGGAGATCCTGGAGTTTTACGATTATCATCTGCACGTCCCTGATCCTGGGCACCCTCTACTCCGCAGGATGGGCGGTCCAGGAGCCGGACCGGCCTCCCACGTCGGAAAGCCAGCGCCGGGAGGCGATCGAGCGCCTGCGCCAGCAGATGCAGCGCACCCCGCCGGCGGCCCAGCCTTCCGCGGCGCCTGCCAAAGCGGCGACCCCCAGCCCGCCGACGGCGCCGGTGCCCGAAGCCGCAAGGATCCGCACCACGGGCGGCGGGCAGAAGGTCACGCTCAATTTCGACAACCTCCCGCTGTACGATTTCGTCAACCAGGTCGGCGCCATCCTGGGGCTGACGCCCATCGTGATCGACTCGGACGTCCGCGGGAACGTAAACCTCGTGAGCGCCTCCCCGATGGCGCGGGAGGATCTCTTTCCCCTCTTCAACCTGATCCTCAAAAGCAAGAACGCGGCCCTCGTCGAGCAGAAGGGCATCTACCAGGTCGTCCCCATCTCCTCGGCCCTGAAGAGCGGCATCGACATCATCGAACAGCTCCCCGCACCCGGGGAAGCGCCCGCGGCGCAGCCGTCCGGGCCGGACGCCCCGAAGGAAATGCTGGCCGTCCCCTCCTCAGCCCGGGCCGCCGACGACTCCGCCCCGCGGCTGATGACCCACGTCATCCGCGCCGAATTCGTGCCGGTCAAGGACCTGATCGAGCCGATCAAGCTCTTCATGACCGAGGGGGGCGTGATCATGCCCTACGAGCGGCTGAACATGCTGATCCTGACCGACTACTCCGACAGCGCCGCCAAGGTGCTCGAAATCATCCGGATGCTCGACAGCAACTACCTCGATCCCGACCTGGTGGAACTGGTCAAGGTCGAGAACAACTCCTCGGCGGACGTGGCCGAGGACCTCGCGAAGATCTTCGGGAGCGGCGCCAAGGACGCAGCCACGGGGATCTCCTTCGCCTCGCTGGACCGCATGAACACCATCCTCGTCATGGCCAGCAGCAAGCGGGGGCTCGAAGAGGTCAAACGCTGGATCCGGGAACTGGACGCCACCTCGGGGAAGAAATTCCAGACCTTCGTCTACGTCGTCCAGAACTCGACGGCGTCCAACATCGCCATGATGATCTCGGCCCTCTTCGGCGGCGAGGAATCGTCTGCAACCACGGCTTCCACCCCGACAACGGCGCAGCAACAGGGGGCCCAGGGGAGCGCCCCCCTCTCCTCCCGGCCGAGCGCATTCGGGTCCTCCTCCCCGGGCCGCACCGGCAGCCAGGGCTTCAGTTCCGGGGGGTATGACGACGGTTACATGGGGAGCGGCTCCTTCGGGAGTTCCCAGCGCCTCGGCCCCCAGCTCAACGTCTCCCGTTCGATCACCTCCCAGATCCTGCGGGGGGGCACCTTCAGCGGGCTGCAGGACATCGTCCGCCTGGTGGTGGACGATATCAACAACTCCCTCATCATCCAGTCCACCCCCGCGGACTATGCCTACATCTCCGAGACCATCAAGAAGATGGACGTGCTCCCGCGCCAGGCCATCATCGACGCCCGGATCTTCGAGGTGGACCTGACCGACGACCTGAGCTTCGGGGTCAACGCCGAACTGCAGGCCCGCACCGACGGGAACATGACGACGGGCGGCATCTCCCCCACTTCGGGCAAGCTGTCGGCCAACACCTTCGCCTTCGTCGGCAATTCGCGCCAGATCATGCTCGCACTGGAAGCCCTGCGCACCAAGACCCGGGTGAAGATCCTGGAAGCCCCGTCCGTGCTCGCACTCGACGGCACGCAGGCGAGCATCATCGTGGGGAGCGAGGTCCCCTACCCGGCCGGGAGCTTCACCACCACCGCCGGGAGCACCACCAACGTGCAGTACCGCGACACCGGCATCTCCCTCATCGTCGTTCCGCGGATTTCGGCCTCCGGGTCGGTGACCCTGGACATCACCCAGGAGGTCAGCAGCATCGGGGCCGGCATCGAGTTCGGCGACGGGCAGACGGCCCCCACCTTCTCCAAGACCAACGTCATGACCACCCTGTCGGTCAAGGACGGGGAGACGGTGGCCATCGCCGGCCTCATCCGCGACAAGAACAACGTGTCCCGCGGCGGCATCCCCTTCCTTTCGGACATCCCCATCATCGGCAGCCTGTTCGGCGCCACCGTCCGGAAGAACTACCGCACGGAGCTCATCATCCTGATCACACCCCACGTCATCCGCACCGTAGAACGGTTCCAGGAGATGACGCAGGAGCTGAAGGACTCCCTGCGCAACGTGCGCCGGCTGGCGGACGAGAAGGATGAGGAAATGGTCCGCGACATCAGGGAAGCGCGCGAGGAACGCTACGACAAGGAGCAGAAGCGGATCAAGAAGATCAAGCCGGCCCGAAAAAATGAGGATTAGATTGCATCGACGGATCTGCCGGCCCAGGGCGGGATGCTTATGAGCGAGATCGTTTCGTTTCCCGGAGAGGGCGCGTCGAAAAAGCTCGAGCGCGTGCAGTCGACCTACACCGTGCGCGAGATCAGCCGCCAGTTCGGGCTGAGCGAACATTTCATCCGGCGCTGGACACGCGAGGGGTTGGTGCGGGCGGCCGAGCCCGACGAGACCGGTGAGCTGCGTTTCGATTTCCAAGCCCTCACCCAGTTCCGCCGCGCGCGCGAACTGCGCAGCCGCGGCCTGAGCATGCGCCAGATCGAGGCCGAGCTGAACGGCCAGCTCAACCTCTTCCCCGAACGGAAGGGGATACTGATCCCGCTTCCGATCCGGATGAGCCCCTTCGAGGAAGCGCTGATCCTCCACGAACAGAACGACCCGCGCGCGGATGCGATGTACCGGCGGGCGATCGAGGAGGGGGAGTGCGTGCCTGACGCCTACTGCAACCTGGGGATCATGGCCTACGAGAAGAACGACATCCCCAAGGCGTTCGATCATTTCACCCGTTCGCTGCAGCACAACGAACGCCATTTCGAATCCCATTTCAACTTGGGGCACATCTACTTCGAGGCGGGGGACCTCCGGCTCGCCCGTCTGCATTACGACTTCGCCGCGGCGATCGAGCCGTGCAGCGCGAGCGCCCATTTCAACCTGGGCCTCATCGACGCCATGGAGGGGGACACCCCCGCCGCCGTCGCCTCCCTCAACCGGGCCCGGCGCTACGCGACCGAGGAGGAGATCGGGCAGATCGACGAAACCCTCGCCGGGCTGCAGAAGAACGCCGGGGCCCCCCGGCGCCCCGAGTGAGGCGGGCGTGAAGAAGGACGCGTGAACGCGACCATGAAGGCGATGGTGCTGGAATCCCCCGGCGGGGGTCTCCGGCTCATGCAGCTCCCCGTCCCCGGCCCCGGCGACACGAGCGCGCAGGACTTCGCGCTCCGGCTGGGGGCGGCGTGGGCGGGAGGCTCGCTGGAAACACCCCCGTAAGCGCTCGACGCGGCCTTGATTTTCGCGCCGGTGGGGGAACTCCTCCCCGCGGCCTTGCGCGACGGCCGCCTCGAGGGGGCGGCCGTCCTTACGATGCGCGCCTGAAAACCGGGGTCATGCTTCCCGGGGCAAGCCCCGGGCTTCCCAAACCCCGATCACTCTTCCCAGGGCAGGCCGGGCTTGCCGAAATGGCCGTAATTGGTCGTTTGCCGGTAGATCGGGCGCAGCAGCCGGAAGCGCTCGATGATTGCCGCCGGCCGGAAATCGAGCTCCTCCACGTACTTGACCGCAGCGAAATCGTCACCGGTTCCGAAGGTGTCGACCTTGACCGAGAGGGGCCGGGGCTTTCCGATGGCGTAGGAAACCTGGATTTCGGCGCGGCGCGCCATCCCCTTGCGGATGATCTGCCGGGCGATGTAGCGGCAGAAATAGGCGCCGCTGCGGTCCACCTTCGAGGGGTCCTTCCCGCTGAAAGCGCCGCCGCCGTGCCGTCCCGCCCCGCCGTAGGTGTCGACGATGATCTTGCGCCCGGTCACCCCGGCGTCGGCCGAGGGCCCGCCCAGGACGAAGCTCCCCGTGGGGTTCACGTGGAAGCGGATATCCTTGGAGTACCATTTCCCCAGGATCCGCGGGGCGAGGTCGTCGTTCACGTAGGCGATGATCCCCTCCCTGGAAATGGAAGGCTGGTGCTGCGGGGAAACGATGACGTCGGTGATGGCCACCGGCTTGTCATTCTCGTAGCGAACCGAAACCTGGGTCTTGCCGTCGGGGCGCAGCCAGGCGCATTTCCCGCTGTGACGGTCCGCGGCCAGGCCCCGGGCCAGGCTGTGGGCCAGCAGGATCGGCAGGGGCATCAGTTCGGGGGTTTCATCCGTGGCGTACCCGAACATGATCCCCTGGTCCCCCGCCCCCTGGTCCGATTCCAGGTTGGTGTCGATGTCGACCCCCTGGGAAATTTCCGGGGACTGCCGGGTCACGTATTGGTGCACCTGCACGCCGTCGGCGTTGAACGGGGTGGAGGGGTCGAGGTAGCCGATCTCGCGCACGGCCTGCCGCGCCACCGCCTCGTGGTCCACCTCGCCGGAGGAAGTGATCTCCCCCGCGATGATGACATGTTGTTCCTTGCACAGGACTTCACAGGCGACCCGGCTTTTCGGATCCTTCTCCAGATAGGCGTCCAGGATCGAGTCGGCGATATAGTCGCAAACCTTGTCCGGATGCCCCTCCGTAACCGACTCAGAGGTGAAAATGTAGGAACCGCTGGCTCGGGTCATCGTCATGAAAACACTCCTTTTCTCAAAATAGCCCTACTATTTTCTACTATTTCGGACGCAAGTCAAGAACGACCTCCCCCCCGGTCCGGGATCAGGATCGGGGGGATGCCGGGGGCAACCGGGAATTTTTATTCACTATCAAAATTGGACCTTTCCCGGAATCGGCGCGGCGCCGCGCCGCCGGTTGGGGTACACTTTCCCGGAACGGACACCCCAATCGATCCGGACGGCGGGACTTATGCGCACATTCACGCTCCGTTTGCTGTTGCTGGCGGCCCTCTGGCTGCCGACCGCTTCCGGGCTGCAGGCCCGGGACCTCCGCGACCCGGCCTTTGTCGCCCGGGCCCAGGAGGGGTTCGCCCACATCTTCAACCAGGACTACGCCCCGGCCCGCGCCCTCTTTCTCGGCCTGGAGCGCGATTACCCCGGCCACCCGGCGCCCCCCCTCTACCTGGCGTCGATCCACTGGCTGGAGGAGATGATGCGGCGCCAGGACCTCACCCTGGGCCGCTTCGTGTCCGCCGCCTACTTCGCCGGGAAGACCGACCTGGCCATGCCGGAGCGGGAGCGGGACGCGTTCCTGGGCGCAATCTCGAAAAGCGAAAGCCGCGCCGCGGCCATCCTGGCACAGGCGCCCGGGGACCGGGACGCGCGCTATTTCGCGGCCAGCGCGGCCGGGATGCGCGCCTCCTTCGCCGTCACCATCGACCATTCCCTGCGCGAGGCCTTCCGCAGCGGCCGGAAGGCCTTTACCCTGGCCAGGGACCTGATCCGGGAAGACCCCGCCTACCACGACGCCTACCTCATCACCGGGGTCTATGAATATATCGCCGGCAGCCTCCCCTGGTACCTGAAATGGATGGCCGCCGTCCTCGGAATGGGCGGGGACCGCGGGCGGGGGTTCGACCAGGTCAGGGTGGCCTCGGAGCGCGGGGCAGTCGTGCGCAACGAGGCCACCCTCGTCCGGATGGTCCTCGAGGTGCGCGAAGGGCGCTATGGCCGGGGGCTGGAGCTCGCCCGCGCCCTGCACGCTGACTATCCCCGGAACTTCCTCCTGGCACTCTCGGTGGCGCAGATCGAGCAGCTGGCGGGGATGAGGGACGAGGCGGCGCGGACATTTCTCGAGATCGAGCGGCGGGCGGAGCAGCGGCAGCCCAACTACGACCGGATCCCGCTCCGGGAGTTCCGGTGCAGCCTCGCCACCCAGCTGATGTACATGGAGCACCACGACCTGGCCGCGGCGCGTTTCCGGAGCTGCCTCGCCGATCCACTGACGGGACCCGCGGAAAGAGCGCAGGCGCACCTCTCGCTCGGGAAGATCCACCTCTGGCTGCACCGCCCCGAGGAGGCGGCCCGGGAACTGCGGACAGTGCTCTCCCTGGCTGACACGGAGGGATCCCACCGCCAGGCCCGGGAACTGCTTAAAAGGCTGGAGAAGCGGTGACTATTTCCCGACCAGTCGCAGGGCGCGTTCCAGGACGTTGTCGACCGTAAAGCCGAATTTTTCGAACATGGTGTCGCCGGGGGCGGAGGCGCCGAAGCGGTCCAGGGCGATGATATCCCCCCCGTCCCCCACGTACTTGTGCCACCCCTGGCTGATCCCGGCCTCGACGGCGATCCGGGCGCGCACCCCGCGGGGGAGCACCCCCTCGCGGTACTCCTCCGGCTGGAGATCGAAGAGCTCCCAGCTCGGCATGGACACCAGGCGCACGGCGATCCCCTTCGCTTCGAGCCGCAGCCGTGCCTCGACCGCCAGCCCCACCTCCGAACCGCTGGCGATCAGGATCAGCTCCGGGCGGCCCCCCTCAGCCTCCGCCAGGACATAGCCCCCGCGTTCGAGGAGCGAGGCCGGGGCGTAGAGCGCGCGGTCGAGTACCGGCACGTCCTGCCGGGTCAGGACCAGCGCCACCGGGCGGCGGCGGTGCTCCACCGCGACGCGCCAGGCCTCGGCCGTCTCGTTGGCGTCCGCGGGTCGGATCACGACCAGGTTCGGGATGGCCCGCAGCGCGGCCAGGTGCTCCACCGGCTGGTGCGTGGGGCCGTCCTCGCCCACCCCGATGCTGTCGTGGGTGAAGACGAAGATGACGCCCAGTTCCATCAGGGCCGCCAGGCGCAAAGGCGGGCGCATGTAATCGGAAAAGACGAAGAAGGTGGCCGTGTAGGGGATCACCCCGCCGTGGGCCGCCATGCCGACGGCCGCCGCTCCCATGGCGTGCTCGCGCACGCCGTAGTGGATGTTGCGCCCTTCGTACCCCCACGGGCCTCCCGCCGTCCCCTGCAGGATCTCCGGCACGCTATCGGGGGGCTCGAAATCCCCCCCATTGCCGATGACGGTCTTCGTCGAGGGGTTCAGGTCGGCCGACCCCCCCATGAGCGCCGGCAGCACCGGGGCGATCGCGTTGAGCACCTTGCCCGAAGCCGCCCGCGTCGCCGTCCCCTTCGCGTCGGCGGCGAAGACGGGAAGGTGCCGCTCCCATCCGGCGGGCCGTTCACCCCGCATCGCCCGTTCGAACTCGCGCGCCTCATCGGGAAATTCGGCCGCGTAGGCCGCCATCCGCCGCCGCCAATCGATCGCCGCCTCCCTGCCGGCCTGGGCCGAACGGCGGAAGAACTCCACCACTTCGCCGGGGAGGAAAAACGGGGGCTCCTCGGGCCAGCCCAGGGCCCGCTTGGTCCGCTTGACCTCCTCCACCCCGAGGGGCGAGCCGTGCGCCTCGAAGGACCCCTGCTTGCCGGGGGACCCGTACCCGATCTCGGTCCGGACCAGGACCAGGGAGGGGCGCCCGGTTTCGGCCTTCGCCGCCGCGAGCGCCGCGGAGATCGCTTCCAGGTCGTTGCCGTCCCCGACCGTCACCGTATGCCAGCCGTAAGCCGCAAAGCGCGCGGCCCGGTCCTCGCCGAAGGAGAGGTTGGTGGTGCCGGCCAGGCAGATGCGATTGTCGTCGTACAGGCAGATCAGCTTGCCGAGCCGGAGGGTGCCGGCGAGCGAGGCCGCTTCGGCCGCCACCCCCTCCATCAGGTCGCCGTCCCCCGCCAGGACCCAGGTGGTGTGGTCGACGATGTTGTGTCCCGGGCGGTTGTAGCGCGCCGCCAGGTGGGCCTCGGCCATGGCCATCCCCACCCCGTTGGCCAGCCCCTGGCCCAGGGGCCCCGTCGTCACCTCCACCCCCGGGGTGTGGCCCCGTTCGGGATGGCCCGGGGTCCGGCTTCCCCACTGGCGGAAATTCTCAATCTCCCCGAGCGGAAGGTCGTAGCCCGTCAGGTGCAACAAGCTGTACAGGAGCATCGACCCGTGCCCGGCGCTGAGCACGAAGCGGTCGCGGTCCCACCATTCGGGGTCGGCCGGGTTGTGCTTCAGGAACCGGGTCCAGAGGACGTAGGCCATGGGAGCCGCGCCGAGAGGCAGCCCGGGATGGCCGCTGTTGGCCTTCTGGATCGCGTCGATGGCAAGGGTGCGGATGGAATTCACGCACATCCGGTCCAGGGTTGACGAGGAGGATGCCGCCGGCATGTCTGGGCTCATGAAAACTCTCCAAGGGTTGACGGGGAAACCGCAAGAACCTGCCAAAAGCCAAATGTAGATGGCGCCGGGGCCGATGTCAAACCAAACCATGGCGGAGCCGGGCCGGGAAAATCGTGCGCCGGCCGCAAACCCCCTGCTATTTCCGCGGCCGGGAAGTTATAATGTCACCCTCGCGAGGAGATCGGACATGCGCGTTGTGCTCGGTGCAGACCATGCAGGATTTGAGCTGAAACAGACCCTCGTGGCCCATGTCCGGGCCATGGGGCACGAGGTGACCGACGTCGGCACCCACAGCAGCGAGGCGGTGGATTACCCCGATATCGCCGAGGCGCTGGGAATGGCCGTCGTCCGGGGGGAGGCGGACCGGGGGATCCTGATCTGCGGCAGTGGAGTCGGCGCGGTGATCGCCGTCAACAAGATCCCGGGGATCCGCGCCGCCGTCTGCCACGACTGCTACTCCGCGCACCAGGGGGTGGAGCACGACGACATGAACGTCCTGGTGCTGGGGGCGCGCATCATCGCCGCCGCCCTGGCCCAGGATATCGTCTGGCTCTACCTGGGCGCCGAGTTTTCGCGCGATGAACGCCACCTGCGCCGGGTCGGCAAGATCCGGGAACTGGAAAACCGCTTTTCCCGCAATCCTTCGGAGCAGCCTAGCCCGCGGGCGTGAACTTCACGTCCCATTCGTGGACTTCCAGGCTGCGCGCCCCCGAGACCACGTAAGGGTCGCTCGCGGCGATCTTTTCCGCCTCACCGATCGAGGGGGCCATGTAAATCACCAGCCCGCCGGTGTTGTCGAGAAATTTCCCCCGGGCGAAGATCTCCCCGCGCTGCTCCCTTTCCGCCAGAAAGGCGACATGCTGCTCGCGGAACGTCCGGTTCTTCTCGGGGTCTTTCATCATCAGAAGCGCTGCGAAATACTTCATGGCATTCTCTCCGGATTCCCATTATCTGTTATATTCGTTCTTGGCGCCGAAACACCGGAAGATACTATAAGGGAACATGCACCGCCGGAGAACGCCAAAAATCGAGGAGGCCGAAGCTCACCATGCCAGCAAACACCCGTAAACCATCCCGCGTGCTGCGATGGGTCCTTGCGGCCGCGGTGCTTTTGGTCCTCATCGTCGCGGCGCTGCCGTTTCTCATCGACGCCGACCGGTTCCGACCCCAGGTCGAAGCCAAGCTGTCGGAGGCGCTGGGACGGCGGGTCACGATAGGCGCCATCCGCCTCTCGCTCCTCTCGGGCAGCCTCGCGGTGGATGACCTCGCAATCGGGGAAGATCCCGCTTTCGGCACGACCCCCTTTCTGACCGCCCGCTCCCTCAAAATCGGTGTCGAAATGCGCCCGCTCCTTTTCTCCCGGCAGGTGCGGATCACGGGCATCACCCTGGAACAACCGGCGATCCGCCTCATCGGCGGTCCCGACGGAAGTTGGAATTTTTCCGGCCTGGGGAGCGAGGGGGACACCGGACCGGAGCAACGGGCGGGGGAAGGGGAGCCGACGGATCTTCTCATCCGGAAGCTCGAGATCTCCGCCGGCCGCATCACCGTCATCAAGGGGGAGGGGAAGCCGTCGGTCTACGACCTGGTGGACCTGACCTCGCGCAACCTGTCCCATGCCGCCCCCTTCCCCTTCACCCTGACCGTCGCCCTCCCCGGCGGTGGGGATGCGCGCCTGCAGGGAACGGCGGGACCGCTCGACCGCACCGACAACGTGCGGACGCCGTTTACGGCCGAGCTGACCGTCCGGGACTTCGACATGGTCGGCTCGGGCCTCGTCCGGGAGGGTTCGGGGGTCAAGGGGCTCCTCGATTTCAAGGGGACCGCCTCCTCTGACGGCCGCATGGTCGAAAGCACCGGGAGCGCCACCGTCGAAGGGCTCCAGGTGGTTCCCGGGGGGAAGCCGGCCCGCAGCCCGGCCTCACTCAAATACCACCTGGATTACGACCTGGAGGCACGCCGGGGGGCTATGAAAGAGGTGCAGATCGGCCTGGGCAAGGCTGCGGCCACCCTGGCGGGGAGCTTTGACGCCGGCGGCAGGACGCCCGACCTGAACCTGAAACTGGGCGGCGCCCGCATGCCGATCGGGGAACTCGGGGAGTTTCTCCCGGCGCTCGGCGTGATCCTCCCCAAGGGGGCGACCCTGGAGGGGGGGACGCTCGACGCGGAAATGACGGCCGAAGGCCCCCTCGACGCCCTGGTGTTCCGGGGAACAGCCGACCTGGCCGGGACCCGCCTGAAGGGGTTCGACCTGGCGGGAAAAATGGGAGCGCTGGCGAACCTGGCTGGGATCGGCTCCAGCTCCGGGACGGAGATCGAAACTTTCTCCTCCGCCTTCGAGATGTCACCGAAGGGGGTGCGGGTCGAGCGCCTGCTCCTGGTGGTGCCGACGCTGGGCACCCTCTCGGGCGCGGGGAGGATCTCGCCTGAACAGGCCCTCGACTTCGCCCTGCGCGCCGCGCTCGAACCGCCGGGGGCGCTCGGCGCCGGGCTCGGGCGCCTGCTGAAGAGGCAAAAACTCGACATCCCGTTTTTCGTGCGCGGGAACATGTCCGACCCCGCCTTCGTCCCCGACCCCCGCACCACCCGCACCGTCCTGGATTCGGTCCTGCCCGGCGGCGCGGAGGAGAAATCCGTAGGGGAGCGCCTGCGCGACCTCCTCAAATAATTCCGGGGACGGACCAGGGTTTGTCCTTGTCAGAAAAGAAGATACGTCCCGCCCGCGACCGACGCGGCCCGGGCCGGCCGCCGGCTTTTTTTCATCCCGCCGCACGGGCATTCGAGCCTTGCCGCTGGAAGCCGGGGAATTATCCATTATAATCCAAGGCTCATTGTGAAGGGGGACACTGGCGACTGTCCCCATACCCGACAGGAGGGAGCATGGCGCAACAGTACGTCTATGTAATGAAGGACCTGCGCAAGGTCTACCCCCCCAACCGGGAGGTTCTGAAGAACATCTGGCTGTCGTTTCTGCCCGGGGCCAAGATCGGGCTGATCGGCGCCAACGGCGCCGGCAAGAGCACCCTGCTGAAGATCATGGCCGGCGTCATCAAGGACTTCCTCGGGGAGGCCTGGCCGGCGGAAGGGGTCCGGGTGGGGTACCTGCCGCAGGAACCGGAGCTCGACCCGACCAAATCGGTCCTGGGCAATGTCGAAGAGGGAGTGCGCGCGGTGCACGACCTCCTGGCCGATTTCGACCGCATCAACGCGCGCTTCGGCGAGGATCTCTCCCCCGAGGAGATGGACAAGCTGATGGCCGAGCAGGCGCGGGTGCAGGACGCCATCGACGCCTGCAACGGCTGGGAGGTGGACCGCACCCTCGAAATCGCCATGGACGCGCTGCGCCTCCCCCCGGGGGACGCCGACGTGAAGACGCTGTCCGGCGGGGAGCGCCGCCGCGTGGCCCTCTGCCGGTTGCTGCTGGAGCGCCCCGACCTGCTGCTGCTCGACGAGCCGACCAACCACCTCGACGCGGAATCGGTCGCCTGGCTCGAGCGGTTCCTCAAGGAGTACCCGGGGACCGTGGTCGCCATCACCCACGACCGCTACTTCCTCGACAACGTCGCCGGGTGGATCCTGGAACTGGACCGGGGCGAGGGGATCCCCTGGGAGGGGAACTACACCTCCTGGCTCGAACAGAAGCAGGCGCGTCTCGCGGCGGAGGAAAAGCAGGAATCGGCGCGCCGCCGCACCCTGGACCGGGAACTGGAGTGGATCCGCATGTCCCCGCGCGCCCGGCAGGCCAAGGGGAAAGCGCGCCTGCGCGCCTACGAGCAACTGCTCGAGGAGGAGATGGCAGCTGACAAGCGGGCCCAGGCCACCGACCTCCACATCCCTCCGGGACCGAGGCTCGGGAACCTGGTGGTCGAAGCCCGGAACCTGCGCAAGGGCTTCGGGGACAGGCTGCTGATCGACGACCTCTCCTTCCGCCTCCCCCCGGGGGGGATCGTGGGCGTCATCGGCGCCAACGGCGCCGGCAAGACCACCCTTTTCCGCATGATCACCGGCGAGGAGAAGCCGGACGCGGGAGAGCTGCGGATCGGGGAATCGGTCCGGATCGCCTACGTCGACCAGAGCCGCGACGCGCTGCAGGGGGAACGCCAGGTCTGGGAGGAGATCAGCGACGGCAGCGACCTCGTGATGCTGGGCAAACGGGAAGTCCCCGCCCGCTCCTACGCCGCGGCCTTCAACTTCAAGGGGTCTGACCAGCAGAAGCTGGTCCGCGACCTCTCCGGCGGGGAGCGCAACCGGGTCCACCTGGCGAAGGTCCTGAAAAGCGGCGGGAACCTCCTGTTGCTCGACGAGCCGACCAACGACCTGGACGTGGACACGCTGCGCTCGCTCGAGGACGCGCTCCTCTCCTTTGCCGGCTGCGCCGTGGTCATCAGCCACGACCGCTGGTTCCTGGACCGGATCGCCACCCACATCCTGGCCTTCGAGGGGGATTCCAGGGTGGTCTGGTTCGAGGGGAATTACCAGGATTACGAGGCGGACCGCAGGCGCCGCCTGGGGGCCCAGGCGGACCAGCCGCACCGGATCCGCTACAAGCCCCTGGTCAGGGGGTGAGCGGGGGGCGCAGCCGGACGACGAGCCTGCCATCCGGCTGCCGGGAGACATCAAGCCCGCCGATGCGTGCCTCCACTTCGTCCCGGCCGGCGCTCCGGATTTCATCCTCTTCCAGCCAGTAGATGCGGTCGATGGCCATCATCGCCACCCGGGGGAGGAGCGCCGCCACCCGCTCCCTCCTCCTCCGGCTGCGGCGCCACCAGGCGTCCCGAAGAGCGCTGAAGAGCGTCCGCCCTCCCTGGGGCGGGGCATCCGCGCCCGCCCCGTGCAGCAGGATCGGGGGCAGGGTGTTTTTGTCCCCCTGCGTGTACCGGACCAGGTCTTCCACGATCCCCGGGATGAGCGGCACCCAGTCCCCGGCGATGATTCTCTCCCGGTAGGCGCGCACGACTTTCTGAAACCCGAGCAGCTGCCGCCGCTCCTTCAGCCAGGCGACCTCTGATAGATCGAACAGGAGCAGGCTGAACTCGTCCAGGATTTCCGCCTTCGTCCCCTCGTCCAGCCCCAGTTCCTCGAGGAAATCGGGGAGCGTCCGCCTCTCGAACCGGACCAGCCGGACCCCAATGTCGCGCACGTGCTCCTCCGGGATCCGAGCAAACGTCCTGCGGGCAGCGGCGGCGAAGGCATCCAGCCTCTCCCGGGCAGCGGCGCCCGGGAGCGCCCCCCGCACCTTCCCATCGAGGGTCTGCCCGAGGAACACCTCCAGCCGCGCGAGCATCCGCTCCCGGTCTTCCCGCCGGCCTGGATCGTCCAGGCTGAAGATCTCGAGCAGGCTCTTGTTGAACTCCTCCAGGATCTTGAGCTTGTGCGCGTCCAAAAGGGCGCTCGATTCCATGAACATCACGAGGACGTTCCAGTTCCGACAGATCTCCCTGATCCGCCCTTTCGGACTGCGCCCCATCAGCGTGCGGCGGTTCTGGATCTTGTCGGACGCCTTGGCCAGCGGGACGACGGCCCGCAGCCACTCGAATGCCTCCATGTCGGGCAGGACCCTGTCTCCCATTGTCAGGCACCCGGCGATATAGCGCAGGTAATCGATCTCCTTGAACGGCTGCGGCCGCTCCGCGGCCCCCTCCTCCTCCGGCTTGGTGAGGATTGCAAGCGCCTTGGGGAGCCGCCCCCGGACGTCCTCCTTCCGGAAAGCGGCCCGGATATCGTCCATGCTCGTGTCGGTATCCTCCAGGACATCGTGCAGCAGGAGGGTGACCAGGACCAGCGTATCGGTGACGCCGAAAACTTCCACCATGATCCGCGCCACCCGGATCGGGTGCTCGATGAACTTCCGGCGCACGTCACCAACGGGTACCGTCTTCAGCTGCCGGCGGGAATCGCCGTCATGGGAGCGGTAGGCTATCTTGTAGCCCTTCAGGAGCAAGGCTTTGTCCGCGGCCGGAAGCGCCCTGCCCGAAGCGGCCTCCACCAGGTGCAGGAGCTGGTTGACCTGGTCGTTGATATGAATATGGTCTTCCTTGATGATGCGGAACTTTTCGAAAGACTCCATGTGATCTTCGAGCATCATCTTTTCTTCGTCGTCGAGGCGCTCCCCCCCGGCCTTGATCCGGTCGAGCAGCAACTGGAAGAGTTCCGCGAACGGGGTGCCAAACGGTTTTCCCCGGCGGATCTGGCCGAAAGCCTCCCGGTAGCGCATGAAGGCCCGGTAGCGGGAGGGGGAGCTCCGAACCACCAGGACCACGTTCATGTAGTTGTAGGCCATCCAGACCCGCATCAACGTTTCCCGGGGGATACGCGCCATGTCCGGCCGGACGGCGTTGGCGTCGGCGAGCTGCAGGACCTGGAGCATCTTCAACAGGTCTTCCTTGCGGATTCCCGTCTCCCGCTCGACCGTCTCGATCTCGGCGTAGACGTCCTCGTGCAGCGTCCGCCCGTCTTTGACGCGGCCGTAGGTCGCTTTTTCGATCAGGACCGACTGGTTCCGGACCAGGAACTGCACGATGGCGATGTCGCGGGGGCTCCACCCCAGCCGGGCGAGAAAATCGTTCGCGAGCAGCGCCGAAATCTCGGGGTGGATCAGGTAGCTAAGGTAGCTTCTCGCCTCCGGCGTATCCAGCCCGAAGAAAGGGTAGGTCTCCTTCAGGATGGAAGCGTTGCGCTCCCGGTTCCGGCTCCATTCCACCGCCAGGCCGTTCCAGAGCCTGAGGTGCATCCCCCGGATGATGGCCACCTCACCCAGGTCGTGAAAGAGCAGCGCGGTGTTGATCCAGAGCGTAGAACCCCGCCCCGCTTCCGGGTCCAGGTATTCCTCCGCACCGAAGCCCTGGACCCAGTCGAACGCGTGCCGGATGGCCTCGATCGTATGCTCCATCAGGGGCATGGGACGGTAGATGTTCGGGTCCTTTTTCGGCAGGTTCTCCCCGAAGTCGCGGAGTCCGGGAATGAGCTTCTCCAGCCCGCGGGTGCTGACGGCACGTTCGAAGGCGCGCCGGTCGGTCATGGCGCGGGCGAACGCCTCCCCCGGAGGGGGCTGGGTACGGAGGGTCTCTGCTAGATGGGCCAGGACTTTTCTCATCGATCTTGCGCAAACCCCGCCGCGGGTCACTTTTTCTTGAGCAACTGGTCGAGGCCGGCGAAGGGGTTGTGGGTGGTAACGGTTGCCTGGGCGCCCGTGGGGGTCGGCCCCTCCGACCAGTCGGCCACGGAGTGGCGCGCGTGTTCATTTTCATGGCAGAAGACGCAGAGCAACTCCCAATTGCTGCCGTCGGGGGGATTGTTGTCGTGATCGTGGTCCCGGTGGTGCACGGTAAGCTCGCGCAGCCGCTTCCCCTCGAACTCCCGCCCGCAGCGCCCGCACACCGCCGGGAACAGGCGCAGCGCCTGCTCGCGGTATCCCTGCATGCGCAACTCCCGTTCGCGCCGGAGGCGGATGATGAATTCGCGATCGCTTCTTTCGGTATCGTTGGTCATAATCAAAAGGGGGACGGTCACGGGCGCCCCCTTCCGATTATACAGTAAATGACGGAGAGTGTTATAATCAGCGTTTTGCAGAGGTGACTATGAAACCGATCAGGGTGGGGCTGTTGGGGCTGGGGACAGTCGGGGCGGGGGTGGCCAAGGTGTGCCGGACGCACCGGGAGGAATTGGAGGAGATGGTCGGCGCTCCCATCGTCCTGGCCGCCGTGGTCGATCAGGACATCACCACCCCCCGCGACGGGCTCCCCCTGGAGGGGCTCCCCCTCGGCCGGGACGTCTCCACGGTCCTCGACGATCCCTCGATCGACATCGTCGTGGAGCTGATCGGCGGACTCGAACCGGCGCGCGCCTACATCCTCCGGGCGCTGGCCAACGGGAAACACGTCGTGACGGCCAACAAGGCACTGCTGGCCACCCACGGCGAGGAACTCTACGCCGAGGCGCGCCGCCGGAGGTGCATGCTGGCCTTCGAAGCCTCCGTGGCCGGGGGGATCCCGTTGATCCGCTCGGTGAAGGAGGGGCTGGCCGCCAACCGGATCACCTCCCTGTACGGCATCGTCAACGGCACCTCCAACTACATCCTGAGCAAGATGACGGACGAGGGCTTGGAATTCGGCCGCGTCCTGGCCGAAGCCCAGGCCGAGGGCTACGCCGAGGCGGACCCCACCTTCGACATCGAGGGGATCGATTCCGCCCACAAGCTGCAGATCCTGGCGACGCTGGCCTTCCGCACCTGCGTGGGACTCGGGGACATCTACGTGGAGGGGATCACCCGGGTCACGCCGGAAGATATCGCGCTGGCGCACGAGATGGGGTTCCGCATCAAGCTCCTGGCCATCGCGAAATCGGCCGACGGCCGGCTCGAATTGCGCGTTCACCCCACCATGATCCCCGAATCTTCGCCGATGTCGGCGGTTTCCGGGGTATTCAACGCCGTCTTCCTCAACGGCGACGTCGTCGACGACCTGATGTTTTACGGCCGGGGGGCGGGGCAGTTCCCCACCGCATCCTCGGTCTGGGCCGACATCGTGGAGATCGCCCGCCGGCTGGCGGCCGGCCATGCCGCCGTCCCCCAGGACCTCCCGGTCCTGGGACGCAATCCGCTCGGGCTGAAGCCGATCGAGGAGGTCGTCTCTTCCTACTATCTCAACGTCTCCGCCCTGGACCGGCCGGGCGTCCTCGCCCAAGTCGCGGGCATCCTCGGCAAACACAACATCAGCATCGCCAACGTCATCCAGAAGGTGCACCAGAAAGCCCAGGCCGTGCCGGTCGTGATGATGACGCACGAGGCCCGGGAGGGGGACATGCAGAAGGCTCTCCGGGAAATCGACGCGCTCCCCGTCATCGTCGCCCCCACGCGCATGATCCGCGTCGAGGAGTCCTGACGCCGCCGTTTTTCACGGCGGCCCGCGCTTCTGCTCCATGCAGGTCAGCCGGGACGTGGGGGAATTCGCGGACGGCGGGACCGGAGAGAAGCGGCGGAGATCGGCGGCAGAAGGCGGCTAACTCATCCAGCGCGCCGAGGTCCAGCCGAGATGCGCGTGGGAGTTGAACAGCCGCAACAGCGGGCGCGGCCCCCATTCCACCACGCTGATGGTCCCGGGATCGAGAAACAGGCGGCGCGCCGCCGCCAGCGGCACCCCCAGGACGGCGGCCGCCAGCGCCTTGATCGGCCCGACGTGGCTCACCAGCACCACGGCCCCGCCCGGAAACTCCCGCGCCAGCTCGTCGGCGAGACCGGCGACCCGCCGCTGCACCTCCGCCATCGATTCCCCGCCCGGGGGCGCGACCGACGGGTCCGCTTCCCAGCGCCCGAGCAGCGCCGCATCCGCAGGCCCCAGGGCCAGGACCTCCCCGCGGGTCCGCCCCTCCCACGATCCGAAGGAGCCTTCCGCCAGGCGCGCGTCGGTGCGGAGCTCGACGCCGGAGCCCGCGGCTATGGCCGCGGCCGTGTCCGCCGCCCGGCGGAGCGGGCTGGAGACGATCAATCGGAGCGGGATGCGCGCAAGCACCTCCGCCGCCCGGAGTGCCTGGCGCCGGCCGCGCGCATTGAGCGGCTCGTCGCCGAGCCCGAGGTAGCGCATATCGACGTTCTGCGCCGTTTCGCCGTGGCGCACCAGATACAGCCGCAGCATGACGTCCGCGTTCATGCGCTCTTCCGCCCCGCTCTCCCCTGGTGGGGCCGGCGCATCAACTCGATGAATTTGCGGGCGGCCGGGGAAAGCGGCTGCCGGGAGCGGACGATGACGCCCAGGAGGCGGTAAAAGCTCTTTTCGATGAAATTTACCTGGACCAGGGAGCCGCCCTGGACCTCCTTCTGGACGCTGAGCAGCGGTACGATCGAGACCCCGGCGCCGATCTCCACGCTGCGCTTGATGGTCTCGATGTTGTCGAATTCCATGACTACGCGCACGTCGATCCCCTGCTCGTGGAAAATCCGGTCCAGCGCCCGCCGGCTCGCCAGCCCCTTCTCGAACGCGATGTAGTTCTGCCCGGCGAGTTTCCGGATGTCGACGTGGGGCCGCCGGGCCAGCGGGTGGTCCGGGGCGCAGATGAGCACCAGCTTGTCGGCGGGGAGCGGGATGATGCGCAACCCCTTGCGCGGCTCCGGGTAGGTTACGATCCCCAGGTCGACGGCGCCGGCGAGGCAGTCTTCGTAGACCCGCGTCCCCTTGCTGTATTCCACGTGGAGCCGGACCTTGGGGTGAAGTTTCAGGAACGTCTTCACCACCACCGAGATCTCATACAGGCCGACGCTGTAGATCGTCGACACCCGCACGCTCCCGGACATGTCCTGGCCGACGGCCTTCAGCTCCAGCTGCATCTGTTCGAAGCCGTCGAGCATCTGCCGGGAGCGCTCGTAAAAGATCCTTCCCGCGGGGGTGGGGGAGACGCCCTTGCCGTCCCTGCGGAGCAGCTGCGTCTCGAACCGCTTCTCGAGGTTCTTGATCTGCTGGCTGACGGCCGACTGGGTGATGTCATTGCGCACGGCGGCGCGGGAAAAACTCCTGCTCTCGACCAAGTCGCAGAAAACCTTGAGCGTCTCGATCTGCATGCCATCCTCCGGCGGCCACCGGCCGGGACCGGCTCAGGAAACCGGTTGCGGAGATGCCGGCCCGACGCTGTTTTTCAGCATAAGTTATTCCGATCGTTTTATCAAAGTGATTCATTTCCCTTAAACCGGCGGGGCCGGCGCAGCGGCGTTTACTCCCCGGGGGGGATGGCGGCCGGGGCGGTCTCGGGCGCGGACTGGCGTAGGTTGACACTGCGGGCCAGCACGAAAAGAAGGTCGGACAGGCGATTCAGGTAGCGGAGGAAATCGGGGCTGACGGCGCCCGAGCGGCCGAGCGGCGCGCATTGCCGTTCCGCCCTGCGGGCGACCGCGCGCGCGAAATGAAGGAGGCTGCCCGCCGGCGTCCCCCCGGGCAGGATGAAGTGCCTGAGCGGCGGCAGGGGGAGGTCCAGGGCGTCGATTTCCGCCTCCAGCCTGCGGATGTCCGCGGGGCCGATCCTCTGCCCTTTCCCCCCGGCGGGAGCGGCCAGTTCGGCACCCAGCACGAACAGCTGGCTCTGCAGGAGGCCCAGGATCCCGTCCGCCTCCTCGGGAAGCGTCTCCGCGCGGACGACGCCCAGCAGGGCGTTGAGTTCGTCGAGGGTGCCGTTGGCTTCGATGCGGGGATCGTCCTTGGGAACGCGCCGGCCTCCCGCGAGGCTGGTGGTCCCCTCGTCCCCCGTGCGGGTGTAGATCGGCGTCATCGGGATCCTCCTGCGGGCGGCGCGGGATCAGGACGTTTCATTTCCGGCTCAGGCGGTCTTTTTCTCCTTGCACGCGATGCAGACGGAGGTCCAGGGGACTGCCTTGAGCCGGGCGGCGCTGATCTCCTGCTCGCAGACGGAACAGACGCCGTAGATCCCGTTGTCGATCCTATCGATGGCGGCATCGATCGCGCGCAGCAGCTTGGCGTCGATCTGCAGCAGCCGGAGATTGACATGAATCTCGTTGTCGTCGCTCGCCTGGTCCACGAAATCCCCGTGGCGCGTGTCCACCATGTTTTCCCAATGAGGCTTCTTGCTCGGAGCGCTGAGGATGGAATCCCGCTTCTGTTCGAGGGCGGCCCTGAATTTCTTGAGCTCCCTTTTGTTCATAACCCAAACCTCGATTGAAAAAGTAAGATTATAAATCAAAGTCGGAGGCAAGTAAATATCCGGATTTCCGGCGCGGCGCGCCGTACGGGCGCCCGGGGCCCGTCGCGCTCAGGGCCGGTATGTCAATTCGTATGCGGGAACGATCTCGACGGGGTGGTACGATTGCTTGGCCGCCCGGAGACCGGGGTCGCCGAGATCCTCCTCGCGGTTGATGAACTCGTACCCCTGGTCTCCGATGACCCGGGCCGTTTCCCAGTTGACGACCTGGTAGAGCCCCTTGAAGCTGCGCAACGCCCGCTCGAAATGGATCGCCGCCGTGCGGGGGCTGATCGCTTCGTAGATGGAAAACGCCGCGGGCCGTCCGGCCGCCTCGACGAGCACCCCCTGCTGCTCCCATGCCTTGAAATGACGCAGCGTGCTCTCGAGCGCCGCTATCTCCCGCGCCAGCATCCCCTCCACCAGGGGATGCTCCTCCTCGACGATCGCCTGCAGCACGGCGAAGCAGTCATCGGTCCGCGCCGCCGTCAGGGGAGAGGCGGTCCATTCGTACAGCCCCTCCGCCTGGGAAATCAGGTTGCGCTTCTTGGCGTATTTACGCCCCTTGAGCGTCGCCAGGGCCTCGGTGGAGTAGACGTAGTTCGACGTGGTCCGATCCTCCCGGACGGTGAAGGCGCGGGAGAAATCGGCGTGCTCCCCGATAAACCGCTCGGAAACCCCGATAATTTTCAGGGGGTAGGGGAGGGCGTCGGCCGCGGCGAGGATCCTATCCTTGAGCGAAGGACCGAACGTCCCCAGGGGCTGCAACAGGTGGCGCCGCCTCGGGGAATCGATCAGGCAGGAGATCAGCAGCGTGTCGGGGCCGGCGGTCGACCAGCCGTAATGGTAAAAAGGGTTCCAGGCGGCGAGGACCGCGAAGGTGTACCCGGCCAGCGGCTGCGGATGCCGCCGCAGGACCGGGGTCAGCAGCTCCCTGTCCCCCAGCCGCAACGGGGCGAATTCAAAATCAAGGAACCGATGGTCCGTCATGGGCGCTTGCCGTATAGCATTGGCTGATACCCGGCCAGCTGACCGTAGCCCAGCCGTTCATAGAATCCCTGGGTGTCCGGCTCGGCGACCAGCCCGATCCAGGGGATCTTCCGCTCCCGGCAAAACGCGGTGAGCCGCCGCACCAGTTCTCCCCCGATCCCCTGACCCCGGTAGGACTGGAGCACCACCACGTCCTGGACGTAGGCGTCGCTCGACCCGTCGGAGATCACGCGCCCCATCCCGACCGTGCGGCCGCCGGGCAGGCGCGCGACCATGAAACAGAAGCTGCCGCGGATCATGGCGGGGATGATGGCGCGCGCCTCGGGGCTCTCCTCCCACCAGCCGCCGGAGCGGTAGAGCGCCACGATCTCCTCGACGGGGGCCGAGGAGACGACTTCAAACAACACCTCCTGCATGGGAACCCTCCCGCGCCTCTAGAAAGGGAGCTTGGCACCGGTTCCCGCTTCGAGCGCCCGCCGGTAGATCTCGGCCGCCAGCGCGACATCCTCCAGGGCGACCCCCTGCGATTCAAACAGGGTGATCTCGCCCGCGTCTTCACGGCCGGGGAATTCGCCCACCACCACCAGGCCCAACTCCCGGGCGTCCTCCCAGTAGAAGGCCTCCTCTTCGGCGGCCCGCTCCAGGTCGCCGCTTTCCAGCCTGGCCTGTTCGAGGGAGTCCACGATCACGCACGCGCTCCGGCGGACCGTCTCAACGTCGATTTCGCGCCGCGACAGGCAATTGGATCCCACGGCGTTGATATGGACGCCCGCGGCCAGCCATTCCCCCTGGAACACCGGTTCGGAAGATGTGGTGGCCGTCGCCACGATGTCCTGGTCGCGCACCGCCGCCTCGGGGCCGGCGGCCGGGACGATCTTGATCCCCGTGGCCTCGGCCATCTCACGGCAGAACGCCTTCAGCTTATCCGCGGTCCGGGCATAGACCGTGACCTTCTCAATGGGACGCACGGCGCGGATCGCCTCGATCTGCGCCCGGGCTTGCGCCCCGGCCCCGAAAACCCCCAGCCGGGAGGCGTCCTCCCGCGCCATGAAGCGGGTGGCCACCGCCGAGGCGGCCCCGGTCCTCAACTGCCCCAGCCGGTCGGCGTCCATCACGGCGGCCAGCCGGCCCTCGCCGTCGTACAGCAGCACCACGAACCGGTTGACCCCGGCGACGCTGGTGTAGCTCTTCAAGCCGGAAAACCCGAGCGAGGGGAGGGAGGCGCCCATCACGTGAAACATCCCCTTCTCCAGGCGGCAGCGGCGTCGGGGAGCGATATGGGCCTTTTCCTCCCCCTGAAGCCTGAATGCCCGCTCGACCGCTTCAATGGCCATGTCCATCGAAGCCAGCGCGTTGATGTCCGATTCCTGCAGAAAAATCGCCATATTCCCCCCCTGCAATGCCTTTGAAGCCGCTCAAAAATCAACCTTTAAATATACTGGACGCCCCCCGGCGCAGCCAAGGAGAAAACGGGGGCGCCCGGGGGCCGGCTCGGTGCAATTTTGCCATCCCCGCCCCCGGTGGTACACTGTTCCGGTCCAAAGGAGCCACGGCCGATGATACGAAGAACCCTGCTTTTCGCGCTGACCCTGATCCTGGTGGCGCTCCTGGCCGGCCTGATGATGCGGGGGTGCCGGCAGGAAAAGGAGCGGACGGCCGGGATGACGGAGCAAACGCTCGAATCCCCCCCTTCCCCCATCAGGGTGTTCACTCCGGACGACCTCGAGATCGTGCGCTCCGATTTCCGGGCGCAAACCCTGCCCGGCGGGGAGACCGGGGCCGGGCACCAAGTGGAGATCCGCCACCGCGGGCCCCTTCCATACCAGGCGATCCGGCTGCGGTTCGCCTATCTCGACCGGCAGGGGCGCATCCTGGAAACCAGGACGTTGACGCACCGGGAAACCATTTCCCCGGGGGCCACCCTCCGGATCGACGGCATCGAGGTCGCACCGGTCCCTGCGGCGGCGGCCGCGGCGGAGACTTCGATCCTCAGCGCCGATCTCGCCCTCTCCCCCGCCACGACCGCCGGGCAGGCTCCCTGAACCGGCGGAGTCCCCGAAAGGGGGGGCGAATTGACAGAAAACCGGGACCTGTGATAGCCTCGATTTATGCCCGGTTTCCACCAGGCGGGGATTCCGGTGACGAGGGTTCCAAGCCATGAAGTCTCTCTCGCGAACGATTCTGCTTCTGGCGATGTTTATGAGCGCCGCCGCCTTGGGCGCCTCCGTCCCGGCCGCCGGCGCCGGGGACAAGGGGCGGATCACGGGCAGCGTCACCAGCCTGTCGGGCCACCCCCTGGCCGACGCCGTCGTCCGGATCGTCCGCGAAATCGAGGCGAAGGAGTTCTTCACCCTGGTCCGGAGCGACAGCCGGGGGTTCTTCAGATCGGCGGTCCTGTCCCCCGGCATCTATCACCTCCAAGTCTCCCGCGAGGGATATGAGCCGGTCACCACGACCAAGTTCGCCGTCGACAACGATCGCTCCATCTCCCTCGACATCCCGCTGCGGGAATTCATCCGGGCGATCTCCCGTGATGACGACGCCCGAAACTGGAGCCCCGGGACGGTCCTGCGCGGCACCTCCGACGGCCGGCTGATCTTCCGGAACACTTCCGGAAGGCTCCCCGAGATGGCCGCCACCGGGGGGGAACCCTTCGCGCGCAGCGGGGCGATGAGCATCGCCTCCGGCGCCCCCGCCGGCATCCGGGGCTTCCTGTTGCGCCCGCAAGCCAGCCATAGCGGGATCTCGTCCAATTTCGCCCTGACCGAGCCTTTGGGCGCGCGCAGCCGCATCGTCCTCTCCGGCCAGATGGATGTCGGCGCCGGGTTCTTCTGGCGCATGCGCAACACCTACCAGTTCCGTCCGGACGGCGGCCGCGATTACCGCGCCTCGATCGGCTACGGGCGCGCCACGGGCTATTCCCCCACTTCCCAAGCCATCTCCTGCGACGATGTTCCCACCGTCTCGGGCCTGGAGACATTCGATGCCAGTGTAGAGGGGACCACGAAATTCCTGGACCTGCTCGCGGTCAGGTACGGCATCGACTACTCCAGGATCTATTACGACCGGGATCGGCACTTCCTCTACCCGTCGATCGAGATCCTGTTGACCCCGGCCGAGGGGTGGAGCTTCCGGACCTCCCTGGCCTCCCGCCGTCCGAGCGCCACCAACACCCTCGTCCTTCCCGACGGGGAGATGATCGACCTCTCCGAACCGACCCTGATCACGATGGCGGGAGACAAGATCAGCATGAGCCAGGTACGGCATTCCGAGTTCGCCGTGCAGAAAATGCTGGCACCTGAAACCGCCGTCGGGATCGCCGTCTACCACGACTACGTGCGGGGTCCGGGAATCCCCCTGATGGTCACCGAAATCGTCCCGGGGGCGCCCGACTCCAGGCACATCATCGAAATGGACGGGGATCATTCCAGCCAGCGCGGGGTGCGGGTGACCCTGGACCACCAGGTCCTGGATTCGGTCCGCGGGTCGGTCGCCTACATCTACGGGGAGGCCCGGAGCATTGACGAGGGCGCGCCCCCCGTCTCCGCCGCCCTCCTGGAGAAAGACCCGGCCGCTTTTCTCCGACAGCGCTTCGAGCATTCTCTCACGGGGAGGATCGGCATCACCCTGCCGCTGGCGCTGACCGACGTACTGGCGACCTTCCGCTGGGACTCCGGCAATCCGCTGACCACGCTCGACTGGTTCAGCGACCGGATGGATATCGGCACCCAGTCGGTCAATTTCGAGATCCGCCAGCCGATCCCCCGCTTGCCCGGGGCCCCCGGCCGGTGGGAAATCCTACTCGACTTCCGCAATATCCTCAACCAAGGGGTCAAGGTCATTCCCACCGAGCAGGGGGAACTGGTCCTGAACCGCAACCCCCGTTCGCTCCGCTACGGCCTCAACTACCGCTTCAACTGACGTCGCGGCCACGGAAATGGAGCAAGTCTTTCCCCTTGAATATCTCCCACCGCTGATTCAAAATATTGAACAGCTGCATTCAAGTTGTTGAAGTATTGGCGCTACGCGTGCGCGACCGGGATAGACAAAACCTATCCCCTTAATATTCCAGCAGTTAACAGCACCCATGATTCAGACACTCCCCCTCACCGTGGCATGTAAATTGCATCTTTCCTCCTTGCAGGGAACCCGATATGAAAGTGCGGCTATGAACCCTTTTGCAGTGCCACCGAGAATCGTCGCCGCGGCACTCCTCTCCTCCGTCCTGCTGGCGGCCGGTATCCTGAATCTCAGGGACCGCCTCGGCTGGATCGAACCTTCGGACGGGATCTTTTGGGTGGAGTCCGAAGGCGCCCTCCGGGCGGTGGGGTTCCGCCCCGAAGGTGGGGCGAACCGGTCCGGGATCCAGCCGGGCGACCGGCTGCTGACGATCGACGGCCTGCAGGTGCCCGATCCGGGCCGGTACGCGGAGCTACTGCTCGGCTTCACCCCCGGTTCCTGGCACACCTACGAGGTGGCGGGGGACGCCGGGGTGCGCACCGTGCGCCTCCGGCTCGGGGAGCGCCCCCTCTTTTCAGCCCGGGATGGATTGAAGACACTGCTGGCCTTCCTCCACCTCGGCATCGGGTTCTACGTATTGTGGCGCAGCCGGGCGGCCGGCGCCGCCGGGCACTTTTTCCTGATCTGCCTGGCCGCTTTCGTCCTCTGGCTCTACAGCTACACCCCGCGCCTCGGCCCGCTCGACTGGACGGTTTACGCGCTCTCGGCGCTGGCCTTCCTCCTCCTCCCGGCGCTCTTCCTCCATTTCTGCCATCGCTTCCCGGTCCCCTCCGGCCGGAGAACCGCGCTTGTGGCCTACGCCCCGGCGCTCCTGCTCGTTGCGGGTCATCTTCTCTGGATCACCGGGCACCTCGCCCCTCTCGGTCTCCCAAGAACGGCCCGCGGAAGCCTTGTCGTCGACCGGGTGGAGCTGGCCTTTTTCTGTGCCGCTTTCCTGGCCGGGGGGCTGCGCCTCCTGCGGCAGCGGCAAACCAACCGGGACCTCGTCGCCGGCCAGCAACTGAAATGGATCGGGTACGGGACCCTGGCAGGCATCCTCCCTTTCATCCTGGCCTACGGGCTGCCGGTCTCCCTTGGGATGCGCCCCACCCTCGCCATGGAAGCGTCGATCCTCCCGCTCGCCCTGATCCCGTTGACGATCGGGTACGCCCTCATCCATTTCCGCCTGATGGACGTGGAACGGATCGCGCGCGCCGCCGCGGCCCGGATCGGGGCGGCCCTGCTCCTGGTGGCCCTCTACCTCTTCCTTCTCCTCGTGCCGGGGCGGGGGCTCGAGGGGTTCGCCCCGCAATCCGTGCCTCCAGCCCTGGGCTTGGCGGCGTTGGCGCTCGCCCTCCTGTTCCCGCCCCTGTACCGAGCGCTCGAACAGCGGCTCGAGCGCCGCTTCTACCGGGATCGCTATGAGGACCGGGCCACCTTGCTCGATTTCGCCCGCACCCTCGGCTCCGAAATCAGCCTCCTCCCCCTGGCGCACCGCATCCTGGAGCGGATCTCGGGCGCCTTCCGGATCGAAACGGCCGCGCTGCTCGTCGACGACCCGGCGCACCCCGAATCCCTGCGCGTGGCCGGCGCGATCGGCCCGGCCGGCGCCACGAACCGGCGCCTCTTCCGGGTAGAGGCCCCCGGCGCACCCCTGCCCGGCCTGCCGGGCGGCCCCGGCCGACTTTACCCCGCCGGGGCCGAGCTCGGCGCGGAAGGGTTCGCCTACCTGCACGATCTCGAGTGTCGGGGGCGGCGCGTGGGGGTGATCGCCCTCGGCCCCCTCCCCGGCGGGAGCCACTTCTCCACCGAGGACCTGGACCTCCTCTCCGCCCTGGCGCGCTACGCCGCCATCGCGATCGAGAACGCCCGGCTCCTCGAATCGGCCGAGCGCCGGGCGCTCGACCTGGAACGGGTGAAGCGCGCCACCGAAAACATCCTCGAAAGCATCGATGTCGCGGTGCTCGCGCTGGAGGAGAGCGGGAGGATCCGCTCCTGCAACCGGGCGTTCGAAACGCTCTACGGCGTCTCCAGGGAAGATATCGTCGGCACCCCGGTGGACCGCCTCCTGGCGGCCGACCTCCTCGCCACCATCCGCGGGGGAGGGAGGGAGGGGTGGAGGATCGACGCCCCCACGAACCTCTTCAAGCTCCACTTCGACAACCTGGAGGGGAAGCGGCGGATTGTGAACCTCGCCCTCGTCCCCCTGTCCAACCCCGACGAGCGGGGGGTGCTCCTGGTCATGGACGACATCACCGAAAAAGCCGCGCTGGAGGACCAGCTGCTGCAGGCGGAAAAGCTCTCCTCCCTGGGGCTGCTCGCGGCCGGGATCGCCCACGAGATCAACACGCCGATCACCGGCATCTCCAGCTACGCCCAGATGCTGCTCCAGCAGACCGGCGCCACGGACCGGCGCAGGCCCATGCTGGAAAAGATCGAAAAACAGTCCTTCCGGGCTTCGGAAATCGTCAACAGCCTCCTCAACTTCTCCCGCCTGAGCGGGAGCGCGTTCCACCCCGTCGATGTCAACCGCCTGATCGCCGACTGCCTCGCCCTGCTCCGGCACCAGTTCGAACGCTCCGGCATCCGGGTAGAGGCGGACCTCGAGGAATCGCTCCCCCCCGTCTACGGCAACACGGGCAAGCTGCAGCAGGTGTTCGTCAACCTGTTCCTGAACGCGCGCGACGCCATGCCTTCGGGGGGGGACCTGGTTGTCCGCACCGGGATGCGTGAATCGATGGTCGTCGTTGAAATCTCCGACACCGGCGAGGGGATCCCGCGGGAAAACCTGAACCGGATCTTCGACCCCTTCTTCACGACCAAGCCTATCGGGAAGGGGACCGGCCTGGGCCTGGCGGTGAGCTACGGCATCGTCGAAGAGCATGGGGGAAGGATTTTCGTGGACAGCCCCGGCAGGGGGACCCATTTCCAGCTGAACTTTCCGGCGAGACTCCAATGATGATTCTCAACCGGCGCATCCTGGTGGTCGATGACGAGGAGATCCTGCGTGACGTCCTGTCGGACCTGCTCACATCGGCGGCGTACGAAGTCGACCTGGCGGAAAACGGCGCCCGGGCGCTCGAACGGCTCCGGGAGACGGAGTACGCCGTGGCCCTCGTCGACCTGATGATGCCGGGCATGGACGGGCTCGAGCTGCTGGAGGAGATGAAGAAGCTCGAGAACGCCCCGGCGGCCATCATCCTCACCGCCTACGGCTCGATCGACAAGGCGGTGCAGGCGACGAAGCTGGGGGCGTTCAATTTCCTGACCAAGCCGTTCAAGAACGACGAACTCCTCCTGGCGGTGAAGAACGCGGCCGAACACCGGCAGCTGGTCGAGGAAAACTCGCGCCTGCGGCGCACCCTGACGGAACGCTACGGGTTCGGGAACCTGATCGGCAAGAGCCCGGCCATGCAGCAGGTGTTCGACCTCATCCGGCAGGTCGCGCCGCGCCGGAGCACGGTCCTGGTCCAAGGGGAGAGCGGCACGGGCAAGGAGCTGGTGGCGAAGGCGATCCACGCTTCCAGCGGCAGGGCCGAAGCCCCCTTCATCGCCATCAACTGCGGCAACATCCCGTCGGACCTGCTGGAAAGCGAGCTGTTCGGGCACGTGCGCGGGGCTTTCACCGGCGCCAACGTCTCCCGCAAGGGGCTGTTCGAGGAGGCCTCGGGCGGCACCCTCTTCCTCGACGAGGTCGCCACCATCTCGCTCGAAATACAGGCCAAGCTCCTGCGCGCCATCCAGGAGCGGGAGTTCCGCCGGCTGGGAAGCTCGGAAAACATCCGGGTGGACGTGCGCATCGTCGCCGCCACGAACACCGACCTGGAGGCCGGCATCCGGGAGGGGACCTTCCGGGAAGACCTCTACTACCGCCTCAACGTCATCGCCATCAAGATCCCCCCCCTGCGCGAACGGAGCGAGGACGTGCAGCTCCTGGCGGAGTTTTTCCTGCGCAAGTACGCCGCGGAGAACGGGCGCGACCCCCTGATGCTCGACCCGGCCGCGCTGCGGGTGCTCCTGGACTACCGCTGGCCGGGGAACGTGCGCGAACTGGAAAACGTGATCGAACGGGCGGTGGTGCTGGCCCCGGGAGACCGCATCGGCCCCGACCTCTTCCCCGCGGGCCTGACGGCGCCCCCTCCCGACCTCCCCCCGGACTTCGTCTCCGACGGCGTGTCCCTGAAGGAACGGGTGAACGAATACGAAAAATCGCTCCTCCTCGCCGCCCTGGAGCGGACCGACTGGAACCAAAAGAAGGCGGCCGAACTCCTCTCGGTCAACACCACCACCCTGAGCGAAAAACTCAAGCGCTTCGGCATCCGGCGCGAACGGCCCCAAAGTTGACACCTCTCCCGGGGGCGGCTACCCTAACAAGAGACGTTTTGACGGGGGACCGATGAAGATCACTCCATTGCTCCGTTCGCTGGTGCTGGCCTGCCTGCTGGCGGCGGTCCCGGCCGCCCGGGCCGACTACAAGCAGGCGGTCGCCTATTACAACCAGGAGCAGTTCGCCAAGGCCATCCAGGAACTGAAGCCCGACCTGGACAAATCACCCGACTGGGAATTCGGCCAACGGCTGCTGGGACTCTGCTACCTCGGCCTCGGCAACAACGCCCTGGCGGTCTCCTCCTTCACGCGCGCGGCGGAGCTGCAATCAACGGCGTTTTCAACCTACTACGGGCTGGGGCAGGCCTACTTCAACATGCAGAAATACGCCGACAGCGTCACCGCTCTCGGACGGGCGGAAACCCTGGCGGCGCGGGAAAAGAACCCGGAGGCCGAAAAGACCAGGGTCTACAGGCTCCGGGGGGCCGCCCACTACCGCCTGCAGCGGTTCGACGCCGCCGCCGCAGACCTCGCTCGTGCGCTCCGGAACGGGAACGGGGACTGGACGGGGCATTCCATGCTCGGCGTGTCCTACCTCAACACCAACCGGACCGGCGAGGCGATCACGGAACTCGAGCGGGCACTGGCAATGAAACCGGGGGATCCGTCCGTCCGCGAGGCCCTGGGGAAAGCCTACTTCAAAAAGGGGATCACGGCGCTCTCGGGAAAAGATTACGCCGCCGCGATCCAGGCGCTCGGCAAGGCCCGGGAGTACGATGCGCGCAACGGCTACCTGCACTACAACCTGGCCGAGGCCTACCTCTTCCAGAAACGGTATCCCGACGCGGAAAAATCCCTCGGGCAGGCCGTCGCCCTCCTTCCCAACCACGCGGGGGTTCACGCCCGGCTGGGCTTGGTTTACGAAAAGCAGAAGAAGTGGGACCAGGCCCTGAAAGCCTACCGGAAGGCGGACGCGCTCGCCCCCTCCAAGGAAATCAAGGAAGCGATCCAGCGGATCACCGAAAACAGGAAACAATAGGCTGCGAAGATAACGGCGGCAGGCTAGCGGACCAGGGTTTCGCTCCAGCTCCGCAGGTTCCCCGCCTCGTCCACGGCCACGATCGTGACGCTCCCCGTCCCTGCCGGAAGCGGCACGGTATAGACCAGGGTGTCGTTTTCTTTCTCCTCCCGCGCCTGGAACACGCCACCGGTCCCCTCGTCGCGCACGAACACGCCCCCCGCGCCAAGGTCACCGTCGGTATCCTCGATGACCATGCGCAGGTTCTCCTCCACCGACTCGATCCGGACCAGGCGGGGGGCCCGGGCCTCATCGACGAGAATCTCCTCCGGGATCCGGTAATCGCGCACCCGCTCGAGCCACACCCGCTCCAGCTCGTCCCCGGATGCCTTGAAAGCTATCTCCAGCGCTTTCAGCAGGCTGCGCTTTTTGAGCGCCTCGAAAAACTTGACCGGGCGCGTGCGCCCCTGCAGGTCGCGGAAGGTCTTGAGAAAAGTGATCCCGGGGGCGGCGTTGCGGTGGTTGCGGACCCCGCCGGAAAAATCGGTCCAGGAGCGCTGCCGGGCCAGCCCGAGCCCCTCGCCGGCGTCGAGGAGCTTGGCGATCGCCCAGGCGGACTCCAGGCTCCGAGAGGAATGGTCGAACTCGTGCACCAGGATTTCGATCATCCCCTCGAAGAGAAACTCGGTGTCCTCCCGCGCCGCCCCTTCTGAAATATTGAGGAGCCCCAGGCGCGCCATCTCCCGGGCGATGGCGTGAAAGATGCCGTCCTTGCCGCCGGCGTCGGCGCCGGGCCGGCCCAATCCGATCGTGATGTGCCCCGCCCGGCGGTTGCAGCGGTTTTCCGCAGCGCCCCAGTCCAGGGTGACGGTCACCCGGCGCGGCAGCGCGCCGCCGATGGAGCGGTTCATGTAGACGTAGCAGCGCTCGAGGTCACCGATGAGCCCGCGGCCCACGAGCTCCCTCTCGGCCGGCAACTCGATGGTCACGTGGTCGGAATTGACACGCCCCAGCTGCTGGGCCGGGGCGAACCCCGTCCCCGACATGCCCACAAGCAGGCACAGGGCTGATACCAACAGGCGTCCGGATCTGAACATGGTTTCCATCAGGCGCCCCTCCGGTGCCGGGAGGCACCCTGCCGGAGCGGCCGAAAAGCGGGATTACGTGAAGCTCGCGAGCGCGGTCTCCTCGTCGTCGTAACTGTCGAATACCGTCAGGAGCTTGGTGATGTTCAGCAGGTCACGGACGCGCGCGTTGGGCGACAGGAGCTTGAATTGTCCCCCGTTCTTGCGCAGCGCGGTGAAACAGCGGATGATCTCCCCCAGCCCGGCGCTGTCCATGTAGGGGACCTTCGCAAGGTTCAGGAGGATCTTCTTCCTCCCCCGCTTGACCAGCTCATCCACCGCCTGCTTGATCTCCACGTCCCCCTCGCCGAGGGTGATCTTCCCTACGGCATCGATCACCACCACATCCCCTGCGTTCCTGATCGAAAACTTCATGCCGCCTCCCGATCTCAATAGAAGAAACTAGCACAGCGGGCCGAAGCCTGTCAATTTTGCCGCCGGCCCCCGTCGCGGGAGCGCCTCCCGCCCGCGCCGCAGGCGGGCCACCGACAAGTGGTCCTCAAGCTCGACCATTTTGCACGTCAGCGGCCGGTCGGGAGCCGCAACATGGGACAAGCCGGATTCAATGAGCAGTTGCACTAAGGTATCCTCTGCGCTACATTCGAATTAACGGAAAAACGGTACACCCAACTTTTTGAGGAGCTTCCCTATGACGGACAAGATTCGTTCGATCAGAGCAAGAGAGATTTTCGATTCCAGGGGAAATCCCACCATCGAAGCGGACGTCACGCTCGACGGCGGGATCCAGGGCCGGGCGGCGGTTCCGTCGGGCGCCTCCACCGGACGCCACGAGGCGGTGGAGCTGCGCGACGGGGATGCCGGCCGCTTCTCCGGCAAGGGGACGCTGCGCGCGGTGGAAAACGTCAACACTATCATTGCCCCGGCCCTGGTCGGGAAGGACGTCTTCGACCAGCGCGGGCTCGACCGGATCATGATCAACCTGGACGGGACCCCCAACAAGGGATCGCTGGGGGCCAACGCCATCCTCTCGGTGTCGCTCGCGGCGGCGCGCGCGGCGGCCGCCGCGCTCGGCCTTCCGCTCTTCCGCTACCTGGGAGGAACCAACGCCTGCGTGCTCCCCACGCCGATGATGAACATCGTCAACGGCGGGGCCCACGCCGACAACACCCTCGACATCCAGGAGTTCATGATCGTCCCCGCCGGGGCCGATTCGTTCTCCCAGAGCCTGCGCATGGGGGTGGAGACGTTCCACGCACTCAAGGGGGTGCTGAAGAAGAAGGGGTACGCCACCGGCGTCGGCGACGAAGGGGGGTTCGCCCCGAACCTCAAGGCGAACGAGGAGGCGATCGAGCTGATCCTGGAAGCGGTCGCCAAGGCGGGATACAAGCCCGGCGAGCAGGTCTTCCTGGCGCTCGATGCGGCCGCCAGCGAATTTTACGAGGAAGGGAAATACTGTTTCAAGAAGTCGACCGGGGCGAAGCTCGGGATCGACGAACTTATCGCGCTTTACGCGAAGTGGATCGAAAAATACCCCATCGTCTCGATCGAAGACGGAATGGCCGAGGACGACTGGGAGGGGTGGGCGGCCCTGACCACGGCCCTGGGGAAGAAGACCCAGCTGGTCGGGGACGACGTCTTCGTCACCAACGCCTCGAGGCTGCAGAACGGGATCGCCGACGGGGTGGCCAACAGCATCCTGATCAAGCCGAACCAGGTGGGGACGCTGAGCGAGACCATGGACACGATCGAGCTGGCCAAGATCGACGGCTACACCACCGTCATTTCTCACCGCTCGGGAGAGACCGCGGATTCTTTTATCGCCGACCTGGCCGTGGCCGTCAACGCCGGGCAGATCAAGACCGGGTCGGCCAGCCGTACCGACCGTGTCTGCAAGTACAACCAGTTGCTGCGGATCGAACAGGAATTGGGAGGGCAGGCGCGCTTTCTCGGGAGACGGCTCTTCTGACCGGAACGGCGGCGGAAATGAAAACGGGCGGCCCGGCGGCCGCCCGTTTTTTTTATGCATTTCGTCAGGTGACTACTTCTGCACCTTCTCGTCGCTGTGGATCTGTCCGTCGAGCAGCCGGATGATGCGGTAGGCATGTTCGGCGATGTCGTTTTCGTGGGTGACCAGCAAAATCGTGTTCCCCTGCGCGTGCAGGGCGTCGAAGATTTCCATGATTTCCCTGCTGGTGGCGCTGTCGAGGTTTCCCGTCGGCTCGTCGGCGAGGATGAGCGAGGGATTGTTGACCAGCGCGCGCGCGATCGCCACCCTCTGGCGCTGCCCCCCCGAAAGCTCGTTGGGCCGGTGGTAGATGCGCTCCCCCAGGTCTACGTTCTGCAGCGCCTTGATCGCCCGTTCCTTCCTTTCGTGCGACGCGACCCCGTTGTAAATCAGCGGGAGTTCCACGTTCTGCAGCGCCGAAGCCCGCGGCAGGAGGTTGAAGGTCTGGAACACGAACCCGATCTCCTTGTTGCGGATGTGGGCCAGCTCGTCGTCGTCCATCTCCGACACCATCCGCTCGTTGAGCATGTACGTCCCCTTCGAGGGGGTGTCCAGGCAACCGATCAGGTTCATCAGGGTCGATTTCCCCGACCCGGAGGGCCCCATGATGGCGACGTACGATCCCCGGACGATGGAGAAGGTGACGCCCCTCAGGGCGTGGATCTGTTCCGTCCCCATCTGGTAGGTTTTCCAGAGATCCTCGATGTTGATCAGGATGTTGTTGTCCCCGCCGGCGTTGCTGTCGTTGGTTCCGCTCATCATGCTCCTCTATGCTTCGTTCTGGCTGTCATTTGTTGAAATCGGACTTGGCCGATTTGTCGGCTTTGACAAAGGCCCCGTCCTTGATGGTGCGCAGGGTCTGGAAGCTGCCCGAGACGATGGTCTCCCCTTCCTTGAGGTTCTCCAGGACCTCGATCTCGGACTCCCCGGTGATCCCGGTCTTGAGGTCCCGGAAACGGGCCATGCCATTCGCCCCGACCACGAACACCCCCTCCAGCTCTTTTTTCTCGGCTTTGTCGCCGGCCCCCTCGGCCGCACGCGCCCGCTGCGCCGATTTCCGGTTCAGGTCGGGGGGGTGGTACTTACCGTCCCTGTCCACTTCCACATCCCGGACGGTCAGCGCCTGCATGGGGATGACCAGCGCGTCCTTGCGGACATCGGTGGTGATGTCGCCCGTGCACGACATGCCCGGCCGCAGCTTGGAGGAGGGGTGGCGCAACGTCACGATCACTTTGAAGTCCTTGGCTTCCTGGGACACGGCCGACGACTGGATGGGGCTGTTGCCGATTTCGGTGACCTCCCCCTCGAAAACCTCGTTGGGGAGAGCGTCCACCCTGACCTCGGTCACGTCCCCCAGGGAAAGGCTCACCACGTCGGTCTCGTCCACTTTCAGTTCGGCCTGGATGACGCTCAGGTTGGCGATCGTCATCAGCGTCGCTTCCGGGTTGCTCATGATCCCGGGCTGCGCCCGCTCCCCCTTTTCGACGTTGAGCTGGGTGATCACCCCGTCGAGCGGGGAGTAGAGGGTGGTCTTCTTCAGCTGGTCCTTGGCCCGCGTGAGATTGGCCATCGCCGCCCGCGCGTTGGCCAACCGCGCCTCGGCCGAAGCCTTGCTCTGCTCGATGTTATTGCGGGAGACCTCGACCTGGCTCTCCGTCTGGGAAGCCTGCGCCCGGGCCACCTCGAGCCGCGACTGCGCGGACTTGAAATCGTTCTGCGCCGCTTCGTAATCATCGCGCGAAATCAGGCCGTCTTCGTGCAGGAGCTGCATGCGCTTGAAGCTGCTCTCGGCCCGGGTGAAGTTGTGCTCCGCTTGCTTGAGTTCCGCGCGCGCCGACCGCAGCGAGGCTTCGTCCCGCCTGAGGTTCGCCTCGGCGTTTATGATCATGACTTCCTGCGCCCGTGTCTCCGCCAGCGCGGCATCGTATTGAGCCCGGCTCGAAGCCTGCTCCGCCTCCGTCTGGATCGGGTCGATGCGCAGCAGCACGTCCCCTTTCCTGACCGCGGCCCCTTCCCGGAGCGGCAGCTCGGTGATGATGCCCGCGATTTCGGACTGCAGGTCGACGAATTCCTTGGCACGGATCTCGCCGCTGGCCGTCACCTTGGAAATCAGCGTCTCCTTGCGCTTCACGACCGATGTCTGGACAAGTACCGTATTCTTGCGGCTGACCTTGACGCTGGCCACAACAATGATCAGCAAGGCTAAAACGGCGCCACCGATAATCCAGACCCTTTTCCCCTTGGTCATCTGTATGCTACCTCCATTCGGGGCAATGTCGAATACTACGAGCGGGCGGGATGAAAGGTTTCATATTTCGTTGCAATCATAAGCCATTCCGGGCCGCGATGGAATCCCCGACATCGCCGGCGTACAAGGGAAGGGGCGAACCCCGCTTGGGGGAACGCCGATGCCTGAATCCGAAACCGGAAACTTCGCGAGGAGACCGCTAAGCACCTGAAAACATTACTGTTAGTGGCCGGCGACCCCGCCTAGCCGGAGCCCGGCCCCTCGGGGGGTGCATCGGCGCCCATATTGCAGCGCCCCTCGAAGACGGCCCCGGCCTCGATGATCAAGCAGGGGGAGTAGATCTCGCCGAAAACTTTCCCCTCCTTGTGGATCTCGACCCGGTCGGAAGCGTGAATGGTGCCGCGGTATTCCCCGCGGATGGAAATCCGCCGGACATGGGCTTCCGCTTCGACTCTGCCTCCGGGTCCGATCTCCAGGGCCGCCTCCGCCTTCACCCTCCCCTTGAGCACGCCGTTGATGCGTGCCCCGGTGGCGAAGAGGAGGTCACCGTTCAGCTCCGCCCCTTCTCCCAGGTGGCTGACAATCTCACCTGCCGATTTTCCCCGTCTGAATCCCATGGTTGTGCTCCGTTGAATTCTGCGTGTCCTCGAGGAGGGCAAAGAGGCGCATGAGTTCCTCGCGGCCGTAGTAGTGAACCCGTATCTCCCCTGAATCCTTGGACTTGCGAACAATCTCCACCCGGGTGCCCAGGGCGAGGCGCAGCCGGTCTTCCGCCGCCGCCTCGTTGGGGTCCTTGATCCGGGGGAGCGCAGGAGCCTTGTCCTTCCGTTTCGCCCAGCGCTCCGTCTCCCGTACCGACCACCCCTTGTCGAGGATGACCCCGGCCATCCGCTTCATCTCGGCGGGAGAGAGGTCGGCGGAAAGGAGGGCGCGCGCATGCCCCGGGGACAATTTCCCTTCGGAAACCAGGAGCGACACCGCGGGGGGAAGTTTCAACAACCGGATGGCGTTGGCAATGGTGCTCCGGTCCTTCCCCAGCCGCGCGGCCACCTGTTCCTGCGTGTGACCGGTTTCCTCGATCAGGTTCTGGTACGCCTGCGCCTCCTCGATCGGGTTGAGCTGCTCGCGCTGAATGTTTTCCACCAGCGCCAGTTCGAGCAGCCGCTCGTCGGGCACCTCCCGGACCACCGCCGGAATCTTCAGCAAGCCCGCCCGCTGGGCGGCCGCAAGGCGGCGCTCCCCGGCGATCAGCTGGAAATTCCGGCCGAAGGGGCGGACGAGCACCGGCTGCAGAACCCCGTTTTCGCGGATCGAGGCCGCCAGCTCTTCGAGGCGCTCCTCGTCGAAGAGGAGCCGGGGCTGGTTCGGATTCGGGGAGATCCGGTCGATGTCGATCTCGTTCGGGGGGGCCTCCGCGCGCTCGACCTCGGGGATCAGCGCCCCCAGCCCCCTACCTAATGCCTTTTTTTTCATGGTTCAGGATTTCCTTGGCCAGACGGAGATAGCTTTCCGCTCCCTTGGAGCGTATATCATAGAGAAGAACAGGTTTACCGAAACTCGGGGCCTCGGCCAGCCGCACGTTGCGGGGGATGACGGTATCGAGCAGTTTATCGGCGAAGTGGCGTTTCAGCTCGTCGCGCACCTGGGCGCTCAGGTTGGTCCGCTCGTCGTACATGGTCAGGAGGATCCCCTGGACGGAGAGGCCGGGGTTGAATGCCCCGCGGACCCGGGCCAGGGTGTCAAACAGGTCGGCCAGCCCTTCCAGGGCGAAATATTCGCACTGGATCGGGATCAGCACCGAATTGGCCGCGACCAGCCCGTTCAGCGTCAGGATGCTGAGCGAAGGGGGGCTGTCGATCAGCACGAAGTCGAAATTCCCCAGCACCGGCTCGAGCAGGCGCTTGAGGAGGAATTCCCGATCCGGCAGCTCCAGCATCTCCACCACCGCCCCCGACAGGTTCCGGTCCGCCGGGGCGATTTTCAGGGTGTCGAGCTCGGTGTCTTGCAGGATCTCGACCAGGGGGAGCGACCGGATCAGGGAATCGTAGAGACTCGGCTTCGTGGAGCCCTTGACCACCCCCAGCCCGCTGCTGCAATTGGCCTGGGCGTCGGTATCGATGACCAGGACGCGCATATCGGCCATGGCCAGGCTTGCGGCCAGGTTGATGGTGGTCGTGGTTTTGCCGACCCCCCCCTTTTGATTGGTTACTGCGATTATTTTTGCCATGGAACCGGAGCGAGCGTAGCACAGCGCCGGGAAAAAGTCGATCTTTAGTGGCCCCGGCGGGAATGTTTCACGTGAAACGACTCCCGGGCGCGTTTCACGTGAAACAGCGGCGCGGGACCAGGAGCCCTGTCCGTTCTAGGAACAATGCCGACTGCCCCTATAGATCGAGAGCCAGGAATCGTTCGTCCCGGGGACCCGCAGGCTCTTCTCGAGCCGCAATCCCTCCGAAAGGGCTGCGGGTTCGCCCACGGCGGCGTTGGCGCCATGGTACATCCAGAAGCGGGTGTCCTCCCCGGCATGGAGCCGCAGGGATGCCAGCTCGGCGCCGGAGAGCCGGATCGCCTTCCAGCTGATCGAATCCCAGCGCTTTTCCCCCGGGCCGCGGCGCAAAAAGGCATCCAGCCGCTCCGCATGCACCCGCACTTCCCCAAACCCCAACTCCCAGGCCGCCGTTTCCAGGAAAGCGGCCTTCTTCCCCCGGCTTTCGACCATCTCCAGCTTCATGCCGGGGTTGAAGATCCGCAGGATGAGGGCGGGGAACCCGGCCCCGCTGCCGATGTCGAGGTGGGAGCGCTCCCCGGGGGGGTATAGCTGCGCGCTCCAGACCCCTTCCCGCACCAGCGGTTCGAGGGCATCCCACTCCCCGCGCGCCGTCAGGTTGATCCGCGCGTTCCATTTGAGCAGCAGTTCGAGATACCGGCCCAGCAGGCGCGCGGCGTCCCCATCGGCGGGGATGCCAAATCCCGCCAGCATTCGCGCGAGTCCCGCCGCGACCTTCATTTCGCCTCCCCGGGCACGCCCGGCGCCGCGGCGCGCCTCCGCTCCGCCTGGCGCATCTCCAGCTGCACGTTCAGGATCGCGATCGCCGCCGGGGTCACCCCCGGGATCCGCCCCGCCATCGCAAGGTCGCGCGGGCGGATGCGCGTCAGTTTCTCCCTGACCTCGTGTGTCAGTCCCGCGATCCCCTGGTAGTCGAAATCGTCGGGGATCCTCCGGGCGCCCATCCGCCCGAACTTCTCCGCATCCCTCTTCTGCTGTTCAATATACCCCGCGTAGCGGACTTCGATTTCGACCACCCGTCCGACTTCCCGCTCCTCGGGCCAGTGCCCCTGCGCCCGCAGGAGCGGCTCCAGGTCCAGGAGCTCCACCTCCGGCCGCCGCAACAATTCCTCCAGGGTGGCCCCTTTGACCGCACCACTGTCGAGCTTGGCGCCGAGGCGCGGACAGGGGACGAGGTCCGGGTTCCAGCGGGATTTTTGGAGAAAGTCTCGCAAATTGTCGATTTCCAAGTATTTACGCTCGAACTCCTCGTAGTCGGCCCCGGAGACCAGCCCCAGCCGCCGCCCCACGGGGCGCAACCGGCGGTCGGCATTGTCAATCCTCAGCAGGAGCCGGAATTCGGAGCGGGAGGTGAACATGCGGTAGGGCTCGTCGACCCCCCGGGTGATGAGATCGTCGATCAGGATCCCGATATAGCTCTCCGCGCGCGGGAAGAAGAGCGGCTCTCCCCCCAGGACCCGGAGCGCGGCGTTGATCCCCGCCACCAGCCCCTGCGCCGCGGCCTCCTCGTACCCCGTTGTTCCGTTGACCTGGCCGGCAAGGTAGAGCCCCGGCACGGCGCGGGTCTCGAGCGTCCCCTCGAGCTGGCGCGGATCGAGGATATCATACTCGATCGCGTAGGCGGGCCGGATCATCTCCGCCCTCTCGAGTCCCGGGATGGCGCGCACCATCTCCATCTGGATCTCGATCGGCAGGCTGGTGGAGAGGCCGTTGAGATACACCTCCTCGCTGTCAAGACCTTCCGGCTCGAGAAAGACCTGGTGCCGGTCCCGGTCGGGGAATTTCACGATCTTGTCTTCGATGCTGGGGCAGTAGCGGGGACCGACGATCGCGGTATTTTCCCCGTATAATGATGATTTTTCTAAGTTTGCACGGACAATGTCATGCACCCCGCCATGGGTGTACCCCAAGTGGCAACTCAATTGCGGCAGGGCGGCCGCTTTCGTCCGGAAAGAGAAGAAGGTGGGATTGTCATCCCCCTTCTGTTCCTCGAACCGGGTGTAGTCGATGCTGTCGCGGTGCAGGCGGGGAGGGGTGCTGGTTTTGAGCCTGCCCACCCTAAACCCTTTGTTTTGTAGACTTTGCGCCAGCCTCACCGAGGCCCTTTCTCCCATTCGGCCGCCGCTCCAGCTCCCGGCGCCGATCCGCAGCGTCCCGTTGAGGAAGGTGCCCGTGGTCAGAACCGCCGCCCGGCACTCAATCTCGGAACCGTCCCCGAGGCGTACCCCGCGCACCCCCTCCCTCCCAAGGACCAAGTCGACCACCTCCGCCTCGAGCACCTCGAGTTGGGAGGTGCCGGCGCACTTATCCCTCATATAATTGACATATCTGGCTTTATCCGATTGGCAGCGCGGGGCCTGCACCGCCGGGCCGCGGCTCGCGTTCAGGAGCCGGAACAGGATTCCGGTGGCATCCGCCACCTCCCCCATGACGCCGCCGAGCGCATCGATTTCCCGAACGATGTGCCCCTTGGCGATCCCGCCGATCGCGGGGTTGCACGACATCTGCGCCAGCCGCCCGGCGTCAAAAGTGCACAGCACCGTCCTGGCGCCCATGCGCGCGCTCGCGAGCGCGGCCTCGCACCCGGCGTGCCCGCCCCCCACCACGACCACGTCGCACCCGTTCCCGAACCGTCGCGCCATCGTCCCCTACTTCCCGATGCAGAACCGGGAAAAGATTTCCCCCAGGAGGTCTTCGGTATGGACCTCGCCCGTTATCGCTCCGAGGCTGTCGAGCCCCCGGCGCAGGTCGTAGAGCGCGAATTCCTCCGACATCCCGCCTTCAAGCGCGCCTGCAGCCGCCTCGAGCCTTTTGGCGGCTTCCTCGAGATGCCGCTGCTGGCGCCACTGGGTGACGAGCACCCCCTCCGTCGCTCCCCCTCCGCTCCCGAGCATCAGCTCCAGGAGCCAACCGCGGAGTCGGTCGATGCCGTCCCCCCGGAGGGCCGAGACCTCGAAAACGGGCCACCCGTGCGCAAACCGCGCCGTCTCCTCCTCCCCCCACGCGCCGGCCAGGTCAGCCTTGTTCAGCACCACCGCGCCCTCGAGCCCCTCGAGCCGCGCCCGGACCTCTTCGTCCTCTTCCGTTCGGGCGCGCGCCCGATCAACCACCAGCAGGAGCGCGTCCGCGTCGGCGATCGCCGCGCAGCTCCGCTCGACCCCCAGTTGTTCCACCGGGTCCTCCGAGTTCCGGATCCCGGCGGTATCCTGGAGGTGAACGGGGATCCCGCCGATGCTGGTCGATTCGCTCACCAGGTCGCGCGTCGTCCCGGGGAGCCGGGCCACGATGGAGCGGTCACGCCCGAGCAGGGCGTTGAACAGGCTGCTCTTGCCCACGTTCGGCCGCCCCACGACGGCGAGCGTGAATCCCTCGCGCACGATCCTGCCCCGCCGGTAGGAGTCGACCAGGCGGCGCAGCCGCCCGCAGGCCTCGCGGAGCCGCAGGGTAAGGGCGCGGCGCGATACCGCCGGCACGTCCTCCTCGACGAATTCAACCGCCGTTTCCAGTTGCACGATGATGTCGACGAGCGCTTCCCTGACCGGCCGGAGTTCGCGCCCGATTTCCCCCGAACGCTGCCGCAGCGCCGTCTGCGCCTGCAGCAGGGTCTGCGCCCCGACCAGGTCGGCCACCGCCTCCGCCCCGGCCAGGTCCACTTTTCCGTTTATAAAGGCGCGCAGGGTGAATTCGCCGGGGCCGGCCGGCCGGGCACCCTCCTGGCATAGTGCGTCGAGCAGGGCCGCGGCGATGACGGGACTCCCGTGCAGCGAAAACTCGACCATCTCTTCGCCGGTGTAGGAGTGCGGGGCGGGAAAATAGAGAGCCAGCCCTTCGTCAATGGCCGCCCCCCCGGCGTCGAGCACCCGCCCGAGCTCCGCCCGCCGCGGCTCAAAGCCCGGGCGGCGGCGCGGAACGAACACCTGCCGGGCAAACTCGAGGCTGCGCTCCCCCGACAGGCGCACCACCGCGATCCCCGAATGCCCCGGCGGGGTGGACAACGCGCAGATTGTATCCTTAAGATTTTCCATGACCAGAGACCGGCGGCCTCTCGCGGCCATGATCCGGGTCGCGGCCCCGAAGGCTTCAGGAAGGGATAATGGTGACCGAGCGTTCGTCCCCGCTCCCGCGGCTTTCGCTCTGCACCCCCGCGGTTTCGGCCAGGGCCAGGTGCACGATCCTTCTTTCCCGGGGCGTCATCGGCTGCAGGGTGAGCGGTTTGCGGGAAGCGGCCACCTTTTCCGCGGCCATCTTCGCCAGGAGCCGGAGTTCCAGTTCCCGGTGCTTGCGGTAGTCGTCCGAATCGAGCACCACCCCGGGCGCCTTCCCGCCGGACCCGCGGAAGATCAGGTTGAGAAGGTACTCGGTCGAGTTCAGCAGCGCCGCGCCGTTGGACAAGAGGAACTGGCGGTCAGGCCCGGTCAGGTTGATGACTATGGTCCCCTCCTCCTCCCGGAACCCCGCATCCAGGTCGAGCTGCGTGTGCTCGATCAGGGTCAGAAAAAACTCCTCGACCTCCGGCAGCGTCCCACGCTTACGCCCGGGCCTTTGCCGGCTTCGCTTTTGTTCCGTCACCCATCCACCTCTCGGCTATTTTTTGAAACAGGACTTGGAAGATATTACTGCAGAGAAAATAGAGGTTCAAGCCGCTCGAAAAATTCAGGAACATGACCGTAAAAATGACCGGCATGATCATCATCATTTTCGCCTGCATCGGGTCGGCCCCCGGAGTTGCGGGGGAGATCTTCTGAGAGATGAAGGACGTGATCCCCATGACGATGGGGAGCACGTAGAAGGGGTCCTTCAGCGACAGGTCGTGGATCCACCAGATGAACGGGGCCTGGCGCAGCTCGATCGAATATGCCAGCAGCGCGTAGAAGGCGAACAGGAGCGGAAACTGGATCAGGAGCGGCAGGCACCCGCCCATGGGGTTGACGTTGTGCTCCTTGTAGAGCCCCATGATCTCTTGGTTCATCTCCGCCCGCTTCGGGTCGGTCTTCTTGTACCGGCGGTACTTCTCCTGGATCGCCTTCACCTTGGGCTGGATCGCCTGCATCCTCTTCATGGATACCATCTGCTTGAGGCGGAATGGGAAGAGCAGGATCGACAGCAGCAGGGTCAGGATGACGATAGCCCAACCGTAGTTGTGCACGAACTGGTTGATCCACTTGAGCGCCGCCAGCAGCGGGTAGACGAGGAAGGAGAACATCCCGTAGTTGATGACGCCGGTGATGTCGCCGGAACGGACCGCCTTGAGGTGGTTCTGGTCCTTGGGACCGAGGTAGAGCTGGTATTGCGCGGCGCCGTTCATCGGCAGGGTGAGTTCGGGCAGGTCCCGGTCGACCGTATCCCCGTCAAGGGCCCTCGTTTTGATCGCGTGCTTGCGGAGGTTGAAGTGCCCGAGCGGCCCGTCGGGAAGGGCAATCATGCTGAAATATTGCATGTCGAGCCCGACCCATCGGATATCCCCCTCGATCTTCTTGATCTCGTTCTCCTTTTTCGGGGCCCCCTCGCGCCGCGCTTTGCCGTTGGAATAGTAGATGGCTTCGAGCTTGCCCAGGCGGCTGGAGATATGCTCCTGTTCCGGCCCGATATCCCTGCCGAGGAAATAATGGCCCGCGAGCGCCTTCCCCCCCTTGGTGCATTCGATAGTGAGATCGGCCAGGTAGTTGTCGCTATCAAAGGTGTAGCTCTTCTCGACGACGAAGTCCCCCCGCCGCAGCTTCAGGCGCACGGTGGCGGGAGGCGCAAGCACCCCGGCCCCCAGCCGCCCCCCCTCGACGGTAACTTCGTACAAACCCTCGTTCGCGGCCGCACTCAGCTCGGCGTCCTCGAACAGGAGCGTCCCGGGGCGCGGGCCGCTCTCGGCGCCGCGCATGGGGGGGATCATCTCGAACACTTTCTTCTGCGCCGTCTGGTACTTGTTCAGTTCCCAGCTCGAGATTACCCCGCCCCGGTTGTCGATGACGGCCGTATAAAGGTTGCCCATGACCGTGATCTTCTGCTCCTCGGCCTGGGTATCTTCCGCCCCCGCCAGGGCAGTCTCCGCATCGCCTGCGCCGGCCGCACCGGGAGCGCTGGTGGCGGGAGCGCCCTGGGTGGAAGGCGCGTTCTGCCCAGGGGGGGTGGTCAAGGGCGCGGCGGTTTCAATCCGTCCGGCGGCCCTGTGCTCTTCCATCCTCTGCCTCTGGAGATGGGAGAAAAGGACGAAGACCACGATGGACAGTCCGATGGCGAGAATTGCTCTTTTTTCCATAATTTACCGGACGGGGTTATCCCCGGCTCCCCTTTCTGGTCTGGCCTGCGGGACGGGGTCCACCCCCCCCGCGCAGAACGGATGGCAGCGCAACAATCTTCGGATCCCGAGCCAGCCCCCCCGGAGCAGTCCCAGCGCCCCAATCGCCTGCATCATGTAGACGGAGCAGGTCGGCTCGAAGCGGCAGGCGTGGGGGAGCAGGGGTGATATGAAACGCTTGTAAACCCGCAGCACGGCTATCACCCCGCCGCGGATGCCGCCCGCCCAGCCCCCGGGCACCGGCCGCGTCACGCCTTGTCCCGCCCCCCCTGCCGGGCGATCTTCCCCAGTGCGGCGAGAAACTCCTCGCGCAGGGTATCGTAATCCACCCCGGCGCAACCCGGTTTGGCATTGACGACGATATCTAGCTGGCTTGGAATTTTGTGGAAAGATCTCCGAAAGATCTCCCTGAACAAACGCTTGATGCGATTCCGGACAACGGCGCCCCCGACCTTCCTCGACGCGGTGATTCCCAGGCGCGGGTGCCCGAGGGTGTTATCGCGGCAGAAAAGCACGAACCTGCCGCTATGGATCTTCCGGCCCGTCTTGTAGAGCGCGCGGTAGTCCGAGCTGCGAACGATTCGGACGTGGTGCGGGAATGCCTCGCGTGTCGCCTTATCCACTCACTGTAAGCCTTTTGCGCCCCTTGGCGCGCCTGCGCTTCAGCACCAGCCTTCCCCCCCGGGTCGACATGCGTTCCCTGAAACCATGCGTCTTCTTCCGCTTTCTGTTATTGGGTTGGTATGTCCTTTTCATGGCGCCACTTTCTCCAGATTACGGCATCAGCCTGAGGCCAAAAGCTTAAATCATAGAAACTGCGGAGGAAAAATGCAAGGGCTACCATGCTCCCCCCACCGCCCCGTCCTCACTTTTCCAGTCGCCGCCCGACGGCCCACCAACCGTCCCCCCGGACGCGCAATTCGTCCAGGCTTTGCTGGATCCTGGCCTGGCAGTCCTCCAGCTCCCCGCCCCTCCCGCGCTCGACCGGGATCGGGTCTCCAATCAGCAGCACGGCGCGGGAAAAGGGTTTCGGAACCTGGAAGCCGTCCCAGCTCGGGAGCGTCCACTTCCGCTCGACCGAAATCCCGAAGGGGATGACGGGGTTCCCGCTCTTCCACCCCAGGTAAGCGGCCCCGGCCTTGGCCACGTAGCGGGGCCCGCGCGGGCCGTCGATGGCGAACCCGACGTCCCCCCCCCGCCCCAGGATCCGCAGCATCTCCCGGGCCGCGCCATGCCCCCCGGCCGAACTCGACCCACGCACCGCCGTGTAGCCGAGCCGGCGGATCACCCGCGCGATATACTCCCCGTCTCGGTTTCGGCTCGTCATCACCGCGATCCCGCGCCCGCGGAAATACCAGGAGGCTAGAAACAGCCGCCCGTGCCAGAAAGCGAGGACCCAGCTCTTCCCGGCGCCGTGCACCGCCTCGAGCTTTTCCCAGCCGACGACGTCCCAACGGAGCGTCCGGCCGATGAGGCCGATTGTGCACCACCCGAGCCAGGAAACGACTTGCACCCTGATCCACTCGCCCGGCGCGGCCCCGCCCCGAGGCTTCGCCCCTCGGGGGGCGGTTCCGGAAAGATCCCCGCGTGGGCGTGGGCGCGGGCGGGCGGCTTCTTCCTGCACGGGTCGTCCCTTTCCGGCCCGGACGGGCCTTCCGTTGGCCACCAGCTTAAGCCTTTCGACGGGGGATGTAACCCTTTTTTTCAACCCGCTCAGGCGATCATGGCCTCGCGCTGCACCGGGCACCGGGCAACGGCTTTCCGCTCGGGGTAGGTCACGCGGCGGGTCGGCGGCTGGCGCATGACCACGCCCTCCTTGCGGATCCTGCGGCTTTCCCGCAGGGCGAACACCCGCACGGCCATCGCCTTGAGCCGGTCGGTGAGCGACATCGGGCCGAAGGCCTCCCGGTACATGGCCATCACCTTGCGGCACTTCGCCTCCGCCCGGGCATTGGGAGCGTAGCGCATCATGGCACCGAGCGCGGGCCGGAACATAAGCGCCGTCTTCTTCACGCGCTCCAGCCGGAGGCGCATGAAGGGGTCGGGCGCCGGGGCTTGCCCCTGGACGTAGCGCATCGTTTCGGGATCCCAGGCGAGCCCCTTCTTCTCCCGATCCTCGATTTCGGCGCGCAGGGCCAGGTACCCCTTCACCGCCGTGTGCGCCATGGCGAGCACCCCGGGCCCCTGTTCCTCGTACTTGCGGACGAAGGCGTCCTTGAGGTAGCGAGCCGATTCGGGGAGGGTGAACTCCGGGTGATGGAACCAGATCTCGTCCTGCCCATGCTTCTTGGGCCAGGGGATGCCCGCCAGCAGTTTGCCCGCCGCCTCGTAGTCCCGGTACAGCTGCGTCCCCGGGGTGGGGCCGAGTCCCATGAACTGGGAGAAGTCCGATTCCAGGCTGAGGGCCCACTCGATGTCCTCGTGGATCGTCTTCTTGTCGTGGTGCTCGAGGAAGAGGATCGATGAGGCCAGCACGCTGATCCCGTGGTCCTGCAGCTCGGCGACCAGCCGGTGCAGGTCGACCCCCCGCGTCTTTTCAAACAGGTTGGCCTTGCTCTCGACCCCGATCCAGATGAAATTGACCCCCAGCCGCAGCAGGAAGTCGATCCCGAGCACGGCGAGGGTCTCGGCGGAGGAGAAAATACTGAAACTGTAAGCTTTTCCGTTCCTCTCCATCTCCGCCAGAAGCTCGCGCGCGCGCGCCGGCTCCTTGCAGAAGTTCTCGTCTATCACGCCGAAGTCATCGACCCCCAGCACCTGCTCCGCTTTCCGGCAGGCTTCGAACATCTCCTCGCCCGTGGCCAGGAAGGGGGTGTACTTGCGGTCGAACTTGTGCGAGGTGGAGCAGAAGCGGCAGGAATTCTGGCACCCGACCCCGGGGATGAGGATTCCGGCCTTCCCGAGCAGCGGGGCCCCGTAGACGTAGCCGTTGACGGCCGACTCGACCACGGGGTGCACGATGGGGCGATCGGTCTCCTCCCCGAAGTAATGCCGCAGCCAAGCCACCCCTTCCCCGTGGCAGACCTCGTCGCAATCGACCAGTTCCCGGATGCCGGGGATCGCCGTGCCGTGCCCGCCGAGGATGATCTTCGCCCGCGGGGCAGCCTTGCGGATATACTCGGCCATGCGCCGCGCCTTCAGCACGTTGGGGACAATGAAGGATATCCCGACGTGGCTGTAGCCGCCGGTGTCGATTTCGCGCGTGAACTCCTCCCAGGTGGGGAAGTCGAGCACCGTCACCGGGACATTCAAGTTTTCGGCCAGCAGGTAGAGGCCGAAGCTGGGGTTGGAAGAGCGGGGAGAGTGAATCCCCTGTTCCCTGGTCACCTGGTTGTTGAGCAGTTCCATGGTGCAGAGCGCTTCGCCGGTGTCATCCTGGACCCCGTAAGGCTTGTAAACCCCGCATAGCAGCAATCGCGTCATCAATAATCCCTTCCCTGGATCGTCCTGGCGACTTTTTCAAACAGGCGAGGAAAACGGCGGAACGAGTAGACTATTCCCGGACTGCGAATCCAGTCGACGCAGAAGCGTACTGGAATCGGGACCCGAAGTAAACGCTTATTAGTAGCGCAAAGCGGACCGACGCGCATTGCTCCTGTCGGCGGCTGCGCCGGGCGGGGCGGAATTGTTCTCCGAAATCCCTGAGTTATAAGGGCTCGGGCGGGAAAAGCTAGGAATGGGCCGGGGGAACCAGGAGCCAGGCCCCGGCCTTGATCGTGCTCCGGGAATCGAGGTTGTTGGCCCGCCGCAGCGCCTCGACCGTCGTGCCGTACCGCCTGGCGATCCCGGACAGGGTCTCCCCCGGGCGCACCTGGTGGCGGTATTCCTGCGCGGCCACGGGGGACTCTTCCCGCTCCAGGGCCGTGGCGGAAGGCAACCGCAGGGTAGCCCCGGCCTTGATCATGCTTCGGGAGCCGAGGTTGTTGGCCCGCCGCAGCGCCTCGACCGTCGTGCCGTACCGCCTGGCGATCCCGGACAGGGTCTCCCCCGGGCGCACCCGGTGGCTGCCCGCCGAGGCCCTGTCGGCGCCGCCGATCTCGTCCCCGCTCCCGCCTTCGGCGTCCAGCGGCAGCCGCAGCATCTGTCCCGCCCGGATCCTGTTGGCGGAAGCTAGGTTGTTGGTTCTCATCAGTGCGCGGACAGTGGTCTTGTAGCGGCGAGCTATGCCGGACAGGGTCTCCCCCTGGCGTACCCGGTGCCCGCGGTCCACCCTGGCCCGGGGGAGGGCGGCGATTCTAACCTCAGCGTCAGCATCCACCCCTTCCGGCACCCGGAGCTGGAAACCGGGATCGTTGGCGGGAGTGGTCACCCCCTTCAGGGCCGGGTTCAGGCGCCGGATCTCGTCGAAGGTGATGTCGAGCGTCCGGGCCGCGGCCCGGAGGTCGATCGGCTTGGAGACGGCGATCTTCTGATAGCGCAGCGGGGGGTCCAGTTCGACCGGCAGCCCGTATTTTTCGGCGTTGCGCGACAGGATGGTGCTGGCGAGAATCAGGGGGACATGGTTCATGGTCTCTTTCGGGAGCCGCTTCCCGAGCTTGGCCAGTTGCCAAAAGTCCCGGATCCCGGTGCTTTCGATCAACCGCTTGACCTTCCCCTCCCCCCAGTTGTAGGCGGCCAGGGAGAGGTTCCAGTCCCCGAACATGTCGTAGAGGTCCTTCAGGTACCGGGCCGCGGCCCGGGTCGCCTTTTCCGGGTCGGAGCGCTCGTCGATGTCGCGATTGACCTTGAGTCCGTACCGGACGGCCGTCCCTTCCATGAACTGCCAAATCCCCCGGGCCCGGGTCCGGGAAAGGGCGTGCACCTTGAAATGGCTTTCGACCTGCGCGAGGTTGATCAGGTCGAGCGGGAGCCCTTCCTCGAGGAAAATGGTCTCGATCATCTCCCGGTACTGCCCGCTGCGGACGAGCCCGGCCTCGAAATGCTTCCGTCCCCGGTTGAGAAAATATTCGAGCGAGCGGACCACCATCTCGTTGACCGTGATCGGGATATCGTATTGATGCTCGGCGATGCTCGCCGTCAGGGCGGCCTGTAGAACGGGGTCGTCGGTCATGCCGTCGAGGTCGAGGTCTCCGTACCCCTCGATGATCTCCGCCTCCTCCTCGATATCGACGGAGGCGTAGAGATAGCGCGATTCGCAATCCTTGATCTCCTGGATCAGTTCCTGGAAGTAGGGGGCGATTTCGGGATGGGCGCCGAGGTCCCATTCCGAATCCAGCAGCATGTCGACCGCCTCGTCGAAATGCTCCCGGGCCCCCTCGGCGTCCCCGCTCCGGATGAGCGTCTGTCCCTCGAGGAAATGCTTCCGCGAGGCCCGGATCAGCTCTCCGGGCTCCGACGGGACGGACGCCGCAGCCCCCCAGGCCGGGAGCAGCAGGCAGCAAAGGCCGAGCAGGCCGTTAATCGGTGAAAACCTTTTCATATCCTGGGGTTTCAGCGCGGGGGCGCGGGGGTGATGATCCGCCTCGAAGTCATCAGCGATTTCGCTTCCGGCATCACCTCGAGCGCTTTCAGCACCTGGTTGTCCCCCTCCACGCCGATCTTGTACCCTTCCTGGATCCCGAGGGCGGAGGTAAAGACTTCCTGCCGGATGCGTCTCTTGATGTAATCGACATTCACGGCGATCTCTTCATCCGTGTATTCGACGTTTCGCTCTTTCAGGAACTGCCCGAAATCGGCGAGCACGGCATCGGTGACCTGGAAATCGGGCGTCCCCTTCTTCCCGGCGGCCGCCGTTTCCCCGTTGCGCACCAGGTTCTGAAAGTGCTCGGCGAAGGGGACCTCCCCCGAGGTCAGGCGCCGCGCGTACTGGAAGAAGATATCCTTGCTCGATAGCAGCATCTCGAAGCGGTTGAGCTCGCGCGCCGGCTCCACAACATCCGGGGTGATCCCACCGCCCCCGTACACCTTCCGCTTGCCGTCGGTGGAATAGACCTCGCGCTCTCCTTCGTTGTTGAGCGGCGGGGTTTCCGGCTCCCCCTCCAAGTAATAGTATTCGAGGTTGGAACCGGAATAGTCGCGCTGGATCAGCCGGCCGCTCGGCGTGTAGTACTTGGCCGTGGTCAACGCCATCCCGGTATCGTTGTCGAGGGTGAAGACCGACTGGACCAGCCCCTTGCCGAAGCTGGTTTCCCCGACGATGAGGGCCCGGTCGTGGTCCTGCAGCGCGCCCGACACGATTTCCGAAGCACTGGCGCTGTGGCGGTTGATCAGCACCACCAGGGGCACCCGGATCCGCTCCTCGCCGGGGGCCGCGTAGGACTTGGTGGAGCCGGCCGCGCGCCCCTTGGTGGAAACGATCAGTTCGCCGCGCGGGAGGAAGAAGTCCGACACGGCGATCGCCTGGTTGAGCAACCCGCCCGGATTGTCACGCAGGTCCAGGACCAGGCCCGACAGGCCCTGGAGTTGCTCCAGCTTTTCCTCCAGCTCCTTGGCGGTGGACTCCGAAAAACGGTCGATCTTGATGTAGCCGATCCCCGGCTTGATTTCGAAAGCGTAGGGGACCGTCACCATCGGGATCTCGTCCCGCTCGATCGTCACCTCGATCGGCTCCCGCACCCCCGGCCGTTCGATCGTGATGTCCACGGTTGTACCGCGGGGACCCTTCAGGCGGCCGACGACATCGTCGGAAGTCCAGTCGTCGATCGGCTCCCCTTCAATGCGGGTGATGACATCCCCGGCCCGGAGCCCCCTCTTCTCCGCGGGGGTGCCGATGGCGGGCGGCTCCACGATGACGTGCCGTCCCTTGTCCCGCAGCAGCGGTCGAACCCGGATCCCGAGACCGTAGTAGCGACTGTGCTGGTCCTCGCGCAGGCGCGCGAACTCCTTGGGATCAAGGAAACTGGAGTGGGGGTCGAGCCTGCGGAGCATCCCCTTGATGGAGCTGTAGACCAGCTTGTCGGAACCGACCGGCTCCACGTAGTTCAGCTGGATGACCTCCAGCGCCTCGGTGAAATTGGCGAGGAATTCGTTCGGGGGGGTCGAGGCGTCGGCCGCCGATCGGTTGAACGCGCTGTCGCCCAGCAGCCCACCCACGAGCGCAAACACCGCCACTACCGAGACCAGGAGGATGGCAAATCCATGTTTCATAAAGGGTTGGCTCCCATCGCGGAAGATCCGGCAGGGAGTATAGCACGCGGCCGCCGACCGGCACAAGCGCAACCCGTCCCCCGCCGGACGTCCGCGCGGGCGCCCCCGCTTGACTTCGCATAGGCCCTAATCTAGACTCCCTACAGTAAGGTACCGAGGAAAGCGGGTGACTCATGGGCTCTCTTGGAATGCAGGAAATTGTCATCATTTTCATTCTTGCACTCATTGTATTCGGCCCCAGGAAACTTCCCGAACTGGGGAAGACGATCGGAAAGGGGCTGGCGGAATTCAAGCGCGCGTCCAATGAGCTCCGGCAGACTTGGGAGGAAGAAGTCAACCTCGACAAGGAAAAGGAAGCGATGGCCCAGGTGATCCGGGAGAGCACCATCAGCCCGAGCGAAGTGCTCGCGGACATCAATAAATCCCTCGAACCGGATCCTCAGATCCCGGAATCCCAGACCCCAGAATCCCAGGCCTCGGAACCCCAGACCCCAGAACCCCAGGCCTCGGAACCCCAGACCTCGGAACCAAAGAAATCAGATGAGTGACGCCGCCGCGGAGCCGAAGCGCAAAGCCCCGGAACCGGAGGATGAATCGGGGAAGATGTCCTTCCTGGACCACCTGGACGAACTGCGCAAGCGGTTGGTCCACATCGCCATCTACCTGGGCGTCGGGTTCATCGTCAGCTGGTTCTTCGCCCGGCGGATCTACAATTTCCTGGCGATCCCCATCACCCAGTCGCTTCCCGAGGGGACCAAGCTGGCCTACACCAACCCCACGGACCCCTTTACCTTATATATGAAGGTGGCGCTGCTGTCCGGCATCTTCCTGACCCTGCCGCTGACGCTGTACGAGATCTGGAAGTTCATCGCGCCCGGGCTCTACCGAAGGGAGAAGGCCTACGTCCTCCCCTTCCTCTTCTTCTCGATCCTTCTCTTCCTGTCGGGCGCCGCGTTCTGCTACACCGTCGTCCTCCCCACGGCGTTCAAATTCCTGGTGAACCTGGGGTCCTCCTTCACCCCGATGATCCGGATCAACGAGTATCTCGACCTCACCAACATGATGCTCCTGGGGTTCGGCCTCATTTTCGAGATGCCGGTGATCGCCGCCTTCCTGTCGATGTTCGGCCTCATCTCGGCCCGGTTCCTCTGGAAGAAATTCAACTACGCCCTGGTGGCCATCGTCCTGCTGGCGGCCATCATCTCCCCCACCGGGGACGCGCTGAACCTATTCTGGTGGTCGGCCCCGATGGTCGTGCTCTACCTCATCAGCATCGGAGTGGCCGCCATCTTCGGCTGGCGCCGCCGGCGCAAGGGCCTGGCCTAGCCCCGCCCCCCTCAGTCCGTCATAATACCCTGCCAGGGCGTCGAAGAATTCGGCCGTGGTGCGTGCCGCATGCATCTTCCCCCGCAGCTGGGCGCCCCCGGGAAACCCCCGGGACAGGGCGCCGCCGACTTTCTTGATCTTTCCCAGGGCCACCGCCGGGGGGACCTCCTCACACACGCGGCGCAGAAAAGCGGACATGAACTCCATCCGCTCCTCGAGGCTCACCGCGGCCGCCCGCCCCGTGGTCAGGTAATCCCAGCACTGCCGGATCAGCCAGGGGTTCGACATCACCCCGCGCCCCAGCATCACCCCGTCGACCCCGGTCTCCCGGAACATGCGCCCGGCATCCCCGGGCGCGAACACGTCCCCGTTTCCCATGACGGGGATACGGGCGTGGGCCTTGACCTCGGCGATAATCCCCCAGTCGGCCTTTCCGGAGAAGAAATCGGAGCGGGTGCGCCCGTGGATAGCCAGGGCGTCCACCCCGCAATCTTCCGCGATCCGGAGCACTTCCAGGGCGTTGATCGAGCGGTGGTCCCAGCCGGAGCGGATCTTGACCGTCAGGGGGACCCGGATCGCCCCGCGCACCGCCCGGAAGATCCGCTCCATGCGCCGAAGGTCCCGCAGCAGCTGGCTCCCTCCCCCCTGGCGCACCACCTTTTTGACCGGGCAGCCGCAGTTGATGTCCACGATGTCGGCCCCCATCTCCTCGACCATGGCGGCTGCCGCCGCCATCCGGGCGGGATCCGCGCCGAAGATCTGGATGGCCACCGGGCGCTCCTCCTCCCCGAAACGGGTGATGTGCGCCGTCCGCCCCTGCCGGCGCGTCATTCCCTCGGTGCTGGCCAGCTCCGAAACCACCAACCCGCATCCCCCCAAGCCCTTGACCGCCCGACGGAAGAGGGAATCGGTGTGCCCCGCGACCGGCGCGAGGACGAGGGGGGGGTCGATGACGACATCCTTGATCTTGAACATGGGACAATCATTATATCAATGCTACAATCGTTCCCTGACGACTAACTGGGGCCCGGACCTTTCTTTACGGCTTGAACCCCGTCGCGGAAAAGATTAGTCTTAATGGTTTATTCGCATTTCAGGGCGTAGGGCAATGGAAAAAGCAGTGGCAGAGGCTCCAAAAACGATGTCCCGGGTCCCGATCTCCAACCGTGCCCGGCTGACCCCGGCGTCTCCGATCCGGAAGCTGGTCCACTTGGCCAACCGGGCCATGGAGACCGGAACTCACGTGTACCGCCTGAACATCGGGCAGCCGGATATCGAATCGCCCCGGGAATTCCTGGAGGGGATGCGGGCCTTCGACCAGAAGGTCGTGGCCTACGAGCAGTCGCAGGGGAACGAGGCGCTGCGCGTCGCCTGGTCGAAGTACACCAACCGGAGCCTGAACCTCCACACCGTTCCCGAGCAGTTCCTGATCACCGTCGGCGCCAGCGAAGCGCTGGTCTTCCTGTTCATGACATTCTGCGACCCCGGGGACGAGATCCTCATCTTCGACCCCACCTACGCCAACTTTCTCGGTTTCGCTTCGATCGCCGGCGTCAACCTGGTTCCCGTCCCGAGCGAGATGGAAAACGATTTCGCCCTCCCCGACCGGGACCGGATCGAACGCGCGATCACGCCGCGCACACGTGCGATCCTCTTGTGCAACCCGAACAACCCCACCGGCACCGTCTACGACCGCGCCGACCTCGAGTTCCTGTTCGGCCTGTGCGAGGAGCACAACCTCTTCTTCGTGGTCGACGAGACGTACCGGGAATTCGTCTACGACGATCTCGAGCCCCTGAGCATCCTCCACGTGGCCCCGACGAGCGACCGGGTGATGGTCATCGACAGCCTGTCCAAGCGCTTCAGCCTGTGCGGCGCACGCATCGGGTGCCTGATTTCGTCCAACGAGGCGGTCCTGGCGGCGCTTCTGAAGATACTCCAGGCGCGGCTGGCCGCGCCCACCGTCGAGCAGTTCGCCGCGGCCTACATGCTCGAACGGATCGGGGATGGCTACCTTGAAGATATGCGGCGCGAGTTCCTCTCCCGCCGCGATACCCTGTACCAGGCGGTGAAACAGGTTCCGGGCGTGGAGATCCAGAAGCCCCGTGGGGCCTTCTACACCCTGATCCAGCTTCCGGTGCGGGACACCGACCATTTCGCCGCCTTTCTGCTCGACGAGTTTTCCCATGGCGGAGCCACGACCTTCATCGCTCCCGCGGCCGGGTTCTACATGCAGAACTCGCGCGGGATCGACAAGGCGCGCATCGCCTACGTTCTCCGGAGCGCCGAAATCGAGGCGGCGGTCACCGTGCTGGCCGCCGGGCTCGAAAGGTATCGGCAGCAGTACCCTTGAACTGGAAATTCCGCGCTCCCCGCTTTCTTGCTGCACAACGTTGCAGGCAGCATCCCGGGCGCGCCCTTTCCGAAACCCGATTGCGGCCCGAACCCCGCAATCCCAGGCAGTGTTTGACCTTAACATTTATTGAATGAAATAGGAGGGGCCGTCGCATGGCTGATGTTCAGACTCATGACCTCATCATTCTCGGGGCGGGATTAGCCGGGTTGCGCGCAGCCATCGAGGCTTCGCGCGTGACCCAGGGCAATCTCGATATCGCTCTCATTTCCAAAAACCAGCTGATGCGGGCGCATTCCGTAGCCGCGGAAGGGGGCACCGCCGCCGTGCTGCGTCCCGAGGATGGCGACAGCCTGGAGCTGCACGCCTGGGACACGGTCCTGGGAAGCGATTTCCTGGCCGACCAGGACGTGGTGGACCTCTTCGTCCACTCCATCCCGAGCGAAATCCTCCAGTTGGACCATTGGGGCATTCCCTGGACCCGCCGTTCCGACGGCCGTATCGCCCAGCGCCCCTTCGGGGGGCACAGCTACCCGCGCGCGGTGCTGGCGCAGGACAAGACCGGGTTCTTCGAAATGCAGACGCTGTACGACACCGTCAACCGTTTTCCGCGCGTGCAGCACTACAACGAACACTTCATCACCTCGATCCTGATCGAGAACAACACCTTCTGCGGGCTCACGGCCATCGACATGACTACGGGGAAGTTCAAGGTCCTGCGCGGCAAGGCCCTGATCATCGCCAGCGGCGGCGGCGGCACCCTGTACGGGTTCACCACCTACTCCCAGACGGTCACCGGTGATGGCATGGCGCTGGCCTACCGTGCCGGCATCCCCTTGGAAGACATGGAGTTCCTCCAGTTCCATCCCACCGGCCTGGTCCCCTCGGGGATCCTCATCACCGAAGCCTGCCGCGGGGAAGGGGGCTACCTGGTCAACAACAAGGGGGAGCGTTTCATGCACAAGTACGCCCCCGCCAAGGTCGAACTGGGACCGCGCGACCTCATCTCCCGCTCCGAGATGATCGAGATCGAGGAGGGGCGCGGGTTCGAAGGGCCGGACGGCCTCGATTACATCCACCTCGACCTGCGGCACCTGGGGGCGAAACGGATCAACGAGCATCTCCCCCTCATCCGCGAGATCTGCATCGAGTTCAACGACATCGACCCGATCGAGGAACCGATCCCCTGCCGCCCCGTCGCGCACTATTCCATGGGGGGGATCGAGACCGACATCAAGGGAGCCACCCGGGTCAAAGGGATCTGGGCCGCCGGCGAAGCCGCCTGCGTCAGCCTGCACGGCGCCAACCGCCTGGGCTCCAACTCCACGGCCGAATGCCTGGTGTGGGGCAAGATCACGGGCGAGGAAACCGGTCGCTACTGCTCGGAAGTCGGCGCGGCGCCCCCCGTCCCCGAAGCCATGGTGCAAGCCGAGTACAAGCGCATCTACGAGGAGCTCCTGTCGCAAAACGGCGAGGAGAACCTGTACCAAATCCGCCGGGAACTGCGCACCTGCATGGACGCCCACGCGGGGGTCTTCCGCACCGGGGACCTGATGAGCAAGGGGCTGGAAAAGATCCGGTCGCTGCGCACCCGGTACCAGAACATCAGCATCCAGGACAAGAACTCGGTCTACAACACCAACCTGTACCACGCCCTGGAACTGGCCAACCTGCTGGACCTGGCCGAGGTGACGCTGCTGGGGGCGCTCACGCGCACGGAATCGCGCGGAGCCCACGCCCGCCGCGACTACCCGCAGCGGGACGACGCCAACTGGCTCAAGCACACGCTGGCCTTCCATACCGACCAGGGCCCGAGGCTGGATTACAAGCCGGTGACGATCAACACCTGGAAGCCGGTAGAACGGAAATATTAATATTTCAAGGACAGAGGAGCACCTATGCAACACCGTTACAGGAACAACCTTGGACTATGGGGCTGGCTCGGCGGAGGCCGTTACGGCTTCGACCGTTACGCCTACGCGCTGCACCGCCTGACCGGCCTGGGCATCCTGGCCTATTTCCTCATGCACATCTTCGTCACCGGCACGCGCCTCAACGGCCCCGAGGCTTGGGAAAGTGCCATGAACTTCTTCGACAACCCGCTCTTCAGGGTGGGCGAGTTCCTGGTCTACCTGGCTTTCCTCTACCACGCGGTCAACGGCATCCGGCTGGTACTGGTCGAACTCGGCCTGCTGGTCGGCAAGCCGGGGCTCCCGTCGTATCCTTACAGCAATTCGGTCATCCGGCATAGGCCCGTCCTGGTCGGCGCCATGGTGATCACCGCGGTCCTGGTCCTTTTCGCCGGCGCGGATTTTTTCTTTTTGACGAAATAGGAGGGAACCATGCGTGAATCCAGACTATGGTTCTGGCACATTCTGAGTGCTGTGGCGATACTGTTTCTGCTCGGCCTGCACATGGGCATCATGCACATGGGCACCGTCCTCGAGGCGCTCGGGCTCGGTTCCACCCACCCCACCGCCACCGCCGAGGTCTTCGCGCGCAGCCAGCATTTGTTTTTCATGATCACCTACATCGCCCTGCTGGGAACCGCGCTGTTTCACGGCCTGTACGGCTTTCGCAGCATCCTTTGTGAACTTTCCCTCTCGCAATCGCTCCAGAAGGCGATCGGGAGGCTCTGCACCGTTGCCGGTTTTGCCCTGTTCCTCTACGGAACCTATGTCGCCGTGCGGGTGTTTCAGATGAAGGGAGTTTAACCATGAGCACATCTAAGGAATCGGGCAAGATGAAATCCATTGTCTTTGAAGTGCTGCGCTACGACCCTGAAAAAGGGGGGGTCCCCCATCTCCAGGAATTCACCGTCCCACTCCACAAGGGGATGACGGTGCTGGACGGGCTGCACTGGATCAAGGAACACGAGGACCCCACCCTCGCCTGGCGTTCCTCCTGCCGCATGGGGATCTGCGGGTCCTGCGGCATGTTCATCAACGGGCTGCCGCGCCTGGCGTGCACCAACCAGATCACGCAACTGCATTCGGACCGGGTTGTCATCAAGCCGCTGCCCAACTACGACATCATCCGGGACCTGGTCCCTGATTTCGATCGCCTGTTCGACCGGCACCGGTCGGTCAAGCCCTACCTCATCCGGCGCGACCGGATCGAGCAGAACAGCCCGACCCGGGAGTACTTCCAGTCGGCGGAGGAGCTGCAGAACTACATCCAGTTCGCCTACTGCATCAAGTGCGGCCTCTGCTTGTCCGCCTGCCCCACGGCGGCGACATCGGACGACTACGTCGGGCCCCAGGCCCTGACCCAGGGATGGCGCTACCTCGCCGACACGCGCGACGAGGGGATCGAGGAACACTCCGAGGCGCTCTATTCCAAGCACGGCGTCTACCGCTGCCATTTCGCCGGCGCCTGTTCCCAGGTCTGTCCCAAGGGGGTCGACCCGGCGATGGCCATCCAGCTCGCCAAGCAGGCGGCCTTCCTCAAGTCGCTGGGGAAGTGCCAGGACCGGCCGGGCGCTCCTGTCACGCCGCCGATTGAAAACTGGGTGTCCGAAAAACAGGTCCCCAAAGCCCCCGCCCCCACGGTGGTCCGGGAGTCGTAAGTCCGGCGCGGGCCCCCGTGGGGTCGGCCGTTTTTATTTGCGAGGCGCCGGGTGAAACAGGTGGAGATCTTTACCGACGGGGCCTGCCGCCGCAACCCCGGGCCGGGCGGCTACGGGGTGGTGCTCGTGCATGACTCCGGCCGGAGGGAGATTTCAGCCGGGTTCCGGCTGACGACCAACAACCGGATGGAAATCCTGGCCGCCATCGCGGGGCTCGAGGCCCTGAAGGAACCGTGCCGCGTCCGCCTCTACAGCGACAGCCAGTACCTCGTCAACGCGATCGAGAAAGGGTGGGCCGCCCGCTGGCGGGCCAACGGCTGGATGCGCAACCGCCGGGAACCGGCGGTCAACCCCGACCTCTGGGAGCGCCTGCTGGAGCTGTGCCGAATGCACCAGGTCCAGTTTCTCTGGGTCCGCGGTCACGCGGGCCATCCCGAGAACGAGCGCTGCGACCGCCTGGCGACCGCCGCGGCCGACGGGACGGACCTGGCCGTGGACGAGGCGTACGAGCGGGACCGGCCCTAGCCGCAAGCCGATGGATACGACCTTTCGCTGGATTCTGGATTCCGGGGGCGCGGGGCGGGGCGCCTGGCAGGGGGGAGTGCTCTACGAATTCATGCGCCGGTGCCGCCCAAGCGGCGCTCTCCCCCGCACCGTCATGGGGGCCTCCGTAGGCGCCTACGCCGCGGCCGACGTTGCCACCGGGACCGAGGAAACGGTGATCAAGGGGTGGCGCCACTGGGGCACCCTGGAGTCCCCGGCGCGCGGCGGCAACCGTTTCCGCGCCCTGCTCCAAAGCTCGATCCGCTACGTGATGGCCGCGCGCGAACTCGAGGCGGTCTTTGACGCCGACCCCCCGCGCCGCCTCCTGATCTTCACCACTCGCGTCCGCCGCCGGGACAGCCGCCCCTTCGGGCGCGCCGACCGCCTCCGCCTTTTCCTGAAGGCGGCGACGCGCAAGCTGCCCGGGGCATGGAAATACCTCCCGGGCGGCTACGCGGAGGACCCGGTGGTTTTCGCCCTCCATCCTCCCCCGGAAATCCGCTCGGAAACGGTCCGCCCCCTGACGCGGGAGAACTACCACCGTGTCATCGAGACCTCCTGCCTTATCCCGGTGGCCATGGGGGACCCGGTGACACCCGCGGAGCTCGGCCAGGGGGGATACCCGGGGGATGCGGGCGCGGTTTTCATCGACGGCGGCTACACGCTCAAGATGCCTTTCGGCCGCTTCCGCTCGGACCCCGCCTTCGCCCCCCTCGCCCGCTGGGCGGCGGCAGACCGGACCCTCGTCTTCTGCTGCGACCCGAAGGGGGCGCTCTGGGAAACCAGCTCCCGGCTGCATCGCTTCGACCGGGAGCCCGAGGCGCGCCGCGCCCTCCGGGAGCGGCGCCTGCTGGTCATCAGCCCGGACCACGAGATCGAGGCGGGATTCCTCTGCCGGGACAACGCCACGGCGCTCCGCACCTTCGAGCGCGGGCGCGAGCAGGCCCGCCGCCTGCTCCAATCGGACGACGTCCTCGCCTTCCTGCGGGGATGAGCGCCCTTACCGCGGCCGGTTGAACTTGGTCATCAGGTCCTGGACCGATGCCGGCGCCCGGCCCGCCTCGCCGGGTGTCCTCCCGCGCGGGGCCGCCCGCTTCTCCGCCCCCCTTTTTTTGTCCCGTGCCGCGAAGCCGCCCGGCCGGCCGGGCGTTTTCATCGAGAGCGAGATCCGCTTGAGCCCTTCGTTGACCTCGAGCACCCGCACCTTGACGATCTGCCCCACCTTCACCACCTTCTTCGGGTCGTCCACGAACCGGTCGGCGAGCTGGGACACGTGCACCAGCCCGTCCTGGTGCACCCCGATGTCGACGAAAGCGCCGAAATTGACCACGTTGGTGACCACCCCCTCGAGCTCCATCCCCACGACGAGGTCCTTGATTTCCTTGACCCCTTCGTCGAAGCGCGCGTAGCGGAATTCCGCGCGCGGGTCGCGCCCCGGCTTTTCCAGCTCCGCGACGATGTCGCGCAGGGTCGGTTCGCCCACCTCCCCCGTGACGTACCTCTTCAGGTCGAGGGCGCGGAGCCCGGCGGGATCCTCCGTGACCCTCTCCAGGGGAACGTCGAGATCGGCGGCGATCCGCTCGACGATGAAATAGCTCTCGGGGTGCACGGCGGTGTTGTCGAGCGGGTTGGCGCCGTCGCGGATCCTCAGGAACCCGGCCGCCTGCTCGAAGGTCTTGGGACCGAATTGCGGCACCTTGAGCAGATCCCCGCGGCTGCGAAAGGCGCCGTTTTCGTTGCGGTAGGCGACGATGTTGCGCGCCACGGACGACGAGAGCCCCGCGACATGGGTGAGCAGTTCCCGGGACGCCAGGTTCAGGTCGACGCCGACGTAGTTGACGCAGCTCTCCACCGTGTCGTTGAGCTTTTCCCGCAGCAGGCGCTGGTCCACGTCGTGCTGGTACTGCCCGACGCCGATCGACTTGGGGTCGATCTTCACCAGTTCCGCCAGGGGGTCCTGGAGCCGGCGCGCGATGCTGATCGCCCCCCGGGCGGTGAGGTCGAGGTCCGGGAACTCCTCGATCGCCGCCTCGCTCGCCGAGTAGACGCTGGCCCCCGCCTCGCTCACCATGACCTTGACCGGCTTCCGGTCCAGCCGCCCGAGGACCTCGGCGACGAAGCTGTCGGTTTCGCGCCCGGCGGTCCCGTTGCCGATGGCCACGAGTTCGACCTGGTGCTTCCGGACCAGGTCGGCCAAAACCGCGGCCGCCTGCTCCCGTTCCCGCTCCGATTTGTGGGGCTGCAGGGTCACGTACTCCAGGAGCTTCCCCGTGCGGTCCACCGCCGCGACCTTGCACCCGGTGCGGAACCCGGGGTCGATCCCGAGCGTCGGCTTCATCCCCGCCGGGCTGGCCAGCAGGAGTTCGCGCAGGTTGGCTTCGAAGGTCCGGATCGACTCCCGGTCGGCTTCCTGTTTCTTGTCGTAACGCACCTCTCCGATCAGGGTGGTCCGCATCAGCCGCTCGAACGCGTCCGCGAGCATGTCGCGGTAAAACTCCCGCACTGCGCCCGCCTCGCTTTGGATCTCCTGCTCCTCGAGCCAGGAAGCGACGGTTCCGGAGTCAAAGTCGATGGTGAACGAAAGCACCCCTTCCGCTTCGCCGCGCCGCAGCGCGAGCATGTTGTGCGGCGCGATGTCCCGGACCCTCACCCTGTAGTCGCGGTACATCTCGAATTTCGTGGTGCCCGCGGGGAAATCGTCCCCGATCTCCGACACGAAATACCCCTCGTCGAGGATGTATTGGCGCAGGTGTTGCCGCAACTCGGCCCGCTCGGAAACTTCCTCGGCCAGGATGTCCGACGCCCCCCGCAGCGCCTCCACGGCGGAAGCGACCCCCAGGTCCGCGTTCACGTAGGCGGCCGCCTCCGCTTCGAGGTCCGCTTCCGGGACGCCGGGCGTGTTGAGTTCCCGGATCCGAACGGCCAGCGGCTCCAGCCCCTTCTCCCGCGCGACGGTGGCCCGCGTCCGTTTCCTGGGCTTGTAGGGGAGGTAGAGGTCCTCGAGCCCGGTCTTCTGCATGCAGGCTTCGATCTTCGCCCTGAGATCGTCGGTGAGCTTCCCCTGCTCCTCGATCGATTTAAGGATGGTCTGCCGGCGCTCCGCGAGTTCCGTCAGGTAGGTGTGGCGCTCCAGGAGCGCGCGCAGCTGCACCTCGTTCATTTCCCCGGTTCTTTCCTTGCGGTAGCGGGCGATGAAGGGGACGGTCCCCCCCTCGGCGAAGAGCGCGAGCGCGTTCTGGACCTGCTGGATTCCCAGCGAGAGTTCCCCGGCGACAATCTGTTCGATATTCATGATATTCGCTGTTTCACCGTTCTGAATGGATGGACATCGCGGACCGCCTAAAGATACCCTCCGGGGACGCCCGCGCCAAGGCTCGATCGCCCGAAACAAGAAACATTTCCCCCCGGACCCCGTTCTGTGGTTCAATGCCGCCGTCATGACCCGATCGCCGAACTTCGAGCGCCTGCTGCGGGAGGTGTCCCGCTCCTTTTACCTGACGCTCGCCATCCTCCCGCGCGCCATCAAACCCCAGCTGCGCCTTGCCTACCTCCTCGCCCGGGCCACCGACACGGTCGCCGACACGGAGGCGGTCCCCGCCGGGCGCCGCCGCGAGCTCCTCGCCGCCATGGGCGTCGCCATCCGGGACGTCGGCCAAGGCCGGGGCGTGAGCGCCCCCGACTTCGGGCCGGTCGCAGGCGCCGGCTCCGCCACGGCGGGGGAATTGCGCCTGCTCGCGGGCTTCGGCGCGCTGCTGGAGGAATTGCGCGGCTTCGGCGCGGAGGACCGCGCCGAGATCGCCGCGGTCCTCGAGATCATCACCGCCGGCCAGGACGCGGACCTCCGGCGTTTCGGTTCGACCGGACCGGACCGGATCGCGGCGCTCGCTACGGACGAGGAGTTGGAAGACTACACCTACCGGGTCGCCGGCTGCGTGGGGGAGTTCTGGACCCGGCTCTGCCTGCGCCGCCTCTACCCCCGCGCCCGCCTTGACCGCGGGCGGCTGCTCGCGGACGCCGTCCGCTTCGGCAAGGGACTGCAGATGGTCAACATCCTGCGCGACCTGCCCAAAGATTTGGCCGCGGGGCGCTGCTACCTCCCGGCCGGGCGCCTGGCCCTGTACGGGCTGCGGCCCGCCGATCTTCTCGACACCCGCTACTGGCGCCTCTTCCGCCCGCTCTACGCCCGCTACCTGGCGGAGGCGGAAGCGCACCTGCAATGCGGCTGGAGTTATGTCACCGCTCTCCCCTTCCGGAGCGTCCGGGTCCGGCTGGCCTCGGCCTGGCCCATCCTCATCGGCGTCCGGACCCTCGGGCTGCTCGGCGCGGCCAACGCGCTCGACCCCGCCGCGCGGGTGAAGGTCAGCCGCGCCGAAATCCGGCGTCTCCTCCTCCGCTCGCTCCTCCTCTACCCTTTGCGCCGGAGATGGCAGCGGCTCTTCGACGAAGGACGCGCCCTCACTTTTCCCCCTCCGCCAGGAGCGTCTGAAAATGGGGCTCCTCCTCCTCGCGCGCGACCACGCTGATATCGATGTTGCGGAAACCGGCCTGCTCCAGCCACTGCTCCAGGTCGCTCTCCGCGAAACCGAGCCAGGTGTCGCCGTAGGACTCCCGTGCCTGTTCAAAGCCGTGGCTCAGCAGGTCGAGAATGAGGATGCGCCCCGGCCGGCGCAGCAGCCTGTAGGCCGCGGCCAGGGCCGCCGCCGGGTCGGCGGCGTGATGAAGCGCCTGGCTGAGAATCACGAGATCCACGCTCTGGGGCGCGATCGGCGGGTCTTCCAGGTCGCCGAGCCGGAACTCCAGGTTCTGGATCCCGTTCTTCCTGGCCCGGGCGGCGCCGAATCTCACGATCTTTTCCGAGTTGTCGACGGCGATCACCCTCCGGCACCGCCTTGCCAGGAGGTCGGCCAGCAGTCCCTCGCCCGAACCGAGGTCGGCCACCTCGAGCGGGGGGAGGATGCGCAGCAGGAGGTGCCCGAACCCCTGCCAGGAGCGCCCGGGGCCGTACACCCGGTCGAAGCGCCCCGCCACCTGGTTGAAGTAGACTTCCGCCCGCTCCCGCCGCCGCTTCAGGATCCGCCTGCGGTTGACCCGGTCGGCCGCATGCTCCTCCAGTTCGACGGCCCCGGCTATGGCCGCGCGCACGAGCTCCTCCGCCGCGGGCTCCAGCCCCCCGGCCAGCCGGTAGAACGCGCGCTTCCCCTCGCGGCGCGAACGGACCAGGCCCGACTTCTGCAGGAGCCCGAGGTGGGTCGAGATCCGTGACTGCGCCAGGCGGGTGATCTCCTGCAGTTCCTGCACCGACAACTCCTCCCCCTCGAGCAGGGCGACCATTCTCAGCCGCGTGGGATCCGCGAGCGCGCGCAACGATTTCAGGACCGACGCCATGTTTTCTCCTCCCGGGAAAAAATGGTTGACAGCGGGCACTCCTCTTTATATCATCCCATCCGGATTTGTCGATATATTAATTTTTGAAAGGATACCCCGCTTATGTCAAGCACAACGTCAGCCCTGGTTCCAGGGAACACGACCGACTTTGTCATCGCGGATCCCAGCCTGGCCGCCTTGGGGCGCAGGGAGATCGAAGTGGCGGAGCAGGAGATGCCCGGGCTCATGGCGGTGCGCGCGAAATACGGCCCGAGCCGGCCGCTGGCCGGCGCCCGGATCACCGGTTCCCTGCACATGACCATCGAGACCGCCGTTCTCATCGAGACGCTGGTGGCCCTCGGCGCGAGCGTGCGCTGGGCCAGCTGCAACATCTTCAGCACCCAGGACCAGGCGGCCGCCGCCATCGCCGCCGCAGGGGTCCCGGTGTTCGCCTTCAAGGGGGAAAGCCTGGAGGAGTATTGGGACTTCACCCTGCGCGCGCTGACCCACCCCGGGGGGGAGGGCCCCCAGCTGGTGGTCGACGACGGCGGCGACGCCACGCTCCTGTTGCACCGGGGGTACGAGATGGAGCAGGGGAGCGACTGGGTGGACAGCGAGAGCGAGAGCCGCGAGGAGGAGGTGATCAAGGCCCTCCTCAAGCGTTGCGCCACCGAGCGCCCCGGCTGGTTCACCCGCGCCGTCGCCGCCTGGAAAGGGGTGAGCGAGGAGACCACCACCGGGGTCCACCGCCTCTACCAGATGCTCGAGGCGGGCCGGCTCCTCGTCCCCGCCATCAACGTCAACGACAGCGTCACCAAGTCGAAATTCGACAACCTCTACGGCTGCCGTGAATCCCTGGCCGACGGCCTCAAGCGCTCCCTGGGCGTGATGATCGCGGGGAAGACCGCCGTCGTGTGCGGCTACGGCGACGTGGGGAAGGGGAGCGCCCATTCCCTGCGCGGTTTCGGCGCCCGCGTCATCGTCACCGAAATCGACCCCATCAACGCGCTGCAGGCGGCCATGGAAGGGTTCGAGGTCACCCGCATCGAGGATACCTTCGCCGAGGGGGACATCTACGTCACCTGCACCGGCAACTGCGACGTCATCACCGTCGATCACATGCTCGCGATGAAGGACCAGGCGATCGTGTGCAACATCGGCCACTTCGACAACGAGATCCAGGTGGAGCCGCTGAACCGGGCTCCCGGCGTGACCAAGGTCGGCATCAAGCCCCAGGTGGCCCGCTACGACCTCCCCAGCGGGAACAGCATCTACATCCTGGCCGAGGGGCGGCTGGTCAACCTCGGCTGCGCCGAGGGGCACCCCAGCTTCGTCATGTCCAATTCCTTCACCAACCAGGTCCTGGCCCAGCTCGACCTGTGGGAGCACCGGGCGGAATACACCCCCGCCGTCCACCGCCTCCCGAAAAAGCTCGACGAGGAAGTCGCGCGCCTGCACCTGGAAAAAATCGGGGTGAAGCTCACCCGGCTGACCCCGAAGCAGGCCGAATACATCGGTGTTCCGGTCGACGGGCCCTACAAGCCGGAGCATTACCGGTACTGAACCGGGCATGACTGCGGTTCGGCTGCTTCTGCTCCTGTTCCTCGGTCTGGCCTCCGTGGCCTGCCCGCACCGGGCCCGGCTCCTGGGAGCCGGGCCCCTCTCCATCCGGGCCGAACCGATCATCGCCTTCGAGCCGGGCGCCCCTGCACGCACCCGCTTCGGTTCCCTCGACTTTGTCGGCGGCCTGGCGCTCACCTCCGACCACCCCCCCTTCGGGGGCCTGTCCGCCCTGCGCCTGGAGCCCGACGGCGAGGGCTTCGTCGCCCTTTCCGACCGCGCCTACTGGCTGCGGGGGCGCATCGTCTACCAGGACGCCGTCCCCATCGGGATCGCCGGGGCCGCGATGGGTCCGATCATCGGCCCCGACGGCCGCCCGGCCGAGCACTGGGACACCGAGTCCATCGCGCGGGACGGCGACACCCTCTACGTGGGGATCGAACGGCTCAACGCAATCGCCCGCTTCGATTACGGCCGCCTCGGCTTTCTCGCCCCCGCGCGCCTGATCGCGCCCGTCGCGGAAATCGCAAAGCTCCCCCGCAACCAGGGCCTGGAAGCGCTGGTGGCCGTGCCCCGGGACCTCCCGCTGGGGGGCGCCCTGATCGCGGTCTCCGAACGCGGCCTGGACGAGGCGGGGAACATCTCCGCCTTCATCGTCGGCGGGCCAAATCCGGGCGTGTTTCACATCCGGCGCAGCGGGGACTTCGACGTGAGCGACGCCGCCCTCCTCCCGGGCGGCGACCTCCTCCTGCTCGAGCGGCGCTTCACCCTCACGGGCGGGTTCGCCGCCCGCATCCGCCGCCTCCCCGAAGCCCTGCTGCGGCCCGGGTCCCTGGCCGACGGCCCCATCCTCCTCTCCGCGGACCGGCGCCACGAAATCGACAACCTCGAGGCTATCGACGTCGGCCGCGCCCCCGGGGGCGGGCTCAGGCTCACCCTGCTGTCCGACGACAACTACATGCCTTTCCAGCGCACCCTGCTGCTCCAGTTCGAGCCGGCGGCGACTTCTTTCTGATCCTCACGCCGACCGCCTTCGATCCCGCCATCCGGGCAAAGGTCGCGAACCCTTCATTCCATCTCGGCCGCCATCAGGGCCGCCCCGAAAGCCCCGGCAAACTGGGCGTCCGGCACGACATGCACGGGGTGGCGCACCCGGGCGGCCAGCATCTCCGCCAGGATCGGGATGTGGGCCACGACCCCTCCCGTAAGCACGACCTCCCTCGCGAGCGGGTCCATCTCCAGGATGCGTTTGACCACCGACTCGACGAGCCCAGCCACGATTTCCGGGACCTTTTCCCCCGCCCTCATGTGGGCGAGGATTTCGGTCTTGGTGAACACTGTGCAGTAACTTCCCATTTGCACCGTGTGCTCAGCCCGGCGCGCCAGCCCGTCGATCCGCTCGAGCGGCACGTCCATGCGCTGGGCCACCTCCTCGAGGAAGGCGCCCGTGCCGGCGGCGCACTTCCGGTTCATCTTGAAGCTTTCCCGCCGCCCCTGGGCGTTGACATGGATGATCTTGTTGTCCTGCCCGCCGATATCCACGACCGTGATGCGGCGGGGGTGGTAAAAGTGCGCCGCGCGGGCGTGGCAGGCGATCTCGGTCCGGGTGGCGTGGGCGAAGTCGACATTGTGCCGGCCGTACCCGGTCGCCACCAATCGCCCGACCTCCTCGAGCCGGAGGCCGGCGGCGGCCAGGGCCGCGTCCATGACCTCCCGAGCGCTCGTTTCGAAACTGACGCTCGTCCTCCGGACCTCGGCGGCCACGATCTTGCGCGCCCCGTCGATGATCACCGCCTTGCTGGCGGAGGCCCCGATATCGATCCCCCCGTAACGGCCGCCGACTGTCACAGCCCCTTTTTCTCCGCCAGCTGTTCGATGTACGCCTCTATGTTGGTGCGCGCCTGCTCCTCCGAATAGCACCGCAGGTCGTTCAGGTCGCCGTGGAGGACCAGCGTCGGCAGGTCGTGCCCCTCGGAAATCCGCTCGACCATCCCGTAGCGGTTGTTGGAGTTGTTGGGACAGGTCTTGGCGTCGTGGAAGATCATGCCGTCGATGCCGTAACGGCTGATCTGCCGGGCGAAGTACGCCTCCTTGTAGTCCTCGTCGCGGACGATGAAGAGCTCGAGGTAGGCCCGCGCCATGCTGTCGAAGGGGGCGTCGGGGTCCAGGGCGGGAAATACCCAGCTGCTGCAGTAGGTGGAGGCGAGCACGCACGCCTGGAGATCGGCGAACTGGGTGGAGAGATCGCGCAGCTTCCCCCAAATCGGCATCCCCTCCCAGTAGATGCGGAATTTTTCGCCGTCCACCGCCGCCACCCCCGCTTCGACCCGCTGTTTCAGTTCCGCGAGCAGGAGCCGGTAGTAATCGACCGCCCGCTCTTCCCCGCGCAGGATCACCGCGGGCCCCATCTGGATGGTGCCGTCGAAGAAGGTGAGCGGAGAGGGCTTGTGGGAGGCGATTTCCAGGACCTCCTTCCAGAGGTCGGTGCATTGGCGTGACAGGCCGACGACGCGCTTGAACGCGTCCATGTCCAGCTTCGTCCCGGCGATCTCCTCGAGCTTGGGGACCATGGCCTTGAGCTGGGCCGAGATGGAGTCCACGTGCGCCCGGGTGATTTCCCCCACCCCGCGGTGCGTCTGGATGCCGATGACGGGGACGTTGAATTCGCGCCCGTAGAAGTTGAACCAGTCCTGCACGTCGCGGCACTGGTTGGTGTTGAAGACCAGCACGTCGGGCCGCGGCGGCCCGTCGATGCCGGGGTAAGCCCTGGAGATCGGGCTCTCCCCCTTGAGGTAGGAACCGATGTCGGACGTCAGGTAGGAGCAGATGTCGGGCGAATAGCCGATGGCGTTGGCCAGCGGGATCAGGTCGGTGGCCATGCGGGTGGCTCCCAGCATGGCGCCATGGTTTTCCGGGAAGAAGACTTGGAACCCCATCCCCTTCAGCAGCTCGGCGGGGCCCACGCTGGTGCACCACGCGACTTTCTGCTTTTTGGTCCTGGCGGCCTCGTCCAGCTCCCGGAAATGGGCCTCCATGATCTCCTTCATCCTGCCCGAGGCGTGGATTTTCTTGAACGTCTGTTTGGGTCGATCGCTCATCTCTCTCTAATTCCTGTTGGTTGAATGGGTTAGTTCAGCGGGTACTTCGGTCCCGTCGTCAAAATTCCGGCTGTGGGCGCCGGCCCCTCAGTTCCAGCCCTTCGATCACCGCCGCCAGGGTATGGTGCAGCGGGGCGGGGACCCCTTCGAGATCCGCGTATTCGGCGATGCGCCGGACCAGGAAGGCGTTCTCGGTCCGGCGGCCGTGCTCGATGTCCGCCAGCATCGACGGCCGGTGCGGCCCGATGTGGCGGTGGAACTCCCGCACCTGCTCCGCGAAGCCGGGGCCGAAGTCGAAACCGCGGGCGGCGGCGACCGCGATCGATTCTTCGAGCAGCCCGTCGGCCAGGCGCTCCGTCGGGGGGAACCTCATGATCTCCTGCATGTTGAGCCCGGTCACGGCCGACACCGCCATGATGCAGGTGTTGAAAACGGTCTTGCGCCAGGCGCGGTGCTGGATCTCCCCCGTCGCCTCCGTCTGCAGGCCCGCCGCGGTAAGCACCCCGGCCGCGTCCCGGCAGGAGGCCTCGGCGCCGGGATCGAGCCACCCCAGGTAGTTGGGGGGGTTCAAGAAGCTTTCCCGGATCTCCCCGGGCGCGGTGAGCACCCCGGCGTAGTGGACCACGCCGCGCAGGACCCGACCCTTCCCCAACCGCTCGGCCATCCCCGCTTCGGTGTCGATGCCGTTCTGGAAGGAGACGAAGACGGCGCCCGAGGCGCGCACCCGGGGTCCGATGCCGTCCAAAACCTCCCCGATGCTCGAAGCCTTGGTGCAGACGAAGACGAATTCAGGCATCCTCTCGTCCAGCTCCAGCTCCCGGATGGAGGCGTGCACCCGCGCGGGGCGCGCCCGGACCTCCTCCCGCCCGGTGGTGATGCAAAGCCCCTCCGCCCGGACGCGTTCGAGGTGCTCCTTCCAGCTATCCACCACGGCAACTTCGTGGCCGGCCGAAACCAGGTATGCGGCCAGGATGCCGCCGATCGGCCCGGCGCCCACGATGGCAATGGTTCTGGACATAATGTAATCCTGAGCGGATGCCGTCGGCATCAATAGCAAAAACCATAAGCAGCCGGCCGCGGGCTGTCAAGCGAATTTGCCGGACGCCCCGGCGCCCTAGCGCCCCATGCGGGCGGCCTTGGCGAGAATGTCGGGGCGCGCCTCCTCCATCATTTCGCGCACCTCGTCGTAGCGCATCGTCCGCTCCGCGAACGTCCGCTTCTCGAGCGCGCCGAGAAAGCGCGTCTCGAACTCCCGGATGTTGGAGCCGTAGATGTGGTAGCTGTCGGCCATGTGGCAGTAGCGCCCCACCCCCAGCGGCTCCCCGGTCATCCGCCCGATCCGATCCGCCATGAGCTTCTGCAGCCAGACCAGGGCGAAAATATTCATGAAGGCGGCCCGGTAGGCGTCGTTGGACCGGAAGCGCGCGTTCATGCTGAGCTGCCGTCCCCCCTCCCCTTCCGTGATCCGGCACCACAGGCTCTGCAGGCAGGGGGGGTCGAAGCAGTCGTTGTCGGCGCCGACCTGCCAGGTGATGGCCTGGGCCCTGCGCGAGTAGGAGACCTCCGCCAGGCTGCGGCACATCGCCTCGATCTGGTCGAACGGCCCGCCCGCGGGGGTGGCGTAGGCAAAGAGACGCTGGTGGTACGTGTAGTCCCAGCGCGTGTCTTCGGGGTCGTCCGGGTCGCGGACCAGGTGGTCCTTGATCCCTTCGCACACCTCCATCACGTATTCCTGCAGTTCGACCGGTCCGCCGGGGAAATCCCTGTGGATCATCGGCTCGGTGAGCGGATCGCCGATGGTGAGGATCATCGTGCAGTCACGGCTCGGGGGGTCCCCCTCCCGGTCGTACTGGGTGCGGACCATGGCCCCCTCCCGGTAGAGCGCCAGGAGCGACTCTTCCCACCCGCGCCCGATCGAGTCCGCTTCCACGTGCAGTACCGGTATCCCGTTCATGGCCGCTCACCCCCCCCCACGTTGTTATAGCACAAAACCGGCCTCCACTACCCCTGGAGCGAGAGGCATCCGGCTCGACCTCCAGGCAATCACCCATTATGCCGCCTCCCGGCCACGAGTGAACCGGAATCCGCCGGATAATTCCCCGCTCCGCGCTTGACGAAACCTTGACATTGCGCACCTTAAAGGTTAATTTGGTTCTCTTATATCTCTCGTGATCGTGGGATGTGGACTTTTGCCGTTGCCTCGCAACTCGAATCGGACTCCTGAGCGCGGGCCCAAGCCCGTCCCATACCCGCACGCACTCATCGCTTTAGAAATATCCGGTCCCACCCCTGTCTTCCGGGGGTCTGGATCTAATTCAGGAGGAATGAATGTCAGACGTTAATGAAACGCAGCCCGTAAACGGCGCCCGAGAGGAAGAGCCCTCTTTCGAGTCTCTCCTGGCTGCGTATGAAGACAGGACCCAGACCTTTTCCGAAGGGGAGGTCATCCGGGGCAAGGTCATCGCGGTGACCGGAACCAGCGTCATCGTTGATGTCGGGTTCAAGTCCGAAGGAATCATCCCGCTCGAGCAGTTCTTGGACGAGCACGGCGAAGTGTCGGTCCAGGTAGGGGACGTCGTCGACGTTTTCCTCGAACAGACCGAGGACTCGCGCGGCCACGTCGTGCTGTCGCGCGAAAAGGCCGAGCGGATGAAGATCTGGGACGAGATCGAGCGCGCCTACCGCGAGGGGAACGTGGTCAAGGGACGCGTGATCGAACGGATCAAGGGCGGGCTGGCGGTGGACATCGGCGTCCGTGCATTCCTCCCCGGTTCGCAGATCGACGTGCGCCCCGTGCGCAACCTCGACAGCCTCCGCGGCGAAGAGTTCGAGATGCGCGTGATCAAGGTGAACAAGAAGCGCGGGAACATCGTCCTCTCGCGCAAGGCCGTCCTCGAGGAATCGTTGAAGGAAGAAAGGGCCAAGACCCTGGAGATCCTCGAAAACGGCAAGATCATGGACGGCGTGGTCAAGAACATCACCGACTACGGCGCCTTCATCGACCTGGGGGGCGTGGACGGTTTGCTCCACATCACCGACATGTCTTGGGGCCGCGTCAACCACCCCTCCGAACTCTTCAACGTGGGGGACAACGTCACGGTCAAGGTGATCAAGTTCACCCGCGAGGACGGCCGCGTGTCGCTCGGCTACAAGCAGCTTTCGCAAGACCCCTGGCTTGCCGCCGACATGCGCTACCCCAAGAACCTGCGTGTTCCGGGCAAGGTCGTCAGCTTGACCGACTACGGCGCTTTCATCGAACTGGAACCGGGGGTCGAGGGGCTGATCCACATCTCGGAAATGACCTGGAACAAGCGGGTCAAGCACCCTTCCAAGATCCTCAACGTGGGGGACGAGGTCGAAACCGTGGTGCTCGACATCGACGTGGACTCCCGCCGCATCTCGCTCGGGTTGAAGCAGACCGAACCGAATCCCTGGGACGTGATCGAGACCCAGTACTCCCCGGGGGACGTCATCACCGGAAAGGTGCGCAACATCACCGATTTCGGTGCCTTCGTCGAGGTGGAGGAGGGGATCGACGGCCTGGTGCACGTATCGGACATCTCCTGGACCAAGCGGGTCAAGCACCCCTCGGAAGTGCTGAAAAAAGGGGATGACGTCCAGGCGGTGATCCTGAGCATCGACGCCCCCAACCAGAAGCTCTCGCTCGGGATCAAGCAGCTGGAGCCCGATCACTGGGAGGACTGGTTCAGCCGCCACAAGGTGGGGGACATCGTGAACGGCCGCGTGGTCCGGATGACCAATTTCGGCGCCTTCATGGAACTGGAAGAGGGGATCGAGGGGCTGTGCCACGTTTCGGAGCTGGACGAGAAGCACGTGGAGAGGCCGACCGAGTTCCTCAACATCGGCCAGGAAATCGAGATGCGGATCATCAAGTTGAGCCTCCAGGAGAAGAAGATCGGCTTGAGCCTCAAGGCGATGAAAGAGGACGAACCGCGGGTGGAGTTCTCGTCCTACATGGCTTCCGCGGATTCGGGGAACGCTTCGATGGGCGAACGCCTGGGCGAGCAGCTTCAGCGTTTCAAGAAAACGGAACCTGAAACGGAACCTGAAGAGGAATAGCCGGACTTTATATGGTGGAGATGGCACAGAAACGGAAACGATCCAACCTGTTGCTCTGGATCATCCTGGGAGGAGGGGGCCTTTTCTTCCTCGTCCTTTGTTTCCTGGCCCTGGCCGTGATGTTCAAGGCCGGGGGAACCCCCGGCCTCTCCCTTTCTTCCAACCAGCTGGCCGCCCTCGAGCTGACCGGAACGATCACCGATTCCCGGGAGTTCGTCGAGCAGCTCGAGGATTACGGCAACCGCCCGGGGGTCCGGGCGGTCGTGGTGCGCATCGACAGTCCCGGCGGGGGGGTCGCCGCCACCCAGGAGATCTTCGAGGCCATCCGGAAGTTCCGCGCGGAATCGGGCAAGAAGGTGGTGGTCAGCATGGCGTCGGTGGCAGCCTCCGGCGGCTACTACGTCGCCTGCGCCTCCGACCGGATTTTCGCCAACCGGGGGACCATCACCGGGAGCATCGGGGTGATCGCCCAGTGGTACAACTACGGCGATCTCCTGCGCTGGGCCCGGATGCAGGACGTGGTCATCAAGAGCGGGGAGCTCAAAGACGCCGGGAGCGGCTCACGCCCGATGACGAAAGAGGAAAAGGCCTACTTCCAGGCGCTGATCGATGACATGTACGGCCAGTTTGTCGCCGATGTCGCCCGGGGGCGCAACCTACCCGAGGAAGAAATCCGCCGCCTGGCCGACGGACGAGTCTTCACGGGGCAGGAGGCGCACGAGAACCACCTGATCGACGAGATCGGAACCTACCAGGACGCCGTCGACGCCGCGGCGAAGCTCGGGGGGATAACGGGCGCCCCGAAACTCCTGAAACCGCCAAGAAAGAAATTCTCCGTGCTCGACGTCGTGTTGGGCGACGCCAAAAGTGCGCTCCCGCTCGACGCGAACCGTTCGCAATCGCACATCCGGTTTGAATATCTCTGGAGATAGAACGTCATGACCAAAGCTGAATTAGTCGAAGAAGTCGCCAAGGAAGCGGAACTGACCAAGAAAGACGCCGAGGTGATCGTCCAGACCGTGCTCGACAGCATCACCGAATCGCTGCAGCGGGGGGAAAAGGTGGAATTGCGCGGCTTCGGCTCCTTCCGGATCCGCCACCGCGCCTCGCGCCAGGGGCGCAACCCCAAGACCGGCTCGAGCGTCATCGTCCCGGCCAAGAAGGTGCCCTATTTCAAGCCGGGGAAGGAAATCAAGGACCTCGTGAACCAGTAATGGACCGGCTCTGGACTCCCTGGCGTTTCGACTACATCCGCGGCGCCGACGCGGCCTCGTCCTGCGTTTTCTGCCCGATCTTCGAGAACGCGGAGCATGATCCCGACCATTTCGTGCTCCACCGCGGCCGCTCGGCCTTCGTGCTGCTCAACCTCTTCCCCTACAGCTCGGGCCACCTCCTGGTGGTGGCCAACCGCCACATCCGGCTCTTGGAGGACGCCCGCCCCGAAGAACTCCATGAAATGATCGATCTCGCCCGCCGCTGCGAGCACGCCCTCCGGCTCGAATATGCTCCCGACGGGTTCAACATCGGGCTCAACCTCGGCCGCTCGGCCGGGGCCGGCGTCGAACACCACCTCCACATGCATGTCGTGCCCCGCTGGACGGGTGATGCGAATTTCATCTCGATCGTGGGTGAGACCCGCGTCCTTCCCGAAGAGTTGCCGCGGACCTACGAACGCCTCCTCCCCCACTTCCGGTCGCTTTGAGCCGTTTCCCCCGGTCCCCCCGCCCCATGCCTTGACCCGACCGGGTGTTTCGCTCCGAGGACGGCCGGAGCAGCCTTTTTTTATATAATATCCTATGTGGAGTATTATAGGACATTGTATTTATGCAAGCATTTTTTTGTCCTTTGTTTTTCCGCATCCGGAACCGATGGGGGACCTTGCAACCGCATTTTTACTGGGTTTTCAAGTAAAAAACAATTTTGGGAAAACCACCCGTTTTTTTTGTTGAATGTGTTCTTAACCGTGTGTTAATGTTCGCTCCGTTGTTGAGAACAACGACACCACCGAAATCCTGACATTCAATGTTTCAGGGACGGCGCAACGGGTCATACCGTCGCTGTTGGGGGTTGTCTGTCTGTTTTCCACAGGTTTTCCACACCTGTGGAAAACAGATTTGCACTGCGGCTGAAATCTCTCCCCGCGTTTGGGTTAACTATGAATTTCTGGAACCAGGTCCTCGCTACTGTTGAAAAACACCTGAATCCCCAGTGTTTTGAAACCTGGTTCCGCCCCATCGTCTACCGCGGCAACGACCACGGGGTCCTGCGCCTGACCGTCCCCACCGAGAGTTTCCGCAAGGGGTTGCTGGAAAATTACTCCACTCTCCTGCTTGAAACGGCCGGAGCCCTGAACCACTCCACTTTTTCGCTCGAGGTCAGGGCCGAAAGCGCGGGGGCGGCCGCTCTGCAGCCGGAGCCCCAGGGGACCGAATCCAACCCTTTTCTGATTCCGAAATACACCTTCGACACCTTTGTCGTCGGCGGCAGCAACCAGCTGGCCCATGCCGCCGCCCGCGCGGTAGGGGAACGCCCGTCAAAGGCCTACAACCCTCTCTACCTGTACGGGGGCGCGGGACTGGGTAAAACGCACCTGATGCACGCCATCGGCAACATGATCCAGGGGAGCAACCGCTCCGTCCGGCTGGCCTACATGTCCTCGGAACGGTTCATGAACGAACTGGTCAACGCCATCCGCTACGACCGCACCATCCAGTTCCGGAAGAAATACCGGAACATCGACGTTCTGCTCATGGACGACATCCAGTTCATCGCGGGGAAGGAACGGACCCAGGAAGAGTTTTTTCATACCTTCAACGCCCTGTACGACGGCCAGAAACAGATCGTGATCACGAGCGACTGCCCCCCCAAGCAGATCCCCACCCTGGAGGAGCGGCTCCACTCGCGCTTCGAATGGGGCCTCATCGCCGACATCCAGCCGCCCGATCTTGAAACCAAGCTGGCCATTATCAGGAAAAAGGCGCAGGCGGAGAATTTCCACCTGAAGGACGACGTCGCCCTGTTCATCGCCGGGGGAATCCGCTCCAACGTGCGCGAACTGGAAGGGGCCCTGACCCGGTTGACCGCCCGCGCGTCGCTCGACGGGCTGGACCCGGCCGACATTGACACCGACTACGCCCGGGAGGTCCTGCGCGGTTTCACGACCGAGGAGAACGCCGCCGTCTCCCCCGACGCCATTATGCGCGCCGTCGCCTCCTTCTTCTCCCTCAAGCCGGCCCAGTTGAAGGCAAAGAGCAACGCCCGCTCGATCGCGCTCCCCAGGCAGATCGCCATGTACATCTGCAAGGAGCTGACTCAACAGTCGTTGCCGCAGATCGGGAAGGATTTCGGGGGAAAGCACCACACGACCGTGCTGCACTCCATCCGCAAAATCGATTCCCTGCGCAAGAAAGACCCGAAGATTTCTGCCACCGTCGACGACATCGTCAAATCGCTACGCTGATCGATCTCCTTTTCCTTGGTTTTTAATGGTTTTTAAGCGCCTGCGCGCGTCCCTTCGTCTATTTCTATATAATTATTATTCGGCTATACCAGTAGTAGTAGAATGTCCTGTGGATATGTGGAAAAGCCTCTCTCCCCCGGTGCCGGAGCGGTCGCGGCGCGTGCAAAACTTTTTCCCTCCCCTGTGGAAAAGCCTGGCATCCTGTGGAAATTCCCGGCGGGGGCGAAATCCACAGGATTTTCACGGCGGGCGGCTGTGGAAAAAGACACAAATCTTTAATCTACAATGTTTTCAGCTGTGAAACGTCCGGTGGAAAACAGGGTCTGAAATTCTCCATTTTTTTTGAGGGTTGGAATCGGGCCGAAAGCTGTATAATCGCCATGGCACGCGGCAGCAGGCGGCAGCCATCGGCAGTGTCTCTATTCCAATCTGCAAGGAGCGTCCTCGATGAAATTCACGGTTACAAGGAATTCGCTGCTCAACGAGCTGAACCTGGTACAGGGTGTGATCGAGAAAAAGAGCACCATCCCCATCCTGTCCAATATCCTGGTGGAAGCCTCCGCCGAACACCTGGACATTGCGGCGACCGACCTGGACGTGACCATCCGCTGCGGCTGCCCAGCCCGGGTGGACGCCGAGGGGACGACGACGATTTCGGCCCGCAGGCTGTTCGACATCGTGCGCCTCCTCCCCGACGGCGCGGATATCGAGATTTCCCTGCTCGAAAACGACTGGGTGGAACTGCGCTCGGGCAACTCCCACTACAAGATCGTGGCGCTCCCAAAGGACAACTTCCCCACCATTCCCGAAACGGGACCGGTCGTGGCCTACATTCCCGGGAGCCTGCTGCGCAGCATGATCCAGCGCACGATGTTCGCCATCACCCAGGAGGAGTCGCGCTATTCGCTCAACGGCGCCCTGGTCGCCCTGCTCCCCGACCAGATCCGAATGGTCGCCACCGACGGGCACCGGCTGGCGCTGGTGAGCCGGAGCATGGAGATCCCCGGGCTGGACGCCGAGATCAAATCGCTGATCCCCCGCAAGACCCTGGTCGAAATACTCAAGCTGATCGGGGACCAGGACAGCATGGTGGAGTTCGGGCGGGACGACAACAACCTCTTCTTCGGGGTGGGGAGCAAACGGCTTATTTCCCGGGTCCTGGCGGGCCAGTTCCCCAACTACGAGCTGGTGATCCCGCGGGAAAACGACAAGTTCGTCATCGCCGCCACCAAGCCTCTCGGCGATGCCATCCGCCGGGCGGCCGTCATGTCGGACGAAAAACTGAAAGCGATCCGGCTGGCCTTCCGCAGCGGGACCCTTGAACTGAGCGCCAGTTCGGCCGAAGCCGGGGAATCGCGCGAGGAACTCGAGGTGGAGTACGAGGGGGAGGCCCTCCAGATCGGGTTCAACCCCGTCTACCTGCTCGACTTCGTGGGAGCGTGCGCGACCGACACCATTTCCATCTCCATCAAGGACTCGGAAACGCAGGGACTGTTGAGGCCGGTCGGGTCTTCCGACCTCGACTATCAATACGTGGTCATGCCCATGAAGCTTTAAGCGTGCGCATCACCCGGCTGAGGCTCTACAATTTTCGCAACATCGGGGAACTGGACATCTCCCTGGGCCCCGGCGCCACCCTGTTTTGGGGCAAAAACGGCCAGGGGAAGACCAACATCCTGGAGGCGATCTATTTCCTGGCCTACGGGCGCAGCTTCCGCACCGCCACCCCAAGGGACTGCGTCCGGCACGGCGGGACGGAATGCCGCATCGAGGGGGTCGTCCAGCGCGGCGCCCTGGAGCGGACCCTGGGGGTCACCATCCGGGGGGGTGAAAAGACCCTCTCGCTCCACGGCAAGTCGGCGTCGCTCGAGGAATTCGTCGGCAATCTCCACCTGCTCGCCTTCACCCACGCTCACCTCGACATCGTGCGGGGGGGGCCGGCCGCCCGCAGGGCGTTCCTGGACCGCGCCATGGTCCCCCTCTACCCCGGCCACGTCCGGCTCCTGGCCCACTACAGCCGCGCGCTGAAGCAGCGCAACCGGGTGCTGGCCACGATCGCCGCGGCGTCCGGGCCGGCTGACGCGCGGCTGCTGGAGAGCTGGGACGACGCGCTCATCGGCGCCGGCGCGCGCATCCTGTCCAACCGGCTGAACTATGTCGCGCGCATGAAGAGCCGACTGCCGGAGGGGCTCTTCGGCATGGAGACGCTCCGGATGCATTACCTGTCGACGATCGGGGCGGAGAACCCCGACCGGGCGGTCCTGGAGGGGGAGTTCCGCGAAGGGCTCGAGCGGGCGCGGGCGCGCGACCTGAAGACGGGGACCACCAGCGTGGGTCCCCACCGGGACGAACTCAAGCTTTACGTCAACGGCAAGGGGCTGGGAGCGTTCGGTTCGGCCGGACAGCAGCGTTCGGGCCTGCTGGCCCTCTATTTCTCCCAGATGGAGATTCACGCCGAGGCCCACGGCTTTTATCCCATCTTCCTGGTCGACGACGCGGAGGCGGAATTGGACCGGGAGCGCCTGCGCACTTTTCTCGGCTACCTGTCGGAGCGGACGCAGAGCGTTTTAACCTCGGTGAGGGCCTTCCGTGTCCCCTCCGGGCGCTTCGACCCCGTGCACTTCGTGGTGGAAAACGGCAGGGTCCGGACTCCGGGCGATGAAACCTGCTCCCCAACCCCGGCGACTACCATGTAAGTTGTTGTTATCATGAAACTTACATGGCAGAAATTACCGAAAAATTCCTTCAAATTCCGGCCGTGCCGTGCTATAATCACCCGGTGTTTTTGGTTTAATAATTTATTGGAAACAATAAGGTTGTATAGCTTCCAGGGACCGTTTCCACTCACCATCGAATAGCCGGCATGAGCGAAAATATTTTGCCACCAGAAGAAGACAATGTTGGTGCGCCCGACCAGGAATTTCTCCCGGTAGAAAACTACGGCGCTGAACAGATCCGGGTGCTGGAGGGGCTGGAGGCGGTGCGCCTGCGCCCGGCCATGTACATCGGCTCCACCGGGGTCGAGGGGCTGCACCACCTGGTATACGAGGTCGTCGACAACTCCGTGGACGAGGCGCTCAACGGGTACTGCACCCGCATCGAGGTGACCATCCACATCAACAACAGTGTGACCGTCGTCGACAACGGCCGCGGCATCCCGACCGACACCTACGAGCAGACGGGCAAATCGGCCGCCGAGATCGTGCTGACGGTGCTGCACGCCGGGGGGAAGTTCGACGACGGTTCGTACAAGGTCTCGGGCGGGCTGCACGGCGTGGGGGTGAGCGTGGTCAACGCCCTGAGCGCCCGGATGGACGTGCAGATCTGGCGCGATGGCAAGGTGTACGAACTGGGGTTCGAGCGCGGCGTGCCGGCCAAGGAGTTCACCCAGACCGGCACCACCCGCCGGCGCGGGACCAAGGTCACCTTCCGGCCCGACCCGCAGATCTTCGAGACGCTGGAGTTCAGCTACGACACGATCGCCGCGCGGTTGCGCGAACTCTCCTTCCTCAACAAGGGGCTGGAAATCGTCCTGGAGGATCTCCGTTCCGACCGCAAGGAGACGTTCCGGTACGATGGGGGGATCGCCTCCTTCGTCGAATACCTGAACACGAACAAGAACGTGCTCCATCCCGAGCCGATCCATTTCGAGACCCAGCGCGATGACGTCGTCATCGAGGCCGCCATGCAGTACAACGACGGCTACAGCGAAACGGTCTTTTCCTTCGCCAACAACATCAACACCCACGAGGGGGGGAGCCACCTTTCGGGGTTCCGGGCCGCCCTGACCCGTACCGTCAACGCCTACGGCCAGAAGGAGGACCTCCTCAAGGACCTGAAGGAAAATCCCACCGGCGAGGATATCCGCGAGGGGCTGGTCGCCGTCATCAGCGTCAAGCTGAAAAACCCCCAGTTCGAGGGGCAAACCAAGACCAAGCTGGGGAACAGCGAGGTCAGGGGGCTGGTGGAGGCGGCGGTCAACGAGAGCCTGGGAGCCTTCCTGGAACAGAACCCCTCCGTGGCGCGCAGGGTCCTGACCAAGGTGGTCGAGGCGGCGCGGGCGCGCGAGGCGGCGCGCAAGGCCAGGGACCTGACGCGGCGCAAGGGGGCGCTCGAAACGGCGCTCCTGCCGGGCAAGCTGGCCGACTGCCAGGAGCGGGACCCGGCGCTGTGCGAGATCTACATCGTCGAGGGGGACAGCGCCGGCGGTTCGGCCAAGCAGGGGCGGGACCGCAAATTCCAGGCGATCCTGCCGATCCGGGGCAAGATCCTGAACGTGGAGAAGGCGCGGTTCGACAAGATGCTGGGGAACGCCGAAATCGCCACCATGATTTCCGCCTTCGGCACCGGGATCGGCAAGGAGGACTTCGACAGCGAAAAGCTCCGCTATCACCGCATCATCATCATGACGGACGCGGACGTCGACGGGGCCCACATCCGGACGCTCCTGCTGACCTTCTTCTACCGGCAGATGCCCGAGCTGATGGAGCGGGGACACATCTACATCGCCCAGCCCCCCCTGTACGGGATCCGGCACGGCAAATCGATCCGCTACCTGAAGGACGAGCAGGAGATGGAGGAGTTCCTGATGAAGCGGGCGACCGACGGCGTGTCGGTGACCGTGGAAAAAACGGGGACGGAGTACAGCGGCGAGGGGCTTATCCAGGCGGTGCGCATGATGCGCGAGCGCTCCGCCATCTGGGAAAAGCTGAACCGGCGGCTGCAGCACGGCGAACTCCTGGACCGGATGCTCGAGGCGATCGCGGGGGAGGGGGGCGTGTTCGACCAGGGGTTCACCCTGCACCAGCTGTTCGAGCAGAAGGAGCTGTTGAGCTCCCTCTGCCCCGCCATCGAGGATATCGGCTACGACTGCCGCATTCTCGAGGACGAAGAGCATGGACTCTTCTCGCTCGAGGCCGTGAACCACGCGAAGGGGAACAGGGTGGAGCTGAACAGGGAATTTTTCTCCTCGGCCGAGTGGCAGCGCCTGTTCGAACTCTACGCCGGGATGGTCCCCCTGGGGAAGCCCCCCCTGACGGTGAGGGAAAACGGGAACCTCGTGTCGGTCGGTTCGGGCGAGGAGCTGCTCGATTACCTGCGCAAGCTCGGCAGGAAAGACCTGACGGTCCAGCGCTACAAGGGGCTGGGCGAGATGAACCCGGAACAGCTGTGGGAAACGACCATGAACCCGGAAACGCGGACGATGTTGAGGGTGACGATCGACGACGCCGTCCAGACCGACGCCATCTTCACCATCCTGATGGGGGACGCGGTGGAGCCGCGCCGCCGTTTCATCGAGGACAATGCCCTGAACGTCAGAAACCTCGATATTTAGCAGCCGAAGGCACCCGTTATGACTGAAGCTCTCGACAAGATCCCGGTAAACATCATCGATGAAATGACTAGGTCCTACGTGGACTATGCCATGAGCGTCATCATCGGCCGCGCCCTCCCGGACGTGCGCGACGGGCTCAAACCGGTGCACCGCCGGGTGCTCTACGCCATGCAGGACCTCGGGAACACCCACTCGAAGCCCTACAAGAAATCGGCCCGCATCGTGGGGGACGTCATCGGCAAGTACCACCCGCACGGGGACAGCGCCGTGTACGACACCATCGTGCGCCTGGCCCAGGATTTTTCCATCCGCTACCCGCTCGTGGACGGCCAGGGGAACTTCGGTTCGGTGGACGGGGACAGCGCGGCGGCCATGCGCTACACCGAGGTCCGGATGGCCCGGATCACGGACGAGCTCCTGGCCGACCTGGAAAAGGACACGGTCGATTTCGGTCCCAACTACGACGACTCCCTGCAGGAGCCGCTGGTGCTCCCCGCGCGCTTCCCCAACCTGCTGGTCAACGGGTCGAGCGGCATCGCGGTGGGGATGGCGACCAACGTGCCGCCGCACAACCTCTCCGAAATCATCGAGGCGACCATCCTCCTCATCGAGGACCCGGAAGCCCCGCTCGAGCGGATCATGCAGTGCGTTCCCGGTCCCGATTTTCCAACCGCGGGCTTCATCTACGGGAGGAGCGGGATCCGCTCCGCCTACGAGACCGGGCGCGGCATCATCACCCTGCGCGCCCGGGCGGAGATCGAGAAGATGGGGCGCGAGCGCGAAGCCATCGTCGTGACTGAAATTCCATACCAGGTGAACAAGGCCCGGCTGATCGAGCGCATCGCCGAATTGGTGCGCGACAAGAAGATCGAGGGGATCAGCGACCTGCGCGACGAGTCGGACCGCGAGGGGATGCGCATCGTCATCGAGGTCAAGAAGGACGAGCCGGCGCAGATCGTGCTCAACAACCTGTACAAGATGACGGCCATGCAGTCGAGCTTCGGCATCATCATGCTCGCCATCGTCGAGAACCGCCCCCAGGTTCTCAACCTGCGGGAGACGATCGGGTGCTTCATCGCGCACCGGAAGGAAGTGGTGCGCCGGCGGACCATCTTCGACCTGGGGAAAGCCGAAGCCCGGGCCCATATTTTGGAAGGGCTGCGCCGGGCGCTCGACATGCTCGACGAGGTGATCGCCCTGATCCGCGCCTCCAAGGAGCCGGCCGTCGCCCGGGAAGGGCTCGTGGAGCGGTTCGGCTTCAGCGCCGCCCAGGCGCAGGCGATCCTGGAGATGAGGCTGCAGCGCCTGACCGGCCTGGAACGCGAGAAGATCGTCGCCGAGTACGAGGAGATCCTGAAGCTGATCGCGCGCCTGAAGGAGATCCTGGCCAGCGAGAAGGTCCTGGAGGGGGTGGTCATCGGCGAACTCAGGGAGATCCAGGCCGCCTACGGCGACCGGCGCCGGACCGAAATCGTGGACGAGGAAGTCGAGATGACGCTCGAGGACCTCATCGCCGAGGAGGACGTGGTCATCACCGCCACCCACTCCGGCTACGTCAAGCGCACGGCGGCCTCGCTCTACCGCTCCCAGGGGCGGGGGGGGAAGGGACGGATCGGCATGACCACGCGCGACGAGGATTTCATCGACCATGTCTTCGTCGCCTCCACCCACAGCTACCTGTTGATCTTCACCAACCGCGGCCGGCTGTACTGGCTCAAGGTGTACGAAATCCCCGATGTCGGCAGCGCGGGGAAGGGGAAGGCGATCGTCAACATGGTGAACCTGGGGAAGGATGAAAAGATCGCCGACATCATCGCGGTGAAGGGGTTCGAAGGGGGCGGGTATGTTCTCATGGCCACCCGCAACGGCATCGTCAAGAAGACGGGACTCGCGCACTATTCCAACCCCCGCAGCTCGGGCATCATCGCGATTTCGGTGCCGGAGGACGACGAACTGATCGGCTGCCAGCTCACCGACGGCGATTACGACGTGCTTCTGGCCACGCGCATGGGGAAGGCGATCCGTTTCTCCGAGGCCGGGGTCCGGGAAATGGGGCGCACCGCGCGGGGCGTCATCGGGATCCGGCTCTCCGGGGACGACAAGGTGGTGGCCATGTCGGCCTTCAAGGGCCCGGGCCAGTTCCTTACCGTGACCGAGAAGGGCTTCGGCAAGCGCACCGACGTGGACGAATACCCCCGCCAGAACCGGGCCGGGAGCGGCGTCATCAACGTCCGGGTCGGGAAGAAGAACGGGACGGTGGTCAACACCTGCCACGTGCAGGAGGACACCTCCGTCATGCTGATCACGGCCAACGGGAAGCTGATCCAGCTCGACGCGGACGGGATCCGCAACACGCAAGCCCGGGCCGCCATCGGGGTCAAGTGCATCGATCTCGAAGAAGGCGATTATGTCGCAAGTGTCACCATCGTCGCCGGGGAGGACCCTGACGAGCAACCGGAATGACGCGCGGAGGGAGATTATGGCTGGGAAGACCGCGATCACAATCTCGCGGCAGTTCTGCTGCGGGGGGGCGAAGATAGGACACGTGGTGGCGGCCCGGCTCGGTTACCGCTACGCCGACCGCGAGGTGCTGCAGCTGGCCGCCGACAGGCTCGGGCTCCCGGTCGAGGAGATCTCCTGGCGCGAAGAGCGGCTGGCGTCGTTCTGGGAAAAGATCACCTCCCTGTTCACCTACGGGCTCCCGGACGTTTCCTACACGGCGCCCCCCTTCCAGACGGTGACCGACCAGCGCCTGTTCAATCTCCAGGCCAAGATCATCCGGGAGTTGGCCGCGCGGGAGGACTGCGTGATCGTGGGGCGCGGCGGAGCCCACGTGCTGCGCGACCACCCCCGGGCGGTCCACGTGTTCCTGCACGCGCCCGACTCCTTCCGCGTGGAGCGGGCCATGGAGGCTTACGGGGCGCCGACGCGGGAGAAGGCGCTTGCCATGATCCGGGAATCGGACCGGGCGCGGCAGGCGTACCTCGGGCGCATGGCGGGCCAAAACTGGACCTTGAGCACCCGCTACCACCTTTGCCTCGACACGGGCGTCGTGGGCCCGGAGCGGGCGGCGGAGATCATCGAGCTGGTGGTACGGGCGCGGCAGGCGCCTCGGACTTCCTAACTAATTGAATAATTGGGTCTTGACACTTACCCGCCGCAGGGGGTAACGTACCCCCCTGTCGCCGAAGGAGGTGAATGGATTGGCGGAAGTAATCGTGAACGAGGGGGAATCCCTCGAAAGCGCTCTCAGGCGCTTCAAGCGCAAGGTTCAGCAGGAAGACATCATCAAGGATGTCAAGAAGCACTCCTTCTACCTGAAGCCGGGAGAAAAGAGGAGAATCAAGCAGGCCCTGGCGCGCAAGCGCCTGCGGAAAAAGATGCGCAGCGCACGCTCCTGACGCATACGCCGGGACGGCTCCCCGGAGCCGTTCCGGCCCTTCCGGCGTCAGTTCCCCAGAAGGTGGAGGTCGGGCAGGTTCCGGTAGTGCTGGACGTAGTCCAGCCCGTACCCGACCACGAACCTGTCGTCGATTTCGAACCCCAGGTAGTCGATCGGCACCTCGCGCTGGCGGCGCGAGGGCTTGTCGAGCAGCGCCGCGACCTTGAGGCTCGCGGGTTCCCGCGTCCGCAGGAACTGGAGCAGGTAGTCGAGCGTCAGCCCCGTGTCGACGATGTCCTCCACGATGATCACGTCGCGCCCCTCGGGGCTCGCGTCCAGGTCCTTCAGCAAGCGGACTTCGCCGCTCGTGCGGGTGGTCAGCCCGTAGCTCCCCAAGGCGATGAAATCGAACGACACGTCCAGGTCGATGGCGCGCACGAGGTCGGCATGGAAGATAATGCCCCCCTTCAACACCCCGATCAGGTGAGGAGCGCGCCCCTCGTAGTCGCGCGTTATCTCCCGGCCCATTTCGAGTACACGCTTCCGGATATCGCCGTGGGACAGGAGAACGGGTCCGGGGGCGCGGTCGGATAAAAAGGATCTTTCCATACTCCCTCCTTGATATTGGGGCTGAACCGAAATAAGTAATTGTATATTAAAAAGATAATAATTAAAAGAGCTCTCATGAAAACAGGGGGACGCACATGATCCAGGAGCGAAGGCGGTCGGTTGCCGTCGATGTCGGCGGCGTGCGGGTAGGGGGCGGGGCCCCCGTGGTGGTGCAGTCGATGACGAACACCGACACCGAGGATGTCGAGGCCACGGCGGCGCAGGTCGCGGCCCTGGCGGAGGCGGGATCGGAAATGGTCCGGGTCACGGTCAACACCCCCCGGGCGGCCGCGGCGGTGCCCGAAATCGTGCGCAGGGTGACGGAGCGGTGCGGGCCGGTCCCCCTGATCGGCGATTTCCACTACAACGGCCACCTCCTGCTCGAGCAGCACCCGGAGTGCGCGCGCGCGCTGGCCAAGTACCGGATCAACCCCGGCAACGTGGGGAGCGGGAGCCGCCACGACGACCATTTCCGGCGCATCATCGACGTCGCCGTCCGAAACGGCAAGCCGGTGCGGATCGGGGTGAACTGGGGTTCGCTCGACCCGGCGCCGCTGGCGCGCCTGATGGACGAAAACAACCGGAGCGCGGCGCCGCGGCCGGTCCGGGAGGTGATGATCGAGGCGATGATCCAAAGCGCCCTGCAGTCGGCGCGGATGGCCGAGGAGTACGGCCTCGGGCGCGACCGCATCATCGTGAGCGCCAAGATGTCGGGGGTCCCCGACCTCGTCGATGCCTGCCGCGCCCTGGCCGCCCGGTGCGATTACGCCCTGCACCTGGGGCTGACCGAGGCGGGGATGGGAATGAAGGGGATCGTGGCCTCTACGGCCGGGCTCGCGGTGCTGTTGGCCGAGGGGATCGGCGACACCATCCGGGTCTCGCTGACGCCCGCCCCCGGGGGGGACCGGTGCGAGGAGGTGCTGGTGGCCCAGCAGGTGCTGCAGTCGCTCGGGATCCGCCGCTTCGCGCCCCAGGTCTCGGCCTGTCCCGGCTGCGGCCGGACCTCCTCCGCCTTTTTCGCGGAGCTGGCCGCCCGCGTCCAGGACCATGTCCGGGAGCGGATGCCGCTGTGGCGGCGGCGCCACCCCGGGGTGGAAGACCTGACGGTGGCCGTCATGGGGTGCGTGGTCAACGGCCCCGGGGAATCGCGCCATGCCGACATCGGCATCTCGCTCCCCGGCAGCGGCGAGGCCCCGAAGGCGCCCGTGTACATCGACGGGGTCCACGCCCACACGCTCGAGGGGGACGCCCTCGTCGAGCGGTTCCTCGAGATCCTGGAAGAATATGTCGCCGGGCGCTACTCGGCCGTTTCCTGACGCGCCCGGTATGATGTATCCTTCTCCTTTGTCCCGCAATCAACAAGAGCAACAGGGAAACGAAAGTAGCCGGATATGCTGAAAACGCGGAATTGTGGCGATTTGCGAATGACGGACGCCGGTGCGACGGTGACCTTGGCCGGCTGGCTGGCCCGCCGGAGGAACCTCGGGGGGCTGATCTTCATCGATCTGCGCGACCGGTCCGGACTGGTGCAGGTGACGGCCGACCCCGCCATGGCGGCCGCCTACGCGGCCGCCGAGAGCGCCCGCGGCGAGTACGTGCTCCAGGTCACGGGGACGGTGCGCCCGCGGCCCGAGGGGATGGTCAACCCCAACCTCGAGAGCGGTGAGATCGAAGTCCTGGCCGAGTCGATCACCATCCTCAACACCTCCCGCACCCCGCCGATCCCGCTCGACGACGACGGCTACAAGACGGACGAGAACACCCGGCTGAAATACCGCTACCTCGACCTGCGCCGGGAGCGGCTGCAGCGCAACCTGGTCCTGCGCCACCGGACGATCAAGTTCATGCGCGACTACCTCGACCGACGGGGGTTCCTGGAGATCGAGACCCCCATGCTGATCAAGTCGACGCCCGAGGGGGCGCGCGATTACGTGGTCCCCAGCCGCGTGCAGCGGGGGAAGTTCTACGCCCTCCCGCAGAGCCCGCAGCAGTTGAAGCAGCTCCTGATGGTGGCGGGGTTCGAGAAATATTTCCAGATCGCCCGCTGCATGCGGGACGAGGACCTGCGTGGGGATCGGCAGCCGGAATTCACCCAGCTCGACCTGGAGATGTCGTTCGCCGGCCGCGACGACATCCTCGAGGTGGTCGAGGGGATGGTCACCGAGCTGGTCCCGGCGGTGGCGCCGCACAAGCGGCTGTTGACCCCGTTCCCGGTTCTGGGCTACGCCGAGGCGATGGCGCGCTACGGCACCGACAAGCCCGACCTCCGCTTCGGCATGGAGATCGTCGACATCTCCGCCGCGGTGAAGGAGTCCGGCCTGGGTTTCCTCACCGACGCCATCGCCTCCGGCGGCGCGGTCGAATGCATCGTGGCCCCCGGCTGCGCCTCCTGGTCGCGCCGCGAGCTCGACAACCTGGGGGAAATGGCCCGGGGGGCGGGGGCGACAAACCTCGCCACCCTGGGGTGGACGGCCGCGGGGCTCAAGGGGAGCCTCGCCCGCAAGCTCCGGCCGGAAGAGGCGGCGGAGATCGCCCGGCTGTGCGGCGCGGGGGAGGGGGACCTCGCCTGCATCGTCGCGGACAAGGCCGCGGTCGCCTGCAAGGCGCTCGGCGCCCTGCGGCTTGAACTGCGCGACCGGCTCTCCCTGGCGCCCCCCGACCTGCTCGCCTTCGGCTGGGTGGTCGATTTTCCCATGTTCGAGTGGGACGAGGAGGAGAAGAGGTGGAACTTCATGCACCACCCCTTCACCAGCCCCAAGGAGGAACACCTGGACATGCTCGAAAGCGACCCCGGCGCGGTGATGAGCGAGGCCTACGACCTGGTGTGCAACGGGTACGAGCTGTCGAGCGGCAGCATCCGTATCCACCGCCGGGACGTGCAGGCGCGCATCTTCCGGTGCCTGGGATACGGGGAGGAGGAAATTCGGCAGCGCTTCGGCCACATCCTGGACGCCTTCGAATTCGGCGCCCCGCCGCACGGGGGGATGGCGCCGGGGGTGGACCGGCTGGTGATGCTCCTGGCGGACGAGCCGAACATCCGCGAGGTGATCGCCTTCCCCAAGACCGCCAGCGGCGCCGACGTCATGTTCGACGCCCCCTCGGAACTGGAGCCGCGCCACCTGCGCGAACTGCACATCAGGGTCGTGGACTAGGCTTCTCGATGCGCTCCAGGAGCACGTCCCCCGCCTGGGTGGTGATCTTCACCGGGGCGCCCCCGTCCCCGACCGAGGCGCGCAGCAGCTGGGTCTTGTTCTTGATGTAGATCTCCGGGGGTAGGAGTTCCCCCTCCACCTCCTGCGGGGGGTAGTCGACCGTGATTTTCCCGTTGCGGGTCTCGAGCTGGAGCGCGGCGGAGTACTCCTCCGGCAGCCGCAGCCCGACCGACCCCTTCCGGGTCATGGCGGCGAATTCCTGCCCGCGCCACCTCCGGTCGGACATCTCCACGTCGATGTCCCCATTGAGGGTGCTGGCCGAGAAATAGCCCGACACCGACCGGACGTCCACGCTCCCCTCCCCCAGGCTGGCTTCGATCCAGCCGTTGAGCCCCTCGAGCGCGAGGTCCCCCTGCCGCATCTGGATCATGAGGTCGGTCCGGTCGCTGGGGACGTACAGGGTGAGGTTGACCTCGAGGATGGCCGGGGGAGCGGGTGCGCCGTTGACCGCGATGGTGGCGCTGGTGTCGTTGTGGCGGATCCGGATGGGGGGCTGGGAGAGGAACTCCCGGGCCTGGTCCGCGGTGGAATAGAAAACGATCTTTTCGGCCTCCATCCGGATGCTCCCCTGCTTCCAACCCACGACCCGCAGGGTCCCCGGGACGTCGAGGTTGATCCCCACCTTCCCGCCGGGGTAAAACCTGAATTCCTTCTCCTGCCGCTCCACGTAAGGGGCGGGGTCCGCCCCGGGCGGCTCCTGGGCGCCCAGGCAGGGAAGGAATCCGACCAGCATCAGCAGCACACCATAACGCATCGCACACTCCAGGAGAAAGTTACAGCCAGGTGATCTTGAGGCCTCCGACCCCGGTGACCGCCTTCACATTGACCTTGACGGCGGCCCGGTCGTAGTTTTCGCTGTACCAGGCGCCGTCCTTGAGGTTGAAGCCCTCGAGCCGGATCCCGCTCAGGAAATTCCTGGCCGCCTCCACCCTCACCCCCGCTTCCCGGGAGAAGCGCAGGTCGACGCCTCCCACTCCCACCTCAATATGAATATCGGCATCCCGGCGCCATTCCCCAGAAAAATCGAGAGTGCCGCCCCCCACCCCCCCTTCGAACCGGAGTTCCCGGAAATTGAGGTTGGCCAACCCGACCGCCTCCAGGCTCCCCACCCCGCTGCGGAAGCGGATGCGCCCGCAGCCGACCGGGTTCGGTTCGTAGGCCGAGATCTTCGCCGCCCCCACCCCCGATTCCACGTCGAGGCTCGCGAGGCGGAGGCCGGAGAGGGAGAGGCGCGTTTCCCCCACCCCGGAGACCAGGCGCAGGTCGAGCGGGACGGAGTCGCCGAGCCCGAGCCGCAGGAAGTTCTTGTGCTCCCGGCCGATCCTCCCCGCCTCCCGGTTTTGGAGCCGGCAAAAGAGCCTCCCCTGTGCGCCCGGGACGTATTCCACCCGGGGATCGTGGCGGCCGCGGTCGTATTCCAGGTCGAGAGAATAGAGGAGGTCGGTTTCCCGGGTGATTTCGACCGTCCCCAGGTCGAAGCGGATGTCGGCCTCGAGCCTGGTTTCACCGCCGAAGGGGCGGCTCCGGGACAGCGTGGCGATGTCAGGGGGGGCGGGGTTCCCCCTGGGAGCGCACCCGGCCGGGGCGAAGCCGAGCAGCCAGGCGAGCGTGATCCACAATGCCGTTTTCATAGCATGACCTTCCCGCGGGTCCGCGGGGCGTTCCCCCGCGCGGGCCCGCCGATGACGATGTCGCCGTTTTCAGTGGCGAGCGCGATGGCCGCCCCCCCGCCGCCGACCCGGGCCTCGAGCCGCGTCGCCGTCCCTTCCCGGACGGCCGCCGGAAGCCCCGGGTAGCCGGCGGCGATATTCCCGTTCCGGGCCTGGGCCGCCAGGGTGAAGCGGGCGTCCGCGGGGAGGGTCAGGTCGATGTTCCCGCCGCTGTTTCGGATATCGAGTGCCGCGAGCGGGTCCCGGGCGGAGACCCGGATGCCGCCGCGGCGGTTGACCAGGGAGGCCGCCCCCTCGAGGTCACCCACGAACAGCTCCCCCAGGCTCGTCTCGACGTCGGCCTTCCCCCGGATCCCGACCAGGCGCAGGGCGCTCGACTCCCCCTTCATCCGGAAATCCCCTTCGATCCCTTCGGCGTCGACCCGGTCGGAGCGGGAGTCGATCCGCACCCCGCCGCGGATCTCCTTGAGGGCGAGCGTGCCGTAGCGGCTGTCGACGGCGAGCCCGGCGTCGATGTCGGCCAGGCTTGCCTTGGCGTGGCCGGCGGTCAGGCGCAGCCCCCCCCTGCAGCCGCGCGCCGTCACCGTGGCCCCGCGCGTTTCAATGACCGCGGGGCCGGCGACCTCCTCCACCCGGATCCGGCCGTCGACGCCGGACAGGGTGAGCGCCCCCCCGATCCGGACGATCTCCACCGGGGAGTACTCGACCTTCACCGTCATGTTCCCCCGGATATTTTCGGCGAACACCTTCCCCCGGCTGTCGAGCCGCACGTCCCCCGAGAGGTTGGTGAGGCGGGTGTCGCCGTAGCGGGCCGAAAGGGTGAACGGCCCGGTCGAGTCGGCCACCTCGATCCGGCGGTGGGTGGTGGCCAGATCGAGCCCCCCGTGCAGATCCGCGGCCCGGATCTCCCCGAAGGCGTTCTGCACCTCCACCCGTACGGTGCGGGGGACCCGCACCTCCAGGTTGGTGTGGAAGCGCGCCCCGGGGTCGGCCAGGCGCCCGCGGTTGGTCCGGATCACGAACCGGTCCCCTTCCGGCGCCCCCTCGAGCCGGATCTCGGCGGCGAGAGCGGCGGCCTCCTCCTCCGGTGCGTAGATCACCTTGCCGAGCCGGACGGAGACTTCGCCGTCGGGGCCCGGGAGGACCGAGACCGACCCGTAGGCGTTTTCGATCCGGACGGGGCGCACCCGCTCCTGCGGGTAGGAGGCCTCCTCGGTATAGGTGTGGGAGGTGCCGAACCATTCCCCCGGCTGCACCGGGATGGAGCCGACCTGGAAGCGGGCGTTGTGCACGATCTCGCGGACCGGGCTCCGTTCAAGCCGGGTGACGGCCGACCCCAGGAGCACCAGGGCCAGGATGCCGATGATTTCCCCGGCGCCGACGGCCACCCCGCGGCGGCGCCGGCGGTAGTCCACGATTTTTCCGATCCCCAGCAGGATGAGCAGCAGCGGCCACCAGCGGGCGGCCAGGCGCCACACGTCGGGCCCCCCCCCGAGATTGTGCCACAGGAAAAGCAGGCCCAGGCCCGTCCAGAGCAGGGCGCCGAGCAGGGAAGGGGGATGGGCGGCCCGCACCCGCGTTGCGGGAGCCGGCGCCGCCGGACCCTCGGCCGGGGGAGCGTCCGGTTCCGCCCGCCAGGTGAAGTGGAGCCACAGGCGCCGGATTCCGATGCCGACCGGGATCAGCGGCCAGGCGCGGGCCAGGAGGCGCCAGGCTGAAAACGGGGCGTATAGGTTTTCGATCAGGAAGAGGATCCCGATGCCGACCAGGACCAGCCCGGCGGCAAGCCCCCCCCGCACGATGCGGTTGGACATGTCAGTACTCCCCTCTCTCCGCCGGCGGCAGGGCGCGAGCGCGCTTCTTCTCCCTGAGCGCGCGGTAGACGAGGTATCCACCCAGGCCGATGAAGAGCAGCGGCCACAGGCGGTGCAGGAAATGGAAGGGGATCAGGTTCTGCAGCAGCAGGAGCGCCCCCAGCAGCACGAGCACGACGCCCCAGGCGAGAATGGCCCGCTCCTCCCCGGGATCCTCCTCGGGGGGCCCGGCCGGCCGCAGCGCGCGCTCTTCGGCCGAGCGGTAGGAATCGAACATGGTGAAGACCAGGAACACCATGGCCCCGAAACCGAACACCCCGTGCGCCCCGCTCCCCAGCATGAGGAGGGCGGCGAACACGGCGAAATGGGTGGCGGCCTTCAGGTACTCGCCGTTGTAGACCGCCCCCATCCCCGGGATGAGCGCCAGCCAGGCCGCGCGCCGGGGCGCGTCCCCGGCCGGGCGGCCGCGGGCGGCCATCCAGTCGACCGCCCCCGCGAGGCAATCCTGGCAATACGGTTTGAGCCTGATCGTGTAGGTGCATTCGGCGCACAGCCCCTTGCCGCAGGCGGTGCAGAATTCCCGTTGTTCCCTGTCATCGTGATAGGAGCATTTCATGAACCATTCCTCCCGTTCCGTTGCAAAAGCCAAGCTATGCCGACGGCCTCCATCGCCGCCCCTCCCCGTTCTTCCCGGGCGGTTCCCCCGCCGGTTCCCGGCTGCTCTGCGCGGGGGTGTCCAGCCGTTCCCTGAGAAACCGGATCCGGTGGAAGGTGTTGTCCCTGAAGAAGCGGAACTCGGCCACCCACGCGCCGGCCCGGTCGTTCACCCTGAGGCACCGGTTGTAGACGCCCTGCACCCCGCGGTCGAGGATGCCGCGCGCCCCCAGCGCCGACAGCGAGGACCAGGAACCGGCCGGGCGCGGCATCCAGAGGTTGAGGACCAGGGCCAGGCAGAGGGCGGCCAGGCCCGAACCCACCGCCAGGCGGGGGACGGGCAGGGGGCGGCAAAGCGCCCGGACCCACTCCCCCGGCGCGCGCCTGCGCGCGCGGCCCGAGGTGGCGGCCAGGATGCGGTCACGCAGGGCCGGGTCCGGCTCGGGGACCGGGCTGCGGCGGCAAACGGCGACGACGGAGCGCATCTCCCCGAGGAGCGCGGCGCAGGCGGCGCACCGGTGGAGGTGCTCCTCGAGCCGCTCCGCCTCCCCCATCGGGAGCGAGGCCTCGAGGTAGGCACTCAACCTTTCTTCCACCTGGGTGCAATCCATGACATCCCTCCGGTCGGGCGCGGCGGGCCCGGCGCCGCTAAACCCGTTCTTTTGCCTGGGCGCGCCGCTTCTGGAGCAGGCGCGCCAATTCGATCCGGCCGCGGTTGATGCGGCTCTTGACCGTCCCTTCGGGAACGCCGAGCAGGCCGGCGATTTCCCGGTAATCCATCCCTTCCAGGTCCCTGAGGATGACGGCCTCCCTCATTTCGGGGGGGAGCGCCTCGAGCCCGGCGCGCACGAAACGCAGCT